>Ga0315906_10000052_pt1 | contig 166313 bp, 199 predicted proteins | sample LakEriMetagenome_4_FD_203526 | JGI IMG/M metagenome (GOLD analysis project Ga0315906, IMG submission 203526) | Freshwater fungal communities from buoy surface, Lake Erie, Ohio, United States - Buoy 2 MA122 | ecosystem: Environmental > Aquatic > Freshwater > Lake > Lake biofilm | place: USA...
TGTATTTGTTGTGTCATTTATGGTTATGCTGTTAGATCCAGAAACTATAGATGTGCCAAAACCAGAAGTTAAAGACCTAAATCTTAAATTAGCACCTATTTTATCTTTAAAAAAATTTATGCCAGTTCCAACGTTAGAAGCAGTATTGGCCTCACCGCCAAGTGATATTAATTCTATTGACTCTGATAGTTGATTTATAGAAAATCCTGCTCCAGCCACTAGTGATTTAAACTCTAGATTTGCTCCAATTTTTTGTTTAAAAATACCAGCACCAGTACCTACGTTAGAGGCGGTATTGGTTTCACCAAGAGGCGTAGATATTATTATTTCGTCTGACATGCTACTAATAGTAGTTGCTGTACCAGCTACTAGTGATTTAAACTGTAGATCAGTTCCAATTTTTTGCTTAAATAAGCCTATGCCTGTGCCTGTATTAGAGGCTGTATTAATTTCTACAGCTCCAGTACTTATAGATATACTATCTATGCTAGAAGTAATAGTGGCATTACCGGCTGCAACTAAAGATTTAAATCTTAAATCAACTCCAACTTTCTGCTTATAAAAGCCTTCGCCAATGCCTACATTAACAGCATTATTTATTTCGCCGCTGCCTTCTCCGCCTCCACCAGATCTAGAGTCAAACCTAAATATATTGGAATTCTCTATTATGTTAGATGCTGAGCCAGCAGTTTTAAATTTACCGCTAGAATCAGTACATTGTAATATTACGTAACCAAGAGGAAGACCGCTCGATACGAAAAAATTACCTGGATTTTCTAAATTTGTCTCTAAAGAAAATTCATCAGAAAATATGACTGATATTTTTCCAGCACCAACTAGTGTAAATCCTGCTATTCTATAATAGCTAACTGTATTAGACGTAGGCCATGTTATCTCAAAGTCTGATGTATTAGATACTGTTTGAGCCTGGAAATCTATCCATAGAGAAGCTAGATCAGTAAATATTTGACCTTGAATAGGTAAAGTTATACTTACAGTATTATCTGCTGCTATTATTTTTGAGTCAGAGAAGTTTATTTTTGAATCTGGAGTGGGAAATGACGCTGATATTTTTAGTGGAAAATCTAGGTCTATATTTATATTGTCTACTAAATTACTTAGCAAATAATTATTACTAAGGCCTAGTTCTCTTGAATTATCTGTTTTAGAACTTATTTGTCTGAGATCTTGCTTTGTGTTTGACATAATGTATTTAATTGTTTATTTTAATATATTTATTACTTTCAGTCGGTAGATATAAGATATTATTAGATTTAATAAATAAATAAGCTTCACCGGCATTAGGCACTCCCTCTGAAATATCATCATCTAAATAAGCCCCTATTACTATATGTTCACCATCTATAGCTACCGAATTGCCAAATCTATCAGTATTACTTTCATTAGGCGAATTCAGAGTCTTGATCCATCCCCAGTTATTGGGTCCACCCTGATTTTTTTTAAATATGTAGACTTCACCGGCTCTACTAATAGCATCAGTAGAGCCACCGTCATCGTAAGCTCCCACTACTATATAGTCACCATCTATAGCTACTGAATTGCCAAAAAAATCATCTATGTCTTCATCTGGCGAATTAAGTATCTTAATTAAGCCCCAGTTATCAGGTCCACCTTGATCTTTTTTGAATATGTAGACTTCACCAGCTCTACTAATAGCATCAGCAGTACCATCATCTAAATAAGCCCCTATTACTATATGTTCACCATCTATAGCTACTGAATTGCCAAATCTATCAGTATTACTTTCATTAGGCGAATTTAGAGTCTTAATCCATCCCCAGTTATTGGGTCCACCCTGATTTTTTTTAAATACATAGGCTTCACCAGCGCTACTTATAGCATCAGTAGAGCCACCATCATCGTAAGCTCCTACTACCATATAGTCATCATCTATAGCCACTGACCAGCCAAAATTATCACTTGCATCTTCATTGGAAGAATTAAGTGTTTTTATTAAACCCCAATTGTCAGTTCCGCCTTGATCTTTATAAAATACATAGGCTTCACCAGCGCTACTTATAGCATCAGTAGATCCGTCATCTTGAGGTGCCCCTACTACTATATAGTTACCGCTAATAGCTACTGACGAGCCAAAATAATCACTTGTATCTTCATTGGAAGAGTTAAGCGTCTTAATTAAACCCCAGTTGTCAACTCCGCCCTGATCTTTTTTGTAGACATATGCTTCACCAGCACCGCCTATAGCATTAGTGGAACCTCCTTCGTAAGGTGCTCCTACTACAATATAGCTGCCACTAATGGCTACTGAAAAGCCAAAATCACCAAGTGGCAAAGTAAGAGTCTTTATCAGTCCCCAGTTGTTAACTCCGCCAAAATCTTTTTTATATATATAGACATCTCCGTCAAGAGAAAGACTACCAGCAGACCCATCATCCGACGGAGATCCTATTACCATATAATCACCATCTATAGCTACTGAATAACCAAACCAAGCACCTATAGCTGGCATTGGTGAATTTAAGATGCGTTCTGGTATCGATGAAATGTCTGGAATAAGCACGCTTTCGCTAGCATTTCCGCTATTAAGTAAATCACTGCCGGCTATGCTCCTTCCATCCATGGGCACCCAGTTAATTCCGTCCGGTCTAGATGATTGAAAATCTAAATAATTAAGATAAGATACTCTTATATCGCCCAACTCATTTTCTTGTGGTGGGATAATTGTATCTATATTTACAGAATTAGCACTAAAAGTTAAATTTATATTTGTGCCAGCTACTAGTGTTTTAAATTCTAGATTTACTCCAGTCTTCTGTTTGAATATGCCGGCTCCAGTTCCTACGTTAGATGCTGTATTAATTTCACCATTTATTGCACTTAAAGTTACAGCATCTGCACTAGAAGTTAGCACTAGATTTCCAACTGGTGTTAGTGTTTTAAATTCTAGGTTTACTCCAGTCTTCTGTTTGAATATGCCAGCTCCAGTTCCTACGTTAGATGCTGTATTAGCTTCGCCATATGATGTGCTTATTTCTATGGAATTAGTGCCTGGAGTAATAACTGCGCTGCCACTTGCTACAAGCGACTTAAACTCTAGATCAACGCCAGTTTTCTGCTTAAATACACCGGCTCCAGTCCCTACATTAGACGCAGTATTAGTTTCGCCTGGCGGTGTGCTTATGGTAATGCTGTCTGTACCTGGAGTTAGTGTTATGTTTGAACCGGCTACTAGAGTTTTAAACTCTAGATCAACACCAGTTTTCTGCTTAAATATGCCTTCACCACCACCTACATTAGACGCAGTATTAGCTTCGCCAGCAACTATACCACCGCCAGCTCTCCAGTCAAACCTAAATATATTGGAATTCTCTATTATGTTAGATGCTGAGCCAGCAGTTTTAAATTTACCATCAGCATGAGTACATTGCAGTACTGCGTAGCCTATAGATATTCCGCTTGGAATAAAGAATCCGCCTGCGTCTGGTAGGCTAGCTTCAGAGGCAGCCTCACTTGAAAACAATGCAAGAATATTGCCAGCAGTAGTAAGAGTAAACACTGCTATCCTATAATAGCCAACCGTATTAGACGTAGGCCATGTTATCTCAAAGTCTGATGTATTAGATACTGTTTGAGCCTGGAAATCTATCCATAGAGAAGCTAGATCAGTAAATATTTGACCTTGAATAGGCGGATGAACTTTGGTGACACCATCTGGACCTAGTATGGCAGAATCTGAGAAATTTATCTTTGAGTCTGGCGTAGGAAAAGAGGCTGATAGTTTTAGTGGAAAATCTAGGTCTGTGTTGATCTTGCTTATTATCTGGCCTAGATGAGAGCCCTGAGTTAAGCCTAGCTGCTTAAAATTTTGTGTTTTGGCTTCTATCTGTCTAAGATCTTGCTTTGTAAACGGCATGCCTAGTCCTATAACTATATTAAAGCAAAATACTGCTTAATACTATAATTATACCGGATTAAGGCTTATACAAGTTTAACTTATATGGCTAATTTTACTAGTATTTCTAGTTATCTGTTTCTAGATACACCGAAGCCACATCAACGCCAACTGCTAGACCCGTTGCTGCATTGTGTCTCCAGATCTGCCAAGTAAGTAATTGAGTATTTAGTGGAATATTTGTAATAATTGCACCAGTTGTAGAAACTCCAGTAGATAAGTTCACGACCTGATAATCAACCTCAATTCCATTAGGCGGGCAATATAGAGATAGCTCATAGAAATCAGTATTTGTTGATTCTGGAAAGCTGGCCCCAAGATCTATCTTTGTAGCGGTACCCGTTCCGTCGTTATGCATGATTTGAAGTGTTGTATCGGCCGCATCCAAGCCTACACCTATAATGTTAGTAAAACTTGATGGTTCAGCATTTCCAAGTACAGCATTACTTGAGGTTAATCCAACAAATAGTCTCGCACCTGTTGCAAGGGTTGCATCACTTATCCCAAATCTTGCAACAAAATGGAAACCTCCTCTGCCTGTTCCATTACCGATTCCAAACTGAAGAACTGTACTTCTAAGACCTGAAGATGCGTTGCCTGTGGCAGCTGAAACATAACCAACACGCCTCATCCAAGTGAAAAAGTTTGTTGTAGCAACGTTTCGAATTGTGGCTGTTCCGTTACCTGTAGGAGCTGCACCGCCAAATACAGTTGATGTTGTTGCGTTACCATTTGCCTTAAAAGCAAATACTGCATTTCTTGCAAAGAAAGGTTGAAAAGAATAATCTACACCAGATTTACCAATCTGAGCAAACATCTGTCTTCCGCCAACATCTTTAACATAGGTTGAGACCCCTACAGATGGAACGGATGGCGTGGAACTTTCATTCCAGCTTAATACAGTTTCATTTCCTGTGTGAGTTGATCTTGTTCTTAGGTTAGCAGCAGATACGTTATCCACGCTGCCTAGCCCTAAATCAGACTTTTGCAATGTAACTATTCCAGTAAACCCGTTTACAGAATTTACGTCTGATGGAGAAACTTCAACATAAGTAGAGCCTGACCATCTATATGCTTTATTAGTGTCAAGCGCTAAATATACCACAGACTGTTCACCTGTAGTAGGAAACTGCGACAGCTGTGAAAACTCTAAAACTTCATCAACATAAGATGGCAGATACGCACTCGGAACTTTGCCTGCTTCTAGAGGAGCGTATCCATTTAGCGCGCCTCTGTTAGCTGTATTTTCTTTTAAGTCAAGTGCAGATTGAGTAGCACTTGAAATAGGCTTATTAGCGTCACTTGTATTGTCTACATTTGACAGTCCAATCTGTGCTTTTGTTACAGAGTGAGGATTGCTAGTATTATTAAAATGAGAATCGAAAACAGACTTAGGAGTAACTTCAGCAGCTTGTCTTTTAGCTTCTAGTTCAGCTGTAGCGTCTAAAACCTCAATTGAGTAGTTTCCAGAAGCTCCCCAAACACCTTGAGCAATACATGTGTCGATCCAGGTCTGATATTCGGAGTTATTCTTATAAGCAGATAAAACTTTACTAGGTGATATTAGCGTTACGTTTATTCTTTTCATTATTCAGCCGCCCTTACGATTAAGTTTAACTCTGTAGCTAATAAGTTGTTAACAGTAGTATTGTTAGCTATAAACATCTCTATAAAGTCATTTGGCACTAAAGTCGCTATTGTCTGACAGAAAAAGTTTTCATTTCTACCTGCTTGAGAGGTAGTAGCTTGAGACTCAGAATCTGCTATAGTTGTTCCATTTTTTGCAATTCTGATTGTTATATTGGCGGCTTGTGTTGATACCGAATTTGCCGATACAGAAGCTGTAACAACAAATTCTTTAGTAATACCGCCAGTATAGGTTAGTCTGTTATTAGTATGTGAAAATTTTTGATTTATTGAAGATGCAACGGTTGTTCCTTCAATTTTTTCAAATACGCCTTGTGTTACTATGGGATTTTCTGTTGCGTTATTTGAAAATGACATCAATCCAATTGAGGCGGTATTTGTAATACCTTTACAGTTTTGGAATAAGGCTGTGTTGCTTGTATAGGTCAATCCACCAGTGTAAGTAGCTCCACCACTAAAATTAACTGTAATTAGTATGTAACTTTCTGCGCCAGCTGTAAAAGTAACTGCGGGATCAACAAAAATGGCAGTAGCTCCGCCAAAAGCAACGAACGAAGAATAGATTACTCGTATTCTTCTGCTTATAGTCAGTGTAGATGGGAAATTTAAAGTAGTCTGACCTGCAATACCAGTAAACAAACACTGATCGAAACCCACAGTTGATATCGTGCCGTCAAAAGTCATGTTAGCTGAGCTTAGCAACGCGCAGTCAGTCATGATAAAGTTGTTATAGCTCTTGATTAGCCCCACGCTAGCACAGTTGGTGAAGTTCACCCCGAACCAGTCGATAGCCTGGTTGGCATTTCCAGTAGCATCTAGATTTAGTGCTGTGCCGTGTGTGATTGAGATGTTTCTCATTGGTATGGACCAAGCAGAACTTAGTAGCGCCGTACTGGAACTTAGCCCAGTAGATATAAGGAAGCAGTTCTCTGATGAACCGCCTATTATGGTCGTGTTTTGACTACCAACCAGCCTGTCTCCAGTCAAGTCAACGGTAGTAGTTATAAAATAAGTAACGTTAGCAGCTAGTGTTATTACACCAGAAACAGCAGCAGGAAAGTCTGATTTGCTGTTTACAAATATCATATTTGGAAAAGGCGATGTATCAGTTATTGTGTTTATCTGCGTCTGAAGGCCTGATTCAATTGCTTCAACCTCAGCATCCGTAGCCATGTCAGCAGAAATAAATTTTGGATTAATAGGTAAGGTCACGAGTTCTCCTATTTAAGAAGGGGCGCCGAAGCGCCCCGAACTTTAAAAGCTATTAGCTAGCCTTTCTTTGATACGTGAAAAACAAGTTATCAGTTGCAGCAAGCGCCTGAGGTCCTGGGGATGTCAACGCATTCATAAAACGAACACGAGTAACACCACCAACAGTTTCTACCCAGTAGTCATTCAAGCTGTCACCAGTTGATGCACCCTCATGAATAGCTAGACGATCTACAAAAGCAACTATTGACTTATCTTCTGCAAGATATGCAAGATCTACATAGCCGTTTGTTATGTCAGCGGCTAAAAGATCAATAGCTTGTTTGTGCCAAATTATATTAGACTTTATACCACTAGCAGAAACTGAAAGTGATGAACCGTCTAATTTAATTTTTAAGTTATCGCTACCGTCATCTTCTAATCCGTCACCAGCAAAATCAGCAGGTTCAACTGCTAATTCTGTAGCATCAATTTTTAGACCACCAGCAGATTTTAGGTCAACAGAGAATACACCAGTAGCAGAGTCGTAGTCTAATCCGTCACCTGACGATAGTTCATTTCTTACAGCAGATTGAAAATCACTTACTTGAGTAGATACAATACTAATATCTTGCTCAGAAGCAGATGTCAATCGACCTTGTGCGTCTACAGTAAAACTAACAGCTTTTGCGGCAGTTAAACCATAAGGTGCAGCAGTTACTGCAGTGTTTTGCAATGAAAGACCTGAAATCCCAACAGCTAATGCACTATTAACCGGATCAAGCACTAAATCAGCAGAAAATTGACCAGACGAATAGCTCATATCAATTGAACTAGTATCACCGACAGATAGTTCATTTCTTACAGCAGATTGAAAATCACTTACTTGAGTTGATAGGATGCTGATATCTTGTTCAGAAGCGGCCGATAATCTACCCTGTGCATCGACAGTAAAACTAGCTGTTTTTGCAGCAGTTGTACCATAAATCGCAGCAGTTACTCCAGTGTCTGTAAGTTTAAGATTGTTACTGCCATCGTGAACCAATCCTGAACCAGCAATTTCACTAACATTAACGCTAAAGACTGTACCGTCAAGATCTAGACCATCACCGGCCTGATAAGAACCAGCACCAGAGAATTGCAAGAATCTAATAGGACTTACGTCTATTGTTGCAACAGTTTCTGTCTGAACCCAACCAGTATCAGCATACTGAGTACCTTCTTGTACGAAGATAAAGTCACCACCAGCAGCTTCTTGTGGAGAATTAAAGTCTGCAGCTCTTGAGAGCTCAGTAATTTCTCCTGCACTTACAGCACTAACTTCGTAGATACCGTTTTGTTCGCTAAATTCATCATTTTCTTGATTAGCAAGGATAACACGCTGACCAACTACCCATGAACCTACACCGTCGATAAGATCCACTGGAGTAGAAGATAAATCAATAATACCAGCAGAAAAATTAGCACTACCGATATCTACTACAGCAATTACTCTAGCAGGAGCGTGAACGTGTAAACCTTCAGCTAGATTATCAACATATTCTTTAGTGGCAGCACTGTGAGCATCGCTTGTCATTACTAAGTTAGTAATGCTATTGCTGCCCATAGCAATGTTTCCAGACATTGTTCCGCCAGCAAGATCTAGTTTAAGTGCTAAACCAGCATCTAATTGAGATTTTGCAACAGCGTCTTGAGCAGAAACAGCATTTTGTAGATTAGTAATTTTACCAGCATTCTGAAAGTTCATTTCAGTATTAATCAAAATACTGCCCTTAGTTCCTGTAGCAGTACCTGTATATAGAAAAATATGACCAGAGTTACCAGCAGAGGCATTACCTGACTGAATTTGAACAGCTCCAGTAGTTTGTGCAGCTCCAGAAGCTACAACCGCAGCTCCAGAATTTGAACTTCCGGCTCCAGATAGCAATCTAGCAGCTCCAGAGATTCCTCCAACAGCATTTCCAGAAAAAACATCCACCCCTCCGGAGTTTCCGCTTACCTGAGCATCTCCTGAAGCAACCTGTACTATTCCGGAAGCAGCCCCAGATGAAAAACCTGAAGCAATAAGAACTTTTTTAGAAGCGGTTCCAGCAAAAGCTCCTAGTTGATCTCCTGATCCTGCATAGAATTGTTTTGGACTACCGTCTTCCATTGCAACAGCAATGTAGTTAGGGCCCCAAGAAGGAATTCCAATATTTAAATCAAGCAATTCCGCCGCATTTCCTGAAGCAGGATTAATGATGAGCGTTCCCGTCATCGTATCGCCAGACTTTTTAACTTTCTCAACATCTAACTCTTGAATGGCAGCTTGAACTTCTATAGCAGATATGTTGCTGTCAACATAGCTGTTAGAAAAAGAAATAGCTGAGGCAGCATGAGCGCCAGTTAGATTATTTACGTGATCAGAGACAGCATCCTCTACTGCAGTAAATTGATCATCAACATACTTCTTAGAAGTTAAGTGTGTGTCTAGAGTAGGAGCAGGAGCCAATCCGTCAAACCCTATGTTTGAAACTGGCAAGTTAGGTTCCGCGGTAAAACTAGCAACTCCACTTCCGTTATTTACTGCAATGCTTGCTACGTTATGCTGATAGCTGGTATTAGACGTAAGACCTGAGTTTTGATCTTGAAAATCTAATACTAATGCATCAGCATTAATCGATACGGTTGATACAAACTGGTTAACTATATCATTTTTCTGAAACACTATACCAGTAGAAGTTTCTATTGTAATAGAACCATCATATGTAGTTCCGTTAGAGGCGTAGTTTAAAGATACTACTCCATCATATACTTCCGTACTGATGACAACATCTCCACCCGGATCATTGTATGTAATTGCAAAACCGTCTACGGCTCCAATGTTTGTTGAATAATCTCCAGCCGTAGTGGTAAAGCCTAGTTGTGTAGACGATAAGCTAGATGTGGCAAAAGATGCTTCATCAAATGTCAAAGCACCAGACATCTCGTCGCCAGCTTTAGCTACTTTTTCAGTATCTAGCTCTTCAATAGCAGCCTGGACGTCCTCTGCCTCAATGGCACCAATAGGAGCAAATGAGATGTTTTCTGCAGAAAAACTTAAACCACCAAGTGTTGAGTTAATCGTGTTAATATCGCCTTGTAGCTCGGATAAGGCACCCTGAACATCTGTGGCTGCAAGATTTGTAATGCCTGCAGCGACTACGATATCATCCGCATTATGCTTTTCAGCGAGCCCTTGAACGTGATCATCGATCCTATCATTAACGCTGCTGATCTCGCTATCTACATAGGATTCAGTGCTTAAATTAGAATCTATCGTAAGATTTACTATTTTTGGGATTTCGCTTAATATGACCTTATCTTGATCAGGCCCACTCCCACCTACTTTTAATATTTCAATATCGCCATCATCTGCGGCGTTTCTTGCTCTTAGTGCTTCACCATTTAGAAGCCTAAAAAATTTACCTTTTACTGGATTTACCGACATACGTTTCCTTTTTTAAAAAAATTTCTTATAATAATTATTACTATTTAACAAAAATAATTGCAATGGGTGATTTAGACCTAGATTTAAGCTCAGACTCAGGTCTAAAATTAGACTTTGCTTTTGAATTTTTATTAATATAGTATTTTTGAATAGTTACAAACACTCGTTATCCCCCTTTAAAGATATGTTATTTGTGAGTATATTTTAACATATTTTTAGGTTAAACATGAACGAGTATAACTATAAGAATGTCAACGACTAGCCTTGATAATAGTATTTAACTCTTATAACATCGGTAGTGTCCAGTGCTTGATCTCCGCCAACTGCAACGTCGCCGGCCCAGGTTATTCTAGTTACAAAAACGGTAGGCACTATTTCTACTATTGAGACAGTGTAATCGTCGTCTTCATGTAGCAGAAGTCTATCTACTGAAACTTCTATAGTTTCTTCTATAGCCTCATACTGAAGATCTATATAGATAAGATTTGATGGCTGTGCACTCATCAAATATTTTTCTTTAGTCGGTACAAGACTCTGAACACCAGCAATTGAGTCCTGCAGATCCTGAATATCTTCTTGTATTTGGCCAAGATCAACATCATTATCAGGCATAGTTATGGTTCTTGCACCTGTTATGATTCCAGAGAAAGTAATAAAATCACTACTGCCTAACTTTATCTTTATATTATCTACTACTATAGTGTTGGTAGATAAACTGATGCTTCTATTGGCACCATCAATAATCTTAGATAGTTTACTGATCTCAACCATGCTATTCCTTCCTGCTCATCTCAAAGAAAATCTGAGCTTTAAGTCCATATCTAGACAGTAATTTATTTATATCTTTGTCTGCTTTATTTAATATGTTAGATACTCTGCTAGATATAAGTTCTTGAACTTTCTGCAATTCTTCTTCTGTTAGTTTCTCTACGTTTACTTTTTTAGTGGATGACTGCATACTATAGTTGACCTATAATCTGAAAGTTAATAAAAAGATCCATTAATAGTGGATTATCTTTGTTTTTGCCTATTACTCCAACTTTTATAACCCAGTCTCCTGAAGTAAAACCGCCAACGCCTTCGCTAGGCAGGATGTTAGTTAGACCACCAGTCTTGGATACATATATGAAATCGCCAAAATTAAAAGAGGACACATCTTCGACTTTTCCATGAGTTATAGCATAACCATAATCGCCATTGTTTATAACGTCGCTAGCTATTCCAACTACTCCAAGTGCGTGAGCATCTAGCGATACGTCTATTACCGAAAGATCGCCGCTTGTGCTTAGTCTAACTGGCGCGTGCTTCTGTATAGTAAGCCCTGAATTGTTTAGTAGGTAACTTCTAACCCTAGAAGAATCAACTAGACTTGATATAGCTGCATAAGGTCTATAAGTCATAAAACTCCAATTAAATTATATACCAGTTTGATCCATCGCTCACTACGCTTACAGATTCATATTGAATAGCTATATCTAATGAGCTAGAGAATATATCTATGCCATCTAGAGTATCGCCAGAAACGCCCTTTATCCTAACAATATTTCCGCCATCTATCTTCTTAATGTCAAAGCGTTTGCCAGAGTTTAGACTCGCAGAAGGAAGCGTTATATCGACGTTTAAGCCTAAGTTATTTACTAAAATAACATCATTAGAAGAAAGCGGATCATAGTTTGTGCCATTTATTGTTACTACATTGAGCAGGGCACCCGTAGGAGCAGAACTTATAACTAGTGAATCTGAAGTCTGAGATATAGACATACCGGCGCCAGCAACTAGTGTTCTAAAGCGCAGATCTTCTCCAACTTTAGACTGAAAAACAGCAGCGCCTAGGCCAACGTTAGATGCAGTATTTATTTCGCCATAAGCGGACTCTGAACCACCAGAACCAATAGTATGGTTGTCAATTCTGAATAGCAGTACGTCACTAAGATTAAGATCTTGAAGCGTAACTATCTGTTTAGACATCGCTCCAGCTGATCCTACTTCAAGCCAGTCTTGGCCAACTGTTAGATATTGGCCATTTAAGAATAGTTCTAGTTGACCTTCGCCAACCGTGTAACTTTTAACCTGATTGCTATTCTTAGAATCAAGCGGAAGATTCAGAGTAGTTCCAGATGCTATCAGCGATGTGACATTTATTTTTTCTTCATAGGCTTGCTCAGGAGTAGAGAGCATGACCTCATAGATTTTTTGATCTAGTTTTTTAATGGCTGCCTCAAGCAAGTCACCGTCAGAAACTGTATGCAGCGCTGAGCCAGATCCATCTATCTCTATAAAGACACCAAAACCACTGCCTACGTTAAAGTTTTCAGCGTCTGTACAGAAGCCAGCAAGTGTATTAGTCACAGTTATGGTGCCATTAAAATTATTTATGACGCTAAAATCTAATGACGCAGTAGCTACTATAGCATTGGCTGTTTTTTGTGCAACAGTTGCAGCTGTATCAGCGCTAGATATATTTACAGTTATGCCTATTCTGCCTATTACTAGTGGATTTACACCTGTGCTATCTTTATTAAACCAGACATAGTATTTGTTTAAGTCAAGGCCTGAGTTTATCAGGAAGTATTGATTGCTGGTTATGTTGGAGGCTGCTGGAAGCGTTATTTCAGTAACTTCGGCTACTACATCTGCTATTATTGATTCATATTCTCTTACAGGAGTCTTATCCCAGAGCATTACAGAGCCGGTGCTTCCTCTTATGGCGAATACAAATATGTTCTCACTTAACGGCAACTGATCATTGTCTACGACTATTAGTGATGCTAGACTGCCTATTGCACTATTGCTATTTCTGTTTATAGAGAAATAGGCCGTTTGATTTGCCTGTAGACTAACTGTGCTTGTTAGCGTCAATTCTGTCTTATAACCAGTAGATGGTTGAATAACTACAAGCTTAGGTGTATAGCCTGTTTTTGCAAAAACAGCGATATCTTGATAAGATCCATTTGGATTACTAACTATAGCATGAACATTCTGAAGTTCAAAAGTTAGATTTCTATCTTGAATTCTATCTGCCATCATGGCAGTTAATTTTGAAGCTCTTTCCGTTAGACTATCTGCTGAACTTGAATTATAATTTACAAAACCATCTAGTGTATTGTAGTTTAGTTCTGTAGCATAGACAGGTTTCATCATCGCTGAATTATCCATGCCTATAAATGACATTATATTTTGAGAATCTACTTTACCTATCTCTTTACTTTCGCCTTGCTCAATTTTAGTAGGACCAAGATCTGCTCTAACATACATCTCAATAGACGTAGCCTTTGGAAAACCAGAGGTGTAATTTTCAGCAACTATTGGACCAGCTATAGGAAACGTGAACTGAGTGGCAGTTTTAGGAAACACCTTGAACTCGCCATTGAAGTTACCGCTGCCTGCTATGAATACGTTGCCGTCTACATCTAGGCCATGATTAGCAGATTCAAGTGAAAAACCATATGCAGTAGAGTTAGCAGAAGTTGTTGCTGTAGCGTAATAAGCAGGTCTGGATAGCTCGTCTAAAAAAGGTCCACCAGTTTTTGATATGAAAAATATATCGCTGCTTTCAACCTCTACTTGATATTCACCATTAAAATTACTAGTTGCTAGTATTTTTATTCTCTGTTTGTCAGATAAGCCGTGTGCTATCTTTGTACATTTAGCTCGCTCTCCGTCATGATCTGTAATATCTATTAGTAATTGAGTGCAAGACAAATTGGATACATTGAGTACTCTGTCTGATCTCGATGCTAACCAACAAAGATTTCCGCCTGCCTCATAAAGAACAGGGTCTGTTCTATCAGCAACTTGAACTTCAGAGGCTAAAAATTGACCCTTAGTATATATGCCCTGAGAAGAGCCGCTTGCTCCAGAGTATGCTGCACTTAGTCTGATAGATTTAGCCTGAGATGGCGTAGTAGTTCCTCCACCTAGACTTATAGAATCATAAAATTCTTCTACTCTTAGATATAGATTATCTCCGTCGCCAGATCTCTTTATCCAGTCACCCTTAGATAGATTTTCAAAGTAGCCAAGATCTCCGTTAACATATGGCAACCCATTAAACCAGTCTAGTGGCACAGTACCGCTGTTTGCCTGCAGATCTCTCTCATGCTGTACAAACATTACCTGATTATTTAATAGTGTCTTGCTGCCAGATCGTATGATTATATCTTTAAGATCAGTCATAGATTGAAGAACAATGTCTTCAGTCCAACTAAGTTGACCAGGTGTACTGTCAGAATTTTCCCAGGTTCCTTTAGATCTTATTGAAGTAGCTAGAGCATCTTTAAATACGTTTATCAAGCTGTATGTGGATGTGTCCTCATACCAATATGTACTACCGCTTAATTCTAGTAGTCTTGTCATGACTACGTCCATCCATTCTTTTAGCGTATGGATATTTTTATCGCCACCTCTAAAAGAGTTTGGATCAGACTTATTAGATATTGTTGTATTTGGCTCTAGTCTTTTATATGCTGCAAGAGGCTCTTCTCTAAATTCATATCTTGCTAGCGGGTTTGGACCAAGACCACCGGTACCTAACCTAAACATCATGTCGCGGCAGTCTTCTATAGATTCAATGAAATTTGTACCGACTTTTATTTTACATATAGGAATTACATTGTCGGGAAATGATGCGGCAGAAACATTCACATCTGCTGTAAGTACAGATTCAGTGTTTATGTCTTGCGTAAATTCGCCACCAACTCCGCCTTCTTTATCTGGATCCCAGAAAGCGCGTGTGTCTTTTGCTGATTCAAAAGTTGTCAATACAAGATAAACATAATTTGTAGCATTTTTTCTAAGTTCTGGAACTAGCGGCGCCGCGTTAGGATCGCCTTCTTCTAGGCCATAAAAAAATGGACCAGCACTTGATTCTGGATAGTAGACTACTGAGTTAGCTATATTGATAGCCACAGTCTGAGATCCTATAGAATTACTAGGATCTACAACCTCGAATCCTTTAAGAATATACGGACGATCTGATCCCACGAATGACTTCATTAGGTATTTGAAGTCACCCTGAGTATAAGAGTCTACGCTTAAAAGATCTTGTAAATCAAGACGTTCTGCCGAACCAATCAGAACTCTTCCCAATACGGCCATGCTAGTTCCTTGTAACTATTATAAATCACTTAAATTATACCAGGATAACGCTTATCCAGGATCTATGCCACTAGAATAAACATCAATCGTTGAATAATATTGCGCCGGATATCTAACTATAAAGTTTAAGAATATACCGACTGACTTTACTTTTTTCATTAGATCTTTCAATATCTCTGTAGCAACAGATGGATCTGTTATATATGGCGCTCTCTCTGATCCAAGCCCTTGAAATTGTATACCGCCACGTCTTCTTATCATGGTCACAGATGATCCGTAGTCATGATCTTTTTTAAATATATAGGCTGGGTCAAGCGCTATTATTGAACTATTTGGCTTATAAAAGTATCTTACAGGACCTTCTTGCCTCTCTGTGCCAAAATCAAATATAAGTCTACCCTCTGCGTCAGGTATGCTATTTGGCCCTATCTCTATGTTCTTTTTAGTAGTGCCTGCTTTTATACTAGTTATAAGCGAGGCGGTAAGTGAAGATAGTACGAAGTCAGCGGACTCATCCCACAGATAAGGTCCAGGAGTACGCTCTTGCATGATAGATGACCTAAGCATAACTACGCCACCAATTTCTGAGCTTGCCGCGTCCTCCATCCTTACAGTTCCACCGCTAGAATTTCTAGCACCGCTCGAACCAGCAAATGAATATGCCTGAAACTGAGTATTACTTAGTATGTTCTTAATTTGCCATGTCCCATTGGTAGAAGGACCGCTTCCAGCACCCTGAACTGCATTTTCTATTATCACATACTTACCTACTGAATAGTTGTGGGGTGTAGCTGTAGTTACTGTTATTAGATTTGCAGAATTCCTATTAGCCGAAGATAAATTAAACTGATTTAGTGAAGAAATTGTTGGCAATTCTGGAGTTATGCCTTGCAGCAGATTTCCAACCCTAGAACTATAGGTGTATATTGGCATATCACTTACTAGTCTGCTGTTGAAATTAAATTCGTTTACGTCTCCCGTATCTGGAAAAAGCGTCTGTATTTCATTCTGAGGTATGAAGTAGAACTGTGCTCCAGTTTCTGGAAATTTATCTGGATTTACTAGTGTTAGGTTCGCAGAAGAACTACTGAATGAGATAACTTCTGAAACTACTCCGTTTATATGGCAAGCACCTTTTCTATTTCGTCTAACTACTGGTGGAGATGACGGAACCTCAACTACTATTTCTCCAGGCGAAACTTCCCAGACTATAGCTCGTCTCTCTTTAAGAAAGACATTGTTTTTTACCGGTGTCATAAATCTCACTATAGAAGACGAAGATGTGGTAAAAGTTTCTGGCGTGGCAAATAGGTTATTAAATTTAATATAGTTAGCGACAGCATCTAGCTCTGTTATTAAAAAACTACCAGCGTTGCCAGCTCTGTCTATTATAACTACATCGCCTTCTTCCAGCTGATCTATGCCAGGATACTCACCATTGCCTGTATATGTCATTGTGACAGAATCGCCTATTTTCGTTATCTGCCATTCCGTAGCAGTGCCAAATCCTGCCTCAGTATTAAAACCATCAAATTGAAAAGCTATATTTGCTCTTCCGCCAGTTATAGCGACTGATCCTCTTGCTCCAACAGTGTTAGTGAATATTCTTATGGACACTTTTTTAGTTATAGCATTCTCAAAAGCTATAGCATAAGAACCAGAGGCTTGTCTATTTATTACAGAGACTACTTCTATGGCTGATGCGCTGCCTATATTGGTAAATTCACTCTCATTGAATACTATTCGTTCTTTAGTGTACGAGTCTATCTCGTACTCTAGCTCCCAGCCATCTTTAAGACTAAAAGGCTCATTCAGTATCGATGATGTATAAGATGTTGTTGACTCTTTGTTATAGAAAATATCTACAAGATCATCAAATATAGCCTTTACTTGCTTTGGATTATAAGCCATTACTGGAATAAACCGCCTAAAGGTAGGATCATCCATGCCAATAAATCTAGGTCTCTGAACCATATTTGCAGCACCAAGTCTATCTAGATATGGCCTGCTTGCTGTTTTTACAAAAAACTGATTTCTTACAGCCTCGATAAGCTCCAGAGTCTCCTGATCTGATTCTCCAACGGTACCTATGAGTGCCTTCCAAACAGTGTTTTGCTGCGTGTTAAAAAGCGCAGGCATTTGATCATGTAAACTATCGATCATGTTCTTGTTTGCGGGCATATTTAACCTTAGGTAATACTAATATCAGAAGGCTGAATAAAAGCTTTTTCGCCCTCAGATATAGATATTCTTTCGTTGTTTGGTGTAGGCGAAACAAATGTTACCGCTTCAACACCTACTATATTCTTAATTCTTACAATTATGTCAGAGAGTATCACGTCTTCGCCTACTCCAAGATTAGACACATAGCTTATTATTGCTGAAGCTATCTCGTCGGTTATCTCACTTAAGTTAACACCATCTTGTGTTGTTATGTCTACAGATATAGATACTTTAACAGGTATAGGCGGAAGAACTTCTATCGCACTTCCAACTGCTTTTCTGCCAGGAAAAGAGGACGAATCAGGGTCAAATCCATCTACAATTCTTTGAACTTTTCTGAGTAGTCCTGTATAGTATTTATAACCGTCTATACCAACTACTATCGAGTTATCATAGCCAATTTTACCTACACTAGATATAAAGCTAGAGTTGTTCTCATTCCATTTATAATCGCGATCTCCTCCAGAAAGATATACTATACGTCTATTTTCGTTTAGCGGATCTATGGCTGTATGATAGACTTCTCTTATTGACGTAAACTTATTGTCATCATTTTCAGTTATTAAGAATTTACTATTTGCTAAGCCAGCACTAACATCTATTTCAGAAAGTCCACTAGAATTATTTACTCTAATATACTGTCTACCAGATAAGCCATCTGTTCCTAGATCCTGGATATCAAAGTTTCCTGAATTAGAAAGACTAAACCAGCTATCGCTTGTATTTTCACTAATGAATAAGTTGTCACTAACTCTTGCTGAGTCGCCTTCTAGTATTCTAATATCAGATGCATTATTTAAGTAAACGCCTTTGCCTATATCTGAGTTTTGATCTAGTGCATGAGAAGGAGAGTTTCCGCTGTCTCCAGTGTAGCTACTACTTAGTGTAACTATTGTAGCATCTTTAGCAAGCGAAGAATTAAATCCACTTACTTGAACCAGCAGTGTGTCTTCGTCTGTTGTTTTCTTAACCCAGTCACCAATACTCAAATTACTAAAAGTTCCAGGTATGCCAATTACGATATTAGAATTAGATGTCCATGTTGGCTCTAGGCTATAATTATTAAAGGCAACAAATGTGTCCAGCTTTTCTAGCGCCTGCATATTTCTATAGACAATAGAATCGTTGTCTAGCGCCAGTATTCTAAACGCACCGTTATTTGCAGAGCCAAAGCTAGATCCACTTACTAACAGTAAGTCGTCTACTGCTGCACCACAACTTAAAAATTTAGGCGAGTCACCATCAACCAAAGAAAGCCTATTCATACCGTTATGCCCAAGTGACTCAATCTTGTAGCGAGTTCTAGTTTGCCCAGGTTTGAGAATTAGACCTGCAGGAGAAATACTTAGCGCATTTGAATTAGTTGAGGCGTACGTAAATTTATTTGAGTCTACTATGCTTAGAACTATTCCAGTATTTGGACTCGCACTGCTTGGAATATCTATGGCTGTAAAAATATCGCCAACGTCTAGACCATGAGGATTTTCTGTAGTTGCAGTTGCTATATTCGAAGCTATAGCTATAGACTGAATCTTATTAGGCGCTGAGTGTGCTAGATGCCATTCTAGTGCAGGTGCTGCAGATATTATAATCTCGTTTCCACCTATCTCTGTAGCAGACATAGCTTTTCCATCTGGATTTTCTACGTCTAGATATTTGGCAGATTGATTTACTGCCACTATAGGAAGTCCACCAATCACATTAGAGCCAGTATTTTTACAGAAATTACCTGTACTCCAGCCGTCTACTGCTATACCACTTTCAGAAAATAATGTTAATAAGCTGCCCTCGGTTACCTGAGAAAGTGTAGCTCCAGGAGTTTGACCTATGCTAAAGTCACTAGATATACCATTAATAGAGAGTGCTATGCCTAGTTTGGCTATTATCTGATTAGGTGTATCTGTACTTAATACGTCTACTCTAACAATATTATCTGCAGATATAGGCACAGTAGCATCAGCTACGCCATTAGTCGTCACACCAAATATAAATCCAGGTGAAGGCGATCCATTTGAGCCTGCAGTTATCGGGCCATTTTGCGAGCTAGTTGCTGTTATAGAAGCTAGAGCAAAACCATCATCAGAACCAGCAGTTACTACACTAAAATTAAAATTCGTAGATGGAGTACCGTCAGCACCTGCAGCTACTAAACCATTGTCTGCATTATTTACAGTTATAGTTGCGCCGCTTATAGTCTCGCCTGTTCCAGGAGAAATCAGAGAAAAGTTAAAACCAGTAGCATCAGCACCAGCACCGTCTACTCCAGCAGTTATTAAACCAACTTGTGCATTGGTTACAGTTATAGTAGCAGAATTAACAGTTGTTCCACTGCCAGAGCCAGCAGTATTAAATATGTAAGCTTTAGCATTACCGCCGTCTGCGCCAGTCGTTGCTATAAAATTACTAGAAATGGAAACACCGGAGCCAAAACTGGTTCCAACGTTTTCAAAAGGGTTATTTAATGTAGAAAGTAATCCCCAGTTATCAACTCCGCCTTGATCTTTATAGAATACATACGCTTCACCAGCGTCAACAGTTGTATCAGTAGAACCATCATCACTATATGCGCCTACTATTATGTAGTTGCCACTGATAGCGGCTGACCAGCCAAATAAATCGCCGGCATCTGGGTTAGGCGATGTTAACGTTTTAATCAAGCCCCAATTTTCAGTTCCGCCGTAATTTTTCTTAAAAATATGCAGATATTCATATGGAGTTTCAAGTGCTATGATATAGTCGCCACTAATATTTACTGAATAGCCAAAATTACCATTTGGTGGCCAAGTAGAAAAATTTGGAGCAGTGATAGTTTTGACTAATCCCCAGTTATCAACTCCGCCCTGGTCTTTCTTATACACAATAATAGTTGAATTAATAATTGAAGATAAGTTAGATGGCTTTAATACTAAATAATCACCACTTAAATGTAAAGGCGCGCCACTATTGTTGCCAGCAACCTCAAATCCAGGAGTAAAACTCTTGATTAAGCTCCAGCTCTCTAGTCCCGTATCTTTCTTAAATATATATACTTCGCCAGCATCATTGACTGTATCAGTAAAACCATCGTCACCTGCAGCATGTACCGCGATATAGTTTCCGCTTATTGCAACATAGGTACCAAATCGATCGTACAAGTCTTCATCTGGTGAATTAAGTGTAGCAGTAAGTCCCCAGTTATCAATTCCGCCCTGATCTTTTTTGTAGACGTAGGCTTCACCAGCAGCACTGATAGCATTAGTAGAACCGCCGTCCTCAAAAGCACCGACGACTAGATAGTCTCCATCTGCATCAATAATAATACTATTGAATCCGCTAAAAGGCAGCGTCTTGATTAGTCCCCAGTTATTTAATCCACCTTGATTTTTCTTATGTATGAAAACTGATGATAGCAGGCCATTAGATCCGACAGCGAACATGTAATCGCCTGATATTTTTGTATATATACAATTGTAACCGCTAGGAGTAGCTGCTGCTTTAATATAAGAGCCAGGGGTTATTACTGGTGCAGTTGTAGTTGTTACTATTGCGCTAGCAAAAGCTGAATCATTGTCAATAATATTCGCCGTCTTAGTAGCCACTTCTTCAAAATCATCATTGGTGCTTATATTAATCTCTCGCGACCTAGTAGTGGTTCCTACCGCAGGTTCAACTGTTCCGCTGTTATTGTTGTCATACCAGAATTTAACAGTATCTCCGTTACCAGCTTCTAGTACAAAATAAGAACCATTAAGTGAGTTAGAGACGTCTGGTTGACAGCCTATTGTCTGTATAGCGATATTGCCAGGAACCGTCGTGGTTGTCACTGTTGCACTAGCAAAAGCTGAATCATTATCGATCGCATCAGCTGTTTTAGTAGCTACTGCTAGAACATCGTCATCTGTATCTACATTAATCTCTACTGATCTATCGGAAGGAACAGCAGGAACACCCGCTACGCCAATAGTATCTATTGACAAAATAAAATTCGTAGGTGTAGTGCCGTCAACTCCAGCATTAACTGGACCATCAGCAGAATTAGTCACTGTTATTGTCGCAGGACTTAGACCGTCAGGTGTTCCAGTCAAAACCACACTAAATGTAAAATTAGTAGCAGGAGTACCGTCAGTGCCAATCGCTACCGGTCCAGAGTCAGCATTTGCTAAATCTATAGACGCTGGAGTTGGAGTTGCAAGATTGATACTATATATATATGCTTCACCAGCGTCATTTAAAGTTTCAGTAGAGCCGTCATCAGAAGATGCTCCAACCACTATATTGTCGCCGTCTACAGCCACTTGACTTCCAAATCTATCTCCGTTCTCATTAGGTGAGTTAAGTTGTTTTAAGAAACCCCAGTTATCAGTCCCGCCTTGATTTTTATAGAATAAGTAAGCCTCACCAGCGCTACTAACGCCATCAGCAATACCTCTATCGAAAGGTGCACCTACTACTATATAGTTACCGCTAATAGCTACTGACCAGCCAAAATAATCATTTGCATCTTCATTGGAAGAATTAAGCGTCTTAATTAAACCCCAATTGTCAGTTCCGCCTTGATCTTTATAAAATACATAGGCTTCACCAGCGCTACTTATAGCATCAGTAGATCCGTCATCGCCATATGCACCTACTACTATATAGTCACCACTAATAGCTACTGAATAACCAAATTGATCTGCAGTATCTTCATTGTCGGAATTAAGTATCTTAATTAAGCCCCAGTTATCAACACCACCCTGATCTTTTTTGAAGACATAAACTTCACCAGCGTCAATAATAGCGTCTATGGATCCGTCATCAACGAATGCCCCTACTGCTATGTAATCACCACTAATAGCTACTGACCAACCAAATTGATCTCCAGTATCTTCATTGTCGGAATTAAGTATCTTAATTAAGCCCCAGTTATCAACACCACCCTGATCTTTTTTGTAGACATAGGCTTCACCAGCACTACCAATAGCATCAGCAGTACCATGATCTGTTCTAGCCCCTACTACTATATAATTACCGTCTATAGCTACTGAGTTACCAAATGTGTCTCCATCATCTTCATTGTCGGAATTAAGTGTCTTAATTAAGCCCCAGTTATCGGCTCCACCCTGATCTTTTTTATAGACATAGGCTTCACCAGTACCAATAGTACCAGTAGAACCTTCATCGCCATATGCACCTACTACTATATAGTCACCATCTATAGCGACTGAATAGCCGAATGCGTCATCTGTGTCCTCATTGGGTGAATTAAGTGTCTTTATTAAACCCCAGTTGTTTGCTCCACCTTGATTTCTTTTAAAAATATAAGCTTCACCAGCAGTAGTGATAGTGTCAGTAGAGCCGTCATCTTGAGGTGCTCCTACCACTGCGTAGTCTCCGCTGATAGCTACTGAGTTACCAAAAGCATCTGCTAAAGATTGATTAGAGGAATTAAGTTGCGCAACGAACCCTGTATTAGAAATTTCAGGCGTTATTAGCACACTTGCAAAAGCTATATCAGATGATATTGCTGTAGCTGTATGTGTAGCTACTGCATCAGAATCATCATTTGTAGATATGGAATTGATCTCTACTGACCTAGTAGTGGTTCCTACTGCAGGCTCAGCTGTTCCGCTGTTATTATTGTCATACCAGAATTTAACAGTATCTCCGTTACCAGCTTCTAGTACAAAATAAGAACCATTAAGTGAGTTGGAGATATCTGGTTGCAGCTGAATTCTTTGTATAGAAGGCACCCCAGATCCTGGCATTATTACGCCTGGTGTTACTATTGCACTAGCAAAAGCTGAATCATTATCGATCGCATTAGCTGTTTTAGCAGCAACCTGATTCACATCATCGTTCGTGTCTATATTAATCTCTAGCGATCTAGTAGTAGTACCTACTGCTGGTTCAGCTGCTCCGGCATTATTATTGTCATACCAGAATTTAACTGTATCTCCGTTACCAGCTTCTAGTACAAAATAAGAAGTATCCAGTGAATTAGATACATCTGGCTGACATTCGATAAGCTGTATAGACGGTGATCCTGGTATGCCTAAACCAGGCTCAGTTGTGCCAGCATCATTGTTATCATACCAGAATTTAACCACGTCGCCGTTTCCAGCATTAAGTGTAAAGTAAGAACCATCTAGTGAATTAGCTATGTCTGGCTCACAATCGATATCATGAACAGTAGGAGACCCGGTAATAATTCCTCCAGGTGTCACTGCCGCGCTAGCAAAAGCTAGATCGCTGTCTATTGCTGCTGCTGTTTTAACGGCTACTTCATTTACGTCGTCATCTGTGTCTATGTTAATCTCTACCGACCTAGTAGTAGTACCTACTGCTGGCTCTGTTGCTCCGGCGTTATTATTGTCATACCAGAATTTAACAGTATCTCCGTTTGGAGTTTGTAATATAAAGTAAGAAGCATTAAGTGAGTTTGCTACATCTGGCTGACAACCAACTGTCTGCACAGATGGGGTTCCGCCTATCAGCATAACAGGAGGCGTTAGATTACCGTCTACAGAAAACCATGCGATCCAGCTAGAATCAGCACTGTTTATAAATCTAAGATAATCTGCATGATCAGGTACTCCAGAAGAAGTTACTCTGAAAACTAGATTGTCATCAGAGTCTCCAGCCTGAGTTACTTCTTGATGAATTTCGCTATTTGATGTTAATGCACCTATTGCATTTCGCATTTGCGGATTGTAGTCTACGGATCCTTCGTCTGTATCTGACAATATGAGATATGAACCTGAATCATCATGAGTCCATCGCCAGACAATTCCAGGAGTAGGATAGCTAATTGGATCTAGCGAGTGAGCATCTACTATATTTATCTTAGTATACTGATTAAAATTAGTATTCTTAGAATTATACATGTACTCGCAAGTGCTGTCATTCTTCTTAACAACATCTATACTGTCATTTTGACCTAGTCTGCTTATGCGCTCAACCCCATAGTCATTTTCAAGTTGAACATGGTGTCCTGGCTGAAGTGTATTTGGCGAAGCTGGTATTTTAAACTGCAAGAAATTATCAGAATCTTCAACTATCTGAGAGCTTCCTATTAATTTAAATTTTGCGTTATTTGCACTACCACCCACTATTTCTATAGCTCCACTAGATCCAAGCTGCTGTGATTTTATCTGTATTGAACTGCTGTCATTGGCAACAGAAACTCTAGACACTATATTTAGCTGTGAAAGCGCTCTATGTGTCATATGATGTGCTAGATTATCTAGAGTTGATGGTATAAGTTTAAATTTTTCACCAGTAGTTCCATCTAGATTTATTGCAGTATCTAGCTCGTATAGTGGCGTTACGCCTACTAGAACTAGTGGTTTTTTAAGTTGAAAATTAGGATTAGCATTTTGAAAACTTGATATCCAGTTCTTTGAGTCCCAGAAAGATATAAAATCATGATAATTGCTAGAAGGATTAGGATTATGATAGTAGGCTACTTCATTGATAGCGACGCCAGTTATATCTCTAGTGGCCTTAATCAATGTGCCAGATGTGTGCTCTACTGCTTCAAGCATAGGATTTGTATTTATTTTAGCAACTATGTCTGCAATAGTATTCTGTTTTATAGAGAAAATTTCTAGCTTATTTACTAGATTTATAGTTTCATAGCTGTCAGCAACTCCAGCTATATCTAGTAAAAATGTAAAACCTGTAGGCACTACTCCGTCTTGGCCTGCAGTAACTGGGCCATTGACTGCATCTACTATAGATATGGTGGCAGAAGTTCCAGAGGCATTTGTCACAGAAGCAAAGGCTGGGTCTCCTGCCATTATGATGGCAGTTTTTGTGGCGACATCTATATCTGTGTCATCGTTAAGGATGTCGATCTCCCAGCTTCTAGTTGTAGCTATTGAAGCAGGCTCTAGTGTACCGCTGTTGTTATTGTCATACCAGAATTTAACCGTATCGCCATTTGCTGCGCTAACTATAAAATAGCTTCCATTTAGACTTCCACTAGAGTCTGCAACGCATACTATCTCTTGAACTGAAGCTGAACCTACTGCTGTTGCTACTCCGTCTATGCTATAAAAATCTAGTGTTTTAGCGATATCATCCTTTTGAAGAATGCTGAAAGTTCCGCAATTTGCTGTTGAAAATCCGCTTGTTTCACCTATAGATATGACATCACCTATATTTATAGAATTAACACTAGCAGTAGTAGGAAATTTTAACCTAAGTATGCTAGAGCCTAAGTCTGTCAGTGTGAACTGGTCTCCTGGAGAGATGTCTGTATTTATTGCGCTGTTTGAACCAAATACATATCTAAAAGAAGTTACGCCTGGAATTGTAGATTGCACAAGCGTGCTCTCGCTATCGGCAGTACTAGGGTAGTCGATTCCAAAAGTATATTGTTCGCCTATTGGACCATAGTCGCTAGCTCTTATTATCATGGCTGCGCCATTATCATAATACCAGTTTCTAGCTCTAAACCATATATTGTAGTCGTTAAAGTTAGTGCTCCCCTGAGATGGCAAAGTGCCCCAGATATCTGCTTTACCGAAATCAATACCAGACTCGTTATCTATGTCATCTGCAGAGAATGCTATGCTAGTAGGTATGAAATTTGAAAGCTGCGAACCGCTATTGATCTGACCAGTTCTTGAGAGTGGCATATCTATGGTTTTAGCTATAGGATCATTGTCTAGTATCATTACGATATTATCTTCGGATGAAAGTTCTAGACCTTTAACTGCACTATACTCATCTCCAGCAGTGTAATCCATTAGAGTTCTAGGCGTAGAGTTTCTTGTGCCTATTTGACTTGAGCTTAATATGGACCTAATATTTCTTGATTGGCCCTTATTTTGACCACTTGTTATTTCTATGAAATCGTCATAGCTTATATCATTTAAAAAATCCGTAGCAGTGTCAGTTAATGTTTCAGAATAAAAACCAGAGCCGTCAATGCTAGGCTGTGAGTTTGCAGTAAGTGAACCTCTTATTTCGCTATAAACGTGTCTATCTAGCCAAACATTATCTGATTCTGGCTCAGATCGTTTAAACATTGTTAAGTAACTTTTGCTTGGAATAACATTCGCTATATGCGACTCAGTTCCAAGCTGAGTGCCTTGTGCAGTATTAAAAACTCTAGATGCTGCACCTACAGAAACAGGTATAGCAATGCTTCCACTTGTTTCAGTAGCTGAAGTAATTTTTATATAGCTTGTTCTAAAAGTTTTTGCTTCTACGCCTTTAATTAAACTGTTAATAGATGCAACTACTTCATTTATGCTAGCAGAGACTGGAGCTGACAGCGAAGAAGCTCTCCATATCTGCGGATACTTATCGGAATAGAATGCCTGAATATCAAGCGCATCCAATATTGCATAAGATCCGCCAGAAACCATGTTTACATTTTTTACATCTAGGTAGCTGTCTACTCCAGCATATAAATGTTCGCCTTTTGCATGTACCTTAAATAGACCGCTAGAAGCGTCATCTACCCAGCTGCCTGATCCAGGCGGATCAATTAGTGGATTTGCTCTAGTTTCGCCTCTGCTAACTATATAGATATAGTCACCAGCTTGTACATTGCTAAACGAAGATATGGCACTAGACATTATTCTCATAATGCTGTTGCCTTGATCTAGTAGAGTTATAGTAGACGCAATTGGTAGACTAAGCGATCTTGGAACAACTCTTGCAGCATCTGCTACAATGACCATCTCTGCGGGTCTATTACTAGAATCGTTAGATAAATTAAATATTCCGTTAGATGCAGCGCTGGATACTATGAATCCCTTTGAGTCACTTGATCCGGCTGTGATAGTATCTCCAGCCTCTATATCTACTTTAATTTGTAGATTACCATTCTGCCTATTAAGGATAAAATCAGAATTTTGACCACTAGACTCTAGTGTCTGAGAGCTAAACATGTTTTCTAGATATGATCCGCCAACTATCTTAATAGAAGACTCTTCGCCACCTTTATTTGATGTAACAACAAGCCTTCCAGCAGCAGTTGCCGTAGCAGTCAATCCTGCAAACTTATAGTTAAATACACGAACCCAGTCTTGAAGAGTTACAGAAAAAAAGCTACTGGCGCCAAAATCTAATAGTGTAAAACTACGATCTTGAGGCGGAGTATCGTCCACAGAAATTATTAAGTTACCGCCAGTAGATATTCCCCATGTAGAAAATTCTACGGTCGCTACAGAAGCAGACAGCTCTTTTTCTCTTAGCAGTTTATTATTTTTATATAGTTTTATATTTGAAAATTCATTTAATGGAAATTTTAGCGATGAGTTAGCATCGAATCTCCCACCATCTCCTGTGACTTTAATTGTCTCAGCTGTATGATCTGTTGGATACAGTAGAAGTCTAGACGAATTCTCTGTCAATCTACACTTAAAGCTGACTGATTTAGTGTTTATTGTTGTAGCTAGATCATAGATACTCACAGAAGAAATATTGCTAAAATCAGAATCATAAAGAACGATAGATTCCTCTAGTCCATCTACTTCAACTTTAAGAGTCATAGAGTCTGCTAATAGATATGGCGCTTCTGCAAGATTTACTACCTGAGCTCTAGGTAGAGGATAGTTAGCGAGCTGTAAAAATTCTTCGCTGCCATTAGCTGAGGCCAACAATAGATCTACAGACTGTCCTTTATAGCTTGGTTGAAAACCTTGACCATCATCTATATAGATAATGCTTGGGTCTGCTATTGATGCTGGCTCTGTTATATTGGCAGATTCAACCTGCTTGCCATCTGTTTCCTCAGAAACACCGTATATAGCTGATAATATAGCTTGACGAGTACCTCTCGATAAAGAGTTCGAATATGCTTTTATTCTATCTCTAAAAGATTCATCTGATTCTGCATCTCTGCCATTAGTAAAAGCAATAGTATTTGTTACAGCAGCGCCCAAAAATGGCGGCGTCGAAAATCTTGTTATGGTGTTTATCCCAGCATTTCCAGATGTGCCAGCGTTTACTGCAACAACGGGAACTGAGTCCACAAATGTTTCACCAGCTGGAATTACCGCATTTCTTAGCGTTACATAGCTGATATCTGGACTAACGTTATTTGCAGGTATTCTTACTAGCGTATTAGCTGGTATCTGCCTATCAGCTGTCCCTTGGCCATCTATAACGCTGTCAGTAAGAAGATGATCTTTCTGAAGCGAGGCTCCTAGAGTTATAGTATAAAAACTACCATTGTCTGTAATGGATGTATATGGAATTGGACCTTCAAAATTCTGAGTACCTCTACCAATATAGAGATTTCCAGTGAGATTCCACTCAGATGCATTTGCCACGTACAGAGTAGTAGCTCCTCTTATAGGGGCAGGCTTTATTGAGTATAATCTGGTGCTTCTCTTTGTGATATTTGTATCGGTAATCTTGATTTGACCTGAAGCTCTAGCCGCGACGTTTCTAGTAAGGCCATAATTAGAGCCATAAGAGTCTAGATCGTTGTTTCTAACGGCGTCTATGTTCATTAGCTCTAGAACATTCAGTATGGCAACATTGTTTTCAAAGTCATTAGAGGCAGCCGCTTCAAGTAGAGTTAGCAGCGCGGATCCGGTATTGACGTCATTTATCGCAGTATCGGCAATGATTTTTCTTACCATTGCTCCCAGAATTTGATTATAGCTTTTAATCTCTACGTTAGCCATGCGTCTTCCTATATATTTATGTTAAAGCTTATGGGTATATTCTGATCTGATCCAGCCAGTTTAACTATCAATTTAACCTTAAATGCTGATACTGGCTTTGAGTCCAGACTATTCACATACTCTATATTCAGGGACTCTATGTTAGAAAATCTAGTATCTGCTTTTATGGCAGAATCTATAGAGTCAACTAAAATTCTTCTCACCGCGTCCACATCTATGTTGCTGTCACCGATTACACTTATAAGGCCATAGTCTTTATGTCTAATAAGTTCACCCTGTTCAACTGACATCTTTAACTTGATAGCCTGTATGGAGTTCTCTATTCCATAGACTGGCTGTATGTCGTTATTAGAGTTAAAAACTAAGTCACCTTCAGTATTTATACTTAAGTCTACTTTTTGTCGCTTTTCTATGTTGTCACTTGTTTTTAAAAACCAAGGCGTTTCACTTCTTAGGTCATCTGGTAGAGGATCAGAGGACGGTATTAGAACAAAAAAGGAACTATTTATCGTATTAGATTTATAAACTCTAACGTAAGCTCCTTCTGATACTTTATAGCGGTCTAGATCTTTTTCACCATCTAGTTCTAGTATTATGTCGTCAGATATAGGAATCTGTCGTATTGCTGCAACTACTCGCTGCTCTGGAAAATTTTGAGTCGTGGACTGCAGCAGTATAGGCTGACCAACATAAAAAAGATCTAGCGCTGGTTGACCAAGAAGTAATCCGCTGATATTTATCTTATTGTCTACGCCGTTAGACATTATAAAGAGTTTTTGGCCAACCTCATCAATATAAGGCGGTTTTAAGCCATTAGCTATAGCTATGTCTATCCATCTATCAGGTGATCCTAGTGTTCTTTGAGCAAGAGACTGCAGATCTTCACCATAATTTAACTTAACTAGTGTGCCAGAAAGGTATGAGATTATATCAATATCTGGGTTATTTGCATTAGCTTTTGCTAGTGCAAAAGGATCAACCGATGCAGTTTCTAGTGAAAAATAGTTAGCCAATATATAGTTTATCATGTCTATTGATTTCATCAACTCATTCATGGCATTCATGTCTTTATTTTTGACATCAACTCTAGCTGGGCGTGAACTTCTTTTATAGACTGTGTTATAGCTATCGTCTTGTAATCCAACTTTATCAGCCATGGCGTCTCGCTCTATTTCTAGCTCAGAGCGCATGTTGAGAAAATCTGATCTTATATATTTCTGCACTTCTTCTATTTTTGATTTAACTATTGCAGATTCTTCGCCGTTTAGTGCTATTGAATTTATATTCGTAGAGTCGAATATAGAATAAAATATATATATGATATTCTTATTATCAAATGGGTTTTTTTTATTTTTAGAATTTCTTTCAGTTCTTATAAAGCGAGTAAATAATTCTATTTCACTTCTGAGGCGCTCTGGATCCTGATAGCTAGAAACAAAGTCAAGATATGTGGCTCTGAGCGTTTCCCAGTTGTCTCTAAAATAAGGCCATCTCAGTCTTATTAGTTCTGGAATATCTGCCAGAGTAAGCAGAGAATTCTCTCTGACCTTGACCCAGAGATCTAGCTTGGATAGCGGCTCTATAGCTCCTTCCATGTCTACTAGCATTATAAACCTATAGATTTAAAGGCTGAAACTATACCGTAAGCAGTATTTTTTGCAGCTCTTACTTTATTAGATATCTTTGAAAATTCTGTTGTGTTCAGCCCATCTAGTCCGAAGCGACCTAGGTCTAGCGAAACAGGTTTTATAGCATCATCAATTGATCTAAGGTTATAGGCTCTCATAGATATGCTATAGTTATATAATAGTGGACTTGAGGCGTCTCTGGTCATCGAGAAACTGGTAATGCTAACGTCGTAGGCATTATTATCTTTGTAGTTAAAGAAGGATAGTGGGTGACCGGTCTTTGGTTTTTTACCCAGAGCAACGCTGTCCTTGTACTCTAGTAGAAACTTGTAAAAATTATGAAAAGCTACGTAGCCAGATTCGTCATTTTTTATTGCGCTAACAGCAACACTTTCCGACGCACCTTTTACTTCGCTATATTGCTGCTGTATCTTGTCTATAAGGCTGCGCGTTTTTCTAAAAAAAGATGAAGCTGGATTTGCATTTATATCTATAGTAAAACCGCTTCGACCCTCAGCTGGTCTAGTTGATCCAGCTTTGGCTTCTTTTTTATGATAGAGCGGAGCCATACCCGTTGTGCCAGATATATTTATGTCAAAATAGCGCTGCTCCGAATGCTCCTCGATAGTTCCATACATAGTGGGCACTACTGCTGTAGCAAAATGAGTATTTATCTGAATGTTGCGAGGCGATATGGGTAGGTTAAAATAGCTAGACTCACTATCTGTTTTTCGCCACCTAAAAGTATAGGGAAACTGCTTGTACCAGTTACTGGATACCGTCGCATATCTTTCAGATACTGTCTTATTTTCGGCCATATAAACTCCGAATAATATTATATACTGAAAATAGTTACGCTTTCCTTGTCTTTAAAATATTTAAGGTGTTTATGGAGCTTAGGCAGTCTTCGATTAGGGCTCTACTTACGCTAATTTGAAATCTAATATCATTCAATCTAGCTAGTGTACCGTTAGATTGAGTTAGACGTAATTTTATTATGCTAAAGAACTCTTTTTCTCTTTTTTCTGATCTAGATTCTAAGTATTTGATTCTATTAGAAATCTTGCTATTTACATCAGTTATGATATACTGAATACAGTCTTTTATTTTTTGTGATCTAAGTTTTTCTAGACTATTATCATCTAGACTCTGTGGTATTGAAGCCAGTATTGCCTCTATCTTAGAGTCTAAATCTTGCCAGAATATTTTTTCAGTCTCTATCTCGGCGTTGTATAGGTCAGTAACCAGGTCTCTGGATATCTTGCTTTTCCAGGCTGCTAGCTGCGGCTTACATTGCCATAGCTTAAATTTAGTCACGTCATTCATTGACGGCGTGCTGTCCTGGCTTGATGCAACTCCATGTAGTAAGGTTAGAGCAACTATTGCCTGCTGACGTAATTCTGGCTCTGTTGCTCCAGCATAGGCCCTATCTCTTGACCATATGCCAGAACCAGCTGAAGTGCTTATAAAGTGCGGAGATATACCGCTGCCTATGCTTTGTCTTGTTCGACTTATTGGAAAATAAGGATTACAATCGTCGTCGCTTATTCCTGCTACTAGAGGCCATCTTTCTATCTCTGCAGACTCATAGACCCTTGGCCATTTGCCACTAAAATGACGAAGCTCTCTATATAAAGAATTTAAGTCAATTCTTATATCAGCCTCTTCCTCTTTACATACAGAATCTAGTCTAAATAACTCTTTTTCTAGTTCAACAAGATCTTTAAGAATTTCCCTATCGTTGCCTAGCTCTTCTAGTCTTCTAGATATGTCTGCATCTATAATATTTACTATTGACTTCATGATGCTTTTGTTTTTTTAGTAAGTTTTACTATAGCTTGGCTAATAACCGGACTACCCAGATTTCCAGTGCCCTGTATTCTAGTTATTTCATATATAAGAGGGTACTTTCCTCCTGCTAAAAGTGTCTCGCCTGAGGTAGTAAGTTTGCCCTGTATTTCTGTGTCACCTTTCTGCGATATGTTTCCTTTTATAGCCATGTCGCCTTCTTGAGACCAGTTGCCCTTAGTCTTTATGTCTTTTGCCTCTGCATCTATTAGTTCAGATGATTTTACCAAGGTCTTCTTGGTCTCAAGACTCCACTCTTCGCTAGATTTAAAAGCAGTTTTCTTTGTATTTACATTAAACTCTTCTTCAGAGTTAAAAGTAGTTAGTTTATTATCTATAGTGTAGGATTCCTCTTCCTTGTCGATAGTAAGGAGTGTTTTACCTGAGCCTATAAATATCTTATTTTGCTCTTTATCTAGCATTAGATATTGCGGTCCAGTAGTTGAGTTATCCGTTAAAAAATATGAACCGTTTTTGTCGAATTGATAAAAGCTAGAGCCAATTTCATAGTTGTATTCTGGTTCTGGATAGAGCGAATTCTCGCTTGGCGGAGAATTAAGCGCACTTATGTTAGTTGGAATACCTTTAAAAGTTACACGATATTCGCCACTGCTGTTTATTACTTCCTGTATTCCATTAAATTCTTTTATATACGATATGCTGCCGTCTGCAGGTAGAATTTCTTTTCTGCCTAGGTGTGACAATGCACCAATTATTACGCCTTCTAAGATCTGACCATTTATGCAGGCCACTAGAACTGTATCACCTGCTACGCACTTTAGATTTCCATAGCTTACATTGGAGCTACCAGGATCAAAGCCTCTTAGATTAAACTCTTCATAGTTATATAGTCCACCAAACTTGACTAAAATTGTACATGTTATAGGTACGAGTCTACCTCTATCTATTGTCTCAACTATATATTTGGTTTGATTTTTTTCACTTGAGTAAACCAACTCCCTAACTGTTCCAACTTTAATAGAATAATCCCTATTGCTTGCGCCGCTAAAAAGATTATGCTCGTCCTCTATATATTCTTTAGGAAGATCGTTTGATATTCTCATTTATTGCCACCTAATTTTTGTGCATCTGGATCAGCAAAAGATGAAGAGGTCGATGCTCTGTAGTTCTTTTCTTCAGTAGGCGTTAGAAGCGAGGCATCCTGATCTAGTGCGCCACCACTATCGGTCTGTATTCTATTTAAGTTTTCATCTACAAATATACCTCTAGAAAATACTATGTTTGTAGTAAAAGATCGATGATCTTCTTCATATGAAATATTGTGAGATATCGATTCAACATGTGCAATAAAGAAAATTGTTTCTTTTTTATTTTTCTGAATATCGTTGAAGTTGTTATTTATGTCTAAAACTCTAGAGTCTATCTTGATATTGTCACCAACCTGAATATATCGATCCTGTCCTACTAGATGCAGTGATCCGTTTAGCATAGTGTGAGTATGGAAATACCATTCTTTCATTAAATATTTTAGGCCATGCATCTTACTAATGTCAGCATCACGGGCTATAACTGCGTTAGGGAGAACGTATGTTGTCTCTCGCCTGCTCCTAAGGCCATCTCTCGCTATAGATCTGGGATCATAGAAATTGCTACCAAGAGCAAGATAGTTTGCCATAGCCTGAGTGTCAGTGCCGCTAAACGCATACGAGGCATCTATAGATACCTCTACGAAATTGATCTTATCTCTCCAGTTGGTTCCGCAGCTACTAAACAATACATCGTTGTAGTCTATTTCTATACATCTTATATTCTTAAATTCAGAAACATATTGATCTACAAGACTACTAACTGAGTCACTAGACTTGCCATCACCAACATAATAGCTATCATTATATAAACGAGATTTATCTACTACGAATGGTTTGCACCTATTGTATAACGCTAGGGACGGCGTGCTTTCATTTTCAAATCTAACTTCTGCTATAAGTTCACTAGTGAGTCTATTCATGTTACGAGTTATGACGTCCCACATAGTATGCTCGCCATAAACGCTATCATGAGTTAGAAAAACAAAAGAATCGTCTTTACCACTATATTTATCATAATCGACGAGTATTCCGCACCCACTTTTTGTATCTATAAATCCAGTTCCTGTATTTTCTTTCAAATTCATGTATTTTTTTAACTTGTCTGGCAACCTAAATTCGTTCTGGGCTCTCCCTAGAAGTTTTCCCTGAGTAACTTGATTAATCTTATCGCCAAAAAGTGCCTTGGCATTATTTTGATTGACGCCCCAGAGTTTTATTAAAAAATCAATAGTATCAGAAACATTAAAATAATTTTTATTTTTCGCAGCTTTATCAGCTACTTCAGATTTGGCAGGAGTGTTATCTATGGCAGATTTATTTTTTGCTGCCTCTTTTACCTCTGAACTAGTCTTAGTCATATCAGCAAGAGCACCACTAGTCTGCTTATCTTTACTTATTGGCGTGCTCTTTGAACTCTTACCAACGCTTCCTTCTACATTAGATCTTTGTATAAAGTCTGTGTATAGAAAACTTAGTGCCATACCCACGGCAGTTTCCTCTGGATTTCTACCAAGAGGATCCACATATAGCATGCTGTTAAATATAGTACCCCAGTCAGTTCCAGTCACAACATAATATTTTAAGGTAGAGCCATCTTGTGGATTAACCGATGATACACTTCTAACGGAGTCTATTCTTCCTAGCATCTTAAATGATTTTTCATTTACCGTATCTGTGTGGTTGTATTTAGCTCCAACGCCTATTTGAGAATTTGACATTAAAATTACACACCAACTGCCTGGTGTTATAGCACTTACCCAATTTTTAGAAGCAGCTAGTCTTATTTCAAAAGTGCCAGCGGGAGCTCCCTTGCTCTTATTTGTTGCCATAGACAAAAGAGATGCAGAGTTTAATATAACTTGATCAGGCTCAAACTCATCTTTATTTATGTATTTATTGCCAAATCTTTCTCTATAGTTGTATACTATAAATAACCCATTTGGGGTTTTTACTTTTACTTTATTTGTCATGATATAGATCTTTTATTATCCAATACTCTTGTGAATTTCTTATATATCGTATGTCGTCTTCCACTGTATTTGGCTTTATTAAATTTAGTTGAAATTTAATGTCTAAAAATTGTATAATTTTAGATAGAATAAATATTGAAAAAAATAGTATGACAAATATCATTCTGATTTTCCAGTCGTGTTGTTTGTGGGCTTCTTTTCTTGTTTTACCCCAGCGTTATTCTGCTGTAATTGCTTAGTAGAATTTACAGTTGTCACATTTGTTTGAGCCGATTGTCCAGGTGACTTCTTTCCAGTAATTTTTTCATGAAAATAATCGGCAGCACCTCTTATTACTGTTGCAAAGCTTTCAGCACCATCAACAATAGTTTTAGCAGCACCATCTTTCATGTCTTCAGTTGATTTTGGTTTAGGTTTTGATACATCTGTACTAGCTATAGCTCCAGCAAATTTTGCCATAAGCTCTTCTAAACCTTTAGTCGGACTTTTCTCGTACTGTCCAAAGAGTTTTTCAAATGCTTTCTGCGCATATAGTCGTTCTTGCTCTTGCTTAGATGCTTGTGCCTTATCGACAGAAGCTTGCGGAGTATCTGGTAGAGTATTTGTTTGATCACTTAAATTAGCATTTGCAGGAGTAAGTCTAGACATAAGTTCACTAAATCTTTGTTTACCCATTATTTGTCTAAGCTTTTGCTCGTTTTTCTTCATGTACTCAACCGTCTTATCCGGATTATTACCTTCTTGTAACATATCATTTAATTGAAGAAGCTCAGGTCCACTAGTTGGCATTGAAAGAAGATCAGTAGTGAATGATTTTCTGAGCTTACTGTAATATGCTTTAGAGATGTTTTCAGCATTAACGCCACCGCTCTCAAGTGCCTCTAACTTTGATTTTTCGTCCTCAGTGAGTCCTCCTTTTGCTTTTTTTTCTAATAGATCTTTTGCACGCTTAACTTCATCCAAACTCATTTCAGCAACTCTAAATGCCTCTAAAGGATTAAGGCCTTTATTCATTAACTCATTAGCCTCTACAGCAGTGGCAAAACTTCGACTAGTGGAAGAAGATCTATCTGTTGTTTTTTGAATTGACTCTACTGCTGCTGCTCTGGCAGCTGAGTCAGTGAAGCCAGATTTTTTAAATTGAGATACCAGTGACATAATAGACTGTCCAAGTTGCATATTTCCGCCACCGTATTTTTGCATTGTCACATTAAGGTCAGTAATTGTGTGACCCAGCTCTTTAATAAAATCGTTGTCAAATCCTTCTTGTATACCTATAGCAATAGATTGATTTAAGTCTTTTTGAGTGCCACCAGCACGATTATTTTGAGCCGCTAGCTGTATATAATCGGCCTCAGTCATTACTCCTTTTTGCTCAAGAAGACCGGCTGTCTGAAATACACTTCCAAACTCGCCTTTCTTAAACCTACCCTTTACCATGGTAGGCATATTTCTAATTACATCATCGTAGCTTACTCCGTAATTACTTAAGCGATCAAGTTCACCGCCGCCATACTCACCTGTAATTGCTATTTTTTTTGCGTAGTCAAGCGCTGCATTGTTGCCAATACTGGCTCTAGCTAAGCCTATCCCTCTGTCCATGTACTTATTACCTAGATAAGTTTCATACGCATTGGCTGCTATTTTTTCTTGTTTTATAGTTTCGGCTGTAGCTGCAACTTTTTCTGCACTAACTGTACCTTCTGCCACGGCCTTTGCATCTCCAAAAATATTAAGAAGACCAAAAAGACCCGCAGCCCTGGTGTTTCTCCTGGCTTGATTAAGTATTTGCGCGCCACCAACTAATTGACTATTTTTTTGCAATTCAATCGCTTCATTTTCTGCTTGTTTTGCATATATACTTTGAGACAAATCTGATATGCTCAGATTGTCCACTCCCCTAATATTGCCCATAACAATTTGATTTGCTTGCTGTTGTAGTACAGTATTGGCTCTTGTTTTTCTTAGCTCACCTTCTACGAATAGATCCTCGTAAATCTTAGCCGCTCCACCGCCAAACATCGCAGCCGCTCCAAGATAACCACCGCCAACGCCTTCTTGGCGCTCTTGCCTTTCTTTTTGCTGCTCTTTTTGCCTGTTAATTTCGCCTAACTTCAAATTATCTTGCTGAACTTTATTTAGCTTTTCTACAGTTTTAGTTAAAGCATCCAGTTCTTTACCGGCCTTAAGTATCGCGTCTATATCTCCACTTTGATCGGCTGACTGCTTTGTCTCAAATGCTGTGGCCTGCATTTTCCTTAATTCATCTATGCCTTTGCCCTCAGTAAGAGCAGCAACATCTTTACTCAAACCTAAGCCAAGAGCCTTACTAGACCACGTGCCTTGCTGAATATTTTTTATAGTTGCAACATTAGCAGCTCTGTCGGCCCTGTAATCTCTTGAACTCTTTTTACCAGCTCTAACCTCTTCTTTAAGCTCATCAAATCCTACGTCTTCAGCAAAATCTTCTAAAAAACCTTCAATTCGTCTCTGTACTTTCTCATCACCATACTCGCTCACACGCTTTACTTCGCCAGCTTTTTTATATGCCGCTGACTTTTTTGAAGAAAGTGCTATTTCTCTGTCAATTTCTTCTAGTCGCTTGGTGTCTGCTGCTACTTGTTCAGGAGATCTATCTTTTGATTCATTTATCGTGCGCATTAATTCAGTGCGCTCACGACTCTTCTCATGCGCAGCTTTTTTAAATATCTGCTGTTGCTGCTCTAGACTTATTGCAGAAGAGTATCGAACATCGCTATCCCCTATATAGTCTCTATAAGATATCGCCATTCCAGCTGAATGAGATGAAGTAGCTATACTTCTAGAAATATTTCTTTCTGTAGAAATTACTGCAGAGTGTTTATGTAGTTGTGTAGCAGCCTGAGAATAGAATCGTTGAATTGACGATATTGCGTCGTTCTCAATGTCAGTAATCGCACCAGATGCATCTTCGGGGGACATGTTAGATGTTTGAATTTTTTTTATCGCTATTTCATTCTGTCTTTTGATTATGGCAACGTTCTGCTCTAGTTGTTGCAATAGCGATTGTGCAACTGTCTTTAAATTGCCAGAAAGAGCGTCTACATTTGCAAATACGGAATTTTGTCTGGCATACTCCGCTGCTTCATCGGCTACACTCTTATTATCTCGCTTTGTGTTCGGTTGCTGCATACTTAACCTTTAAAAATCGATGTTGACGTCGTCTCCAAAATTATCGCCATACTGCTTCTTTAACTCCTGCACCATCCATTCTTCTTGATCGTCAGTGCGCTGCTGCGAATTATTGCTGTTTGCAGTAGACTCCATCTCGGCGCGCTCCTGTTCATCAGCCCAATCAAGTGCTTTCTGGCGCTTATCATCTTCTATTTTATCAGTTTCTTCCTCAAGTCGTCTTTCGCGCTGCTTTTCTCTCTCATGTTTATCAAAAAATTCATATAGTAACTCGTAAACATTGTAAGAGTTAAGCAGCGGATCTTTTAGTGGCCTATTATAAGTTTTGCTCCACCAACTTCGTAGAAATAACTCGGTGGAGTCTAGAGAGTCTGCTTTAAGCAAACTATTTGAAATTGCTATGTTATGTATAGCCTCGTATACTGGGAGACCCTCTAGATCTCCCGCCGTCAGTTTCCCGCTAGAGGTTCCCCAACAGACTTCTTTTTGACTTCAGAGGTCCATTCTTCGCTTTTTTCCATACATTTTGAGAATACTTCATACAAAATATCTTCATCTAGAAAATCAAGATTATCTATAGATTGCTTGAACCATTCTGGTCCCTGAACTACTCTTATTCTAAGATTTGCCACAACACCAGAAATTGCAGATAGACTAACAGACGGATTTACCGTATCTGCTGATAATCTAGATCGCTCTATCTCTAGGCGTCTTTTATCTGAAATGTTCAATACGCACTTTACAGTAAAAGTGCCCTCGTATTTTTTCCCAGTTGTCTCGCCTATTAAACTTACGTCAAAAGATTTTTCATTCTTTGGAAGTTCCATGACCTCTCCTTAGTGCTTATTTTTATTTATTATACGCAAATATGCGCAAAATCAGCAGATGCTATCCTGGCTTAGCTGGATTGACCACTTCATCTATAAAACCAATTGCCATAAAGTCTAATGTCATTTCTGCCATTCCTTCTGACCTTACTGACTCTGATCTTCTAGTTATAAGTGCTTTATTTGTCTGAAAAATTAAATTATCTGTCTGTGAATCGCGAACTTCTATATCTATATATTTTTGATGTGCAAAATTTAACATGTTAGCCTGCATAAGCTTATAGCCCGGACCATTGCCTGGTATTCTAAGGCCAGATATAGTGCCGTTTACTTTTACACGATTTGGAGCAAGTTCATGCGGCATATAGGAGTCTATAGTTGTTATCTCTTCAGCTTCGGTGTGTATAGTCCAAGATATCCCGGTGGCAAAAGCTAGTATATTACCGTTAACTCTAAGTATACATCTAGCACCGCTAAAATATTTAGCAACGGGTTTTGCCGCCACTATAGAACCAACGCCACTAATTGCGTTACTAGCTACACTCTCTAATAAATTAAAATTATCTAGCTTATTTTGTCCACTCATAGTTAGTCAAATTGTTGCCCTCTGCCTGAAAAATCAGCCAGAAAGCTATCCTCATCTGCATAAAGTGCTGTAAAAGAAAATACTTGCTGTGCAAGCGTATCTACTGATACACTAAAGCTAGCACGCGTAATTCTGGCATTTCTTATTTTAGCAGCTGGAACGTTGTCCTGCCATATTTCTATATCAAAGCCAGAAGCCTGATCTAGTCTGCCTGGATTAAGCGATTCGTTAGTTCTAGAATCAGTGGCATATTTAAGAGGATCATTTGCCGGACTGTTGAAGCTCTTCCAGTTTCCTATTCCGTTGCCAGTCTCTTTGTCTGCAGTGTTTACTATGTTAGCATCAGAGATACCAGAGACATATCTTATTATAGTAAACTCACCATTAACTTTATAGCTTAAAGGCTCTACGGAAGAGGCCTCATACATACCCAACAGCACTGGCGCAGAGTGATTTATATCAATCGAATACGATATATTGGTTGCGTAGGCAAGAGTCTTATTATTGACCTTTATTTTTGCTCGTGCACCTGTAAAAAAAAATGGTCTAATTTTGCTCATGATTAACTCAGATCTCTTTTTGTCGTTGAGTGAGAGGATGACCTATCTCCGTCGCTATCCATAAGTATACCGTTAAAAGAAAACTGATCAGTCATAAGTGCGCGCTTATTTAACGACCCAGATTTTCCAGTTATACGACAATCTCTTATTCTAAGAACAGGTATATTTTCATTTGTTTCAAATTTAGATTTAACATATATCTCTAAGTCAAATGTAAGCGAGCTAAGTATAAGTCCTGGATCCAGTTGATCGCCTATGCGTCCAGAATTGGCGTCGTTCCATTCATTTACTGAGTTGCCACCTTTGCTTGCGCCTACAATAGCTTGACCAGCAGATGAAATCTCGGCCTGTCCATCTACAAATCTTACTAGCGAAACTTGATCAGAGCCTGCTTCTTTAGTGTAGCGTATTACAGAAAAAGTACCTGAAACAGCATAGGATGTAGGTTCATAGCTTGCTACTTCTAGCATGCCCATGGCCCTTACGCCTACATGACTTATGGTTAACTGATAAGAAACATCTGTAGCAAACGCCATAGTTAGACTACCTAACTTTATCTTAGCGTTTGCCCCAGTTATGAACGAAGGCGTTATTCCCGCCATTCTTGCCTCATTTTACGGAAATTATCCGTTGAGATCAATGTCTCCAGAAGTTCCTGCCGCGGTATCATCATCGTGATTCATGAGTACAGCAGTGAAGCTAAACTGATCTACTATAAGACCACGTTTAGTTACTGAACCTGATTTTCTAGTAAAACGACAATCGCGTATTTTCACGATAGATTCTACCGGTCCACCAACAGGATTATCTGAGGCTAGTTTAGAAAATATTTCTAGATCAAAAGTTTTAGAAGATATTATTTTAGCCGGATCAAATTGATCGCCAACTACAGAATTTGTAGTAGTATCTTGCCATTCATTGATAGAGTTACCATTATTAGATGAACCTGGTATGCTAGTTCTTCCAGTCATCTGAGTAGCTGCTTTAGTATATCTGATTACACTAAGAGTGCCGCTAACATAATAAGATATAGGCTCATTTGTAACTACTTCAAATCGACCGATTGTCTCTACGCCAATAGTAGCTACATCAACTGAGTAGCTGACATCTTGAGCATAAGCCATAGTCATACTGCCTAACTTAATTTTGGCGTTTGCGCCGGTAATAAAAGAAGGAACTTGTCCTGCCATAAAAAACTCCCTGTGGTTCGGTTCCACGTACCTTGAATTTGTGCTTACTTATGTAAACTTATAGATTATATCAGCTATATACTTAAGCAAAAACAAAGGCCCTCTTTCGAGGGCCCAGTAGCATATCTATAGACATAGAATTTGCGGATTACGGTTTTTTACTTTTTGCTTTTTCAGCCTTTTCTTCTGCTCGTATCATCATATCTTCTGGATTTCCAGTTTTTGCACGAATTGAATCCATGCGGATTCTTCCTTTGCCACTAGCCCCTCTGTGTTGAGGCTCTGACAAAATGGAACCGTCGTCCGTATTTGATTTTTCAGAATCTTTTTTAGACTTTGTAAGAGCCCATTGGCCATTTGGAAAAGAAATTAGGACCTCTTCGCTCTTCTTAAGCTTCATTTCTTTTTTAGCAGAATCTTCGTCTTTATCTTCGCCATGTTTCTTTTCGTTGTGACGATCAAGCGCTTCAGCTATAAGCTTCTTATCTTCTTTCTCGTCCGGATGCTTATCTTCTTTCTTCTTGACATTTACACCACCGCCAGAGATACCAGCAGTGATAGAAGAACCAAGATTAGACCCCAAAGGTGCACCCTGTGATCCAAATTTAGCTAACTGCTCTTTAGACTTCTTCTTTTTTTGACGAAGAGCCGCAAGATCTTCAGCTTCAATTTCTCCATCGCCATCGACATCTAGTTTATGTCGCTTGCCTTTATGTGAAGATTTACTGTCTTCAGATTTTGCAGTGTTTACCATAGAAGAGCCAACACTCATAGTATCTGAACCATCGCTTAGCATCGCTGCTTGCTTTTCCAGCGCTTCCCTGGCTTCCAAAAGTTTTTTCTCAAGTTCTAGTAATTTTTTCATATATTTCTCGTTTTAAGATTATAACTAATTAAGCTTCAGCTCTTGTGATAGTTATATCATTAAGTACGAAATCAATGCCTTCAACTAAAACAGCTACTAAACTTATGTTGATCGTATTGCCAGTTATCTTAACAGATAGATCTTTATAGCCATTTGGTGCGGCAGTAGTAGATACTGTTATTCCTTGTGCAAGATATGTGCTTAATAGCGATGAGGCAATAGATCTAACTTCAGATACAGATATGGTATTCTTTTTACCAACAAATACGTTTTCAAGTTGATTTCTAAAATCAAAACTTAACACGTCTGCAGCATACATAACATTTGCTCTGTTGTATACCCAGTTTCCGTCTTTTTGATAAGTGGTATTATCAAGAAGACATCTGATACCACCAGACTGAGGCTGCTCAAAGAAAGTTATTCCGCCTTGTATAGCTTCGTTGTATTTAACATTAGGATTAAAGTCTTGTACGATATCTTCTTCAGGGGTAGACATCGACTGAGAGGTGTGTCTAATTCCGCTAACATTAAAGAATTTAAACGTTAGAGGAGTTCCTATTGGCGAACCGCAACGAGCTCCAGCAAGCATACATGATTGTGCCCAAGGCTGAAACCACTTTATGTTACCCTGAGAATCAGTATTCTTAGTGTCCTGAATACATAGCTGTATACGCGGATCAGCAAGTAGACCAGATCTCTCTCTACATGCATCAAAGCTATTTTTATAAGAAAGATAAGCCTGTCTCTCACTTCTATTTTTTGTAGTACTCATTAAGTTACAGTGAGTCTTAACTGCCTGATGTATACCAAGTATTGTGTAGCTAGACGAGGAATCTGTTGTGTTATCTGCAATATCACTAGAAGGAGTATCTGAGGCTAGGATTGCATCTCTAGAAAATAGAGGAACCACAGCGCTAACTCTGATCTCTTCGAATGCCGCTAAAGCTGCAGTTATAGAAGACGTAGTTGTTGCTCCAAGAGCTCCACCAGAAAGTCCAGCTTCACTCATCGCATCAACTAGACCAACAGCAGATTGATCATCGATATCTGCAATAGATGAATCTTTAAAAAAGCTTGCCACTTCAGACGCATCTTTTTTGATACGAGCAGGCTTGATAGTTAATGAATTTGAACATTTCGCACCAATAGTAACTTCATCAAGTACGCTAGGTGATAATGAGTTATATAGCGTGCTAGTAAGAGAAGCTTTCCAGCCTGGATTAAGATTTATCGCGTTAACTAGTTGAAGTAGGGTTGGATAAGACTCTTTGCTTATTGAGATCGCTGAGCCAGCATCTAGAATAATTGAACTAGACGTTACTTCTACTGTAGCAGTTGCACTAGCTCCGCTAAAACCAACCTGCATAACAACGTTACCGCCAATAAGTTCTTGCTCTTCTAGTAAGTCTCTTGTTTGCTTAAGAGTAAGTGTCATTTTTGATTCTTGAGATGATACTTCAAGACCCTCGGCAATATTCATTGCAGCAAGAGGTGCACCAGTGCCATCTTTAAGTTCTAGTGCTTTACCAGAACCATTTCGGCTCGCTAATGGATCTGCATCAATTTCTATAGATAGAGAAGATGCGCCATCAACGCCGCTAACAGTAAATGATACGTCAGCAACAGACCACGTAGCAGCGTCAGCAGCTAGCGCAGCGTTGTCGGCATAACCGCCTGCAACACTTACAGAACTCTTAACACCGTTAACATAGATATCGAATGATCCAGCAGCAATAAGTGACTCGTCAAAATCCGCAGATGATTCAGACATTGGCGCAACTTCAGCCGTTTCTTCTGCAGAGAAAGTAATAGTATTTCCACCTATTCCGTGCTCAAGAGAGCGAACAGTGCCGAATGAGTTTGGCAATGACATAGTGGCTCTAGTGGACGAATTAGTTTTATAAATATAAACAGCCTGTGCACCATTAGGCACAGCACCATCAGAAGCTGGAGAAAATAGAAAGTTCATCGCATCTACGATCGGACCAGATCCGTATTTTTGTCTTACTTCAGAAATCTGATTAGGTAAGAAAAAATTTCTAGACATATCGGCTTCTTCACTACCAGGTTTACCTCTAGTAGATTCACCAAATATTGCCACTAGACCTACGATACCAAGCGGAAAATTACCACCTAAATCTATTGTCAACTTAGAATAAGCACCAGGCCTATAAATAGTTGCGCCATTGAAGGATACATTAATCGCCATACTTTCTCCTATTGCGTCATTATTGCTTTAATCATTATAACATGCATATTTAGTTAAATACTAACACCATATAATTTAAGGGCCCTATCAAACTGTTCCATGGTGGCTTCTGATTCTAGCCCCCTGGCCTTAAAGTCAGCAGCCAATATTTCTTTTTTATGTATAGGTGGTATAAGATCTTTTCTTTGTGAAAACCAGACATCAAACTTCACTCTCTTCTGAGCTAGTCCTTTCGCTGAAGAGGCGGCATGACGCTCTAGTTCCATTTTTTTTATCTCAGCTTTCAAATTATCATTCATACATCGCTCCGATACTGACTTATGTTTGTAACTACTTCTTCTATATCGCCATCTGACATATTAATGTCGCTGTTCGTAGTAGCACCTATATCTAGCTCTAGTACTGGCTCTACATATTGATCGCCCTCAAGATAGTTCTGGACTGTGCATCTAAATCTTATCCATCTAGACCAGACGTTATCAGCCATATACTTGCTCTCTTTATTGTACTCAGAGGCTCTAAATGTATATAATTGCAGACCAAGATTATACCCAGCCATCTTTTCTTTATAGAGAATATAGTTTAGTATATAGTAAAGCCAAAGAACATGATCCTTAGACTTATCGGCATGTATCCCTATATCTAATGAAACGCTAGAGACACCAGTCAACATCTCAGAGTTCTCGCCAGAACCAAAATAATCTGAAACGGCAGCCCTGCTCTCATCCTCACTCTCATCTGCAAGATGTATCGTAAAAGAAGGCACTTTAGTAGGGTCAAAGGACCATGCCTGTAGTACAGGTATTTTTGTAGTAGTAAACCAATTATATATCTTGTCTATGTGTGCTTGACCATAGGACGCCTGCATTTCATTTCTAAGAAACTGTGCAAATATGCAATCAAATGCAGCTCTGTTATTTTTTAGGTTAGCTATTCCTAGCTGTACAAGTCTTTGGAGAGCAACTTCTGACATAACAAAAGCCATAGATCATCCTCCGTATTGTGCCATAATGTAGCGTATGGCATCGTCTATTCTGTCCTGGAGCTGATTATTTATCTGCTCTAGCTTTTCAGTCATATCGGCCTTTTTAGCAGGCCTTACCCATTTTGAATTAGGATCTTGCTTATCGCTTGCGGTTCTAAATTGAGTTGCAACAGACTTTGAATTATCATATGTGTATTCATGCTGCGGCACAGGTAGCGCCTCTATTGTGTCTATAGACTCTGTAGGATCACTGGATCCGCCTCTTTGCTTTTCAAGTCTTGCCTGCTTGTCTGCCTTTAATTGCAGTCTTTGCTTATTGATTTGTTTTATTGCGTTTTCTATAGTTTTTGGCATTGAGCTTTCGCTAGATCTTTCGCGCATAGGTATTTTTTTATATCTAGAGCCATCATGGGCCATTTTTGCATTAGATAGTAGTTTTGGCAACATAGGGAACGGCGGTTCCGAAAAGTCAGTTTTTCCAGATAGTGTAGTTATCTTAAACAGATTTCCATCGCGTATCGCCATAAGCTCTTGTACAAATTTATGAGAGTTATGGTCTCCTCCGTCTATAACAGCCTCTTCTAGAGCATCAGCTACCATATCTATTACAGCTTCTCTTACATTATCAGATGCACTATCGCAAATGCTTTCAGCCTCATCTAGAGAAAAGCCTTTTGCCATCAGTCTGTGTTTTAAATTTTCTAACTCATGACCTACATCTAGCATTAGCGTGCCTTTTTAATTATTCTGGCTTTCATGTCACATAGGAAGTTAGATTTTTCTAGATCTGTCCATTCTTTGTCAAATGTTATAGATATTTGACCTTTATTATCTATTTCTATTTTTGGTCTAGGTAAGTACATGTATTCATTTTCGTAGACCTTTTTTGGATCTATCTTTTTAGATTGTACGACATCTACTTTAGAGGGTTTTTTAGAAAGTTCATCTACTTTCTCTTGCAGTTCTAACAACCTAGACTCTAGATCTTCTATTTCTTTGCCAGCATCTTGGTTTAGTTTGTTGTGCTTATCTACGACAGTTAGTAGCGAATTCTCTAGCTTATCAAATAGCGCCATTATCTTAGACTCTACTTGCTGAAGGTCTACCGCAACGCCATTGCGTATCTCTTTTCGCATATTTTCTACTTCAGTGTAGATATTGGCAAGATTGTGTTTTCGATAATTATCTGCAAGTTGCTCTAGTCCGCCATATATAGCGTCATCTGAAAGTTTTTCATCGTCTAGTATGTCGAATACTTTTTCATCTTCATCTGAGTACCACTCGAATACAGACATGACATCTGCACAGAGCTGAGGCAGTGACTTATTAGTAAATTGATGTATTACTTTATGGCCATCACTTATACGACCAGAATACACATCATTCATGTGTTTTCTTAGGCTTATAGTATAGGAATCTATCTTGACATCTCTAAAATCCTCATCACTCATATCTTTAACGGCAGTGCTAAGCATTCTGAAGCAGCCATTACCTATGAGCTTCAGTGCTTCGCCATGACTTATGTCAAATGTAGCAGTTCGCTGATTATCACCACGAAGTATATTTTTATTTAGTTTCTCTAATATAACTAGATCTTGTAGTTTGCTGGATTTTTTTAAGGCAGAGTGCGCATACATTTCTAGCCCTACTCTGCAGCAATCCCGCAGTTCCCAGTCTAATAGACTATGAAGAGGTGCAAACTGCAGATCTTTAAGTTCATGTGTATCTTTTGGTTTTCCGTCAAAAGAATCTACTAGAAATACTTTAGAGTCATTACCGTTTATCTTAGCATGACCAATTTCATTTAGATCTCCAGCGTCTAGTCCTGTCTCTTCTTTAAGTTCTCTTTTTGCTGCTTGGACAAAATCTTCACCGGGATCAACGTGCCCTCCTGGCGTTTGCCATTTACCATCGTTTCCAATGCCAACAAGAATATGCCCACTATCGTCAGTAACAACAAGACCTACCCCCTGTCCTCTATAATATTGCTCAAATGATTTTTTAAGTTTCTTTTTAGATTTGCGCTCTGTTTTTTCGCCCTTGCCATGTTTTTCATGGTGCTCGCTAGTCCAATCGCCGCCTCTATTTTTGTTTTTACTTTCTGGCGCATCTGAATTTGAAGAGTATTTTGCGGCTACACTTTTAGGTGGACATCCACGAGCCTGAGTGCACTTGCCTTTCCCATGAAGGATCTGCATCATAAATCTATATTGTTTTTTACTGGCTGCTTGAGGCATAGTACTCCAAATATCTCTTGCCCTTACATTATATCTTAAATGCTGGCTAGAGCTCCTTACCATCCGGCTTAAATAAAAAATCTCGCTTAACCATAATATGCTGAGGCAATCGTTTAGCTACTTTTTGACCATTGACCATCTGCTGCGTGGCGCGTATCTCATGCATGTTCTGCATTACATTATACACAGGATTCGCGGAATATGTTATAGATAGCACTTCACCTATATCTTCTATGCTATCATAGCTAGGAGCTTTTCCTGCGACCCAGACTATATTGCCATTAACTATAGTAAAATCAACATCTTGCACATACTTCTTAAGTGCGCCATTAACTACGGACGATATATCGAAAACTCTTATTATTGGATACTTGACGCTGGTTGCTCCACTTGTTCCGTCATATTGTCTCAGGTCAGTTAGACGTATCTGAAAATCAGGGCACAATAACTTATCAAATATATTGAAGTCAGCCTGATTGCCATCTGGATACTCGGTAGGGAACGTTATCACCGCTGTCCCTATTTCCCAGACTCCTTGGACTTCAAATAGTTTTTCTAGTGAATTATTAGTAAAAACACCAAATATCTCTTTTTCTTGTATATATATTATCTGACTATTGTCGCAAAATGCACAATCTGGATCGTGGTTGTTATCGTCTAGACTTTTCATGTTAGGGCATGGCGCTGCCATGCGATGCACAAAGCGTATGCCTCTGTTTTGAACTATCTGATCCCAGGATTCGCCTCTGATGCTTATATCAGTTATAAGATCAGGCATCATAGATGGATATGACTTGGCTGTTTTAGGATACTGCTGATTTGGTTTATCTAGTGGCGACATTAGATGCCTCTTATCTTATTTAGTTTTTACTTTATATAGATGATCGATATGTGGATGAACTTCAAGCTCATGAATCTCACCCGCTTGAAAAGGCTGTTCAGTCTTCGCTAAGCTCCACTGACCATTATATAAGTAGGTAACTTTTTCCATAGCTTATATTTTATCAGACTGCTAGTCTGAGATACCAAACTTTATACGCATTATCTTCTCTTCTCGCGGTGAAAGAGTTTTCAGTATTATCTTTAGGTTACGTGCTATATCTTCTGTATCTAGCTTGTCGGCACTGAATTCTATGCTAGACTTATGCAGTCTATCTAGTAGACTTCTGTCTTCTTCTGAATTAGGACTACTGTCTAGTGATAGTGGTATCTTAGCTATCTCTAGCAGATCTTTTAACTTATCTTCTTTCATGTTCATAAGTTTACTAAGTTCTTCTAGATTAGGTTCTTTGCCATATAGACGAACATGCTGACTCATGATCTGAAATATTTTATTTACACTCTCTACTAAATGCACTGGCAGTCGAACAGTTCTTCCAGTGTCTGCTATGGCTCTAGTAATAGACTGACGTATCCACCATGTTGCATAAGTGCTAAATCTATAGCCACGCTTATACTCAAATTTCTCTACGGCCTTCATGAGGCCAAGATTTCCCTCTTGTATAAGATCTAGCAGATCCATGCCGCTATAGGTATATTTCTTAGCTATAGAGACTACTAGTCGCAGATTTGACTCTACTAATCGCTGCTTGGCTGCCTCATCGCCTTCAAAAGCGAGCTTAGCAAAGTAGAGTTCCTCTTTAAGAGTCAGCATCGGTATAGCACCCATCTGCTCTAAATAAATCTTTAGTCTATTGCTCATGAAATGATTATACCGATTAGCCTACATGCTGCTTGTATGCCTTTACTTTTTAGACTATTTTATTTGTGGATTTTAAACTTTCCTGGTGCAACCAGAATCTCATCCTCTCCGTATGCAGACTGCTGCTGTTCTTTGGCGCTAGATCCCCAGTCTTCGTCTGGCTCGTTTGGCCCAAGAGCAGCCCCATCAGGCTCATGCAGTCCACCTCTGTGTCCATACATCTTAGGCATACTATGTATGTCATCTTCAGGAACCCACGCGCTCGAGAAGTCGCCTGGCTTAGCATCTGCTCCGAAACTAGCATTGTGTGAAAAACCTGCAGCAATACCTGGAGTCCATGACCAACTTGTCATTTCATCGTTATGATAGTGATCGCCCTTATTGCGCCTAGCATAATTTTCAGCACTATTGTCGCCTCTATGTAGCAAAAACTCTAGTTTGTTAGTTATTGGATTTTTTCTATATTGAGCTAGTCTCATTAATTTATTAAGAGCTCTAGCTCTCATGTTGCCGCTCATGCGAGGAATATCCTGCTTATCTACACTACTAGTAACATCACCAGTCACCCATCCTTGCACACTATATCTATCTTTGTTAGATATATCCTTATCTGGGTTAAACGGAATTTTCTTCTGTCTAGATCCTTTCTCGAGTACCCATTGTCCGTTATGTAGATATGATATTTTTTCCATAAATATCTAAGTGTTAGTGATCATGCGGATATTTGTCTGATCCAGACTCATCATGTAAAGATAACCAGCTATTAACATGATCGTCGAATTTTTCTTGATGTTTTGGATTGCTTAGCTGAACATGTGCAGCAGGGTGATCTATTGAAGCATATGCATGTCCGGCATCTTTATGATACTTAATATGTTTTGGTTTAACTTGATTATTGAAATTAGCTATTGCTCTTTGGAAATGAGCTTCGCTTTTTTGCAATATCTCTTCTATCTGCTCATCGGCCTTCTTTTGAAGTATCCACTTGTCCCAGTCTGGAAATTCTTTCACGTGATGCTCCTGTTCATTTAAGTAGCTCAGTTTTTCTATAGTCTATATTCTACCATCTCATCGAGTCAATCTAGTATAATATTCTCACGCATTTACCTGATCCGCGAAGCGGTTAGGGGGCCCCTGCCAGTTAGGTTACAACTACTTAACTCACCTAAGAGACCACTATGACTCAGTATCTATTTACCGAAGATCAGATTCATCGCATGCTCATACTCTATGCGCTCTTGAATCTAAACATAGACTGGCGTGCGATCAAATACGGAGAGCTGCTATGCCACAACGACTACTAAGACTAAACGGCGTAATAAACTCACAGCTAGACATACGCGATATCATAGAGACCTATGCGCTGCTCAAAATAATCAGAAAACTAGAGATCTATGGCGATCACGAGGCCTGGTATGACCACATATGAACTACTGCGTGTCGTACTCGCGGCCGCGCAGCTAGTTGCCACACTGGCAGCACCCTGGGTCGTCATCTATCTTGATCGGAGACGCAATGGCGGACAATGAGCAAGTGCGCATATATTCGGCCGATGAGCTGCGAGCAATCTGCCCGATGCTTCGCATCCTGCATCAGCTCGGATTAATCGGCCTGGTGAGTGTGCGCATGGCTGGCTATATCGATTGGGGCAGCGAAGGCTATATAATAACTAGTTATGACAGACTTTGAAGCACGCAAGACTATCTGGGCCACTATCGGCAGACTCTTCGTCTGTGACGAGGTGACGATCTGGATTTTCTCAGCAGACGATATGATAGAGGCGAACCGGCTGCCTGATGGCAGCGGAAGCAGACTCTATTATTGCGGCGTAGCGCATGGTATAGAACCATGAGCTGGCGTGAGCTCATGGCGGGCGAAGATATGCGAGTGGTGCGAGATATGTTTCTCACGGTGCAGCGGCTGGATTTGCTCGATAGAGCCACGTCGTTTCAGGAGTTTGTGGACTGGATGGGAGCGCTGAGCTGGTATGCATCAACCTATAAGCCTAGATAATTTTGACGCGATGATGCGGCTGCTAGATGTGTTTAATGCTCTGGGTATTCTGGAGGGAATGGACTATCTGGTGGTCTGGGAGAAGAGGCCGAAGCTGACGCTGAATAGGCTGGGTAATTTTGAGTTTGTGAATCCTCAGGAAGTCTATGGCGCGAGTTTGAGTTTCTGGGACGACGCAGGTCGTGTGGTGGCCACGAGAAGATTTACGCTAGTGGAGCGGTTTGATGATGAGTATTGATGAAGAGTTCTATGTAGAGTTGAGCATGTGGTTTACGCTGTTGAGGCTGGGGTTGGCTGAGTTATGAGTAGAGTTGATCTAGAGCATCTGTTGTATATTCTAGAGTTCATAGATAAGCTGGATGTTATAAAGCACGAGATGAGTCAGTGTTCGAGTTGGCGAGGCGGCGGTTATTTCTGGCCACGCTGTTAAAAAATAATAAAAAAATATTATAAAAAAATTAGGGTACCGGTACCTCTGTGTTTGATCTATTAGGGATCAGAGGCCAGTGGGCCCTATTTTTATGAAAAAGTGCTCTGCCAGAGTTCGCAGGGTACCAGAACCTGACCGGCTCGAAGTAAGGTTAGATGGTTTAGAGGTTACCCGGTCCTAACCGGTTAAATTTTTTTAAACCTGTTAAAACTGTTTTATAATTTTAAACCGGCTCGATATAGTCTACGAGGCCGGTGGCGGGCAGCGCCTGCGCAAGGGTTGCCGGTCTAGACTGACTCGATCTAATAACAACAAAGCAAGCATAAAGCTTGCCAACTAGGGGGTTATATGAATCAGCGTAAAGCAACTGTGTCTGCGATCCTGTTCGTTCTCTCTGACAAAGGCATCAGCTACGAGTTCAACGGTCCTGTGAATGCGAGTGATCTCATGACCGAGAATGATAGGTCTAAGACAGTAGACATGATCTGCAAGGGTTTTCTAGAAGGCGAGGTCGAGATGAGCGATGAAGGCAAGGCCAAGTATTTCACTCAGCCGACAGAGCTAAGAAAGTATGTAGTTGGCCTTGTTAACAACTGGCTACGTAAGGCGCCAGAACTAAACGGTGGCCAGAAGTATCAGGTGAAAAACCCTGGTTCTAGAGCAGGATCTGGAAACGAGACGATTAAAGCTCTTAAGCAACTGCTGACGATAACCGATGACCAGGACGCGAGACGAGCGATTGAAGCCGAGATCGCTAGCCAACTCGAGACCATCAAACCCAAAGTCGAGATAAACTTCGACGCCATCCCAGCTCACCTACGCCATCTGCTAGACAGATAGGTCAATCGGGGGACGAAAGTCCCCCTCTTTTTTTTGACACTGCTACGCCAGCAAGCCAGCTCAGACAGACTCGATATACTAATATGAGATTAATAAAGGGGGGTTTTATGGAAGAGAGTTATAATGATAGTGTTCTTGATCAGATGATAGTCAGTCATGAGTGGAATCAGAATGGCAGAGTGTTTAAGAATCAGTCAGAGTTAGAGGATTATAAGAAGAGGGCGATAGAGTTCTTTGGAGATCGAGAAGAGGTGGTGAAGTATCTGGAGTACTGGAGGAAAGGGTAGGCTCTGCCTGTCCTCTCCTCTATATATTGACACTGCTACGCCAGCAGGCTAGCAAGCCAGCTCAGACAGACTCGATATATAAACAACAACCAGATGGTTGTAAAAGTCCTGTATGGACATTGGCTTGGGCTAGCTTATTAGCATCCGGTGGGCAGTTGGCAGTTCAGACACCTAAAATGATGAACTGCACTTTAACAGACTCGATCTAATAACAACAAAGCAAGCATAAAGCTTGCCAACTAGGGGGTTATATGAATCAGCGTAAAGCAACTGTAGCAGCTATTGTTAGTGTACTAGCAGATCGCGGAGTGGCCTATGAGTTTGATGGTCCGGTCTCTGCAGCAGATATGATGACCAGTGCAGATAAAGAGAAGACAGTCGACATCATCTGCAAGGGTTTTATGAGTGGCGAGGTAGAGATGAGTGACGAGGGTAAGACCAAGTATTTCTCTCAGCCAGCAGAGCTAAGAAAGTATGTGGTTGGCCTTGTTAACAACTGGCTGCGTAAGGCCACCGAGCTGAATGGTGGCCAGAAGTATCAGGTGAAAAACCCTGGCAGTCGCAAAGGCTCTAGCAACGAGACAGTCAGAGCCCTTCGCCAGCTCTTGGCTATCACTAGCGATTCAGAAGCGAAGCAGGCTATCGAAGCCGAGATCGCTAGTCAGCTAGAAAGCCTTAAGCCAAAGGTCGAGATAAATAGTGATGCGATCCCAGCCCACCTAAGACATCTGATTAAGTTCTAGCTAGTAGGCGGGACGAAAGTCCCGCCTTTTTTGACACTGCTACGCCAGCGAGCCAGCTCAGACAGACTCGATATATAAACATGAATGAGATGAATAGGTCATCTCAGCAGCTAGGAGGTCAGCTTTGATAACAACCAATGACATGTTGGCAGTTCTTGAGAGTTTTGAGAGTGCGCCCAGTGCACACATCCTGGTGAAGAGTTTTGTGACTGCAGTATCAGAAGAAGAGATTGATGAGATCTATTCAGCCAGCGAAGGCTTTAATGACCAGCAGACAGAGTCGATACTTAGTGAGATGGATAAGAGTCAGATGACTGAGCTGGTTGAGCATTTTAGACAGATAGCTGAAGAGCTGAGAGAGGCTATGGAGCCTGAGGACTTCGAAGAGAGCTATGGCGAGGCAACCAGATTGCTGGAGAACTTCTAGACCGGAGGGCGAAAGCCCTCCTTTTTTGACACTGCTACGCCAGCAGGCCTAGGCTGACAGACAGAGCGCGCACACTCCTCGACAGACTCGATATACAAACATGAGATAAAAAGGGGGGAATTTATGGAAAGACTGCAGCTGATTCAGGCTATCGAGCTACTAGAGTATAAGGCAAAGGTCTATGCAGAGTTCTGGGGACCCGGCAGTGCAGAAGTAGTCATGATCGGCTACGAGATTAGCGAGCTTAAGTTTAAGCTGCTTGACCTTATGATCGAGAATTGACCGTTCGCGCAAGCGATAATTTGGCGGCTGATGAGGTCAACCGCACGCTGAAGCTCCGAGGGAGCTGCTCTTTAAACGCCAGGCTTCAGCGACCCAAAGCTCCCTCACCTTATAAAAAACCGACTCGATTTATTCATATGCCGAAGCACTAGCGCCTCGGCTGTAACTAAGGGGTTAAAAATGGTAAATCAAAAGAGAGCAGTCACAAACGCGGTCCTTAAAGTCAAGCCAGACTATGTCCTGAACGGCGACGTGACTCTAGCCAGCGTGCTCACAGACAGCGACAAGGCAGAGCTGAAGCAGATACTCATCAGCGGCTTCCTAGAAGGCGAGATAGAGATGAGCGACGAAGGCAAGACCAAGTATTTCTCTCAGCCAGCAGAGTTGGCTAAGTATGTCACCGGCCTAATCAACAACTGGGTTAGGAAGAACTCAGAGTTCAATGGCGGCGGCAGCTTCAGCTACACAGCCAAGAATCCTGGATCCCGCCGTGGTTCCAGCAATGAGACAGTCAGAGCCCTTCGCCAGCTACTGGCAATAACAACAGACCAAGAGGCTAGACAGGCTATCGAAACAGAGATCACTAGTCAGCTAGAAAGCCTTAAGCCAAAGGTCGAGATCAAGATCGAGGCTATCCCAGCCCACCTAAGACATCTGTTAGGCTAGTCATCTAGCAGGCAGGAGCATAACACTCCTGCCTTTTTTTTGACACTGCTACGCCGCGGGAGCTCAGTTGGCCTGCCACTAGCCTGACATCCGGCAGGCGCGCGTGACCGACGTGAGCCAGAGCATGGGACGAGGCTGTTCGCGGCTAGACCCCCACCCTCTTCGCCTACACACGCCAGTAATATTAATCACTTGTATAACTCCAACAGATTCGATATGACACCCGGAGAGGTGCATTCATGGTGGTTTATGAAGCAGATTTAGAGCGCTCGCTAGTAGGTCTAGGCGGTCTAGCCTCTGAGAGCTCTAGTAGCAATTCTAAAGTTGACGAAGTCGAAGCCTCGTCCCAGGCAGGTGAGGCTTCTAGCTCTCCAAGTAGGGCTGATACCTATGTAGAAGCAGACAAGCTCCTAGGTCTTCTGATTAGCTTTATGATGGGCAGAATACTGTCTAGACTAGGTATATAGTGAGGTAGTAAGTTATGTGTCTAGACTTTAGACTAACGATGCTAGTGCTTGATATGCTGCTGCGAATAGGCGTTGCAACAGGATCAGGGCGAGTTCAATCTCTATATAGCAAAAGGAGTAACCTCTTATGGAAGCAATCGAAATAATCAAAACCATCGCACTCCTATGTCAAATAACGGTAGCAACCTCCGGGGTAGCCAGAGACGCAAGGTTAAGCTCAGAAGAAGCTCAAAAAGACTGTCACAAATATTATGCCAAATGTATCCATAGCCCCAGAGCAAGAATGTCATACGATATGGCAGATGACCTCAGAAAGTGCATGGAAAAACGGTAAATCGCACGAACTGGAGTAGATTATGGTGGCAATAACTAGTAGAAAAACTACACGTCTAAGATACTGGATGAGCTGGGTTATGCTAGATATAGTAGCTAGGCTAGGTATAGGAGATGAGTAGTATGACAGAGCTATGTGACTTTCAAGGAAAGGCTCTGCTGCGCTATCGGAGAAAGGTTATGGAGCGCTGCTTTTTAGTGGCGCTGTTTAAACTAGAACTGATAACTAGCAGTCAACTAGTAAGCATGGGCAATATAAGCTGGCTACGGGTAGGTAGACCCTATGGATAAGTTAACTGGATTTCAGGGGAGGACTATGTGTCGCTATGAGAGAAAGATTGCGATGCGCTATTTTATAGTGGCGCTATTTAGACTAGAGATAATAACGGGCAGCGATCTAGAGGCTATAGCGAGCCGGAACTGCGAGCTCATAAATCACGAGATTATGTGGAGTTTTTTAAACTAGGGAGGTCTAGATGTTCTATGAGAAAAGAATTCAGCGAAAGGTCTCTAGAGAGCGAGATCAGCTAAACAAGATGACTAGGTGTATAAGCATCATGCTGGCTATGAGCAAGTTAGGCATTCTAAATAAGAGAGACTACAGCTCTTTTAGAGAACGAGTGCTCAGGCTATTCAACAGTGATTTCTAGCAGGCTGAACTAGACATGGACAGCGAAGGCGATCTACTACTGCTTAAAACTATATGGGGAATGGCATTTGTTCTTGTAGTTTTTGAATTTAGAGGCTACAGGAAAGCAATCTGGATAAATACTCTGCATAAAATTAGTATAGTTTGAGAGGTCTAGGTCTGCTACAACAGATTCGATATAAACACATGAGATAAAAGGGGGATTTATGGAAAAGCAACGGCTTATTGAGAAGATTGAAGAGCTTGAGAAGCGACTAGATGTTCACTGGGAGTTGTGGGGTCCAGGCTGTGTTGAGGTGGCAGAACTAAAGGCAGAGATCTATGAGGCCAACATGCAGCTAATCGACTGTATAGCAGAGGAGGTGGCATGAGACTGGTTTTGCACACTATGAAGTATCCGCTATATACGGTGTTCTTCTCGCTAGCAGACGACGAAACTATAGCAGAGAGTCCTGACTTCTATGAGCTAGAGGATGCGCTGGAATTCTTTAACTCTGTAGCGAGTGATTTCAAGCAGATTAACAGATACGACTCCTATGAGTCAAAAACCAAGGTTATCTTACAAACAACTGCAAGTGCAGAAAGGAGCGGCTATGGGCTATTTGTATGAGAATGACGGCTTGCCTTATAAGCTTACAGTAAACCTAGAAAACGAGTTTGGCTTTAGCGAGTTCGATGAGCTGCCAGACGACGGCGAGTTCGAGAACATCGATCAAGAGGTTCTTGCACTAGACTTCGAGAACCTAGATGTAGGCGATGAGCTAGAAGACTACAGTGATGACTTTGAAGAATAGCTAGCACTAGCGCCAGCAGCCAGTTAAACTGCGCTGCTGGTTTTTTACATTTCTATACCAGAGCTGGCTTCGGCAGGCCCGATATAAACGCGTGGTTGATAATTCAGTCAGCCTAACTAGGGAGCAGCATGTCTAAGTTGCTAAGTGTATCAGTCAGATATGAAGGCGATATCAATAGCTTTGTCAGCCTGCGCTATGCCGATGGCAGCGAGCAGCATTTCAGCTCTATAGAAGGTCCCTGGGAAGATGACGCCAGCGGCAGCAGAGTTTTCGAAACTGACCCAGTAATGGATAACTTTCTTCGCTCTATCTGGGAAAAGCACGCAGCAGACTCAGACACAATTTCAGAGCTAGAGCTTGACAGTGAGCTCAACTTGATATCTAGAGTAGACGAACCAGCTTTTGAGCAATAGATCTAGGCGAGGCGAAAGCCTCGTACTCTAGCAGGCAGTATATTTATACCATCAAAGGATCTAGTATGAACGAGACTACACGGCAAAAACTAATAGATATGCTATCTGACTATACAGAGAGTTCATTTGATCTTAGTGATCATATTAACTATGGCAGTAGTTTTAAAGGACTCTACAATATGACTGACCAAGAGCTAGTAGAAGAGTATGAGATGTATGCAGATGATGATGACGAGTTGCTAGCTGAATCCCGAGCAGCTCTAGCTATAGACAAGATGCTGGAATAGCTCTATGACTGACCGTATGGCTACATACATGCTCTGGCATTTTTTATGGCGGATAGAGATAATAGGCGACGAAGTTAACTGGAAACTAGGCAGCAGAGGAAGATACTGCGACTAGAAAAGAAGCGCTGGCTAAATGAATAAGCGTATAGAAGAAGGAGTTATCTATGCAGTATGGCGCCTAGGCCTACTAGACTACTATGAGGCTAGAATTATGTTTAGTATTATAGCGGTAAGACGAATGTATGAAGACTGGGAATGAGGGCGCCGCGTATCTAGAAGAGCGCATGATATTCCTGCTGCGCAAGCTAGGCGTTATAGATCACAGCGATGCCTTAATTCTGCTTAGTCTGCTGCTGCGGCACTTCTATGATGATTACACTGAGGAGGACTAGCTGAGGAATAGAATGTATAATGGCAATGAATTTAAACGTTTAGCAAAAGTTCTGCTCAAGCTTGAAGTCATCAATGAATCTGCTTATTGGAGTATACTAATGAGCGGTGTAATAGTCTGGGAGTAAGCCATGAGAATAATTATGTTAGTGTTAGCCATAAGCTGTACTAGTATATCTAAGCGAGAAGTCTATTATCTAGTGACTACTGATCATACCGTCTACAGATGCAGCGAATATCATCATGGAGCCTATGGAGCATCAGCTCTAGACTGCCTAGACTTGTCTACAAGCGAGCACATAGATCTGATAGCAAATCCCTATAACATAAAGGAAGTGGAGAAATGAAGAAGCTAATTAGAGACAGAATTCCAGAGCTAGCAGCAGCCAGCGGACGACAACTAAATATTAGAGTGGCGGATGAGACAGAATTCAAAGCTCTATTACGCGAGAAGCTCATAGAAGAAGCACTAGAAGTAAAAGGTGCAACCGATACTGAGCTAGTAGAAGAGCTAGCGGATGTTTTAGAGGTTCTTGCTGCACTCTGTAAAGCTCATGGCCTAGAAGAAAGTGTGTTTGAAGTAGGTAAGAAGAAAGCCGAAGAGCGAGGTGTGTTTGATAAGCGAATTGTACTAGAGCCGGAGGCTAAGGATGTTTGACGGCAAAAGTGAGAAAGCCAGATTAACTAGAGAAAAGCATGGCATGACCGAGTATCTGAAGCTAAAGCTAGAGCAAGAAGACTGGCATGGCGTAGCAGATGCAGCCATGGATATTCGTGAGCTGGTAGCCAAGCTAGATCTCTTAGAGGAGTTGGATGAGCAAGCCTAGTGTATACTATCGTGGCGGTATTCCATATAGCTATGATATGCATATAAAGAAACGCATGTTTTATACGCTGTGGGGGCTTGGTTTATGCAGGTGAAGTATACTAGAATTGTGTTAGGTTTTTCTAGCATGCTAGATAAGCTAGAAATAAACAGACCTGACACTCTTGCTCTAGTTACTATGAGTTTTTTCTGGACGTATATGCTACATGATACATCTGCTAGATTTGGAGTCAGCGATGCTCTTGAACTTGAAGACTAAGGCTTTCATATATAGGTTCTCTGCTATATTTGGACTGCGAATATATCTAGCTCAACGCGAAGAAGAAGACTATGTTAGACTACATAGAATGTATAGACTTATAAGAGATATCATCGAGGATGAAGATACACGAGACGATAAGGCAGAGTTTGGTATACTGCGAGGCATCTGGCATGCAAGCAATGGTTTTACTGCTATATATACTCGCAACATGAGCTTTAAAGATAGCATAGTGGCAAAGGTAAAGCATGCATTTGACTTCGACTATAATAGCTGGTAATAGCGAGCGCTCTTATAAAAAAGATCTGACGTGCATAAGAGAGCTGCATGACGTTCTCATAAGACTACAGATTCCTAGACCTCGTATAGCTTCATTATTTTATTATTGGAGACCAATTGAAGAGCATTAATACTGAGTTTTTTATACTTATAGATTTTGTGCTTGCGGTTGATAGGCTAGGATTTGAGTGGGACGAGCACTATAAATTATATAGCTATTGGCTAGCAAACATGAGGATGACATGAAGATAGCATGCATAAGTGATACTCACCAGCATCATAAGAAGCTAGTTATGCCAGCTTGCGACATGATTATTCATGCAGGCGACTTCACCTATCATGGGACTCACGAAGAAGTCAAAAAGTTCTTGAACTGGTATGGTGAGCAGCGAGCTAAATATAAACTATTAATTTGCGGCAATCATGAGGTAGAGATTAGCAAACAGCCATTTCAGCTCTTGCAACAGATGTGCGAGAACGAAGGTGTTCAAATCCTACATAACACTCATACTGTAATAGAAGGACTAACTATATTTGGCAGTCCTTATTCTAAGCGATTTGGCAACTGGGCTTATATGAAAGATGAAGCTGAGCTAGCCGATATCTACAACAGTATCCTGCCAGATACTAATATACTTATAACACATGGTCCAGCCTATGGTCAACTCGACCTCTGTCCTGGTGGCAACGTTGGATCAAAGTCACTAGCAGCAGCTATAGATAACTTGCCAAACCTAAAATTACACGTGACTGGACATATACATGAGAGTCGCGGTACTCTGCTTAGAAACGGAGTATTGACGGTTAATGCTGCGATCTGCGGTATTCCGTATACCGATATAGTTTCAAATCCTATAACAGTGGAGTTGTAGTGAGTAGTTCAGAGCGTGCTATTATAGGTCTAGAGACGACGCTAGATAAATTAGAGCTTATGGAAAGCTACCATGAACTATTTTTTATCTTTAATAAGTTAGCGAATTTCTGGCAATCACGAGGCTATGACGTATGAAAAAGAGATTCAATGATAAAAATTGATTACTCTCACATGACTAGATGCATGAAATGCGACACCGAGATGAGTCTAGAGCATGATTTCAGAGACGCAATCTCTAACTATGCTTTCGTTTTCTGTCACTATTGTCTCAATGTTGGTCCATCTTCGCAGCATAGAAAAGCAGAAGAAGCCATAGTTGAAGCAACACACTTATGGAACATATATAACATGTGTCTCTGGGCATCAGAGTACACTAATCAAGGAGAAAGATGAACTATTACGTTTACTATTCAGACGACACAGTTGGACATTCAATCAGAGAGTTTCAGGGCGAAGATGAAGCCCGGGAGTTTGCATTTGAGCTAGTTTCTAGTGATCCAGCGATCTCACTTAAGATTATTAAAGGTTTCGAGATAACTGACGACGAATACGTATGAGAAGATTGCTTATAGCCAAATATTCAGCCTGCTATCTGATATCGCTGATATTTAGTGCTATATGCTTTAACCTTAGTTTTATGTTTATAGCGCTCGGCGAGGTTATGCCTTGCTTGGGCGCTAGCTTTATGACCTATGTTTTTTATACAGCAGCGGAAGCCTGCTCTATAATGCTGGAGTTCTTGATTGCCGGAGAATGAGATTAAACAGATGATATTACTACTCTGGCTCACACTAGCACTTGTTGCAGCGATAGCTTGCATAATTACTTTTATTACTATAACTAATTGGTTATCTAATAATAAAAAAGTAAAATCTAGACTAGTTAAACTAAAGCTAATAGTTGTATTGATGAAACTTAAACTGCTAAAACCTGGAGATCTATTTTGGGACGTCTGATCGAGTACACAATAAGATATTTCTGTATCAATGCTGATTGCATAGCTGATGTAGAATCACTAGACGTCTTTGATTCTGCTTATGTTTCGGCTTATAATATGACTAAAATGACTCGCAAATTACTAGAAACAAATAACTGGGATCCAGACGACACTGATGTATACGACAACTACAATTGACATTAACAGATTCGAAATTAAAACGGAGGTTATATGAAAACATATATTGTACTTTTTTTATTACTTTTTTTCTATTCATGCAGCTCATGTGAACATCTTAGGTCAGATCAGCAGCAAGTAGAAGAGCAGAGGCTTCTAGTAGAACCTCCAGGAAGTTTTAGATGATAGTCTACGTGTGGGTGGTGTTGATATGTCTTGTCTACCTAAAGATAAACAAAAACTTAAAGTAGATTTTGTGTTCAACATCTACAGGACAATATTTGGAGTAGATTTTATGGATACTCTGCAGTCAGAGAATATAGTTAGTTTCGGATCTAAGGCATTTTTAATAGCAGTAAATGGTTTACCACAAAAGCGAGCACCTATAGATCCAGCTTCTTTTAACTTTAGAAAATATAGCTTTAATGAGCTAGAGGGCGGAGATTTCTTCAACTTATCAGAAGAAGAATACGTTTACCTATTAGCTAATTCAGTTGCTGTTAGATAACATAGTGGGATTATAGCTCAATTGGTTAGAGCTCCCGGCTCATAACCGGGTGGTTCCAGGTTCAAGTCCTGGTGGTCCCACCAATTTTTAGGAGGTTCATATGCCAGAAAAACCAAGTAGATCTCCTGACTTTGTGCTAGCATCATGGCATTTTTACTTCAAAGAGATGCTGCAGTGGAATTCAACTGGCGATCAGACTTTCTATATAGAGCAAAGACGAGAGAGTATAGTCTTCTACGACGAACTCTGGGATAACTGGAAGCGCTACGACCACGACCAAGTTGGTGAATTGGGCGATGCAGAAAAAGTATATGAAGCTTATATAAATTGGCAACTTGAAAATATACTATTGGATCGAGCATGAAAAAGCCAGAAAGAGATCCAGACTTTGTACATGAAAAGTGGGAATTCTTCTTTGAAGAAGGAGTCCAGTGGAACTCTGGAGAGAAATTTCTTTATGATATAAAAGTAACTAAAAATATTGAAGTTATGTTCTTTGATCCAGCTGATGACTCGTGGAACTGCTACTATAGTGGTGGGGACGAGGAGAGTTTAGTAACTAATGGTTATCTTAACTGGCTAGCAGAAAAGGAGATACTATGTTCTTAGATGTCACAATCACTGCAGTTCTTGCCTTAATTTTTATGTTTGTATTGACTGTAACTTCATCTATGGTCGTCAGATACGTGACTACAGCCAATAATTATAAGCTGCCAACCAACCAGAACAGATTCGATAACAAGCTATGAATCTAACTAGATATAGATTAGACAATGGTCAGACTCGCATGATGTTGATCATAGTTTTTCATAAATTAGGAGTGTCTGCTTATGAGCGCCCGAGCATATACATTTCAGAAGCGAAGAAATGGTATAGTAACGACTTATACTGATCATTGGTGCTTTTATCAAGTTGTATTACATAATACAACTGTTTTTACACAGCACAGCGACAAGTCTATTACTCTTAATTCTGGCGGTTGGCGAACAGCAACGACTAAGACGGCTATAAACAGAGCATTTGACCTACTTAATATACCTGCTAGACTATGGCAGAAAAACTTCGAGTGGTTTGTTAGCTATGACGGAGCGACGTTTCCATTTGAAGACGGCATGCGGCTTGGCGGACGCCTATACTCTTTTGTTAATAAACTAGGTGTGTTAGATGACGACTCTATTTAACGATGAGTTGGTTGATCTAGCACTAGTTCTGCTAAAGCTAGACATTATAACTTTCGAAGAATACTGGCATAACTTTAACATATATTAAGAGGCAATAATGAACAGTAATCAGATCTTCTATTTTGTCCTACTTATATTAAATGCTATAACTGCAACAACAACAGATATCATTTTATTACGCTTTATAACTCTAATTTTTGTTGGTTTTTGCGCTGCAATGATTTCTTTAGAAAGAAAGTCAGATGATAGCTAGCCTTAACAGAATCGATATAATCATATGAAAAAGGGGAAAATATGGATGACAATCGACTTGGTGTGTACATTTGGACTATATTAAATGGCTGTGTAGTTCTTTATTTTATTAGAATTTTTAGCTAAGGAGGCATTATGTTAGTTTTTTCAGATGGAATGACTTTTGATACTTCTGGTGATCTAAGGATTATTTGGGAAAAAGATGGCTTATATGTGTGTGGCAAGGGCATTCTAGTTCCTGTTGGTACCTACGACGAAGCACTACTAGTAATTGAAAGACTGGAATTTGCATAGATAAAAGGACTAAAATGGATGATTTAAAGCTGATAAACGCTAGACTTCAAGAGCTGAATAAAGAGTTCAGAGAGCTTTCTGCTCTGAAGAAAGAACTTCAAGATAAAAGTAAGGCCCAGACAGTAAAAGAGAAGTACGGCGATTTTAAGTTTATGATTAAGTCGCCAACATTAATTGAAGAAATAGACTTTGAAAAGCTTATGAAAGAGGCTGACTTACAGGTAGGTAGAAATGAGTTTGGACTTCCTGTCATTGCTTATGATTTTGGTAACGGCTTATCTTATCTATCAATTGTAAGAGATGAAAAAGAAGCAAAAGTGAGATTAGCAGTAGATGAGCTGCTTAAGATAGCTGACGCAGCAAAAGAAGATTTTAAGCTGAACAACAACAAGATAACTGAGGCAACTGAGTTGTTTGTTAAGTTTGAGGAGGCGCTTGAATTCAACAGCAACGAAATTACGCGAGTTGTTACAGATTCAGAAAACCTATCTGAGTAATATCTGTCAGCAGCTGCGCAAACCTGAATATCAAAACGATGCTATGAATAGCTTAAAGAAGTCAGTAGAGACTGAGCTGGAGTCTCTTTCCTTTCAGCTTACATGGGCAGAGTCTGATATGCGCGGTGAACTTATAATGATTTTGACCAAATTGAAAATATGGACCTAAACCGATTCGATATTTTGACAACATCATAAGGGGGTTTTATGATTAAGTGGTATGCAACAGAAGAACAAAAAAGAATTGCGGCTCTTAAACTCGAATCAACTGATTCTTTTCTAGCGCGTGGTGGAAAAATTGAAGTTATTGGCTCAATGACTGAAGCAAAATCAAAGAAAATCGATGCACAAAAATTGCTCGATAAAGTAGTAGGCACTAAGCATGAAAAAGAAGTAATGGCCTTGTTAAGATCACAGGGCATACAGGTGGAGGAGTAATGGAAAATATAGATAGCTTAATTAAAGAAAAGAAAGTCCGTCAGCTAAGAATTGAACTGGACTACACAAAGGAGAGCATACTTAGCCTTCTAGCTTCGCTGCAAAATCAAAATATAGTAGGCTCTCCAGCGCTAATCAGTTCACTAACTGATTCACTTGTTAAGGTTAGCTCTGTAAAGTCAGAATTGGATGATAAAATACTTCACTTTTAAAGGAGTCGTATGAGCATTAACGAAGACGCAATTATTTGCACTTATAATGGCTATCATTTAATAGAGGAGAAAGAGTACGAAGAGGACAACATAAAGAACTTTCATTTAGTATACGATGGCGACAAGTACGTCGGTATGATGCCATACTCTCCATATAACAGACCGAGTGGTGCAGTGTTTAAGATGTGGATTGACTGCGGCAGGCCTTCATATGAAGATATGCATGGTCAAAACGATAAGGCTATTCATAGATACTACACTCAATGGCTAGATAGACAAATAGATAAACTATTAGTAGAAGAGATGACAAATGCGCTTTGAAGAACATCCGACCTGGCGAATGCTAGAAGAAGGCAAGCAGTACTTCAAGTTTCTTGAAGAAACTACTATTTCTGCAGACCTTGCTTCTACTGCTCGCCAGGCAATGACGTCGCTATACAGTCTTCAGCTTGAGGTTGAAAATCAACTTACTAATCAGGAGGACGAGGGTGAACAGTGATGCGATTAGATTATTTAAACTAATACAAGAGCGCAACGCCCTAGCGTTTGACAGAAGTCGCAAGCGATCTAAGGCTGGTAGACTAAGAGATAAGTTTAAAAAAACAGATTCTTTATCAAAAGAGCTTATTAAAGAATTTAACTTAGCATTTACAGGCTATAAAAATGCCTGCAAAAAACTTGCAACATTTACTAAAAAGCACAGAAAATTCAGAAATTATGCTAAAAGTAAGTATCTAACAAGGCAAAAAACTGATGCGTCAAACCACATAGTGGGAATCTCGCTTATGCTAGATGGTCAACGAAATTTTTTTAGTATTAAAGCCATTGAGACGTGTTTGCAAGAAGTAGAGATTGAGCAGATCTTACTAGGGTTACCTCAGATATGAGAATATTAGCAATAGACGACACACGTGAACTCACTGAGGCTCATGTGCTGGTAAGAAATTTTAATGAAGGCATAAGGCAGCTAGAGCGAAATGGTCCATGGGATCTGCTACTACTTGATCATGATCTGGCTTCTTTTGATTCAGATGGCAGAGAAAAAACAGGCTATGATATCATGTGCTTTTTAGAAGAAAATCTGCACCTTGCTCCTAAAAAGATCGAGTGTGTTAGCGCTAATCCAGTAGGCAGATCAAGAATTACAGCTATGATAGTGAGGTTAAATGAAAAAATTAAACAGGCATCAGGCGATGGCGACAATATACAGGATATTCTATAAATTAGATATTATAACTTTTGAAGAACTAGACACGAGTGTAGATGGACTTCAAGTACTCATGCTGCATGACTGGTTCAAAGGAGATAGCTAGTGTTTTCACTTATTTTTCTAGCTGCTACAATTATTTATTTTTTTAAGTTTCATCATAAAGTATTGGATAGGCTTGGACTATCTGAACGAGATGATAATCTTATGGCCATTGGACTATTTTCAGGTGTAGTGCTTAGAAACGCCGCTATATTTCTTGAAGCCTTATTTGTCAGTGGCACAATATTTATGGGTGAACTATTAATTGCTCTTATCTTTATTTTTCTAATAAAGTCTAGATACGATAAGTTATAATATAACAGGCTCGATTTCATATCATGAAAAACAAAAGGGGTTTGTATGTTTAGAACAGAAGTCGGTGAGTATAAAGGCCATAAGACTATCTCCATATTTAATGATGATAAGTTTGTTGTTAGTTTTGGGATTAGCAAGGCGAAAGCAATACTAGAGGTTTTAGACGACGTAAAAGAGTTTGTCGAAAAAAATCAAACTAATAGTTCTTCAAAGATTAATTTTGATTCTCTTACTGAAGAGCAGAAAAAAGCCATTATGCAGTTCATAAAGGGTTAATGTGAAGAAGAATGCTTTACTAAAAGTTTTAGCGGCACTCGTTGTACCAGGCGCAGTGCCGCTTGTAATTGCTTATTATGCTTATAAATTGATTAAGTATAAGAATAAATGAAAGGACCGAATGTCTCGGTCTTAGCAACATAAGGATTTTTATGGCCCAAAATCAGCGGGAAGCAACGTTTCAGGCAATCACTAGTGTGTTGGAAAACAGCGGTGTGAGCTTTAATCCTGGTGAAGACGTCAAAAGTGTTATCACCTCAGATCACAAGAAAAAAGTAAGAGAAATTCTAATAACTGGTCTCAAAGATGGATCAATAACTTCTTCTACAGAATTTGCAGGAAAGATGACTAGCGACGTAGATTATAGTAAGTATTGCAGCGGATTAATCTCTAACTGGATTAAGAAGGATCCGCGCTTGAATGGCAATGTAAAGCATCAGAGCTCTAGTGGTTCAGGTAAATCTGTTTCTCGTGTAGGTAACGGCGATTCACAGGTAAAAGAGCTTCGTAAATTACTTAAAGCAACTGCAGGTACAGACTCCGAGCAAGAAGTTCAAGAAGCCCTTAATTCCAGACTAGAAGAGTTAAAGGTTGAAAAAACTTCAAAAGCAAAGAGCTCAATAGTCGCGGAATCTGTGCCTGAAAATCTTAGGCACTTAGTTTAATATGGATCCCATAGTAAAAAATATAATAATACTATTGTTTTGTGTAACGCTTTTATCAGAGTTTAAATGACCAGATGTGAAAAGCATCCTAAATTTAACGGTAAAAAAATGCCCAAGCATCAATGCTTGGGCTGTCTAAATCTATACATTAAAATGCACAAATCGCCTAGAGCACCACATAAGCCCTCTAAAACTTTTAAGAGTGCTAAAACCTATACAAGAAAAACAAAATATAAAAAGGACTAGCGTTATGGATCAAAGAGAGTACCTAGCTCTACGAGATAAGGGTAGAAAGCACATGATAACTACATTAAAATGTTTTGAGTTTTGGGGACAAAGAGTAGGCCGCATAAACGGCGACATTAAGAATAAGTGGAGCGAAGCAAGATGGTATGCAGACCTAGGCTCAAGTTCTTTATTTGAGTTATTGAATGTTGATGTAGTATATAAGTCTGATCCAGATAAAGGTTTTAGATATAGAGTGCTGGATACTGCCAATCGAATCTCAATAAATCTATTCTTATTTAGATATATGGTTATTCTATATAAGTTGTTTTTTTATAATGTAGCATACACTGCGGCCATGCTTAAGAATCCAGAGCATGCTAGAGACATAGTGTTGTCCGCTGACCATAGAAATAAAATTATACTAGCAAAACCTTTTATTTTTACAGTTAAAATTTATTACGGAGTTAGGCGGTGGATTGCCGGTAAAATTCAGCGGGGGCGCTGACACTGCTACGCCGAATACCGCTATAGGCTACAACAGAATCGATATATTTCTAAAAGGATAACTATGAGTAAATTTGTTGGAATCAAAAAAGGTGACATTGTTCGTGTAAAGTTCATTGAGATGCGCGATCTTGTTGGCGTCAAAGGTACGAATAAAAGAAGACAAAGCTATCAGCTTGTAGGTGAATGGGAACTCGGAGCTAACATACTTGCCTTTACCTATGGCGGAGACTTTCTAGTTAAGAAAGACTTTCCTGACAACGCTAGTCCTCAAGAAACGCTTGAGCTACTTAACCATCTTGATGGTGGCGAATTTGACATACCTCAAGATATAGTAGCAGCTATTGATGTTATAGATGCTGCTTATAAGTTTGTAAGCGAAGACCATAAGATCTGCATGATCATGTCCGACAGTGAATTGCTTATAAATGGAGAAAAACTTACCAATACAGGCGATGAAAAGCATCTAGATTTATTTGTCGAATTCGTAGAACGATATTTAACTAGTAAAGCGATAAATGATTCGCTTAAAAAGGAGAAGGATGTTTAAGGTACTATTTATATTCTTTATTCTTACAACCGGAAGCGTCGCTGGTGCAGCTATTATGGCAGCTATGATTTCTATCTCCGTATATTCCAATATTGACAGCACCCTTGATAAGCTCAGGAGTAACAGGTTCGTTGAACGGTTCATTAAGCCTATCTGGGCATAGCTTGCTATATATTCTAGCTGTAGAAACAGAGCGCAGCTCCATGTAGCCGCAGCTCCTGCACTTCATCCAGTCCCGCGAATACTCGCTCATCCAGTGAGATGAGAAAGTATAACCTTTACATAAAGGGCAAAGATTCATGAATGATTGCATATCATGGTCACTATAAGTCATGTAAAACATTATACTTTGTAATAGGGCTTACTTGACTAAATATATGATATAATTAAGTTATTATAACTTCTTAAAAGTGGGGGTTATGGGACGTGGCAAGAAAGATTCACCAGAAGACTGGAAAAGATACAAGAAGCTGGAGCAAGAGAACGAAAAATTAAAAAGAGAAGTTACAAAACTTAGAAAATTAGTAAATTCAAATTGCATAGACCAGCTTGAAGAAAGAGAAGAGAAGGTAAAGGAAAGTCGCAGTAGAGGTATTGAGATTGAGCCTATAGAGCCTATATGTGAAAATTGTGGCAAAACAGAGTTTAAAAAGATTCAATTTAAAAGACTAGACGGTGAGTTTGAAATAAAAGTTTGTGCTGTCTGCTCTTACAGAGGTAATCTAAAAAAACTTAAGGTAAAAGATGAGCAAAGAAGTCTTAAAGATATCAAGCAACGGCCAATGGACTCTGGAGAAGAGCCTCAATAAGGCTTCACTGTTTACTGCAGCTGCACTAGCGGGCATGCTGTCGCAGGATCCAGGTCAACTAAACACACAGAAAATTCCCTACGCTCCGCAAGATAGCAGTTCAAACGAGCAGGTGAGCCTTCATCCAGATCTTCATCACATTGCTTTCATAGAAAGTTCTAGTGGTAAAAACAAGAAACATAAGACGGTAAACTACGGATTGAATAGAGGTGATTCAGCTGCTGGCCTAACAGGTCTAATGCCTCATACTATTAAAGAGATAGTCGGAAAAAACCCCGACATCAAAGCTAAGTATGGGTCACTCTTAGATAAAGATCATAATGAGATAACCTCATATGTAAACTCGAATGAAAACGCAGACAAAGAGCTTGCCAACAAACACTGGAGCAGGCTGTCTAGAGTCTTTCCAAGAGATGAACTAAGACGCGTCTATGCCTGGAAGAACGGCGTGACGGGCGCAATTAAAGCATCGGATGACCAGGTAAAAAGCCATCCGTATGTTAGAAAATATCTCAACTTAAAATATCAAGAAAGAAGTCCCGCAAATACTATAAAATAGTGCGAGAGATTAACTCTCGCACGATTTACACTCATCGCCTCTACTAGCCATGTCCCCTTTTATAACCGAGCTAGATCTGCAATAATACAGAGTCTTTACACCGGCTTTCCAGGCATCTATATGTACTTCGTGGAACCATTTAGGATCCGCGTCTGCTGGAAAGAATAGGTTTAAAGACTGGGCTTGATCTATGAATTTTTGTCTTTGACCTGCTTGTCTAATGATAGATTTCTGATTTATCTCGTATGCAGTCTTAAATACTTCTTTCTCTGATTCAGATAGAAATTTTAACTGCTGAACCGAACCGTTGTCTACAAGTATTGATCTCCAGGTCTCGTCTGTGTTCTTGCCATATTTGTCTAGTATGACAGCAAGTTCTTTATTCTTTCTGATGAATACGCCTTTAGCCGTTTTGTCTGTATAGGCATTTGCTATGATCGGCTCAATACCAGGACTCACATCGCCGGATATGATAGAGTTTGACCTAGTAGGAGCAACTGCAATAAGATGTGAGTTGTACATTCCAGTTCCTCTGCACCACTCAGGCTCGCCATGTATTTTTGCCATCTTGCGCGATTCATCAACAGCAGACTCATGTATGTTCTTAAAAACCTCTGCGTTTAGCATCATAGAGTCAAATGAATCAAATGGCAGATTCTTCTGCTGAAGCAGAGTATGCCAACCTAAAACACCTATGCCAATGGCTCTACCCTTGACGGCTGATCTCACCGAGCGCACGAAGCCTGGCAGATGTCTAGCTCTGTTGATGAACTCATTTAGTACACCATTTAAAAACTGGACCGTCAGGTTGACGAGATCAGTATTCTTCCACTCATCCCATTTGACTAGATTTATAGACGATAGGCAGCATATAAAACTGTGATCATCGTCTGTAAACAGAGTAATCTCACTGCAAATATTGGTCATTGATACTTTTAGATTATTATTCTTATAGGCTTGAGGAGCAGAGTTGTTGACTGTATCCTCAAACATGATGTAGGGTTCGCCTGTTTCAAGTCTAGTTTTAAGCAGCTCGATCCAGCGTTGTCTTGCTTCTGAATTTCCGTTCTCTACCTTATTCATAAAATCATCTGAGACAACTGCACACTGATGCAGATTAAGACACTGCCTGTTTACATCACCTTGAGGTCGTCTAATCGACAGGAACTCTTCAAAATCTTTATGTGTAACTCTTAGGTTAAGAGAGGCTGCTCCGCGACGAACATTACCTTGTGAAGTAGCGATAATAGCTGTATCATAGCATTTTGCCCATGGCACTATACCCTCAGACTTTCCATTTGATCCGCCTCTAATTAACTCTCCGCGAGCTCTTATTCTATCTAGCGATATTCCTACTCCGCCACCATGCTTTGTAAGCATAGCCATCTCATGTAGTGATTTATAGATGCCATCTACAGAATCTGGTGTATCAATACCGAAGCAAGATATAGGAAGTCCTCTGTTAGTGCCGAGATTACTGAGCACCGGCGAAGCAGGGCAAAGCCAGTTCTTGTTGTACATTACGTCAAAAAACCTAGCCTCAAGCTGCTTGTTGTTTATGGCTTCTGCTGCAGCTCTAGCTACTCTTCTATACATAGAGCGCGGAGTTTCGCCCTCTAGTAGATAGCCTTTTGAGATAGTAGCGTAGCCTTCTTCGGTCATCCAGTCTGGCGCTTCACCTTTTGATTTCAACTCTTCTAGCTTAGTCGTTTTCTGCATCGCTACCTCCAAATACATAGTCAATATTCCAATTAGAACTTACACCCTTAGAGTAAGTAGTAACTCTCTGTGCAAAGAAATCCTGAAACTCTACTCCAGCGCTGAGAGCGTCGAACCACTCCATGCGCTTTATTGCGTCCTTGTCTATATTCTTCCAGTTACTAGAGTAACCTAGATCCTGAAGCTTAGTGTTAGTTCTATATCTGATGTATTGCTTTAGGTCGTCTTTATCTAGACCCTCAACACCTAGGTTGAACATCTTATCTACTGATACGTCGCCAGTAGGACTTTTGAAGCACATATCAATGAAGTCGTCTTCTAGCTTAACAGTAAGTCTTGCAGCCTCATAGATATCTTCTTCTACGGCCTCTTTGACGCCTGGATTTTCTTTGCAGTATTCTCTGAATAACCAGCAACCAGCTTCACTATGAAGCGACTCGTCTCTAATAGACCAAGTTACTATTTGACCAACGCCTTTTAATTTATTAAAGCGAGAAAAGTTTAGTAGGATGGCAAAACTAGAGAACAAGTGTACGCCTTCTGTGAAGGCAGAAAATACAGCGAGTGATCTTGCTATCTCTTCTTTGCTTGTCTTTATTGCTTTAATATCTTTTAATCTATTTAATTTTGCAACCGTTGCGTCATCTTTAAGAAATGCTGCATAGTCGTCGAGACCAAGAGAATCATTGAGATAAGAATAACCCCAGATATGTATCGCCTCCATGCCTGCAAAAGTATTTGCCATCATGCAAACTTCTGGTTTAACAAACCATTTAGCAACTTTTCTAGACCAATAGTCTTCTACATGAATTTCTGCTTGAGTAAAGCCTTTAAGGACGTTGCCAACAACCGATCTCTCTACTTCATTAAGAGAAGTTTTCCAATCGTTTATGTCCCCTGCCATACTTACTTCTGTTGGAAGCCAGTGAGCCTGCTGTTGTTTTTCAAAATACTCGAAGGCTTTTGGATACTCGAAAGGTTTATATACTTCTCGTTTCTGAGTAAGAGACATCGCTACTCCTTTTATGAGCTTTTCTATTTTTGCTTGTTTAGCGTAGAATAACTAGTGCATTAGATACGTGGGTGATAGTTAATTCTTGAATATGATAAGTTATTGAATTTATTATATCTATTTTTCATCTATTTCCCTTATCCGCATTGTGTTATGAAAATTATACCATGCACTAGCCATTAAACATCAACAGATTCGATTTTTTTTTAACGGAGGATTTACATGAGTAAAATTATAGTTTGCACTTGTTGCCAATGTGAATTTGAGCTAACACCTAAAAAACCTGGAAAAATAGGCGTATGCGAAGATTGCGCTAACGAAACTGTTACTAGGTATACTGGTAATATGATCTTTGATCACAAAACAGGAGCAGATATTCAGATCAACTCTGACCCTGAGCTTACTAAGTATATTATTGAATCAACTAAATTGCGCAGCAAGACTTCTAATCTAGGAAATAATCTGAAGGCTAACTCCGGTAAGTCGCGCTCATCTGGGCTTGTTTACGCTGCAGGCGGTAGAAATCGTCGTCGTGAATAGTATAATTAAACAAAGGAGGTAAGCATGGATTTAATAAGGACGATCGTGCTTCTGTGCAGTGTTACGTCTGGCAGAGATTCCGCTGACTATGTTGAAAAACTCCAGTTAAAATGCCAGCAGCATTATGTTAAGTGTTTAGAGAATACAAGTACATACAGAGATCTTTCTAGATGTATAAAAGAAAGAAAATTATGAGGTTAATATGTCAAGCACTAAAGAACTAACGGATGTTGCAGTCGCAGAAAAAGAGAGTATACGAGAGCCGTCAAAGTATGACGTTATAGTTCACAATAACCAGCACACCTCATATGACGAGGTCATAATCATACTATCTAATGCCTTTGAGATGAATTATCAGCAGGCACTAGATTTAGCAAATGTTGTTCACACAGAAGGCAAAGGCAGATGCGGAACTTATAGTAAAGAGGTCGCAGAAATGAAGCTAGTGCTTATAAACACTATAAAAGAATCACTGTCTCAAATAGTACCACAGAGAGCTAAAGAAATAAAGATGCTATTATTTACAATAGAGAAGAACTAGGAGCAATATGACTAACAAGATTACAGAAGAAGTCATTAATGGTGTTATAGCTGAGTCTAATATAAACACAATATCTGTATGTAAGTTCTTTCGCTATTGTCTAAAAGAAGATTTTAAAGAAAATATATCTTTTTTAAAAGCAAAAGGCGCAGACATAGAGTTCTTAAAAGATTCTCTAGACAATCATATAGAGGTAGAAGACGCACAACTTGAGATATTTAGTCAAGTTAAAACACTTATGAACAGATCATCTCAACTGGAACCAGCAATGACTCCAGAGTTGAGCAAAGTATTTGATCTTATGAAAAAAGCTGCAAGCAAAGATCAGCGACCAATGTATTTTGAAGATATGATAAATGCCATACATGTGCTAGGAAAGTCTGATCCTGACATGTACATAATCTACTTCTTAAAAAAATCTGGCTACAAGCATGATCCAGAATCTTCGCCTGGCGCACGCGGTAAATATAAGTTTATAGGAGAACTATGCGATGACTTAAATGCCAGAGCAAGCAAGAAACTCATAGATCCACTAATTGGTAGACGAAAAGAAGTAGAGCGGATGGTAGAAATTCTAGCTCATTATAAGAAGAAAAACCCTATGCTTGTTGGTTTACCAGGTGTTGGTAAAACAGCAGTAGTCGAGGGTCTAGCCTCTATGATTGAGCAGAATTTAGTACCAGAGTCACTTAAAAAATCAAGAATATACTCATTGAATGTAGGCAACATATTGGCTGGTTCAAAGTTTCGTGGTGAATTTGAAGACAAGGTCAAGGGTGTACTGCAAGATCTTAAGACTATGAAAGAAAAAGAAGGCATTAACGCCATACTATTCATAGACGAAGTGCATCAGGTGATGGGCGCAGGCGCAGGTGGAAGCAAGGAAGGTGTGGATCTAGCTAACATGATTAAGCCTGGTCTTGCCAATGGCGATCTTAGCTGTATCGGTGCAACAACAGATGATGAATACAACCAGAAGATTCTTAAAGATAAAGCACTTATGCGCAGATTTCAGGTAGTAAAAATTGAAGAGCCTTCAGCAGAAGAGACTCTTCGCATACTAGAACAGGGAATAAAGCCCGTACTAGAGTCTTATCACGGAGTTAAATACTCTAGAGAAGTTCTAGAGCGAATAGTCGATCTATCAAAACAGTATGTAACCAGTCAGTTTTTTCCGGACAAGGCCATATCTATAGCCGACTCAGTCGGTGCTAGAATTAAAACTACACTTAAGGCGGAAAGAGTTGATGCTACAGTAGACGACGTAGAGGAGATAGTTTCTTCCATTACTGGAACGCCGGTGTCTGCTTTCAAAAAAACTCGTAGTAAAGAAACTTATGTCGATATAGCTAAAAATATAAAATCTACTATTTTTGGTCAGGATTCGGCGATTGATCGAGTAACTGAGCAGGTCGAATTAGCCAAAGCTGGATTGCGAGACGAGGGTCAGCCGATAGGTTCTTTTTTATTGCTAGGCCCAACAGGAACAGGGAAGACCGAGTTGGCAAAGCAGATAGCTGCACAAACTGACTCGCATTTCTTTCAGCTCAATATGTCAGAATTCTCTGAAGAGCACGCCGTTGCAAAGTTGTTCGGAGCTCCTCCAGGCTATGAGGGACACGATCAAGGTGGTGTACTCACCAATGAGATAATGAAGTATCCGCACACTATCTTGCTTCTTGATGAGATTGAAAAGGCAAATAAGAAAGTCTATGACGCATTATTAGGCATCATTGACGGTGCGCAGATGACAGATGGCAGAGATAATAAGGTAGATTTTGGCAATGTGCTTATACTAATGACATCGAATGCTGGAGCTTCACAGGCCGCTAGAACTAAAAAACCGGTTGGAATAACTAGCGATGATGACGATGCAAAGAATGCAAAAGCAAAGAGTATGGATGGCGTATTAAAGGATACATTTAGCCCGGAATTTAGAAACAAACTTACAGGCGTTGTATTGTTTGATTCATTGCAAAAAGATGTTATCATTAAAATAGTAGAAAAATTTATAAAAGTTGCACAAGTAAAGCTAATGGCAAAAGGCATAAAATTAACTGCAAGTAAAAAGGCAAAAGAATTCATGGCAGACAAAGGCTATGATCCAGAGATGGGTGCTAGGCCTATTAAAAAGCTAATAGATGATCTTATAGTCAAACCTCTTGTTAAACCACTTCTTAAAAAAGAAGTTGAAGCTGGTGATACAGTAAAAGTTATATTAGTAGATAACGAGATTAAACTTGAATTCATAAAACCAAAGCAGCAAGAGGAGGTGGCGGATGCAGTTGACCCTGGCACAGCAGGATAGCGTTCGCTACTATAGATTAGTAGCTTTTTTGGTAAAACTTGAATTAGAAATAGAGATGACTCCAGCGATGGAATATGTACTCTACAATACTATTAACTGGAGCCTAGCGCCAGAGTAAGGAAAAGATGCTTAATCTTTATAGTTTTGGAGAGACATCAAAAAAGATACTGGCTGCTTTTATGTACATAAGTTATTCATTAAATATGTTAGGCATTTTTATGTTTGGCTATAGTATAATTATTGCAATAGCGATTCAGTTTTTAGTAGATTTTACGGTAGTCGCAGTTCTTTCCTATAGAGAAACTTTACAGGAAGTAGACTACCACATAAAGTTAAAAGCTACAAAAAGTGTATATAGATTATTAAAATAAATGAGGGTACATGCAAGTAAGGCTTGTAGCACATACAAAGATAGACGATTCATATATGAACCATCTACTTGAATCAGATGACGGTGCTGATGTCTTTATTAATAATGTGCAGTCGCTAGAAGGTCTAGTCGCTTACATGGCTAGAGTAAGCTCTTCAGATCAGAAAAATCCTAGCTACGCAGGCCTCATCAGATACTGCATGAATCATGGTCACTGGTCAATATTAGAAACAGGTAACGCTACATTTGAGATAGAGACTTCCAGAGCTATCTCGGCTCAGATACTTAGGCATAGATCGTTCAGCTTCCAGGAGTTTAGTCAGCGCTATCAGTCGGTTGACGAAAGCGGTATAGAGTTGTTTGTAGCAAGAAGACAAGATGTAAAAAACAGACAGAACTCTATAGACGATCTAGATGAAGCAGTAAAGCAAGAATGGGAAGATCGCCAACTAGAAAACTGGCGGTCAGCATTTGATCACTATAAGTGGGCTTTGGACAACGGTATAGCTAAAGAAACTGCTCGCGCAGTGCTTCCGGTGCAAGCCAGAACTCGTATGTTCATGAACGGCACTCTAAGATCATGGGTGCACTATGTTAATTTAAGAACTGATCCGTCAACTCAGAAAGAGCACAGAGATATTGCTGAAGAAATAAAAAGTCAGCTAACACAGGCTTTTCCAGTTATAGCAGAGGCGGCAGGTTGGAAAACCAGATGAAAAAAGAGCATATACTCATATTGCTTGAAAGAGTAGAAGAGATGCTTATTTCTAGTACGCCAGAAAATTGGCCAAATGGAATTAATTACGAGGTTCGCTATGACGAACGCATAATAAATAAGATGCAGTTTACACTTAAGCGTTGTTTTATAACTTTATGGGAGAGTAGTAGCGGTAAGGGTATATCTTTGCAGTTTAGCGTTGGATCAAACTGCATAAATAGTTCCTATGAGGCACCTAACTTTTTCGTAAGATGGCTATGCCCCGTTTGGCGAACATGGAAAAGAATTAAGTGGAGGCTTATGTACTTACATAAGCAGAATAAGAAAATTATAGCAAAAAAAGAATTAGACGAGCAAATAGCAGTATTTAATAATCTATATTACACTCAGTTTCCTGACGATATAGACGACATTTTTTTAGACGATGAAGACTAGGAGGTCTTATGATGGATTTACTCAGATTCATGCTCTGCTCTCAGGTTGCATTTGTAGAAAAGCGCATATATGAGCCAAATAACTCTAAAGCTTTTAAAGAGCAAGCACTGCAATTGATAGCACTAACTACGGAAAAGTCCAATAACTTAGATACTTTTAAGCTAGGTGTTAATCTTGCAAAAATTAAGCTTGATGACAAAAAACCTAATTATATTGTGGCGTTGTTTTCAGATGACTATAAATACAAAATGTTAGCTATAGAATTAGCAGAAGACATAGCAAGTAGTATAGATACAAGATTTGTGTCCGGAGGCTCAAAAGCCTATCTTGGTCTTTTGCCAGAGGTGAAATTTATATGTTAAAACATGATCGCTATATGGTCGATAATATGGTTAAAAACAGTATAAATGCCTATCCTCCACCCTATGAAGCAGTAGGATGGCCTCCTGGTATACAGGACTTTATAAGGCAAGTAGCTCATGCAGCAGCAATGGAGATTATAGAAAATATCTATACACAGCTAGAACTAGAAGATAAAGCAGAGAGAATTATTCTTTCTGAGGATAACCATATCAAATAGCAGATATTTGCTTTTGATAAAAAGGATTTTATGTCTGACAATTCGATCGATGACATTGTGGTTAACGAATTTACAGAACAGTCTGCGAGAAACTTTAGAAAGCATTTGATTTCTAGAGCGGTAAGTGATCCTGGAGTCCCCATCATAGTCTACATAGACTCATATGGTGGTTCACTTGATTCACTTAATTCTATGCTGGAAACCATAGAGCAGGTCGCCAGTCCTATAATCACCGTGTGTATGGGTAAAGCAATGAGCTGCGGTGCAGTCTTGCTTGCTGCAGGTGATCATCGTTTCTGCGGAAGATCATCGAGGGTGATGATACATCAGGCTACTGGTGGTGACTATGGTCCTATAGAGAGTCTACAGAAAAATGTAGATGAGTGCAAAAGAATGAACGAGTCTTTTATGGCTTTTCTCGCTAAACGCTGCGGAAAATCCTTAGATCAACTTAAAAAAATAATTAAAGACAACGATTCTCGCGATCTATATCTTAGTGCAGAAGACTGCAGGAAGTTTGGTATAGTCGACTTCATAGGTATGCCTCACATAAAGCCTCTAACTATGTATCAAATAGATATTGCACCAGAAAAAACATACGGAAAAGTTTTGAACTTGGAAAAGAAGAACTTAAACAGATTCGATAAAAAAACAAAAAAGAGGAGGACAAATGCCAGATCAAACAGACGAAGTAAAAAATAAAGTAACGATTTCAAACGAAGATTGTGCAAATGTTATAAAGTATGCCACACACTTTAACGTGCCGTTATCAGCTGAGTTGCAAGTTGCATTAGATAAATTTACAGCTGACAATTCGTTTGAAAATCAACTAGAGATTAAGCTTGAAATGTGCAAATGGATGCTGTCTAGCGCTCATGAGTCTTTTCAAGATAGTCTATGGGATGCACCAAAAAAAGCAGCAGAGTCCGTTGTCTTCAATCTTCAATTTGATAAAGATGTGAAAGACGTGCTTACTAAGGGCGACGATTCTGCCCAGGAATAGGTGGTGGTTGGTTATCGGATGGTAAAGATGGTGGCAGATCGTTGGCCTCTGGCATAGGCGGTGGCAGATCGCCACTCTCTGGTAGAGCCGGAGGTGTTTCTTTTGCAGCAGATGCTTGCTTTTGTTTAGCGGCGCTAGCTCTTGAAGCCAACTCAACCGCTGGATCTACGACTCCTTCCTTGCCGAAGGATCTGTTTCCAGTGCAATGATCTTGCATTATGCCATCAATTCTTGATCTGGCGTATGTTCTAAATCCGGATGCACCGTGTTTTTGACTATCAAAATCACGTATTGCAAGCATTAGTCCATGCAATCCAGCATCATAGAGATCATTTGGATGAGTAATTCTATCCGGATACTTTTTGGATTTGCGCGATGCAAGCTCATGTATATCTGGTAGATATTCTTTAAATAGGTCTTCTATTAGTTTTTGATGATGCTCATTTTTCATGTCACTATTATACCATTAGCAGGAGGTATAAATGAATTATATGTTTTACGAGTCTACTAGAATAGTAGAGAAACAAGAAAAACACGAAAAATCAAGAGCTTACGATCTTATTGAATCTTTAGAAAAAAGCGGATTAGACAATCATCATCTGTTTTGTGCGCTGGAGTTGATGAGCAAAAGAGCACAGTCTGAATTTGAGTCAGCCGTCATTTTAAAAGCCAAACAGATACTCATAGCTCACAAGGAGAAAAATGAAACAGATGACATTAGTATTATTAGTCGCTTTAGTAGCTGCGTGCGCTCCCAAAGCTAGCAATGAAATTAGCCAAGCAAACAGCTATAGGGTTGTAAAGCCAACAAGCGGCAAGCATCACGCTATCTTCCAAATTAGAAGTCCAAATGGTGGTGGCTGTACTGCTTTTGTTATCTCTAATAGAAGAGCTATTACGGCTGGTCATTGTGTGGAAATTTCAAAGCAACTTTTAGAAAACAAAAAAGAAATTCAAACGACAACTGCTGGTTTTGTAAAAGCTATAGCTATAGAAATAGAGAGAACTGATTGTACAAATGTCCATCCCAAGTTTCTTTGTGAAAAGAGACTAAGAGAAATGAGAGCTATGCTTAAAAATTCTAACTCTCTTCTTACAAGGCTGATTAATAATCAACCAGATAAATTTAAAGTACTAGATTCTGAAGGCAAAGAGCTTAAAGTTGAGCCAATTGCACTAACTAGTGAATTTTCTTTTAGAGACTTTGCGGTTCTTCAGGGTGATTTTTCTGAGTTTGAGAAGCTTCCTTTAGCTGAAAGTGTTGATCTGTTGCCAGGTGAACTTCTGCGAACTTGCGGGTTTGCGAATCTTAAAATTCCTGCAGCCTGTACAAACTTTATTGCCTTAGGCAACGAAGGATTCGCTTACAAGGGCAACGGTTACTTAGTAAAAGGCATGAGTGGTGGACCTGTTATCAATAGCAAAGGTGAAGTAGTAGGAATCAACGTCGCCGTAGGCGCAGACGCAGTATTTATGACTCCGGTAGTGGGAGTTCTAGATCGTTTTGCTAAGGAGGACTAGTGAAAGAGCTCGATATTTTGCAGGCTATATCTGATGAGAGCAGTAAGAATGGTAAATTTGCTTTACTTAAAAAATATTCTAGCGATCAGCGTCTAGCTCAACTACTAGACGCTGCGCTTAACTACAAAAGAATCTTCTACATAAATAAAATGGATCTAGGTCAGTCATTGATTAATGAAGGCGTAGCTTTCCCAGACCTACATGATGAATTCATGCAGTTACTTTCTAGACTAGAAAAGCGCGAAATAACTGGCAATGAAGCTAGAATAGAGGTTGTATTCTTTCTAATCAAGTGCTCCAAGCAGCAGCAAGACTGGTATCTTAAAATTTTAAGAAAAGATCTTAAGGCGGGTTTCAGCGCTGAAACAGCAGCAGAAGCTGGGTTTGACATACCGCTATTTGACGTAATGTTGGCCAAAGACGGAAAATCTTGCAAGAACCTGAAAGATATAATTTCTAAAGGCGTCTATGCTAGTCCTAAGTTTGATGGCTACAGATGCCTAGCTGTAATAAATGAAGGCGAAGTAACTCTCTACTCTAGGGCTGGAACAGAGTTTCACAACTTTCCATCCATAGTAGAGTCATTAAAGCGCAGCTTTCCTAGTGGTCAACATGTGTTTGATGGTGAGATTATGTCTGATGACTTTCAGTCTATGCAGAAGTCAGCGTTTGCCAGCAAGCGAGGGACTGTGGTCGGTGACGTCAAGTACTATGTATTTGGATATGTTCCCTATCAAGAATGGGACAGCAAGCAGTTCAAGCTAAAAACAAAAGAAAGGCTAGATATATTAGGTAATCTTCAAAAATCATTTGAGCCTAACGTTGTAATGGTGTCACAAAAATTCATAAACTCACTAGACGAAGCTCTTAAATTTGAGCGAGACTGCTTGAGCTACGGCTATGAAGGCGCAATGCTACTGCCAGATATTCCATATTATCTTGGCAAAAAATCTAATAAACTACTTAAATTAAAGACTATGCAGTCACAGGATTGCACTGTTAGAGGTTTTTATGAAGGCGAAGCAGGCACTAGAAATCAAGGCACACTTGGTGGTCTAGAATTAATCCAAGAGAATGGCATTGCCTGCAGATGCGGCACTGGCTTCTCTGACGAAGATAGACTATATATCTGGAGCAACGGTCAAGAATTTATAGGGCGAATAGCAGAGATAAAATACCAGGAGCTAACTGAGGACGGAGTCATGCGTTTTCCTGTTTTTATGAGATGGCGTGATGATAAGGCTAAGTAATATGAATCAAGAGGTAGACGCTGTAGATGTATGCCTGAACTTAATTTTGGTTCTTCAACGACTAAATCTAGGCGTACGTCACGTTAGAAGAACACCTATGGCATTTGAGTTAGCCATACTATTAGACGAAGGTAAAACAGCTCTAGACGCATACAGAAAAGAGCACAGCATAGGTTCAAGTTGGTGGGGATAAGCACTTTTATTATGACGTTTAATTTAAAATCCGCTGACAGGATGCAGATGTATCTTGAAAGTGCCATAATAATGGATTATCTTGAGTTTTTAGCTAATATAAACATCATATATATCGATCGTGCATTGCTAGAAGATATTGGAGAAGGGAGTCGATTGCATGTCTACATTGAATAACAAGATAGAGTGCTTAAAAAGACTTATAAAGCTAGATCATCATCATGAGCTTATGTACTGGATGGTTGAGTCTAGGCTAGCTGCTGCCGATATAATGAGCTCGAAGAACAAATCAGATCAGCATATAGCAGAAGTAATTTATCTAAACTTACAGCAAGCTAAAATCGATGAAAAGATAATTCTACTAGACTATGAATGGACCATACTGCCTAGAGAACATATCAAGATAATGGTTGTCACCGAGAAAGAGTCACAGACATTCATTTACGAAGCTTAAAATAAAATTTGTATAATATCATTATTGCATGATGCAATAATAACGTTTTAGGAGGAAGCATGGTTTCTGTTTCACGAAAAAAGAAAAAAGTACCAAAATCATTTGAGCAAGCAACTAGAATTCTGCTTGAATGGCAATTTGAACAAAATCTAAAAGAAAAAATAGATGGCTTTTATCAAAAAAAACTTAAAGAATTAGATCAAGAAATTGCTCAACTTGAAATTGAAAATAACAATAAAAACTTAAACAAATAAAAACAATAACAAATTCGATATAAAAAAGAGGTTTTATGAAAGCATTATTAATTTTAACTACTTTATGTTTTTCGCTTGCTGCAAGTGCAGAAGTAAGAATAATTAAATTTTCAGCCGAGTGGTGCAAGCCGTGCAAAGACTACAAGCCGGTTATCGATAAAGTAGTAAAAGAACTAAAGCTTGACATGCAAGAGGTCGACATCGATAAGAATCCTAACCTAGCGAATAAATTTGCAGTTGAAGGCGTGCCAACGACAGTGTTCCTTGAAGGCGATAAAGAGGTTGCTAGAATTTTAGGTTCTGTTGACGAAAAATTTTTAAAACAATTTACTGAGAATGTAATAAAATCAACAAAGGGGAAATAGCATGTTGTCACTTATCTATGGCGGTATTACACATCATTATTTAGCAAAAGACCTTCCCTACTGTAATCCTATTAAAGGCGGTATGGGAACGATCCATAATGAGTATGTTATAGCCATGGCTGGCTCTAAAGATTTCAGACTTGGTCTAATATCGGGTAAAGACTCTGCATGCGGAAATATAATGGGTCCAATATCTGCAACTAAAATAAGTGACAATATTGATTTTATGCTAGGCGGTTACAATACTAATTTCAAAAAATTTCGTGACAGAATGATAGAACCACCTTCAATCGGCGGGATAACGCCTGTTGTTGGGCTTGATTTTAAAATACCACTATTCGAGTACGAAGATACTAAATTGTCACTAGATACTTTAGTATCTTTCGGAGTGATAACGCACGCAATAAATCTTAGTTTTTGAGGTTAATATGTATACATTAATACTAATAGTTGTGTCTCTGGGACAATACCCTGCAGTAACATCTATTGACTTTGACAATAGTGCAACGTGTCTTAAGGCTTTATCTACCTCTCTGGAGTTAGAGGGTCAGGGCTTAAAAATTAAAGCAAGGTGTGTACCAAAATGATTAGATTATTTTTAGCAAGCGCAGGCTTAGGCCTAAGTTGTAAATTGTTCTACATATCAGAAGATTTTGTAACGCAAACCATATGTCTGCTATTTATTCCGCTTTTCGTACTAGGCGTTAACTCTGCGATAAAGCAAATAGCGGTAGATGATAATGATGAGTAACATGGAATGCCCTTTCTGTTCAGTTCCGTGCCGCACCAAATGGTGTCCGTATAATGAGCAAGAGGATACGGAGGGCAAAGTGAAGAGATCAGACATGAGAAAGATCATATATGAAACACTTGAGTCGGGCTGGTCGCACCCGGAGGCTAATGCAAAACTTGCAGAAGACATTTTAGTAGCCATAGAGCGAGCAGGCATGCTACCGCCAATAGCTTTTTTACCTAAACTTAAAATATCAGATAATGCATGGGAGTCGGAGCAAGATGGCTAAGGTTATAGTCCACAAACCAACTCATGTATTTGATTACGAAACAGTAAACAGTATGACGGTTTGTTTGTGGAACCTGCAGTTGCGACTATTTGAACTAGATGAAGAGACTCTTATAAATTACTTTAACACTGTATTTGTGTCTGATATCTACGAGAACAACAGATATACCAATAAGATACTAAAGATATGCACACTTGAATGGCCAATGTCTGAGCAAGACAGACTGTGTTTGGCTACCCATATTGCGGTTCAACTGCTGGGACTAGGAGAGTTATGAATTACACTAGGTACTTACTATTGATGATACTTGGACTGACGCTGTGTTTTCCTCCCGCTATTCTTATGCTAGTGATTTTAAGTGCAATACTTAATTATTTCTTTTTTAGCAATAGTATATTGTTTGGTGGACTCTTGGTAATCTATTCTCTTTATAAGATGGCTAAAATCTATTCTGCCAGAAAGGAATGGGATGATTAGGATGTGGTTGCTAGTTATTCAAATGAGTCACGGATATGTGGAGCAAGGCTTCTTCATTGAAAGAGATAACTGTATAAAAATGGGTAAAGAGATTGTTGGCAAGTCTAAGTATATGACCTATGAATGCAAGAGGCGAAAAGTCAAAATTAAATAATATTAGTCGTCTTCGCCCTCTATCTCGTCTATTAGACCTAGATCAAGAGCTTTTTCTGAAGAAATATAAGTATCAAAGTCCATCATTTTTTGGAGTTGCGCTAGCTTAAAACCTGAATCTTTTTCATTTATCTTAGATAAATAAATAGCCATGCAGATCTTATCCATCTCATCATTTTCTTGTACTGCACGCTTAACATCATTAAAATGACCATTGACATCCATCTGACCTCTATGTATCATCAATCTTGAATGCTTACTCATGACTCTAACATCTGCCGCTTGCAATATGATGCTACCCATACTCATCGCTACGCCTATTACCTTAACGGTAACAGCATTTCCGCAGTCTTTTATAGCATCATAGGCCGCAAAACCAAGATTGACATCTCCGCCGCTTGAGTCAAGCACTACTAATATTTCGCCATCTGTTTTATCTAGATACTTTATCAACTTAACAAACTTATGTATGTTCTCACTGTCGACTTCGCCCTGCAAGTAGATTATTCTGCCGCGTATATCTATACCATGCTCTATGAGAATATCAAAATCAGTCTGTCGCCTGTCGTTCATATATGTCCCTTGACACTGCCACGGCAGCATACTATATCTAGCATTATACCTGGTCTTGCTTTGGCAGATTCGATATAAAATCAAGAGGTTAAGATGAGTAAAACAAATGAAGAACTTGTAAGAGAATTTTTAGAAAAAGGTGGAAAAATAGAAGTGCTACCACCTGCTGACAATAATCAGGTAAATCCTATATCTAGTATTACAAGTCAGCCAGTTAAACTTCTCTCGCTAGAAGAGGCAGAGTCCCTATACGGCGAAAAAACAGAAAGAAAAAGTAAGGCTAAAAAGCCTGACCTAAAAAACATAAACATGAATCTAATACCCGATCATTTGAAGAAATACATATTGTCGAAGTTCGACAATGATATTACAAAGGAGAACGAATGAAGCCAATTAGAATCTTAGAGGTGCTAAAGCTTGCAATGGCAGCACGCAAGAATGACGATGTATTTAATCCGCTATTTACAGGCGATGCTGGTCTGGGTAAATCTCAGATCTGTCAAAAGTTTGTAGATGTAATGAGGGTCACGGGTTTTCCAGAGGCAGGTATCGATGCAGATCCTGATTTCGGTTTTCTTGACCTACGCATTGCCTACTACGAAGCTCCCGACCTTATCGGGTTTCCTGAAACTGTCTCAGATGACAGAGGCACCAAGCGCACGACTCATTGTCTACCTGATTTCTGGCCAACAAGAGGCCAAGGTCTTATTCTTCTCGAGGAACCTAACCGCGGCACAACCGGTGTCATGAACTGTCTCATGCAGCTTCTAACCGACCGTAAAATAAATAAATACGAGCTGCCACAAGGCTGGATCGTAGCGTCCTGTATCAACCCAGACACGGCAGAATATGATGTGAATGCCATGGATGCCGCTCTTCGTAACCGCTTCGAGGAATACGAGGTCGAATACGATGCAATCTCCTTCATTGATTACATCGAATCAGCAGGCTGGCATGACACAGTGCAGATGTTCATTAAATCAGGTGTCTGGGTCTACAAGGACACAAAGTCCATCGGCGACAACGGCAAGTATATCTCGCCTCGTACCTGGTCCAAAGTCAATGCTGCGGAGAAAGCAGGTGTAGGTGCAGATCGTCGTCTCCACCGCGAGACCATGACATCCATTCTAGGCCGTGACATCGGTAATGAGTATCACAAGTTCTGTTATGACGAAGCTCCGGTTACTGCTAAAGATCTTATTGCAGACAAAAAGAAAGCTCTCAAGCGTCTTGAAAAGCAATCTGATCCTAACTCTTATAAAGGCGATATGATTGCTGTTACAGTGGAATCAATCGCTCAGTATTATTCTTGTACGATCGACGATGACAAAGATAAAGGTCTTGTTGGCGAGAATACAATGGCAGAGGTTGCCAAGATCATTCCTTCCGATCAGGCCATCAATCTTATCAAGCAGTGCGGTTTCAAGCAGAGCAAAGGTTCTATCACCACTTTCTTCCGTGATTTTGTTGCTCGCCACCCTGACTTGACAAAAGTATTGAAAGGTAATATTAGATTAGATAGAAGCGTAGGAAAAGATTAACCAATACGCTTTTAAGCCTGTAGAATTATAGGCAATTCGGCCGCATGGTTTATCCCTTTGTCCATGCGGCCTTTTTTAAATGAGGTTTTATGAATAATGAGATGCTCACTAAAGTAATAAATCTAGTTAATTCAACTAATGAAATGATAAAACTTAGAAACGAAGAAATACAACTTTATCATAAACTTACTAGGGCTATCATTGGTCAAAAACTATTAAAAGACCAAAAATCTAAAGAAGTTAAATCTATCGAACTACCCGTAAAGACACAAAATATTCTGAAAGAGCACGGCGTAAGATTTGGTTGGCCACATGGAACAAGCATTAAATTATATGACTCTGGTGCAGTAGAAGTATTAGCAAGTATAAAAAATACAACTACTTATATATTCGTAATTGAAGATAATACTATATTAATTCCAGCTTAGGTAAGTACCATAATGGCAAGAAAAAAGAAAGTTCTAAGAGAATACAACGTCTGCAAGTGCTTAGTAACTAACATACAGTCAGTTACAGGGCATAAAACACACGAGATACTATCATATATGCATTCTCTAGCAGAGAACTGCATAAAAGAGAATGGATTAAGAGTAGATAAATATGAAGAAGTGTCCTACTACGAGCCGACTATAATTGACTACTCCTATTATCCTAACACTAAGATATATCTAGCCGTATCTATTAGTAGAATTTCTAATCTAATAGAAGAAGACAATTCCGACGACTTAGTACAGTGCATGTATGTAGACTACAAGTTCTACACGCCTTCTTCTATTAAAAAACTAACACAAGAACAGTTTGACGATATAGTTATCGATGCAATGCTGACTGACTTTTCTATGGACTTTGATCCGCCTGCTATAAAGAAAAGAAAGACGCTTGTTCAACTAAAGAAAGAAGAAAAAGAGCGTGAGGCTAAAGAAAAAGTAAGACAAATTAATTATCTAAAAAAAGAACTAAAAAGTCTTCTTAGGCAAACTCTAGAATATAAAGCAAATGCTGTAGATGACAGTTCCACTAAATCTACAAGAAACTACTATGTTAGACAATTTAAAAAAAGTGAAAGAGAAATAAACTATGTAATTAATCAGCTAAAAAACCTAGGCGATAAAACACATGAGGTGCTTTTGACCCCAACAGATTCGATAAATAATCAAACGGAGGGCAAATGTCAAACCAAAGTCAAACTCAAGCTCTAGATCTCACAGAAGAAGAGAAACAACATCTTGAAGAACTAAAGCGCAAAGCCAAAGAAGCTGGCATGCGATCTCGTGAAGAAGCCCTAGAAGCTGCGAAGCGCGAAATGGTGGGTGCAGACGAACAAAAGCAATGTTTGCAAACCGCAATATTTCAGACGACTAAAACAAATCCATTCATGGGCTCTGTACTTCAGTGTATGAACATGACCTATAGCCACGTGATTCCAACTGCTGGTGTTATGTTTAATGCTGAGTTGAAGCGCTGGGATATGCTGTTAAATCCATATTTTTTCTGTCGTAAACTAAATGAAGTACAACGTAAAGCAGTTTTATTGCATGAGCTCTATCATATTACTCACAAGCATCCGCTACGTGTTCCATTCATGAAACTATCAAGCCATAAGCGTCAGCTCATGAACATCGCTATGGACATGGCAATTAACCAATTCATTAAAGATCTTCCAGCCGGATGCCCTCAGTGTCCGCCGCGTAAGCCAGGCCAATTCGCGTCCTTGCCATGCGAAAATCCAGACTGCTGTGGCTCAGGTATCGACATCAAAGATTTCTTCGACACAGACAAAAATGGCAAAATAGTTCAATGGGAAGCACGTCAGCCAGCTGAGCACTATTACGAAAAGCTAATGGAAAGATTTCAGGATCCAGATCCGGAAGATCAAGACAATAAGGATGGCAACGCAGGTGGTGGTGCAAGCAGCGGCGATCTTCCAAAAACAACTGATGTTCACCACTGGGATGGCTCAAGTGAAGAAAAAGATATGCTTGAAGCAACTGAAGATCTAGTTAAGCGTGCAATGATTAAATGCAAGTTTGGCCACGATGAGCTGCCAGGTCATATCAGAGAACTACTTGACCATATTAAGCAGCGCAGAGCAGAGCTAGACTACAAACGTCTGATTCTTCAGGCGATGAAGTCCTCGCTTCCTGCCAACTTTCGCGTCAAATCATGGACTCGTAAGAGCAAACGCTATGGCGCAAAAGCACCAGGCAATAAGAATGGAGAAGAACCTAAGCTAGATAATTTTATCGACACATCAGGATCTATCTCCATCGAAGAAGCAAATAACTTCCTAGATATCGTAGATGAGTTCTTGCGTGTTGGCGCTAGGAAGTGTACACTCAATATGTTTCATACTTCTAACTATTATCGCGAAGACTACAAGCGAGGTCAGCGTATCAAGCGTGAAGATATTCAGTCAGGCGGAACATGCCTAGAAGATTCATTCCGCGTGATTGCAAAATCTAGACCTGACCTAGCGATTATCTTAACCGATGGCTACTACAGCCATGTTGATACAAAGAAGCTGGTAGGCCCAAATGGCAGGTTTCCAAATACTGTGTTTATCATCAGCAAGGATGGTACTACGGATCATCCGTTTAAAAATGAACCGTGGGCAAAGACAGTACAGATTCCAGGCAGTGTGAAGCGATGAGTAACTTTGGCTTAAACTTAAGAAGCCACAAATGGCGCTGGACCTATGACGAGCAAGGTACAGACGCCTACAATGTATTGGGTGCACTAGAGTGCACTCTTTATAATTTAAGCATAATGGCGCCATTAAATAATTATTGGAATATGGATGAAATGGAGCGTTTTGGTTTTGAGTTTAGCTTCTTAACCAAGCGAAACATAAAGGACAACTGTGGACAATAGTAGGATCGCCTTAAAAGGCCTCAGAAAGAACGATCAAGGAGACATAGTCGAGTATGATCTTAGCATAAAATTAAATGAAATAACTGTAATCTCTATGGTTAGAGATGAGGCCTATGTATCTATATTTAATGGTCGTTGTTATAGGGTTAGTCATAGTTTTGATGAATTAAAAAGACTAATAGAAAACACAGAAACAAGCCAACTGTAGCAGTGTCAGAGGCTATTTATAGTAAATTATATGGTATAATATAGGTATGGAAAACACTAAGCTGCTTGATTCTTTACAAGAAATTTATGATGACCTAATCTGGCTCGAAGAGCAGGTTGCCTCTGATCTAAATAAGGGGCCCAACTATTGGAAAGACAAGGACCCGGCTAAGTATAAGAAAATGCTAACAAAATTGCGAAGAGATCGCAAAACACCTGGCCATAAAGAGCGCGGCTATCAGCAGGTTCTTCAGGCTAAGCGGCGTGAAAAAGGTAAGCCTGGCACGCGTAGCGGCCAAAATGGCAAGAAGGGTCACTCTTCAGGGCATATGAAGACTAAGACAGGTGCTGCAGCGAAGCGCTATGCTTCTGCCGAGAAAAAGCATGGTAAGAAGATGTCAATGAACCGCAAGAACAACAATAAAGGATACGCCTCGGGCAACGTAAAGCTTATATCTCAGAAATACAATAAGGGCGACGAAAAGTATTCTAGAAAAGCACCTGAAAATAATCTTAAAAGTAAATTAAAAAAACTAAAAAAAGCATTACTTGATTATCTTTAATTAAATATGGAAAAACTACACATATCTGAAAATGGTCAGTGGCAGCTAAATAAAGTTTTACTAAATTCAATAAGTCCTGCGGACGCAGAAGTTAAGAATCCAGAAGCAGACAGAAGAAATATATCGGTGGTAAACAAGCAGCTGCCAAACGGTCTGATCTATAAGCAGTTTAAAGTACGCGGAAGCAACAGCAACGCTAGAATTCATACGTTATATGAGAAAAATAACCCCGAACCTGTAAGCATAATGAATACATCAGATTCTCAAGATGTCGGCAACGACAAAATCTATAAGAATACAGTTAACTGGGCGTCAACTATACCAGAGCATCAAAAAAAAGGTCTTGGTAGACAGCTATATTTGGCCGCACTAATGCATTTGGGCACAATACACTCTGATGATAACATATCTCCGCATATACATAAACTCTGGGGCAGTCTATCAAAGATACCTGGGCTTTCGGTGCGACTGAGTGCTGGAGATAGTGAACTGCATAGACACAGAGCAGAACTAGATCCAAGCAAAAAACTAGATCTTAATTCGCTATTTCATAGTATAAATCTCTAATAGCGTAAAATTAAAGCCACAACCATATGACAGCTAATTATAAAAGAAAAAGACTTATTGAAAAAAATAGCTCGGATAGGGAGACGACTGCGATTCGTAAGCAGCTCAATTCCTCAGAGAGAATTAAGACAAAAAATGAGATTAAAAAAAATATAAGCGATAGAATACAAATAGCTCAAGAACTAAGATGGGAGTTCGAGGTGAAGCAGTCATCAGAATGCCATCATAATGAAATATTTGGCCCACACGTGCATATGCAAACAATGCTAGCACTGCTGGATGTAGGTGATTTCGATCTATATCGCTGCACATGCCTAGACACTTACAAACTATCCGATGAACAGATATTGAAAATGTTTGGCCTATAATTACTCTGTAATTTCATAAACGTATAATATCTTTAAGATTATAAAAAGAGGTAGTATGCGACTTGGCTTTGCCTGCAAATATATGCATGATATTGAGCTTCCAGCAAAAGAGCTAGAGGCTATCGAGTCACGACTTAACTGTCGTACGACCACGTTTACGTGGGCAAATAAACAGAAGCGCTCTGTCGCAGAGGAGCGATTGCACTCAATACTAGATCATAACCTAGCTGCACTCGGCGGAATTATAGACTATGTGGGAACACTGGATCCTGAATTGCGTATGTTTCGCATCAGCAGTGATATATGCCCGCTATACACACATCCAAATTGGATCAGCTTCTGGAAAAGCTGCGAACTACAATCGAAGCTTGAAAAAGAATTAACGCATATAGGTGGCAAGACGCGGGATCTAGGCATCAAGGTTTCCTTTCACCCAGCTCAGTTTACTGTGCTAGCGAGTGACAAGGACGATGTGGTAGACAGGTCACTAGAAGAGTTTGAATATCATGCGGATATGGCTCGATGGCTTGGCTACGGCAAATCTTTTCAAGATGGCTGCAAGATAAATATACATATTGGTGGTAAAGGCGGTACCTCTACGCTTATAAAAAACCTAGGTCGACTATCTGATGTGGCTAGAAATCTAATCACAATAGAAAATGACGAGTTTAGTTATAGCCTAGATGAGACAATTAAACTTAAACAACATGTCGCATTAGTTTTAGATGTACACCATCACTGGATAAACACAGGCAAATATATCGAACCTGACTCAGACAGCGTTAAGCAGGTTATAGAAAGTTGGCGAGGTATAAGACCTAGTATGCACTATAGTATATCTAAACAATCAGTTTTTGCCGATCATTCGTCAGATGAAAAACCTGATCTTGCACTACTATTAAGTGCTGGCTACAAAAAAACAGCTTTAAGAGCTCATTCAGACGACTACTGGAATCTGGCATGCAATGACTGGATCTCGGGCTTCAGAAAAGACTTTGACATAATGTGTGAAAGCAAGAGTAAGAATTTAGCCTCTATAAAATTGTTAGATTATTTGCGAGGTAAACAATGAACGCAATTATTCTAGGTTGGCTTTTCATAGGATCAGTCGTAAATCTTTTCATACATTACAGAAACGCTGATAAATTTGGCACTGCACTTATGGGTGGACAGCTCAACATACTTGTATTTCTACTTATGGGCTTCACTAATCATATACTTTGGCCACTCGCTCTCTACACCGAACTCACTAGAAAACTCTGACAGATTCGATATTAATACATGAGAGTTAGTGATAAAATTCAGATAGTTGAAAATTTTTTGGCATGCTTGGACAAACTTGTTGAATTTACTCAAGTAGAATCAGATACTGGCATTGAGACTAGTGATCTAGTTCTAGTTCTAAGAATTGGAATTTATATAGATTAAATGCTAGAACAGATTAACCCCGCTGTTCTATCATCGGGCACAACTAATAGGATTTGGTTGTGCCCTCTTTATAAGAGGAATATGCTGCCAGAAGGATCGAAGTCCATAATAAAACTAATATCTTTTCTAGATAATCTAGATTTATTGATTTTTTATAGCGGAAATTCAGAAACACTCATGTGGGAGTTTGCTACTCCCGGAACAAAAATAGGTCAAAAACTGGAGGTACTAGATGCTAAGCTCTACACAGATGAAATATATCGAGCTAGAGAAGAAGAAAGAGGCTTACAAGAAGTTCTTGGAAGAATTAAAGGAGGCTACTCAGGCAGTAGTGAATGAAGTCGGAGTCGGCGGTCATTTTCAAGATGCTGAAGGTACCGTTTATCAGGTTGAAGAATCTGACGGGAAATTCGTGTACTTTGACAGATTCGAAATTAAACGCACGAGACGTAGTGGCGAAAAATCTGGCACACTATCTCTAACAAAAGCAAAAGAACTAGGTTATGGAGTAGCATAGCTTGTTAAATTTCAAACGTTTTAGGAGTTACCATGTCTATTTTTAAAGATCGTGTCTATGAAGAGATGGATGACATATCCAGGCTTATTGAGCCATATCAATGTGGTCTGAACGAAGACCTATCGAAGTTTCCAGATAGGCTAGAAATTGATCCAGATCAGCTAGAGTCTACATGGGGAACAAACGTGCGTGATATAGTTAGAAGATATGCAAAATCTGCGGAGCTCAATGCTCTTTCAGAAAACGTCTGGGACCTAGATCCTAATTTCTTTCAGTTTGAGATAGTTAACTCAGAAGGTGAGCAAACAGATTCACTGCGTTACAATTTTGCTACTAAAGAAATAGACGGCAAAATTTTTCTAGTGAAGAAAATGTTCTGCGTTGAAGACGACGGTGTCATGAACATAATTATTAAAAATGTAGAAAATAAACTTAGCATGTATAATCGTCACGCTGATTCAAAAAGAATAAATGAGATTGCTGATCTATTCAATGCAGAAGAAGTAAAGCAGAAAAGATCAGCCAGTAAAAAAATGCGTTGTCTAAGAAATCATATAGTTGGTCTGATTAAGTCTAAAAAGCTAGACATACGAGATGCAGAGCTTGCCGCTAGATTCAGCAACTGGATAGTGCTCTATGCTAATGATGGAAGTTTACCTGCGCTTGCAAATATTACGAAGCTAAAAATTATGACTCATCAGAATAAACCTATATATTCAATTGATGAAAGGAGCACCGTATGAAGTTTGATGATCGCCTAAAGTCTTTAACAAGTAGTATTGATCCAGGTGCACCTCTTATAAGACTAAAGATGTCTAGTGATTTGAAGACAATAAGAGCAGAGTCGATGCCGTGGTTTCCTCCTGCCGACGATCCTAGTTTTCTAGGTCGATTAATCACTGAGTGTGTTAGACGTACTCAGACTATTAATGGCTATACGATAGATTATGCTGCAACTAAGTCAAATATAACTGAGTCAGTTGTAGATAATTTTTCTCATCTATATACAAGGGTATCTACGAATAAAGAACCAACTAGAACCAAGACATTTAAGGCAATTAAGCAGCTGCAGCGAAAAGCACGTCGCGAAGAAGATATATTCGAAGACTTTTTTGCTATTGCAGAATACAATGATCAGGTTACTAGAGAAGACAGTATTACAAGTGTGAGCAATCAAGTTCATCGTAAAAATATACTCTATTTAATAGAGTCACTAGTGAGGAAGCATGGAAGTGAGAACAATAACTAATGAAATGGTGCTTAAATATGCACCGATGATTGAAAGCTACATGGCTAATTCAGTTAGAAAAAACTGGAACGAGGCCTGTCTAAGTAAAAACAATGATTGCGTAAGCTTAGGCAACAGCGGCTGGACTATGGCCGATATCCGCTCATATCTAATGACGGAAGTTTTTATAGCATTACGCAACTATAGCCCAGACCACAATACGAAAGAGTCTACTTTTGTATATGGCCATCTTAGTAAGCGAGTTGGTTCACTAATGAAAAAACTAACAAATAAATCAAAAGGCTATGGGTTTTGGTCTCTTAATTTAGAGACGGTACTTGGTGAAACTGAATATGATGATTAAGTATAATTGTCATGGAGGGGACATGAAGAAATTTAACAATATACATGAAGCATATCTAGGTGTTCTAGCTGACGTCTATGATAATCCAGATCACATTTGTTCACCGCGAGGTCAGCGAGTCCGTGAGAAGATGTATTATGCCTTTCAGATCGCAGAGCCAAAAAGTGAGACGATAGTTACACATGATGCCGCACGCAACAAGACTATTGCAAGCTATACAGCGAAAGAATGTGGACTCTACAATTCTGGCTCCAACAAAGCAGTCGACTTTGCTGAAGCATCTAAGTTTTGGCTTGATATCGCAAATCCAGATGATACAATAAACTCAGCTTATGGCTATCTAGTTAAGCATAACAAGTCGCATGGCAACCCTAAGTATGAGCTGTTTAATAATCTGCAAGGTCTTATCTCAGATCAGGTGGTCAATTATCTTATTGACAATAGCGGCAGAGTTATGCGAACTCCCTGGGAGTGGTGCGTTGATGCGCTGAGATCTGATAAGGATACACGGCAGGCTATACTGCGTTTTAGCTTACCAGAGCATTTCTATAAGGGTAACAAGGATATGACTTGTACCTTAGACGGCAACTTCCATATCAGGGATGATAGGTTGTTGTTCAGAGTTCACATGCGAAGCAACGATCTTACTTTAGGTCTAGTCTATGACTTGCCGTGGTTTATATCGCTAGCAGAAGATATGATTAAAGAGCTCAGTGATATCTACCCAGATCTGAAGCTAGGTCCATATACACATATGGTTGACTCTATTCATACCTATGACAGAGATGAAGAAAAAATCCTCAAGATGCTAGGAAGGCGATGATGGACGACGCAGTAACAAAAGCCTATATAGATTCAGTAATGGGGGCTAGTGGTGCGAACGTAAATCCAATTATTAGCACTACGGGCACAAGTTCAGGTCACTTAACCATCAATCCAGCCTATTCACTGCATATAGGGCCTGGGTTGTCATCTAAAGAAGAAGTGGAATTGAAAGAACTTCAACTTGAACATGAAAAGCTGTTAAGACAAAAAAGAATACAGATGTTTAAGAACATGCCAGCATCATTTAGGCAGTTTATAGTAGATACCATAAATGTAAATGATTTTGTAAGTAGTCTAAAGTCTGCTACAGTAGATGACTCAGAGCTGGTAGAAAAAATTAGCCAACTTAAGTCTAGAGACTCTAGGTTTCATCTCAGTGGGCATTATGGTGAAGGCATCTACTTGTCTGTTCCATATCAGCTGCTTGAACTTATATCAGTTGAAGAATTAAGGGATGCTCATGCTACTCAGACTCTAGAAGAGGAACTATCTGCTTCGACAGATTCGATAAATAAACATGAATAAAATACGAGATCTTGGCATTAAAAAAAATGACATAGTGCGAATCAAGTTTAAAAACTTGAATTCAATCGTTAAAGAATCTGGTATTACCTTTCAAGACTTAGACGACCACTTGCGATTAAGCTGCAACATGAGAGCCTATTATAGCGGCGGAGATTTTCTGGTTGGCGAAAATTTTGATAAGGAGCTCTACGACCTTTCTTTTGGCGATTGCATTATGGTGCGAAATCACCTTGATCATGACACTAGCTTTCAGGTTTACGATTTTGCAATTGACTCTATAGAAATAGTGGATGATGCTAGGCGATTCATCTCATCAGAGCTTGATTTAATAGTTGTGAGAGTAGAAGACGAATTATTTATAAATGGCAAGCCACTGATAGGCGATGAGCTACAAAAAAAGAAAGATCATAATCGCTATAGCAAGAATGAAGATAAAGAGTATCAAAATGAAAATAGAAAACTACTCAAAATATTTGAGGAGTTTATAGCAGACTTGGCAGTGAGAGATTCAATTGACAGTAGGGGGTCAAAATGAGCTTTATTCCAGATTCAACTCAAAGTCACAAAGACAAAGTTTCACCTAAGAAAGATGACAGTCTAACTGTGGCCAAACCACTGACTCAGTCAGAAGATTTCTGTGCAGAGCTTATGGAAGGCACGATGGATTTCTCTAAAATTATAAATGAGAAGTTTATTGTTGCAGTCAATACTGGTTCTAGAAATAAACCTAATATACTAGCCTCAACAATGCGAGGCCCGTTCGACTTCTATGAGATGGTTGAAACAGTTGGTTGCATGTGGGAGCGCGAGCAACATCATGCGATGGTCTATGCTTTAACCAAAGACTTCAATAAGTCTTCGGCATTTTTAGACGAAGGCACAGTAGATTATATCGAGGCAAATTGGGAAGATATCGTGGCTACTGGAATTCTTGAGGCTGCCCTTTCAGATGACGGCCCAGTGATTCCTGCAGGCCTTATTGAGGCTAATAAAGAGGAAGAATAGTGCTGCTAAACAAGATTAATTTGCTAGACAAAGGTTTTGTGGCGCCCTTATCTTTTGCGGGCGATGGCAGACTGCTGCAGGATCTGCAGGATCATTACTTTAGAGCGAAAACCAACGTTAAACTGCTAGAGATATCTTCTGCAGTTTTAGTTATAAAATGTCCACTTTTTGTGCAGTTAAATCTGTCACAATACGGCCTCAACATTATCACAACCCCCTCTGAGAATGTTGAGGCCTATATTCCTGATGTATCTTCTATAGATGGCGAAACTCTAGAAGACAAGAGTGAGATTGCGAACTATATAAAAATAACAACAGAAGCCTTACTGCTAAATCATAAGGGGATAGTTATGGACGGAGCTTCTAGATTTACAGCTCAGCTACTAACACCAATAACTGTTTATAATGAACTTATAGTGGCGGGTAGGTTGTCAAATTGGGTTTCTTTTCTTAGGCAAAAGAAATTACCAAAAGAAATAGAGAATTATAGAAAAGTCATAGAGGGTATTCTAAGGGTAGAATGGAAGAATCTAGATCAATTCATAAAATAGAGGACAGTATGGACGTGACGCTTTCAGAAGAAGATAAAAAAAGAATTAAAAACGCAGAATATTATGAGCAAAGTAAAACCATAATGAAGTCTTTTGAAGACTACGCTCATGTAAATGTAGGTGAAGTTTATTCGATAGTCTGGATTTCTACAGATAAAACAAGAAACTATGTCAGGCGACATGGCAGCGGCAATAAAACTAAATTCCTAGTTGTTCATAAGGATGAAGGTTTCGTATTCGCAAAAGCAATTAATTCAAGTGGCGGTTTAGGCAAAGACGTGGTCTGCTTAACAATAAGATATCCTAGTCGATCATATGAACTTGAACTAGATGATGCTCAAGCAGAAGCCATAATCTTTTCAAAAGAAAATGACTTTGATCCATTTAAAGAAGGCAAGCAGCTAGCAAAAAAGAAAAATAAAGCTAGAAATCTTAATAAGAAAAAAATAATAGCATTTAGCACTGAACAAGAAGCTTATAATTTTGCAACTAATCTTAAAATCGGCGATACGATATATGATGCAAATACGGCGTTTGGCGAAGCCATTGTTAAATGGCAAATTAAGAATGTAATAATTACGCAGACAGACAAGACTCCGATGACAGACTGGAACGGCAGCGTCTACGCATATGGAAAAACTAACGAAGATCAGATTTATAATAAATTTGGATTTACTGACAAGGTACTCGTAGAAATAGAGGCTCAAGGTGAACTACCTAAACCTCGTCGCTGGATTTCAAGGTCTCGAACGCTGACTATCGAATCTTTCTTGTCTAAGAGACATAGAGACTGGTATTCGTCTAGACCACTAACAATTGACGACGTATGACGCGACCAAGTAAGCTAGAATACTGGATGAGCATGGCCGTAGCAGTGTCAGCTAGATCACATGATGCTGAAACTAAGGTTGGTGCTATTCTTATTAAGAACGATACCGGCATGGTGGTGGCAACTGCGCATAATGGCTTCGTTCGCGGTGCACCAGATCATCTACTGCCCAAGACTCGACCTGAAAAATACGAGTATATGATTCATGCTGAGGATAATCTTATCTCGCACTGCGCTAAGTCTGGCATCTGCATAGATAACTGCACTCTAGTTATAACACTTAGTCCCTGCCAGAAATGCCTTAGACTAATGTGGCAGGCTGGAATAACGCAGGTTGTATGTAGAGATCTGTACAGAGATCATAACATAAACATGAAGGATCTTAGGATTGAACAAGAGACCACGCCGGAAGGCTTCTACAAACTCAGCTACAAACTTTGATAGCTATGAGCACATCTTTGGAACGACTAGAAATAACACATTTAGGTTGTTGATTGTTTTTGCTAAATTAAAAGTCATAGATTACTACGAAATGAACAGTACACTGACTAAAATAAAAAGATATTCATATGAGTTTGATCAAAAAGCAATTGATAATAGTAGGCAGTAATCCTAGCTCTGCGTCACCCGACTGTTCACCTTTTCACCCAACTACAAAATCACGACAGTTTATAGATAAGCTATTCAATGGCAGTGACTATGAGTTGACCTATATAAATCTAGTTGACTATAAAACAGAAGGCAACAAGCCACTTAGTAATAAGGTTATCAAGCTAGAACTAGTCAATATCAAGCAAAAATTTCACGGAATCTTCGATACGAAAATAATCACTCTTGGAAAACAGGCTTCTTACGGTTTAGGTCTAGCTGATATAGAGCACTTTGCTCTGCCTCATCCAAGTGGTCTATGTAGATTCTGGAACGACAGAGCGGCCTCTGAAGCTAAGATACAGGAGATGTTCGTATGGATAGAGTCGCGCTATTCGTAAAAGGTCTGCATAGAACTGAAATGTATTGGCTGCTAGTTAAGCTCGGTATAATAGTTAAATGAATGAAGACCTAGAGAAGCAGGCCGAAAAGATACGCAAGGGCTTTGTCTCTGTCACCGAAGACGAAGACGAGGTGAGTCTATCTTTTCTAGACGAGATAAATCAACTAGTTAGAATAGTTCTCAAAGATGATCCCATAGATGTATATACACTCTTAACTCCAGCCGAACTTGAACGCTGGCGCAAAGCTAAATTTAAGCGTCAGGTTAATAAGATTCTGAGTAAATTTTCATTTCAATTCATATCATATTTCATATTGCTAAGTACAATCACGGGATTTCTGGTGAGTGAAGCCTTGCCTTTCTATGGCGAAGGCGAGATTACAGCAAAGACCTGGCTTCAGGCCATACTGACAGAGGTTTGCTTCATATTCTTATCTGGCTACAGAGCAGATCCAGGTATTCAGAAATGGTTTGTAGGCATTCTTAGAGCATCGATTTTTGCCCTTATGTTGTTTGTGATTACTTCCGAGATCACGTTGAAGGGCACGCGAGATATTGATCAGATTGACAATCTTGCAGATCGTATCGCGCGTCTAGAGAAACAAATAGATTCAATAAACAAAGAGATCGACTACTATAAGTCTATTGACTGGAAATGGCGAATGACTCAAGGTATCAAGAAGCGCGATGAGCTCGAGAAGCAGGTGCAAGAGTTGAAAGAGAAGCAGAGCGAGAGCGGCACTCGAGAAGTTTCAAAACTATTACAATACAAGATCTATGGCAAGGCAGCATTTAGGGTTATCTTACTGATGATATCGGTACTAATAACACGAAGACTGTTTAAGTTTTGATTATATATTTTTTTAAATTTACTATATTATCATAACGCCTGAATAAGGTAACTGATTGAAGAGTATTAGTCCATCAGAAAAAATAATTAAGCTACCGTAAACTGAGCTGTATTTTATTCCAGTCAATGAATTCTGAGATCCAGAAGTTGTGGCTTTTGTTCCAGGTACTACATCTAGGTTGTCGCTAAACGCTGTATCAAATACACCTGATGTGCTTAATTTAGCTATGTGATTAGCATTATTGGCAGTATTTTTAAATTGAGTAAAAAATCCAGCAACATACAAAATAGTACCGACAATTGCAATACCCCAAACAGAGCTATTAAACCCAGAAGTTGTGGCTTTTACTCCAGATACTACGTCTAGATTATCGCTAAACGCTGTATCGAATACGCCTGATGTGCTTAATTTAGCTATATATTTGGCATTATTAGCGGTATTTTTAAATTGAGTAAAAAATCCAGCAACATATAGACTAGTTCCATCAATAGCCATTGTATAAACGGCATTATTAAATCCAGAAGTTGCGGCCTTTGTTCCAGGCACTACATCTAGGTTGTCGCTAAACGCTGTATCAAATACGCCTGATGTGCTTAATTTAGCTATATATTTGGCATTATTAGCAGTATTACCAAATTGAGTAAAACCTCCACCTACATATAGGCTAGTTCCATTAATAGCCATTGTGTAAACGATACTATTAAACCCAGAAGTTGTGGCTTTTACTCCAGATACTACGTCTAGATTATCACTAAACGCTGTATCAAATACGCCTGATGTGCTTAATTTAGCTATGCGATTAGCATTATTAGCGGTATTTTTAAATTGAGTGAATTGTCCGCCTACATATAGACTAGTTCCATCAATGGCTATTGCCCCAACATAATTATTAAAACCAGAAGTTGTGGCTTTTGTTCCAGACACTACATCTAGGTTGTTGCTAAAAGCTGTATCAAATACGCCTGATGTGCTTAATTTAGCTATGTATCTTGCGTTATTAGCAGTATTACCAAATTGAGTGAATTGTCCGCCTACATATAGGCTAGTTCCGTCAATGACTATTGTGAGAACCCTGCCATTAAATCCTATGCCTATATTATTTTGAAATGCAGTATCTAAGGTGCCGTTTGGTAAAATTTTACATATTGATTGAGTTCTAGTTCCGTTGTAAGTAACAGTTCCTATATAGATATTACCATTAGCGTCTACGGCACATGAATCTGCATTACCGGATCCGTATTTATTTTGTATAAGATTTTGAAATACGCCAGAAGTGTTTAACTTTGCAAAACCTAAGCACGCAGAATTTTTAAATGCAAGCATATCTCCACCTACATATAGGTCTGTTCCTTTTATAGCCACACATCTTACAGTGCAAGAACCAACAGTTCCTGTTAGTGAAGTAGGGCTAAAACCAGAAGTTGTGGCTTTTACTCCAGACACTACATCTAGGTTATTGCTAAAAGCTGTATCAAATACGCCTGATGTGCTTAATTTAGCTACACCTCTAGCGTTATTGGTAGCATTAAAGTCGTATATACGTCCACCTACATATAGGCTAGTTCCATCAATGACTATTGCATAGACATCGCCATTCCCAAAAGAGGAGCTGGTTACATTATTACCGAAAACCGTATCAAATACGCCTGATGTGCTTAATTTAGCTATCTTTCTAGCATTAGCAATATTTTTAAATTGAGTAAACTCTCCGCCCACATATAGGCTAGTTACATCAATGGCTATTGTGTAAACCCTATTATTAAAACCAGAAGTTGTGGCTTTTGTTCCAGGTACTACATCTAGGTTGTCGCTAAATGCTGTATCAAATACGCCTGATGTGCTTAATTTAGCTATGCGATTAGCATTATTGGCAGTATTACCAAATTGAGTAAAACCTCCACCTACATATAGGCTAGTTACATCAATGGCTATTGTGTTAACAGCACTGTTAAAACCAGAAGTTGTGGCTTTTGTTCCAGGTACTACATCTAGGTTGTCGCTAAATGCTGTATCAAATACGCCTGATGTGCTTAATTTAGCTATGCGATTAGCATTATTGGCAGTATTTTTAAATTGAGTGAATTGTCCGCCTACATATAGGCTAGTTACATCAATGGCTATTGTGTTAACAGCACTGTTAAAACCAGAAGTTGCAAATGATTTAGTTCCAGATACTAAATCTAGGTTGTCGCTAAACGCTGTATCAAATACACCTGATGTGCTTAATTTAGCTATATATTTGGCATTATTAGCAGTATTACCAAATTGAGTAAAACCTCCACCTACATATAGGCTAGTTCCGTCAGTAGCTATTGTATTAGTATTACCATTAAATCCTAAACCTGCGTTATTTTGAAATGTAGTGTCTATGCTACCATCCGCTAAAAATTTGACAATATTACCACAATAATAATTAATACCGTTAGGATCAACGAAGCCGATAAATGAGCCAACAACAATAATTGAATCATCTGGTAAAATCAATATGTCTTGTATTTCTAGTGTAGGTCCGTATAGTCCCCTATATTCTGCATTTTGTAATTTGTTTAAAATGGTAGTTGTTCTTTTTTTTAAAAAAGAAAAAGGTTTGGACGACATCTAGCTCTCCATAATTAAACGTTAGAAAGACCAGTTACTGATGACAAATAAGTTTTACTATTTGCCCTAATAAAAGTATACACTGCAGCAGAATTTGCTGCAATTTGTAATGTGCCGGCTTCTTTGTATATACCAGAAGGAAAAGATACCGTAAGGGTCAAACCAGAAGTATTTGTTAAAATTATAGAGATACACTTTCCTTCAACTAAATTAGAGAAAGTGAAAGTGGAACTTAGTGAGATGTCTCTATAGAATATCTCTGATAAACTCCAGTCAATGTCCAGGGCAGAAATTAAAGAAGCAGAGTAGGCTGATCCAACAACTAAATTACCTGATCCTAGTATAGAAGAACCATTTATGGTCTTTATGTTTGTCGCAGAAACGAGAGTGGCTTGCTTTTCCGTATTTAATTCATTAATTGCAGCTTGTACTGTTGTAGACGATATAGTACCAGAAGGTGTGTTAGTGACTGCTGTAGCGTTTAGCGTTTGAAAAGTTTTATCGCCGCGCCAATATTGAGAAGTCGTGCCAGCCGTTATGGTAGCTTGTTTTGTATCCAGTTGAGTCTGAATTGCTGAAGTTACCCCATTAAGATAATCAAATTCTGCATTTGATACTAGGCCTGAGCCAATTTTTGAAGCGTCTATTGTTACTGCTTGAACTGCAGTCGTAAAATCAGATATAGTAGAAGCTAGCTGCGCACCAGTATGAGTTGCCCTATCTCTTAGATTTGCTGCGCTTACATTATCTACATCTGATAAGCCTATATCTGACTTAGTTAATACTACGTCTCCAGTTTGTGTATTTACAGAGGTTACAGCTCCACCACCTCCACTAATAACTAGATCACCTGATCCTAGGATAGAAGATCCGTTTATAGTCTTTATGTTGGTCGCAGAAACTAGTAGGTCTTGTTTTAAAGCTAGCGCAGAGCTATCTGCCTTTAAATCTAGCGCTGTCTGGGTAGCTGTACTAACTGGCTTATCTGCATCACTAGTATTATCTACATCTGATAAGCCTATATCTGACTTAGTTAATACTACGTCTCCAGTTTGTGTATTTACAGAGGTTACAGCCCCACCACCTCCACTAATAACTAGATCACCTGATCCTAGGATAGAAGATCCGTTTATAGTCTTTATGTTGGTCGCAGAAACTAGTAGGTCTTGTTTTAAGGCTATATCTGATTCAAGCACGACTAACTCAGATTGAAGTGTAGCTAATCCTGGCACACTAGGCGAATCTGCGGTTCCGCTTAAATCACCGCTTAATTGTATGATACCTTTTGTAGTAGTTGTAGCGTCAGCCCCACCACCTCCACTAATAACTAGATCACCTGATCCTAGGATAGAAGATCCGTTTATAGTCTTTATGTTGGTCGCAGAAACTAGTAGGTCTTGTTTTTGAGATAGCTGAGAAACAGTGACTGCATCTTGTGCACTTGTACCGTTTATTAAGTTTGTTATTTTACCTAATGTCTGAAAGTTCATTTCAGTATTAGTTAAAACACTACCCCTAGTTCCTGTAGCAGTACCTGTATATAATAGGATGTTGCCAGAGTTGCCAGCAGACGCGTTACCTGAAACAAGCTCAATAGGGCCAGTGCTTTGTGCGGCTCCAGTACGTACAATCGCAGCTCCAGAGCTTGAACCTCCGGTTCCAGATAGCAATCTAGCAGCTCCGGAAACTCCTCCAGTAGCAGGGCCAGAAAAAATATCCACCATTCCAGAGTTTCCACTTACTTGCGCGTCGCCTGAACCAACCTGTACTAGTCCAGAATTAGCTCCAGATGTAAAACCTGAAGCAAGAACGACTCTTTTAGAAGCGGTTCCAGCAAAGGCTCCTAGTTGATCTCCTGATCCTGCATAGAATTGCTTTGGACTACCGTCTTCCATCACGACAGCAAGGTAATTAGGACCCCAAGAAGGAACTCCTATATTTAAGTCAAGAAATTCCGCTGCATTTCCTGAAACAGGATTTACGGTAAGTGTACCTGACATCGTATCGCCAGTCTTACTAACTTTATTGTCTAAGGCATCTTTGATAGGACCATTAGCTGCCAAACTGCTAACTTTTATCTTTTTTGTTTGTGTATTTGCTATGTCTACTACGGGCAGAATGTCATTTGCGCCGATAGATGTGGTCTCTGTTAGTTCACTTATTTTTACGTTAGCCATGTTTCTCCTGTAAAGAAAGAGGTCCTAGGACCTCATTCCCTTATAGTCTCTTTTTAATTTTCTTCTTCTTGACTACTTTTTCCGTGACATCATGCTCATCGCTTTCTGCATCATCTCTTTGATTTTCATCATTAGTTTCTGCATCATCGACTGCTTTGGCGCCATTTTCTTTTTGCGTGCCATTTAACAACCTCTCTAGTAAATTAGACATATTTAAAAACTTTATACTCATAAGTTGCCCTATGACTCAAGGATAGCCTTGATTGCAACAAGGTCTGCGTCTAGCGGATATGCTGCGATTAGTAAATCGATAGCTTGTTCAGCTTTGCTCACCATATCAGCTACTTGCTTACCAAGTGACTTAGAAGCCATACCCTGACGACATACAGCTAGCAGTCCTTGCTTATGCTGACCTACTAAAGACTTATCTTCAGCTTCGACACTGAGTGAGTCAGCTTCGATGATAGCATCGATAGTAGTAATAGCGTCTGCTAATCGCTTGCCAAAAGCTTTGTGCGAGACTGCAGCTCTGCATCTACCTAGCGCTTTCTTGTCTGAGTTTTCTACCATTTCATTCTGTGAGATAGTAGTGAGAACCATAGCTTCGATAGCTAAGATAGCAGTCGCCACCTCAGTTCCGGCTCTCTTGTGTTTGAGTGATGCTCTCATCACTCTTTCTAAACTTGCTTTATGTTGTGCCATATCGTCTCCTTTTGATAAGTCGCTGCTATTAGATCAGCGTCACAACGTTAATAAAACTATATAAATACCTAGACTGGATAAATTTCAATTTTACTTATTTTAACACTATAAGAGCCATTCCAACTTAAAGCAGATATTGTTAAATCTTTATATGATCCAAAGCGTCCCATCGCTGGCATTAGTATTTCTGAAAATCCACCAGATAGAGTTGATCCCCAATGTCCTCCTATAGGATGGCTGGCTCCGCCGTACGGGTTCAATATATCTATTCTAACATCATCTTGAAAAGAACCAGATAGCACTTCCATATAAACTCTAACAGTAAAACTTGCACTAGAGTTTATAGGCATCTCTGGGAATAGTGTGTTGAATTCTACAGAGCCACTTGCACTCGTAGATTGATTATAGACTAGGCTTACTCCATCTGGTAATTCTTGACCAGTTCCGGAAAGTGCAAATCCACTTAGTGTTGCATTATTGACTGGTGTAAAAATATGTTGCCAAAGATACGCAGCGCCTGGTGTCATATCAACATCGTAATCAGGATCAAACTCGGCTGCCGTTAATTCGCTTCTAATTACTTGAAAATAACCGCCATCAAAGTCTCTAATGATTATTTTTTTCACTTTAAATATATCTCTAGCCTTATCAGAGACCAAGAAGTTAGTAGTTGGAGAGGCTAGCGCAGCATCAAATTTTAGTATTTCTTTTTGACCGTCAATTGTTGACTGGTAGTATATAAGCACTTCTTTCCAGTTGACGCTGTCTGAAAAGTAAAGGTCAGCTAGCACTGAAGTGACTGCTGCTAGTGCTGACTTATCTAAGGTAAAACTGGCCGATTGGGCTTTTTCTATCGTGGCTGGTTTAGTTATTATAGGCATACGCTATCCTTAAGCTTCAAAAATTTCTATTTTTGTTATTTCAATTTGACCTGCACCCAGAGATAAGTTCTGAACTACAATTTTAAACCAATTTTGTGGAGCACTTTGTCCCCAAAAAAATCCGCTTTGGAAATTAAATTCCACGTAACCACCTGCATTTAATTGTAAGTCCTTATTTGCATCATACGCTCCATAGAAAAATGGAGGAATTTCAAAGATTACGTTTGTGCCGTACCCATATAGGCTCTGTAAGTATAGGATAGGAAATCCAGAGGTTTTATTTGCACTCTTTATGTATATTCTTGCTTTATAGTTAGAATACGGAGCAAACACAGATTCTGTTACAAAAAGTTCTCCACTTTCTAGAAATTTAGCACTAGCGTTAGATAAAATCGGTGCTACACCAGATATAAGAGATACGTTAGCGGGTAAAACACCTTGAGTAAAATCTAGGGTTTGATAGGGAAGAGGTCCTCCCATATCAATATCAAATTCAGCTACTATTAGTTCGCCTCTAAGAATCGTAAACTTTCCGCCGTCAAAATCGTTAATGACTATTTTTTTTATCTCAAATACGTCTCTGGCTTTAGCTGACGCGTAGAAACTAGCTAGTGGACTAAGCTGAGCTGCGTCAAACTTAATTACTTTTCGCTGATTTCCTGGGTTACTTACAAAAACCATATCTACCGATTTCCAGTTATCTGAATCTTGAAAATATAGATTAGAAACTATTGCAGCTAGAGCTGATTTATCTAGTTCAAATTCTGCTTTTTGACCTTTAGCAGGTGTTTGATTTTTAGTTAAAATAGGCATACATTATTCCTTATATTAAATTATAACACTTGAAGATATTAATGTTCCACCAGATGTAGCTAGTGATGCAATTGGTTTAATATTTGGAGCAGTGGCAACGGATGTGGTATAAATCACATCGCTATCGATATACATCGTTACAACTCCAGCTATTCTTGTAATTCTAAAAGCTTTATTGCTAGGATCACCCGCTGATGATACCCATATATTATTTATGTGAGGTCTAGAACCTCCACCACCCGCAACAATTCCACAAAAAGTAGGCGTGGATGTATTTGGACCGCTTTCAGAAGCATCAAAAAATCCAAATGCCGTGTCAGTTGGAAAGCTTCCAATATTGAAAGTTATATCAATATCTCCACCTGCTGTTGCAGTTTGAGTGTTAGAAAAAGCATTGTAATATGTGCTTCCACCTCTTCCGGCTCCATTTGTTAAACCGCCATCCGCTTCAGCATTATAGCTATTAGAAATTGGTTCCCATATAATAGCATTACCTGAAAGCGTAGTAGCTAAGCAGGTAACATCCGTACTGTTGGATCTGATAAATGGTTTATATGCATTTAGAGTGTATTGGATTGATTCTGTCCAAATAAGTGTTGAGTTATAATAGTATCTATATTGAGTGCTTGTTTGTTCTATTCTAAATGTTAAAGATGAACCTATACTTGAACTTAAAATTACTTGCTGATTGCTAGCTACATCAAATCTTACAATATTAGAATCTAGAATCAAAATATAGAATCTTGTATAGCTTGCTGGACCGCTATCCTCAGTAATCCCATCAACACCCTCAGTTAAACCAATTCTTATATTTTTACCACTAGACATGTTCGATAGATTAAATGTTATGTCAAGTAGAGCAGCTCCACTACCTAATGAATTTTCATCTAATCCATAGGACATTGATTGTGAGGATGGAAGATTAATACTATTTCCGCTTCTTGTTACTCCAGTAGAAATAGTTTCAAAATAGAGTTCATTTAATGCAGGAGCCGCACTTGTATCAATATCAAACTCAGATGTAGTAAGCTGAGATCTAGGAATAGTAATACTACCTGCATCAAAATCTACGATTACAATTTTCTGAACTTCGAATATATCGAGAGCTTTATCAGATACTAAAAAGTCAGCTGTTGGAGAAGAAACTGTAGCGTTGAATTTTAAGATCTCTCTTTGATTCCCTGTACTAGATCTATAATAAATAAGTACTTCTTTCCAGTTATCGGAGTCTGAGAAGTAATCGTCAGCAACAACAGAAGATACAGCAGCTAAAGCTGCTTTGTCTAGCGAGATTTCTGCTGGGGAATTTTTATCTATTGTGGAAGGCTTAGTTATTATAGGCATATGTTATTCCTTTTAGGTTATTAAACCTCTCCGCCAATTTGAATTTTTGTTATTCTTAAAAGCTTGCCCGGTGTAGGGGTATTCTGAAACCATATAGTAGGTAGGTAACTTGTTCCAATAGTATATCCACTGGCAAACTCTGTATCAAAATATCCATTTTGAATTTCAGTTAAAGTAAGCGTTCTACTTGAATAAGCAAATGATGACTGATTTCCATTTCCTGTTTTAAAATTCAATCCTACCTCAGCAGTTGTCGTATCAAAAAATACTCTTGCTGCTCTCATTTGAAAAGCAGGGGAACTTGGAGATTGTGGGTAGCTAAATTGATAAATGTAACTACCAAGTTGAAGTGCATTATCTATTATTGGGTTGCCATTAAATATCTCACCCCACCCAGAAGGTTCAGTTGTAGAGAAATCTCTCTGGATAAAGATATTTGGCAAGTCATTATCAATGACAGCAACAGCACTTGTTAATGTATGCTGGAAAGAACTTCTAAGGAATGGATAGGCATACGGTTTACTTGTGTTCGCTATTGTAATCGTATTAATAAGGTTGCCATCTTGATAAATCTTTAATTGGTTATCACCTTCTTGAAGGAGTCTTATAGATTTTGTTGTACCAGAAACACCCGTGCTTGAGGCATATCCTGCTGTTCCAATTGTAACAGTTCCCATGCTTGAATTTGTATCGACAACTAATCCATAAGTAGATGTTTCATAATTGGTAGAGACTTCACTCATACTTATACTGCCTGAATCAGAGTCAGAAAATAAAATCCCAATCCATGTACCATATCCTGAGGTATTAGATAGATTATCAAGATTGAATGTTACATCGAAATTACCAACACCAGAAGATAATGCCCCTAGTGATTGATTACTTAGGGCAATTGAAATAGGAGTATAAATACTATTAAAAGTTCTGGTGAGAGTTGTAGGGTCAACAGAAGGTGAGAACGTTGGATAGTTCTGGAACAATTCAAACGTTACTGGATCTATAGTTGGTCCTCCCATATCAATATCAAATTCAGTTGTAGCATTTGGTATATCAACTCTAAGAATCGTAAACTTTCCGCCGTCAAAATCGTTAATCACTATTTTTTTTATCTCAAATATATTTTCAGCTTTAGCTGACGCATAGAAACTAGCTAGTGGACTAAGCTGAGCTGCGTCAAACTTAATTACTTTTCGCTGATTTCCTGGGTTACTTACAAAAACCATATCTACTGATTTCCAGTTATCTGAATCTTGAAAATATAGATTAGAAACTATTGCAGCTAGAGCTGATTTGTCTAGAGATATTTCGGCAAGAGAATTTTTTTCAATACTAGCTGGTTTAGTTATAATTGGCATTTAACACTCTCTCTTTTTATAGTTCTATTTAATTATACGTACGGTTTTATAAGTTCAATTTTAGAAATTGTAACCAAACCCCCGTCATTTGGATTTTCGGCATCATCATAGGATGCTATACGGTTCTGTTGGGGAAAGCTTAAGTTTGGATCACTCGCACTCATAATTTTTTCAATAAATCCTTGTTGAACTTCTTGACTAGTTATCGTATGTACATCTAGCGAAGGTCCATCTTTTAGCCATATTGTATTTCCAACACTCCCGGTAACTAAGTGAAGTCTATATTTAATAGCAGTGTATGGAATATTAAAATCATCGGGATTTGGAAATATTGCAGCATAATATAAAGGAGTGCTTTCTGGAGTAGTACTGTTTAATATTAAGTTGCCACCACTTATAGTTCCTCCAAATTCATACCATCCTTGAGTGGAGTATACACCCCCAACAGGAGGTGGATTTTCGTGGGGTTGAGAAAAGTCTCTGGTATATATTAAATTCGCAGGAGGAGGTGCAGACGCAGTAAAGAAAGATTTTGTTATTGTTCCCCCCAACCTAGTTTCAGGATACAGAGTCGAGTTAACACTCGGAGTAAAACTAGCTATTTGATTATTATTTATGTAAAAACTCAATACACCGCTCACTCTTTTAACTTTAAAAGTATTTATCCCTGAAAGAATAGAGCTGCTAAGATTTGAAGCTAAAACTTGTCCTTCAGCATAAATACGGAATTCAGGGGTTGGATTTGGATTAATAACGTCATTATAAAATATGTATTGATTTTCTCCGCTTTCTGGATCTTGAAGAGACTTGGACACCCCTGCTTGCCAGTATGGCCCTATATCTGTATTTAATGCTTCAAATGTTATTTCAAAATCATCATTAAATCCTTGAGTTGATCTTGGCATCAAGTTAGTTAATTCTCCTGTTCTAGATATTCCGCCTTCAGATCCTAATGTATAACCACTAGTGTAAATATTCCAATCTACATAGTTAACAGAACCTGAACTCATATCAACTTCAAATTCTGAACTATTTAACTCGGAGGCATTGACAACCGTAGATCCACCATCAAAATCTTGAATAATAATTTTTTGTACTTGGAATATGTCTCTTGCCTTATCTGAAACTAGAAAACTAGCAGTTGGCGATGACAAAGTTGCATCAAATCGCAATAATTCTTTTTGGTTACCAATGCTTGATTTATAATAAATTGTAACATTTTTCCAGTTAGTTTGAATTGAAAAATACGGATCATTTAGAACACTGGTAATTTGCGCTAAATCTGATTTATTTAATGTAAAAATAGCAGGAGAATTTTTTTCAATGGTCGATGGTTTAGTTATTATGGGCATATACTATCCTTTTAATAAACTTATTAATCCGTATAATGCTCCAGCGATAGCTGATATCCAACCAGCCCACACAGCTATAGTAGTTAGAGTACGAGCGGGAACCTCTAGATTCTCTATCCGCTTCTCATTGTCTTTATGCAGTTGTTCTAGTAGCTCTGTGCGACGTATATGGTCTGCAAGCTGCTGATTCTGAATTTCATCTAGAGATTCTATCTTAGACAAGCGCTCACTTGTCTCTATCTCTATCTTTGTTAGCTTTTCTTGTAGTTTTGAATTAGCCTCTCTAACTTCTTTTCTGAACTCAGCTGACTCTTCTTTTTCTTCTTTAATTATATCATAGATAAGATCTATTTTATCGCTCACACACATCCCCTTAAAACGTGAAACTATACATGAAAGTACAATTGATAAGCGGTATAATTATATCAGAAAATGAGGTTAGATATGCAAGACAAGATAGTCTCTAGAATAGAAGATATATCTAATAAAATCAGCAGTCTTCTGGCTGATAGAGAGAGATGCTTACGCGAGTTAAATTCAATAAGTCTAGAGATAGATAAGCATTCTGCTATAATATTTGAACTAAAGTCTCTACTAGATTCAGCCGAGCCTAAATTAGACTAGTAGATCTCTCTCCACTGCAATCCGCACACAACCTGAGCTTGAACGTTATTTCCAGGTTCTACAGTACTAACTAATATGACGTAAACCTCTGAATCTGTGCTATCTATATTCTGAGATATTATGTTTTTCTTTGCCGAAGTAAGTGTACCTGACACAGCCGCAGCAAGACTGTTCTGGCTTGAACCAGAGGATACAAAACCCGTTGCAAAACGATCTGCGTCTGCACTCACAAAATCAGTAGCGTTGACGCAGTATTCTACGCCGCTAGACATATCTGCAGGTGTCCAGACAAGCACCCCGGCATTTAAAGTGGTAGATAGACTAGATACGGAAGATAGTTTAACTACTTCGTACATTACACTTTCGCCTGTGCAATATATTGACAGCTGATTAGGCCTGACGCTTAAACGATTAGGATACCCGTTAAATGAGTTTTTTAATCTTATTGCCATAAGTGGAAGCCTAGTCTGACCTATGGCTGGAGTTGTTCTCTTGGGACTTGTTACTGCAAAATCAATGCCACTCTCGACATAACCACCTTCGCTAGCAACAGTAGAACAGATCTGATCCATGGATCCGCCAGTGGTTATTCCGGTATTGAATATCTCACATCTTACTGGCAGATTTGGGTTGCTTATATAGACTTCAGGTAGCACGTTTGAATGATAATACTCATGAGCAATTACGAATGCGCCATCGTGCACAAATCCACATCTGACTCTACCTACTCCAAGCCATTGAAAGTCCATCCAGGCTAGCTGCGTTTTTGAAGTATCTAGATTAAAACCGGACGCACCAGTGCCATCGCACTTATCTATGTTCCATTGACTCTGAGGAACCCTTCTTATATACGAGCCAACAGCTGCCTCTGACGCAGTTCCACTAGTGTAACTTCTTATTACCCAGTTAAGTTGACCATTGCTTGTGCCATCAGCATCGTTGTTCCCGACTTGTTCAAAATATATGCCATCACGATCGTCATAGTAGCCAGTTCTCTTTGTGACATTTTTTTGTGCATACCCAAGGCAAGAAGACGTTAAGATCAACTGACTTTTACCTGGCTGATAGTGATGATACATTTTTGTCTGATGCACTGCACTAGATAATGTATTGCTAGTGGTAGATAATGTAGCACAAGCCTTATCTTGATTATAGGTTACGCTACCGCCATTTAATTTTCTATCAAGAAAATTTGGATCAATCGCATAAACATGTTTATAGTCACCTAGTGTAAACGGCTCGCTCATGCGAGTTCTTCCAAACGCATCAGGGTTAATTCCTGGAAGGGTGCCCGTTATAGTAGCGCTTACATTACCATTAACTGTCCACGGATTAGTGCCTTGATTAGCAGTTACTGTGCCATTTACTGGAACTGGGTTGCCACTATCGTTCTTAATCTCTAGCTCAACCGATGAAACTATGGCAACATTCTGCGTCGCCGGAAAATTTCCTATGTTTACAGTTCCATCTACCGTAAGTGATCCACCATTATCGGTCACATTTATTGAGCCATCTGAGTTGATTTCTAGTGTATGAGTGCCGTCACCTATGCGTACAGAATCGTGAACGTCACCGACATCGGGTACATTGTCTTGATGCGATAGCTGAACCTCTAGCTCAGCATTAACGGTTCCTATTGATATGGATCCGTCTGATAGCTCAACAGGAACAGGGTTGGACTTGCTATAGCTTCTACCAAGCCAGTCAACTGCATGAGTACGCATTGCAACTGTTGGCTCTTCTTCATATGTTTGTCGCTGTATCTCTAGCAATTCTATTACAGGGCGCTTGTCTTGGGCTAACTCCACCGTAGCAGTGTCAGCTGTCAATAGATCAGACATGTCTAGCTTGTTTAGTGTTGCAACTGAATCTTTAGGATCTATCACTATGAACTGACTAGTTGATATTACACGCTTTACTTTAGCCAGTCTTATAGCTACAGAAGATGACTTAAACTTAAGTGTTTGGCCAACTTTAATTCTATATGTAGATGCTACTGTTATGGTGCCATCTGAACTACCATTTGCTGTCAGCAGCATTGGTGCGAGTGCTAGATAGCGCTTTTCCGTAATATGCGGTAGTCCAAAATCTGCCACAACCTCTCCTAAGACTCTAACCCATGCTAGAGAATTTTAATCGTATCGGAATCTTTGTTAAAAATCGCCATCGTTACCAATATGCATGTTTCTTCTTAATCGCTCTTCTTCTGTAAGTGTGCTGTTAAACGACTTTCCATCGCCCCAGTCTTCTTCTTTATTGTCAACAAATTTATTAGCTTCAGAATACCACTTATTTAACTTATCTTGATACTCAGCTTCTGCCTTCTTTATCTGCTCTTCAGTCCTAACAAGATGACCAAATAGCTCTTCATCAGAAGCTTGCAGCTTTACGCGAGCGCTCTTCTTTAGTTGCTCTTCTTCTTTACTCCAGTCTGGCCACTGCTTGCTCATCAGCACTTCCATCTTCTGCGAGCTTTACAGGCACGCTTCTCTGGTGTTTTCTTGCAGTTTATATTATGCATGCGTATTTGGCCGCCATTTCTAGCACAGAAACTTCTTTTACGAGGTCCGCCACCTGGCTGCGGAGCTTTGAGGTTTCCGCCTGTAGCTTTATTGTATGAGGCTCTACCTGCGGCAGTAAGGCCACCTTTATCAGATTTGTGTTTTGCTTTTGGTGACCACTCTTTTTTCTCTAAGACTTCTTCATAGCCTTTGGCTAGTATAGATTTAACCAGAATATCTTCTGTTTTATCAGACACGTTTTCGCCTAACATAAGATCGATATCTTTGTTGTCAAATATCTCTACTTGTATGTGTGATTTTTCGAATTCTTCTAGATATGTTTTTCTATTTTTAGAATTCTTAGGCGCAACCTTGATCTTGCTGTCCTTATTCATTTGAAGATTCCTTTTTGGACTTTTTCTCTTTAATTTTATTCTTAGCATCTACTACCATCTGCTCTGCCTTTAGCGCTGCCTGATGTTGCTTTATTTGTAGATCTAACGCCATTTCTTTTTTAGCTCGCTCATACTCAAGATCTAGCATACGCTTTTGATGTTCTGAATCATCTAGCTTAGAGGCTGGAATATCTTTTTTGGCTTTTTCTTGCTCTATTTCTCTTAATTTTCTTTTATGTTCTGAATCATCTTCTGATTCTAGTTTTCTGCGCTCTTTTTCGTACTCAAGTTCAAGCATACGTTTCTTATGCTCTTGCTCTAGTTTCATTAGGGAGACTTTGTGATCGAGCTCTGCATTATTTAGCTTTTCATGGTGACCACTTTTTAAAGCATGATCTTTTTGCTTAATCTGCATCTCCATATCTTGTAGAGATAATTCACCCTGTCTTCTTGCTTGTTCAGTTTTTGCTTTCTCATCTGAGACTTGATCAATGTCTGGAAAATGATGCCCGTGCATTATAAACGCTATTTCAGCATCTGAGTGTCCAGATTGTTTTAGCATTTCTGCTATATCTTCAGGTGAAGGCTGTTGTTCACCATCGGCTTGTTGAGCCTGCATCATGGCTTGCTCTTCAGGTGAAGGCTGTTGTTCACCATCGGCTTGTTGAGCCTGCATCATGGCTTGCTCTTCAGGTGAAGGCTGTTGTTCACCATCGGCTTGTTGAGCCTGCATCATGGCTTGCTCTTCAGGTGAAGGCTGTTGTTCGCCATCGGCTTGTTGAGCCTGTATCATGGCTTGCTCTTCAGGTGAAGGCTGTTGTTCGCCATCGGCTTGTTGAGCCTGCTCCTCATCTTCATCTTGCATAGAATCTTCTATATCTAAGAATGCGTCGTCCGCCATTGCCTTCTTAAGCTTTATCCATTTGTCTTTAAGCTGCTTTAATGAAAAGTCGTAGTCCTGCTGTGAATCTTGATAATTAGATTGAGCAGCTCTTGCGCCAAATTTATCCAATTCTTCTTTGCCATAATCTAGCTCTTGCTTGCCATCTGACTCTTTATCTATTCTTAACTTATCTTTTTTCTTTATCGACTTTTTGCTATTTTTTTCTATTTGTTTAAGCTTAATATAATAATCTTTATCCTCGCTAAGATGATCCATAGCTATTTCTTTGGCAATTTTTTTATTCTTAGTATGCTCGCGCTCCACTTTTGTACCTTGTCTTATAGCTCTGCTACTAAAATCTTTTTCTGTTTTTTTGTCTGCTAGTCCACCCTTAAGTTCATCTTTCTTGAGAGATTTTCCTGCTTTAGAATAAGCTATAGCAACTGCCTGTTTTTGTGGCTTACCAGCTTCAACTTCTGTTTTTATATTTTCAGCAATAACTTCTTTGCTTGATCCTTGCTTAAGCGGCATACTTGTCCTCTAAAAGAAATCGATATTCCATCTTTTCTGATAATAACCTTTAATTGCGTCTTTTTGCATTTGTATAAGATCACCAAGATCTTTTATTCTTGCAGCTAAAAATTGAGGTCCTGGAGTGCCTACTGACTGGCTTACTCCATCGATACTTACACCCACTGAGGTGTGCGGAAATATAAGCGGGCCGATAAAAGTTAGTATCTTATAAGCTGCTAAATTCTCTATTAGTTCAATTATAGCTGCGGGAACCTTGTCTTTCTCAAATCCTGCCTGATATTTTACCCTCACAGCTCCTGGAAAGTTATCTAGGCCGATAGCTCTTAGTGCATGAAACTGTGTACCAGAAAAAGCAGATAGTAAAAAACCAGATAAGCTAGTTCCAAATGCTGGAACAAGTTGCATGACGCCTTCTTGTGGCATAAGATGAACATGCTCCATTGGAAACTGAACAAAGCCTAGATTTGTTTGATCATTAGAGAAGCTTAGCTGTACTTCCTCTATTGATATAACATTCGGATGATTTAACTTAAGATAATTATAGTTCCAATTAAACTCATGCCTATTGTAGTCATGTTTCTCTTCGAATGTTACCGGCGTTATGTATAAGTCCAGTTCATGTTCTATCTGAGATATCGCACTATCTATATAGTGCTTTATGGTGTCGTCTGAGATTGATTCATTAGTGAGCGCAGAGGTTAGCGGTATTCCAAATAGTGCTCGCTTCCTGAGATTTTCTGGAGTTGGAAGCGGCATATATCTTTCAAATGTTCCACTAGTATCTTGACCGTCTTTTGCCCATAACGGATAAAGTCCTACTCGTGGTGTTCTTGACATTGGCATTAATTACCACCGTTTTTTTTGATGCCCTGTACATGCTTTAATCTAGAAAGCTGCTCAGGTGCAAGTCTCTCTACTATTTTTTGCTGCAACTCTTTCACAAATTCTGGATTGGCTTGGCTTATCTTTAAGGCTGGATCTACTTTAGTGTTAACGTTAGTGCCTCTTCCTTCATCCTCTTTTATTCCGCCAGCGGACTGTGCAGCGCCTTCTTTTATAGACTTGGTTCCCTGTACAGAAGAAGCGTCGTCGTGTCCTTGAAAACTAAATAAATCATCTGCGCTTTCGCCAGAACTCATGCCTGCCGTTGCTACTTGTGCTTCGGCCTCTTGCCTTTTTTCATTTCTTAGTTTATTATTTTCTTTCGCTATCTGACTTACGCGATCTACTGCTTCAATTTTTTTCTGACTATGTTGAGGATTATTTCTAGCAAAATCATGCTTAAACTTAATTATTAATTTTGTTTTTTCTTTTGGGTCGGTTATGTGTGCTATACTTTTATTATATTCTTCTAGTGCTTGATCTAGGTCTCCTCCTACCTCAGACATTATTTTATTTTTATTTGAGCTTAAGTGGAGTACAGGATTTTCTGACGGATCTGATAACAGGCCCGTTTTATGCTGATGATTAGATAGCCAACCAGTGGCGGCCTCTTTAAGATTTTGCAACATAGCAGAAGATGGCTCGCTAGGCTTTATTCCTCTTGAAATTATTTGATCATGTGTTAATATATCGTGAGCTCCAGCAAGTCTTTCTGCTTCTCTTGGACTATAGCCCTGACTTATAAATTTCTTTATAGCTTCTACATGATGAGGTGCGTAACTACTTTTAGCTGACCATTCTGATCTACTTCCAGATGCAGCGGCAGTAGGCTTTTCAGCTACTGGCTGTTGAGTAGTGGGGTCAGCTTGCACTTTTTCCTGCTTAGGAGGAGCTTTCTGCTGTTGCTGTTGCTGTGATTGCCACTCACGAATAGCGCGCTCTTGCGCTGTGTCTTCTTCATCTGATTGCGAATAAGAAGGCTCTTCTTCATCATATTGCTCAGTGTTATCTTCATCTTCTGGATCTCTATCATAGGACTGCGGCGCATCTTCATCTGAGAACTCATCGTCATATTGCTCTGGATTATCCAGACCGCCGCCTATTTGTCGCTCCCATAAACTTTGACCGTAATCTGAATCTTCATCGTCATCATACACTGCTTTAACAAAACGTTCTTCTATAGCATGAAAAAGTTCTGGATTGTTCTTAAATAGCTCGCTATTGTCTTTAATTTTTTTTGAAATTGATCTTAATAGTTGCTCTATATTCATGTTATGGCTTTTTGGCTTTTATTTCTGCAAGCCTTCGCATTGCATCTTCTTTTCCAAGTTTTTTATCAGCTGAACTGGACGTTATCACCGGCGGTTTTTCCATCCTGTCCCAGTCACTGCGATTGCTGTCTTTACCTATTACCGGGGGTATCTCTGCGTTGAACTTTACATTACTTAAATCCTGTGATGCCGCAGTTTGAGTTGATTGCTGTGGTCTAGAAGTAACACCCATTCTTGCCAGGTGACTGTCTGTATCTAGCGGAGACACTTGTGCATGTGCTGGACTAGACTTGCCTTTTCCAGCAGGTCTTTCTTGGTATGAATCAAGGAAGTCCATCATTTGATTTGCCTCAAAATCACGCATTGAGTTTTCATAGTTAGCATGATGCGCCCCAGATAGGTCAGCGTTTGACATTCCGTAATATGAGAATATCGGCGCGCTATCAAACGGATGCGGCTCGTAGTAGCCTTTTGATTTATGATCGTGATCTATATCGATATGCTTTCCATTTATGTGTGTCTCTTCAAGAGGCCAAGCGCCTTTATGTCCGTGACCATGAACTTCCTCAGCATAACTAAAATGAGGCGCTTGAGATAAGTAGTCGTATGTAGAATGTTCTCTCGCTAAACCTTTTGTAGCAGTGGAGTAGTGCTCTTGCTTGTATGGGTTATCTATGCTTGATATTCCGCTCTTGTTCTGAAACTGATTTCTTTCCCAGGGCTTTGGATCAACCCAGTCTGCCTTTAGTGCTCCATTAGTGTGGTCTATGCTGCCGTCATTTATCATCTTATCTGTTAGATGAAGCATTTTCATAATTTGACGCATGTGCTGACCGGCAAGTTTTTTATTACCAGATTTTAATGCAGCAGAATATCTAGTAGCATGATGAGATAGAGCACCATGCATCATATCTGCAAGTATTGGCGTTTGTCTTATATTTTTAGCAAAATCTAAAACTGCAGTATTGGGTTTTTTTGTGCCTTTTTGCTTTGCCATTTTTTGCAGAGACTCAACTACATAGTCATATAGTTTTTGATCTGCCAATGACTCTATAAAGGAATTCAGCCCGTTATTAGCTGCTGTTTTTCTCAATAAGATTTGTTTAAAATTAGCTATTCTCATGACATCTCCTAGATCTCAAGAAGCTCAGCTCTCACGGGGTTTGCACTTGCTCTGATATATTTAGCTTGACATAGAACGTAGTGATCTCCAGCAAGAACTTTCACAGCAGGAGACGTGGTTGCTGTAACTGCCGCGCCAGATGTGTCATCGCTAAACGCTACATAAGTATCAGCGGAAACCTGGATCCTCAGGATATTTCCTTGACCTACTTCTACCCAGCTAGAGGACAGATTTGCAGAAATAACTTTACCTGGAATTAGAAGAGCCTGAAGTGCTTGTGCTACATCGACTGTACTTAGGGTAACTAGTTTTCTTACTTTGCTTAGAGATGACATCGTGACTCCTATATGGCCAATAATACTAGATTATTATACCAGAATAAAGAGCCAGAGACTAGAGTCTATATTTGCCATTTATAGCATTTATAAGCTGACGTTGGCCATTAGAATAGACTAGGCATGATGAGTTGAGCCAAGAACTCGGACCTATATTGTAGCCTAATTTTAATTTTGAACTTGTACCAACCTGCCAAGCACCGCGAAGTATCTCAGGTGAGTGGCTGTGCCCTGTGACCGAATTTCCATAAGCAAATTCCATAGACTGAAGCCCACCCCTGGCGCCATTGGCCCCCTTGTCTCCATGGGCACCTAGCTGTATTTCTGCTATGCGTAAATCTTGATCTCGCTTTAACCACTTGATTTTATTGATGCATTTAGGATCTAAATTGGCCATTACTTCTATGCCATAGCGCAATGGATCTTCGCTTGTAGTAACGTAATGCAGCGCAAGCTCTAGAAAAGACTTATAGTTATACGGATCATTTTTAAAATCGCCACGCTGAAGAAATCTGTCTAGAAATTCATCATGATTAGATTTTACGACAACCACCTCATCTGCAAGCATAGTTAGATACTCTAGATCACGTGCTACAATATTCAATTCTTCGCGCAGATTAAGTTGACCTAGTTCAGCACGTTTTGCCTTAGTGTCAATATTGTGAGCCTCATGGTGATTAATTGACTTGCCATCAAAAAGATCATGCATAACTAGTCGCTTTGGCTTAAGCGTTCTGCAGACGTCATCCCATACAATTTTAGTCATAGGACATGTGCTGCCTGAGTGCCAGTCGCCTAGAACAAAAGCCTCTGGTCTAACTTTTTTTGTTGCGCCAGATGGCGAATACTCTACTCCAAGATCGATAAGTTTGCCATTATTGTCACATTGAAATTGCCTAAAATGATACTCATCTGAGTCGCCTATCTCTACTATTAGACCACCCATCACATGATCATAGGCGGCAATATATGCAGTACGATTAGACATATAGTTTGCAGATGTATAGTCAGGCACAGTTACAGCGCCTGTCGTCATGAGAAAGTGAGGCAATTTAGTATTAGATACAGGGCTAGACTTTAGTCGCTGCTTGGGCGATGCATATACAAAACTGCCCTCACGCTGCCCTATTCGACCTAGACCGATTATAGGATCAATGTGCTTGGCAGCTAGCTTAATTGTAGAAAGAAATATATTTGAGTTTAACTCTGTATCTTCTAAAACAATAGCTTCATTAGTTAATCGCTTATCTACTCTGCCAAGCGATCCTCTGTCTAGATTAGAAGCAGGATCAGAGGCTATGAGTATTAGCAATGCTGCATCATTTTTTTTACAATAAGACTTAACAGATTTATACATCTTATTATCAAGCTCACAGCCTGTAACAGCTGTTGTGATAACAAATTTTTTGTTGTTTGCTACAGTTGATCGTAATTTATCTAGCTGTTGCTCGGTCATTAAATCTTCAATGTAAACATCTAGAAAACACCTAGGATACTTCCTACGAGCCTCTTCATCAAGATTAGACAGAGATCCGTAATGATGCTTGAGCATGTCTTTTGTATATTCTGTATTAGAAGTAAAGTCTTCTACACTAAGATCACAGCGCATCTTCTTACGAAGAGTCGCATAATCTCGCAGCATAGTCTTCTTCTTATCTGAGACGTTGTTTTGCTTATTAGTTGTCATTAAGGCATTCCTTTAATATATATCTATTTATGTACCAGATTGCTTTTTGCAAATCTTCTTTTGTTCTTGTCGGATCTTTTTTACCTGCACGTGAAATATACTTTAGAGCATTAGCGAGCCTAAAGTCTAATTGCCAGTCTTCAATAACGTCAATTGGCTCTATGGTTGCAAAATTGTAGTGCTTAGGCTTATTGATTACATCTTCTTTTTTGGCAGTGCTGCTAGTCTGTCTGAGTTTAGCAAATCTAGTTGAATCCTCTTCAAGATAGGTTTCTTGTGGAAGATTTCTTATGATCGCGCAATTACTGCACATACTGTCATTTTTAGAATATATATCTATGTGTGTATTCATGCCACATTTAGTGCAAGGCCAAACGCTCATCGATCCTCCCAGAGTTTCTTATATATCTTATCGCTTCTAGGCTGTCTTTTACCGCTGAATGTTTCCAACGGTTCTTTTACTACGAATATAGCACTCTCTAATTCTTCAGAGTCTTTAGTAGAAGACTGCAACGCCAAATAAACATTTAGATAATGTGCACCCATAGCTTCATTGCCATAAACTACACCTTTATCTGCAGTTATAGCAAAGCATGGTCCTACAATAACATTCGACACAATTTTAGTTATATCATGAGATACCTGAGCGACTATGCTTGGTGTTAAATCTGATCTAAAATTTAAATGTAGTACTGTTTTTTCGTACTCAGCAAGAACTACTGGCCTTGCATCATCTAAGTAATATATTTCGGCAAGATTATCTACCATCTCGGCATAATATCTTCCGTCTATTGCTAGTTGTTTTAGAATTTTTTTAAGTGACAATTTTAATCCTATTTTTTATAATAGGATTATACGATGATTTATATTAATGAGTTATGGTACTTTAGGGAGTTTTGTCTGAATAGTATCTGGTGTAGTTGGTACACTTGGAGATTCAGTTAATTTACTTTTTTTTCTTTTTGGCGTTTCTTCTCCGTGATTATTTTCGCCGTCAGTAAAGCTATTGAGTGTAAACGTATGAGATATCCAGGGTTTTCCATCTACATGATAGATATCTTGATCATTTGGGTCAACTTGTCCATGTGGAGAGTGGTGTATAGTTACTTTGTCTGGGTGCGAGAAGTCTACCTGATAATCTTCACTTATGCCCTCTTTTATATACCTATTTAAACTATCTAATTTATTTTGCCTGTCATTAATCTGTGATGGATCTAGTAGTGAGCGTGATTTCGGACTCAGACTTTCTTCAAGTAGCTCTTTATGATAATTGTTTGTAAATTTTTTCTGTAGATTAACTATATGTCGAGCTCTAAGAACGTGCTTCCTGGTTTCTTTATCATCGCGCTTAATTTTTTTAGTATTTGAGGTTAAGAAAAAACGTTCAGGGTCTTTATTTACTGCGTTTATAAGATTTGCATATATTTTACGCTGATTTGGAGTTACTTCCCTTCCTCCTCTTTTTTTAATTGTGTTATTTACACCTAAAAAAAATGTACCAAGTGTTTCTTTAATTTCTTGACTTATTCTTTCTTGATCTGCTTTGTTAGAGTGCCAATCGTACGCGCCTAAGCTATGATTCCATATTGGTGTGTATGGGCCGTTCGGATGCTTATCGTTCTTACTTACTGGAGGTTTAGCTTTTATTAAAAAATCTATGTAGTCTTCTCTAGAGATATGTAGTTTCTCAAGAGTTGAGTCTATATTTTTATGAAGGATCCAGTTGTTCCAATTCATGGCTGAGTTGTCTTTGCTGCTATTGGCTGCCAATTATTGTTACTTAGCGAGTGAGTTGGTTCAGGCATCTTGCTGCCATAAGGAATCACGTGGGCCTTTATTGTTTTTTGACCACTGTTAAGTGCTTTCCACGCTCTATGCGAACCATCAGCTATATGATAACCACCATCTGCTTGACCCATTACTACGATAGGATACTTTAGATCTGACGCTTCAGACCTTGTGTTAAACGCTGGTGAGTTTATGGGTTCATCTGCTTTAAATCCAGTGTGATTCTGAAACAAATGACTTAAATGAGATAAATCAAAATCTTGCGCTGGATGATTCGACTGCGCGTGAGACACTAGCTGACCAACGTTCCAGCCTTTACCAGATTCATTATCTCCGTATACTTGATTTTTCCAGTCTATTTTGGCTAACTGATTAACTGTTTTAATATAGTCATTTTTAGATAAGCCTAGTTTATCTAGGGTAAATTCAGCATTTTTTTGAAGTATCCAGTTGTTCCAGTCGGTGCGCATACTTTTTCTTCAATAAAAAGGCGACCGAAGTCGCCTTTTTTAAATTAAGCTTTTAGTCTAAAACTATTTGCCTACGTTTCTGAACAAGCAGTTGAATCGTGGAGTGTACACGAAAAGTGCTCCGTAAAGAACAATCGCGAACTCAAGTGCAGTCGTAACGATCGCAAAGTTGATTTTAGAAAGAGGAGCAAGTTGCTTGAAGCGCATACATTCAGAAGACATGTCAAGTAGGAAAGCTTCGCCAAGACCAGCGCCTTTAGCACCAGAATCAGTTATGACTCCAGCGGACTTGTAATTTCCGATGAAAGCTTCAGAACCAGCAGCAGCACCAGCAGCACGACGATAAACTTTATAGAATTTAGCGCCCGATACAACAGCTACATCAATCTGAGCAGATCCATTAGATTGAACAGTGATAGTGCCAGAAGTTGCTGGAGATCCTTCTCCGTGATCATTAACTGCAGTCACTGAGTAAACAAAATCTTCACCGCTAGTTAAAGATCCAACTGGGTTTGATGGAGCAACAGGGGCTGCTACAGAAGTTGGAGCAGCTGGAGCACCAGCGATACCTACTGAACGAACTCGTCCACGCGGACGTAGGAAAAGATTCGGTTTGAACTCGATGCTACCAGCAGAAGTAGTCATCTTGCTTACATCGTAACCTACTGTTTGATTGCTCAAACCTGGGTTAGATCTAAATTGAGGATAGAATTGTTTAATAAAAGAACTTAGAGCAAGTGGCTCAATATGAAGATCGCTTGGAGATCCAAAGTTCTCAAGAGCAATAACTGCTAGATCTTCTAGATCGTCCTGAGTAAGAACTGCACCAGCAAGATCTTTAGCGATAGAACGAGATTCGCCCCATCCTTCGAATTCTTTTGATTTTTGTTGAGTATCTTCGTCACCTTTTAAAAGCTGCTGAAGAAGACCGTTCATGGCAATTGAATTTGCTGGAAGATCTGAAAGCGCACCGTCTTGAGCACCTGTAGCTGCATTAGCAAAGTGAGCATGACCCCAGTACATTTCGCGCTCAACACTCTTAAGAAGGTGCATTGTTCCTTCTTTTGCTTGTTGCGCAACAACATCACCAACAGTTGAACGAACCAATGTCATCTGGTGACTTACCTTACGGCGAGTACCAAAGAACACGATCCTTTGACCATCTCTGATGTATGTTGAATCTTCTTCACGTGGTGCTCCACCTTCTCCGATATATGGAGATGAGTCAGAGCCGACGCCGATTAAACGGTTATATTGCTCGAATAGGTTATAAGCTTTGTCTACTGAAATAGCTGGCCACATTTTCAAGTTCTTCATGTCGAAAGTAACACTCTTAAGAGTACTTTCTAATGACTCAGCCTGAAGCACACCGCCATAAACTAGGTCAGTTGGTTTACCCGCACCGCCGTATCCAGCAGTGAGAGCCTTGTTAAGAGCCTCGATTTCTTCAGAAGATACAATCCCCTGCTCTAGCCCCTGATTGATTTGGTCTACAGTTTCGTTTCTGTACATTGTCTATCTCCTTAAATTATCTCAGCCCGTATTTACTGGCAATTTCTACAACTGTTAAATCATTACCTGTTTCAACTTTAAAAATGTCGGCAGAATCTACTTGTGTACCAGACTTTTTAAGTTCAAACAATTTATTAGCTACCTGCGACTTTGAAAGAGGCGCAATTTCCTCTTGTGACTTATGAAGAGGCGATACTCCTGCTGGAACTCCACGACGTTGAACTGGAGCATCAGCTATTGCCTCTACGATATTTACTAATCTAGAAATAGTTTTTTCTAGATCACCAATTTTCGAGTCAACATATGACTTCATGAGATCTTGAGTATCTCTGAGAGACTTTTTCATGTCCTCTTTTTTACTCATTTTTTTCTTATCCTCATCTTCGTCCTCATCTTCGTCTTCATCTTCGTCTTCATCTTCAGCTTTATCCATGCAGTCAGCCTTATCCATATCGTCTTCGGCCTTGTCCATGTCATCATCTCTTTCATCTTCTTCGTCTTCTTCTTCATCTTCGTCTTCGGCTTTTTTGGCTTCTAGTTTGCCATTTTTAGACTTGTCGGAAATTCCGCTCTTGTCATCGCCTAGAGAAATTTCTGAAGCTGCGAATTTAGATTTCTTAATCTCTTCAATTTCTTCAAGTGTTTCATCAATTAAAGAAGTGAGAGATTTTACCATTTCTTCGTTAGTGAATTCCATAGTAGCTTCTCCTTAAATAAACTTCTTTATATTATTGGCCCATTCCGTTAAGATCAGCATGACCAGGCAATTCGCCAGCAGGAATAACTACTGTATTGGCATGGCCGCATACGATACGTAGAACCTGAAATTCAGCAATAGAAGCTGGATCTGTATCGAGCACGATTTTTCCAGGATTGGCTACGCCGATCCCTAAAAAAGGAGACGCTGATGAATCAATTCCCATCATTGGGGATGTTGCTGGACTTAGCACAGCTGCATCTTCATAAGAAATTTCTATTCCTTCAGCAATAAGAAGATCAGCGCTAGGTCTAGATACTGAAAGACCTCTCTGCTGACAGTTTCTCTGGATTTTATCCAAAATTTGTACGCTCATAGCCATTGTTTGTCTCCTTTACGAGTTCATTAAAAAACTTACATATTACAATGTATCAGATGTTTAAGCTTAAACAGTCTAAATAGCTGATACTGTTATAGGATTATACTTAAATATACTAAGTTATTGATTTTTATGACTTTAATGAATTTATTCTATATAAACTAAAATTCTGCTTGCATTCTCTGCACTTTACCTGATGCGGCATAAAAACTTGCTCATGCCCGCAATTATCGCAAGAGATATAGTCTAAAGATTTACTCATGAGTTTATTTTTTAGTTTTTTTTTACGCTTAACGTCTAGACTCTGAGTTTGAATGACTCCGCCGCCAACCATATCTGTGGGTGCACCAGCTCCGCCGTAGCCTGCAAGTAGTGCTTTTTTAAGTTTTTTCTTGATCTTATTTCTTTTAACTTCTATATCCGCGGTAGCAGGGTTTTTTTCATCAAAACCATATTCTTTATTTGATAGTTTTATATTGTTGTCACCCAGTCTAGAATTATGCTCTCTTGTTGTGTTATTTTTTTGAGATTCTAATTCTTTATGAATTTTTGTGGCATGATCTTTAACTTCAACCGGAGGTTGCGCAATATAGTGAGCCGCATGACCCATTGCTAAAGAAACTGCCAAGCCTTTTGCTGCTCTAGATACATCGCTCTTGTCCATGTCATCAGATTTAGCTATATGCGCATCATATAGTCTTCTTGCCTCGTTTACGTTTATCGATAAACCCTGAGGATGCGGAGTGTTTTTAAGCTTATTAATATAGTCTACCATCTGTTGGCGTTGTGGATGATCTTCTGGAATCTTGCCTTTGCTGTGCCATTGTGTCACAAAATCTGGATGCTGGAAACTTTGAGCGGTATTGACTGGGGTACTAAGTTTGCTAACGCCAGCAGCTCCGCCTATTAAGCCCATATGATTTATCTTCAATAGTTTGCTAAGTTCATTTATCTTGCGAATATTATTTTCAATTTTATTGAAAACTGCATTCTTCATTATTACTTCTGGTTCTGGCAAATCTATGTCTACCTGTATACCAATTTTTGCTGAAAGTTCTTTTATTTTTATAATATTGTCGTGTATTGAGTTTGCGGAGGCATGGCGCTGTATATGCCTAAAAGAAGGCACATTAGTTTGTGCAAGATGCATAACTGACTTTATAAGTTGCTTGTCTGCTTCCCAGTCTATATTGCTCTTATTTATCTCTAGTGGCTCTACTAGAGTTGCATTGTTTGCTGGTGTAAAAGTAAGTGCTACTGAATGTATTTTTGTTCTAGCTAGTCTGGATGGATCACTGACTCCGCGAGCCATTACACCGCCCTCTACAGATGCCTTCATCACTAATGGCGCGTCTTCTCTATGTATATTTCTTAATATAGCTGCTGCAGCTTTTGCGTTAGGGTGATCTTCGTTGTTAAAGAGATAGCCCTTGGCATATATAAAAGGAGCCTTTATCTTATCCCAGTAATATCTATGTCTATCGTTGTCGCAGTCTTCTGACTTTAAAATTTTTTTAGCTTCAGTTACACGGCCAAGAGAATTAAAGAAGCCTTTACCATGATTATCGTTGAATCTGCCTCTGCCTTCTAGTAGATCTGCTATATCTGCGCCATCTACGCTAAGAGTTTCGCCCTGAGTATCTTTAAGCTCAGAACCAGCGCACATGTCAATCCACATCTTATTATCTTTAGCCATATAGACTATATTATACTATATTAAGTAGTTAGATTATTCGTCTTCTAGATCTTTTATTATCTTCATTTGTCGAATTTTTTCAATAGCTTGCTCAGTCATATCTTTAACTGTTTCTATGGAGAGATTGTTCATGTGTGCTATTTCTTTATCTGAAGGTGGCTCATGCAGGTAGTCCGCTACATAATTAAAAAAACAATAATTAGACATTTGATGATTTATTGACCAAGGACAACCTGGCAGTTTAGATTCTTCATCTTCAGATAATTCTTTATCACTATTTCTAAGTGCTTTTAATCTTAATACGGCTAGAGGACAAAACTCGCAAGGTAAATTTTCTAGACGTCTTGGGCATCTGGCATCCATTTTTCTTTTTTTACTCTTCATGCAGTTATTAGACTTTTGTAAAATTAATTACTTAAAATCCTCTCCATTATTTTAGAGACGCGCTCTTCCTCTGGTCCATCTATAGTGCTATATTTTATACCATATTTATCTAAAAATTGTCTTGTCATGCTATCTACTACTTTTGCTTCATCTTCTGACTGATATCTGCCTCTAGAGTCATATTCTTTACCTCTCTCAAGCAGAAAATTAAGATGTGTTACTCCGCGCTCTTTAGCTTTTGCCATAAATTTAAGAGCAGCCTCTTCCATAAAAGAGTCATTGTTATAGAAATATTCGTATATAGGTGCTAGTATAATAGGAGAATCTGTAACTATATAGTTAACCTTCCCATAGAGTGTGTGCTCAAGCTTGCATTGCTCACCAAATATGTTTATCTGATCAAACTGAGTTATATGAGCGCCTTGCCAGGCTAGAATTTTAACATATTCTCTAACAAGCTCGACATCCATGTGTCTTAATTTCATATTATAATAGAGACCAGCTGCGATAGTGGATTTACCTATGCCACTACCGCCTAACATATTGATGACTACCGTCATCTTAACCCTCTTGCTCTGATTTTTCTTCAGTTACTAGTTGCTTCTTAATAGATAGAACAGTAATATTATGCTTTGCTCCATTAAAATCTGCCTCTACTGTATCATTAATACGTAGCCCTAGCAATTTTTGACGCAAAACAGGGTTTAGGCATTCACTCATAGGAAACTTAGAACGAAAGATGCCTTGATCTTCTGCTAACTCAGGGGTATGCGATGTAATAGTAATAACGCTATTTTCTGTAACTAGACCCTCATTATCTATCACGTATCCTTTAATAGTATCTTCTTTGGCGGATGCATTATCAAAATCTACTAGTTTAAGTTGTTCTGCTTTTTTATCTATCGCATTGCGGTCAAAATTACCAACTTCTAGCATGGCAAGGGTACGATATTGAAAATCATTTAGCATTCCCATAGTAGACGACAGATCACCCTGGGTAACTTTAAATTGATCTAGGATATGCTTAATCATTGTCTGAGAAACCTGTAGTGCCATCTGCGTATTCTGAAGTGCAACCTCTAGTTCTTTAATTTTAGTCTTAACTGAATCCTGTTTATTCAACTTTACACCTTTCATAATTCCTCCATTATTTTGTAAAAATAGCTTTTTCTAACATATTTGCCGCTATATTGTCTAAATCAACTAGATCTTTTTTTCTATTATATTTTTGCTTCCATGCTATGATATCGTCAACGTCTTGGCAGATAATATTCCCATAGTTTGATTCTACTGCTCTCAAATTAAACTCTTTATTTTTCTTAAATAATAATATATTAACCTTAACGTTGGAATACTTAGTAAATCCTGAGTATGATACATACTCGTCGTCTCTTTCGATATCTGAGTAAATATCTGGCCACAGACCTAGCTCTTTAATAATGTTAACATTAGAAGATACAAAATCTATATCGTGTATAGGTCTATTTGGCAATACACCTTTAAGAATTAGCGCCGCTGATCCGCATAAAAAAATATCTTTATGATTAGCTTGAAGTTGCGTTATCATAAAAGATATGTCTTTTACATCTTCCATGTTAGCCTAGCTTTTCTTTAATACGTTTAGCATATATCTTTAGTATCTGAATCTCTTCGTCTGTGAAATCATTAGTCTTTGGTTCATGAAAAATACTCTCTAGTTGCTGCTCTAGGAAAGATCTAATGTCTTTTTCAAGGATGTTAAAAGCATCGCCTTTCTTCTTGATGATCGGACCTCCGAGTAGATCTCGGATAGCATTTGCTCGTTCGAGCTTTTTATCCAGTTGAGTGTGTACCACACGTCGAAGCTCGGGATCTTCTGCACCGCCATCTGATCCTGAATTACCTGATCGTAGAGACCCAGACAAGCCAGAGTCTCTGAGATTCTCGCTCTTATTGAGAGATTTGCTGTCTGTGTCTTTAGTTCTTGAATCATTTTGTTGGACTTTCTTAAAATCTGTAAGTTGTCTTTTTTCGAATTCATAGGTTTTTGACATATTTTCGTATAGCCTTGTTGCGTGAAAAAACTGTGATTTAGTTAGTGGTTCATTGTTTGCGACGCATCGCTGCCAGTGTGCATCTTCGTCTTCATCATGCATTAGAATTCTTATAGATTCATTATTAAACTCAATTTGCCTAAGGTACTCGAAGTCCTCATCGTCTAAGAGTGCTTGTCTGCCAAATATCTCTGGCCAAACTAGTTCGCCATATGGCGAACGATCAAACACAACATCTTTGCCCGCATACTTGCTGTACATCTCTAGTATTTCTTCAAGATATGAAGCACCGGCATAACCTGGTTTAAAGTATCTTTTATTAGGCGCTTCCATGTGTACTATCTGGAAACCTTGATTTTTATATATTTCAGCAAGTGTAGATTTACCAGATCTGTCAAGACCTTCTAGAATTATCCATGCCACCGTATATTCCTTTTTTAAATTTATTTACATATCGTTCAGCTTTAGTTAGGGCAAAATATGGGCCATCATCTTCTTCTACGTGACTGACAATATTATTAGGGATTTCCAGCTTGGAAATGACGAACATAAGCCTATATAATATTTCGTAATCCTGTACAATCACAAAAATATTATACTTAATATAAAATGACTAAAGATGAAGTTTACTTTTCTCTTTGGCCATGCTGTATAGCGTTATAAGCCGCTTTACCTTTTATTTCAGCCATGTCAGCGTCATGTTTTTCTTTATCTCTAGAGTGTTTTTGCTGTTCTAATTCTGCTTTCTGCTGTTCCTGCTGCTGTTGAGCTGCTAACTGCTGCTGCTGAGCAGCTGCTTGCTCTTTTTGAGCTTTCTGTTGCATTTTGCCTTGCTCAATCTGCATAAGCATCTGCTGCCAGCCCATAAATGAAGGATCGCCGGGAATATACTGGAGTTCTTGTTTTTTTGAAGCGCCTTTATCTCCAAGAAATAGCTCTCGTATTTCGCCTCTTGTCATGTTCTTTTCCACTACGCCCCAAAATGCAGCGTTCATTGGTAGATCAGCTATCGGATGTTTTATGTGCTTCTTTCTAGCTGCAGATAGAAGATCGTTCATAGATTTATGAACAGCCATTTCTGCTTGCAACAATGCTACTTCTGTCTGTGGAGTTTCATCAGTGTAGCCTTCAAATTGAAATTTATATTTTTTAGGATAGTCTGGGTCTATAGCTGGCAGTATGCTAGAGTTTATAAAATCTTCTAGAAACATAAGCAGCGGATATAGACCTTTTTCTCTAGAGAATTCAATCTTAGTTTCATGACCTTGCTGATTTACTGCACGACCGCCAGTAACGAGCAGATCAAGACCTAGTTCCATAGGATCTATCTGGAACTGCGAGCACACGGCACGCATAAGATGTGTATTGTAGTTTAAGTACTCCATCTCTTTTGAGCCACCAGCCATGGGAACCCACTGTACGTCTTCTAGGCCAGAGACTATAGGAGTTCGCCATGCATTTTGTGCGCCGTTTATAAGACTATAGAATTGCCTACGAAATGCAGTCATCTGTGCTTGCGTGACTGTTCCTTTTAGATGTAGTATTCCTTTTGCTGCTTGACCATGAGTAAAGAAGTTGGAGTTATAGTGCTCCGTATTCATATGGTTAGTTATATTTATTATGGCCATCTCTGTTGGAGAATAGCAGTAGCCATTGCCGTCTGCAAAATTCTGTGGGCTATAGAGTTTAAATATTAGATCTTCATCTCCAAATACTGCAAGGGGTCTGTTATCATAAGATACTTGTATATATTTATAGTAGTCTAGAGGCAGCTCGTTTACCACATAATTTTTTTTAGGGTCATTATCTGACTGCGATTTAAACGTATTCTTAACAGCCTTTATATGATCTTCGACTTGTGCTCTTGGTGCATTTGTATTTATGTGATAAATGCTTTCTGCAGGAACTGGTCTGAACCTGTGTAGTGCACCTCTACGTGTTCTTATTTTCTCAACGGTTACATTTCCAAATGTAAGAGCATCTCTAACGATCATCTTTATGAAATCATTAAATAGCAATCTGTCATCGTCCGGCGTATTTGATATTCTGCCGCAATTATAGATAAAATCTTCTAAGTTGCTTATTTCTTTTTTTTCATCTGATGAATATTCTTCGGCATGATCTCGTTTAACTATGCGGTAACCAAGATCAAATTTTCTTGTTTGAGGCCTAGCAAATCTAGATAGAGTATCTACCCTATTCTGCACAATAGTGGATACTAGCCAGTCTCTCATAGAGACATCTTTTAGTGTCTTATTGGACAATCTTGAAAGTCTATATCTAAAGATAGTTTGCTGACTTTGTTGGGTAAAAAATGGATCAGCAACTATTGCTTTACGGCCTATCTCTGGATTATCATCGTCTGAAACTTCATCGCGTTTTTCTGGTACTTGGTCTGCGTCGCCTTTATTTAACAGTTCAATTTCTCTGCGAACGCCATCTCGTATCCAATTATCCCAAAAGGCCATATAGTACTCCGTTTATTGATATATTATACTTTGGAATGGGCTCTGACAGTCAAAAACCCCATAAAAATCCACCACTTGATCCAGTCCCGTCATCATCTTCCATGTCATTTAGGCGACCTATTTTGCCTAATTTAGTAGGGTCTGGCTCTTCTGTATTTAGTCTTAAGTTATTTACTGCACAAAATTCTTCAGCTGAAGGTGTTTTAAAATAAGAACCCTGAGAGTCTACTGTGCTACCCCTATCAGTCTCTATCATGTGCCCCATCACTAGAGTGCCTTTACCTAGTAGCATAGTCAATGGATATCGAAGAGCATCTAGCCAATGATCATACTCTGTGTCTGGCATTTCAGTTATAGAACCATCTGCTGAAGTTTTAAAGTGATAGGTTAAAAACTCATTTATTAGTGGCTCGTTAGTTTCTTTTGCTACGTGAATTTTTGTATCATTAGAGCCAGGTACACGTAGAAGTCTCTTTATTACCTGTATTCCAGTATTTATTGATTTATCATTTTCTGAAGAAACCGGTAGTCCAGCTTTCTTCATCTCTGTTACTGCGCCTTGATCTGCGACATCTGGGAAATATAGCTGACATCTGTACATAAAGTTATATTTAGTCTTTATGTAATGGATCCATTCAGGCTGAGACACAAAAGTCATGCCGTCAGATCTAACGACATATACATTGTCTTTTTTATCTATGAAAAAATATACAACTGTATTTGGGTTAGACCATCCCCAGTCAACGCCTGCATAGCAGGGCAAATTCATTGAATGACATTTTTTAACGAATATATCATGTGTACATTCACCAGGAAACTCTATACCGGTGAGTGTTTTCCACATGCCATTCCAGTCTTTGACATGCAGCTTCTCATCAAATTCCTTATATATAATTCCTTCTACTGAAGGCTTAAGATTCATAAGCTGAGCCAGTGCCCAATCAGTGCCTTCAGATCGTACTTTTTTTATAAGTTCGCCCACTGGCTTAAGCATCCAGGACTTAGAACTTTGTTTTTTAGCATCACCTAGACATATAGCCGCGGCTGGACACTGTAGGCATTTCTCGCCCGGCATAACATGCATCGTGTATTCGCGCTGTTTTTTAGGATCTTTTATCTTGAAGGTGTCTTCACTTACAACCTCCATATTGTCTTGTATATGATATGAAGGTGTAGGTTTTGTACCAGATCTTTCGTCTGGGCATCGTTCGGTAAACTCCCAAGCAGTCCAGCGCCTAACGTGTCGACCAGCAGAATCCGCGTCTTCCATCATTCTGTTCATCAATCCATATCTAGACTTTCTGGTTGATATCCCTACTCTTAGTGCTTTCTTCTCACCTTTAGTATCTAGCATACCGCTAATTTCTTTAAATGCCTTTAAACCTTCACCTGATACGGTGTCGATCTCATCAGTTACTACTAATGGTACGTGAGGACCGTTACATGCCTTAAGAGTGCAGGGCAGAACTTCTAGTGTAACAGTTTTTCCACTAAGTAAAAATGCAGATTTCTCCATGTTAAGTTTCTGCAAAACTCGTTCTTCTTGCGGTAAATGCTTATCTTCTAATATAGGGCGTATTTTGCTACTTAACATAAAATTAGTTTGATACTCATAGCATCGTTTTGCCTGTGCAATAACAGCGCCAACATGACAAACGTCTCGCTCATCATGAAGCATTACTAAAAGCTCTGCTATGGCCATTCCAAGTGTTTTACCTGATCCTCGACCAGCAACATATAGCAGCTCCTCTATCTCCAGAGGATTATTCTTATTTACACATATATCGTAAACTTCCCATATGATATCTAGTGGATTTGTATCTGCATATCTCGATACTGTGACGTCGGGTAAATATAGACCAAAAAATACTTGTATAAATTTAGCCAACTCTTCTTTAGTCTTGCATTTATTAAAGAAAAGCTTTTTCCTAGTTTTTAACGGAATTTTCTCTAAATTTATATCTTTTTTAGTCACTGATCATCGCCCTTATTAAGCAGTGAATCTAGATCTATATCGTCGTCATCTTTCTTTTTATCTAGGGTTTTTGGATTATTCGGAGCAAGGGCATCAAACATAGGAGACATTGAGTTGGATTTAGCACTCGGCGTTGCTCCTTGCACTATTTTTCCAAGCGTTTCTGCAACCTCTTTGTATTCTTTTATAGAACTTATTCTAAGAGATGGCTTTGGATTATTAGCATCTAGTATGTAGCGTCTCATATCGTCCATGTGTTCTACGCCAGCTACACTTAGCATCGAGGTAAGAAAGTCTACTTGTTCTATAACTGATTTTACGACTTTAGCTCGCACTCTATCTCTAAGTGTTCCCTGCATTTTTTCTCTGTCTAGGCCCCATTTTTTAAGTGCAGCAGTTAAAACTATTTGACCTACCTCATATTGAGGAAACTGCTGTTGTATCTCGTGGAAAGAGCTGCCTATAAGAAACATCTCATATAGTTTAAGCGCCTCTATATCATCAATGGCACCAGCTGTCTTATGTTTACGAAGATACTTTTCTCCCAACTCTATTTCTCTTTGAGTTAAGCCTATTTTTTCATCGTCATTAAAATCACGTTTTAATGCCATTACTCTGCTCCGTCTTTCCAGAAGTCTTTAGCTTGATCACCAGAATCTTTAAATAGACTTATTTTAACCGACCAATCTTTTGTAAGATAGTTCTTAATAAAACGATTACCTATTTCTTCTAGATTATAGCCTAGACCAATCTCGTCGCTTTCTTTTTTATTTTTTATAAATTTCTTAAGTCTAAATGATTCAAACAGGCCTATATTTTCGCCACTATTGAATCTATTCAGTAATTCAATATTTTCATATAGTTTATCTGGAATAAGTAGGCTGTAGGTAACTATCTTGTCATTAAAGTCAATAGATGTCTTAACGTCTTTAACTTCTTCTAAAAGACAATAGCCACCCATAGCGATAGTATCTTTAACATGATCGGTTAATATGTTATTATTAACTAACCACTTATGATGATCTACATAATCCATATCTTCCTCATCTTATGATTATACCAAAATTAATGTAAGTTGTTGATTATCTCTTGAGCCTTACGAATTATTAACTGCTTATCTAGACTGCCGCTATATATCTTATCTACATATTCTGACACTATTAATGACGGCGAAGATGCCTGTATCTTTATCCTATTTTGCTTCTCCGCATCTATTAAGTCTAGTTTTATAACAGTATTTTTGCCTTCTATAGATTTAAGGTGTTTTTTAGATTTAAGATACTGAGTAAGTTCAGCCCTAGGACCAGTAATTTTCAATAGCCATCTGTTTACAGTGTCTAGCGACTCTACTCCTAGGTAAAGATCTTCTAAATTAAATGTCTCGTCTATTTTAAAAGATACACTTTTCCATGCGGGAAACGGAGACGGGATGAACTGCTGCTCTAGCGTATTAATATCGAAAAGCAGTAGCCCCTTAACCTCATCCACATCCGTGGCGTTATGCGCAACTGGTGTTCCAGGGTACACGACTTTTCCAAAGATTTGCCGCTTATGTATATGTCCAGATATGATAATGTCTGCAGAAACTTTGTCAGCGTCGATACCGCAGTCTTCACGTCTAAATCCATAATCTGCTCCAATAAATGTATTGTGAGTTATGCAGATTTTATTGGTATTTAGCGGAAAATCTGCGAAGTTCTGAACATAAGGTACTATCGTTATATTCATTGAGTTTAAGTCAACTCTTGGCTGATCAAACACGATAAAGCGCCCATTACGATTACTAAATGATTGCAGCGCATGATATTTGCTGTCTTTCGGCTTATACTGATCGTGATTGCCCAAAACATACCAATACTGACAGGATCCTGTTATCGTGTCTATATGATCATTGAATTCTTTCATGATCTCAGATCTAAGAACTGCATGATTATGAAACGTATCTCCAAGATTACATACTATGTCTGGTTTATATTCTATCGCAACAGATTCAATCCATCTTAATAGCGCGATAGATTGTTCAAAATCATTTATTCTAAGATGTGGATCACCGATGAATAGAATTTTAGTCATGCTACTCCAAATATTTATCAAAAAAACAAGATGACCATATTAGGGACACATAGGCTTCTGCATGAGGTAGAGTGTTTGGTAATGCGCCATGTCCGTAATAATCCTGTATATCTCTTTTACCTAGTCTAGATATTGTGGCGTTTACGCAGTCTTCGACTAGGTTTATAGTTTTAAATTTTTGATAATTTTTACCAAGCGTAAAAGACGTGAATGCTAATATGGCAAGCAGTAGTATTCTTAATATAATGTTGATCTCTCTAAATCTAGCTTATATAGTATATCCAATATAATATTATAGTTGCTGGAAAGTACGACGTCGTCATCTGATAAACTTGTCATAGCAAAAACAGTCATTTTGCCAAATTGAGTGTACATAGTACAATAATTAAAGCCTGATTCTTTTCTAGATGGATAGTAGATCGTGAACATAGACTGCATAGATCTTATGCTTATGTAAGCAAAGCAGGGCAATTCTAGCCCTGCTTCTGCAATTTTAGCAATCTTTTCTTCAATCTTTTCAATACTAATCATCCAGCCCTGCAAGATTAACATCTACAGTTTGTAGCTGCTTATTTCTAGATTCTAGCGCGCTATCATCGGCAACTAGGCATGCTTTGTACACCTCGTCTAGAATTTTCTTATTAGAGGTAACAAAGAACTTCATATTCGTTTCGCCTTTAACATTTGGATAGTTGGCAAACGCCCAAGACATGTTATTGGCCTTACCTGTCTCAGCAGAAATCGGATGATAGATTACACCCAAAGACTTACCTAGTTCGTAAATCTCTTCTTCTGTGTTTACTATTCCGCTATCGTAGCGAAGGGTAAATTCCGCAACGCGGTAGGGGGCCCCTACTCTGTTTTTCTTGCCTTTGACTCGCACTTTGTGACCAACCTGCATTGCTCCGCCTGCGATTGTTGTGCCTTCTTCAAGACGTCCTGCCTTAGTATCTACTCGTTCTACCTGCAACATATAGTCACAGAAGTGTTTAAGAGAACGACCATCTGGAATAACCCAGGGATTATTCATCTTTTTGTAGGCGTCCATTTCTTCATAGACCTGCTGAATAAGTAGAGTAGTAATACTGTAAGTGCGAATAATAGGAAGCAGTCCTTTAAGAGCAGAGCCTAGATATTTTGCGCCAGATCCGCCCATAGATACATCCGTGGTCTTAGCCTTGATATCTCCTGGATACCTAATTGACTTTACAGAGTCAACCATTAGTCCATTTATAGGAGCACCTTCTTGTAGCATTTCAAGAACATCTTTCTCGATCCAGTCAAAGATCTCGACTGGGTCATTGGTCTGCTTAACGAGTAGTCTGTCGAGATCACCACCCAGTTTTTGAAACCAGATCGGATTGAAGCTGAACTCAGCATCAACTAGGATCTGGATCGATTCAGGATACTTCTCCTGAAGTTTAATCAATACTAACTGGGAAAGTAATGATTTGCCTGATGATTCAGGACCGAAGAAGCACACAGCTTTACCTTCTGCAATACCGCCATTGCCTACAGCCCAGTTAAAACTGGGCGAAGCAAGTTCAATAACTTTATCAGAAGGCTTGTCCATACCGGAGGCAACTTTGGCAAAGTCGCCCTCAAGCCTCTTCATCCATTTATTAACAGATGACATTGTAGCTCCTTAAGAAATTTTACGTAGAGATTTAATGCTACGAGTAACGGGATTTCCTACTTTTGCTAGTTTAAGACCATGCGGAAGACTATCATTGGATAGGGCTAGACTTCTAGCATCTTTGCGATTAACCACTGCTAGAGCAGAGTCCCCATTCTCAAAGAAAACACGATACTTTTCGCCGTAGCGAAATTGTCTGCCTTCAAATTGAGAAGTGTAGATCGTCTGTACTTTGTCATTAATACTTGTACTTGTAAACTTAATCTTCATATATCCTCCTATTAAAAACCTTCGAATGCAGTTCCCTGCACTTCATTGAATGAAATTTTCTTGACATCGTCGTGAGCACATCTAAATGCCTGATATTTATTCTTAAGAAAAAGAACCATGGCCTCTGTAGCTGCTAGTTTATCTTTTGCTCTTATGACATCTTCATCTAGATCTACAAACGCTTCACGTATACCATTCGACATCTTTATGCCTTTAGATTTACAATAATCTTCTGATTTGTCTAGGTATGCTATGGCTCTGACTTTGTCAAGTTCTGTCTTAGCATCAAGATTTGCTTTTACGGCCTTAGATAACATAGAACTTGTAACGTCCATGGCATTAATAAAGTCACGCAGATAATTTGGAGCCATCATCTTATTTAGAGTAGCGATATCTGCTATTTTCTTTGTGTATTCTGCTAGTCTAGATACATCTATAGTCTGCAACTCGTTAGACATAAAACCTCCTTAAGAATTAAAGAGGTCATCTGCCATTGCGAGAATATCATCTGTATCGTCGACGTCATCTGCCTTATCGAGATTTAGTTTTACACCTGAACCTTGAGGTTTAGGTGTATTTGCTTGAGTTGCGCTACTGGTAGCTTCTGCCAAACCAAATCCTTCTACTAGGAGTTCTGGCATATCTTTAGCCGCGTTAACGACATTAGCTATAAGAATTTCTTTAAGCTCTTCATAGGTAAGTTTCTGATAGAGACTGTTAAGATCATAGCCTAGAGAATCATAATTGTGGACAATGCTTTCAGCTAGCGGAGAACGATCGTCTTCATAAACTAAAACACCATGCGCGTTCTTGCCTTTCATCTGATTCTTAGCTGCATCATAGGTGGTATCAAAACCTTTTCCAGTCTTAGTGATATTAAACCATATACCAGAATCATTAACTTCTGCGTTTAGAGAAGTGGGATCTTGGTTATAGTCTTTGATGTATTTTTCCATAAGTGAGATAATCTTCTTGTGAGCAGTAGGTTTAAGCTCAAGAACTCCCACTTGACCAGTTTTATCTGCTGCATTATATGTATAGACTGTCTTAGGTCGCAGATCAGAGATAAACTTATTTAACGCTTCAATTTTAGTCTCATCACAGCCTGGTACATTAAGGGCTACAACTTTATTCTTTAGCAACTCAAGGTAATCATAGACTGGACATCGGCCTTCATACGTAGAAGACGAAGCGAATGGTCTGGCTCTTCCAGAAGCAGGATCCACAAGGCCCCATACCACATTCCATTTACGATAAGGATAGCCATCGGACTCTTTACCAAAAGGAGGCAAGAATCTAAAGATGTTTCCGCCATCTTGGACTTTGTGTCTAACAGTTTTTTTGAACGATTTTGGATTCAGTGAGTCTAGGTTAATTTTGATATTTGACATGATTTCTCCTTACTAGCACTAGTGCCATAGTTATTAACTGCCATTGTTGGCATGAATATATTATACCACGATATCTTTATTAGATGCAATTTTCTTAGAATTTTTGCCGTCTTTCATGTTAAATCCAAATCTTATAAGCGTCGATGTGCCGCTTAAATCATCGCTAACATAGTAGATAGTATCTATTCCAGTGCGACGAGTTTGAATTTGCTGTTCAATGGCTTTTTCTACAAAAGAAAGATTGTTTTCTACGATTACTCGCATAATTAAATCAGCAAACTCTTTATCTGTAGAATATGGCAGGTTATCATATTTTGTAAGATTTACCCTGAAAGGGTTAAGAGTGTTGTCATACTTAGCAGCAAGAATAGCAACCATATCTCTGATCGATCTAATAGAGGCAATCTTGTCAACTCCGCGTTTTTGTCTTGTAGCAATAACCTCTTCTAAAAAAGTAGGTTTGTGAATAACCATCTCATTTGATTTTAAATTTTCTGGTGCCTCACCAACTAAAATATAATGCATGTTTTCTCCTATTTTATTATTTCTATTTCTTTGAGATTTATACTGACAGATTCTTTGAACCCTTCTTTTAGAGTTCCTCTAATGTAGACTACACTATTTTCTGGATAGCGAAGTGGCTTAGTCTTATTCCAGTCTATACACTCAACATGTGAGTAGCCATCCGATAACACGACATTAAGCATACAGTATTCTTTGCCGCTTTTCTTTGAAATGCCTTTTTTTATATGTGAACCTTCATAAAGCATAATCATACCTATATCTTTCTTGTGATCTTTCAATATAAGACCTTCGGCTATCTTTATGTTATTTATAATAGGTATGGGATTATTATCTTTATCATGAATTATAAATGGCGCACCTTTTTTGCCAGTGTCTACAAGAGCTGGCCATTTTGTCTTTAAGAAATTTCTAACATCCGGATCAGAGAGTAGGTGTTTATTAAATGTAGTGTTAGATTCTTTTTCCATAAAATATATAGAAAGCGGATTAGTGTCTTTTAGTTCTGGCTTCCAGGCCACTTTGCCTCCACGCAGATTGTTATATCTACTTAATAAATCAAGTCTTTTATCTGCATACGACAGTAATTCTTTATTCATAAGAGAATCTGCCGCTCTGGCTTTTATAAGAGCCTCAACAACTCCCTTATTTACTTTGCTATGATCTACACGCTTGACGTAGTCTTCTAAGTCAATAAACGGACCTTTACTAACTAGTTCTTTTACTGCAGATGGACCAACGCCTTTGATTGCAGACATTGGAGCAACTATGTAATTATCTTCAACCTTAAATTGCTGAGAAGGATTTTTCATAGACGGTGGCTTAATAGTGTCACCCAAAAGGGAAATAAAGCCGCGCACTTTATCTTCTTTGTCTTCATTGTTTAATACAGATGTCCACCACTCTAGAGGATGGTTGTGCTTGAGATACATGGTGATATAGCCAAGTTCTGCATAGCAATGTGAGTGAGATCTATTAAATGAATAGCGCGAAAAAGCCTGAATAGTACTACATAGCGTATCTGACTGATGCTTATTCCAGCCTCTTTTGTGTGTTGCTGATCTAATTCTGTCAAACGCTGCCATCATAACATCTTGCTTTTTCTTAGAAATCGCATCACGTATGCGATCAGTTTCTTCAAGTGTATAACCGCATATGTCTACAAGTACCTTCATCACCTGCTCTTGATATACCATGATGCCATAGGTTTCTTCTAATATAGGTTTTAGATCCGAGTGTATGTATGTTGGCTCTCGCTTGCCCATCCTTACATCCATGTACCACTGAGTAGCAGAAACTCCATCCTCTAGTATTGCATCCATTGCACCTGGTCTAAGAAGAGCTGTCATAATGCTTAGATGCTCTCGTTTAGTAGGCAAGAACTGCGGTGCAGCATTTTTAACGGTATTAGTGTTAAATTGAAAAGATGAATCTGTTTTCTTATTGTAAAAATCAACGTAGACACCTTCTAATTCAGGCAATCTATATATTAGGGCAACACCATTACTATCTGTCTCTAGGTAATTTATATTATCTTTTAGCATGTTAACACAATCAGTTACCATGGCCATAGTATTTAGACCAAGAATATCTGCTTTTACAAGATTGCTTTTCTCTACCATCTTGGCGTTGTATTGTGTAACATTTATGTAGTCTTCCATGCCGTTATCATACATGCGCATAGTTGGAACTCTGCCATCCTGCAGATTTAGTGTAGATATAGCAAATGCAGAAGCATGTCTTGACCAGCCTCGCACTACGCCAAGTAATTTATCTACCAGCTGCCTAACGTCCGGATACGAGCTAAAGAAGTTGCGAAGCATTTCGTTTTCATCATAGTGACCAATATGTTCATCGCCCTCTTTATCTGTGTATCCGTATAGAAAATCCTTCTCCTCAACACCCTGTGGCGAATCTGGGATTGTCTTGCATACAGCTTCTATCTCGAAGTCTTTACGATTTCGGCCGTATATAGCCATCATAGCGTCTTTGATAGCATTTTTAGTTTTCATAGTAGAGAACGTAGATATCTGAGCAAAACCTAAACCATATTTATCTTTAAGATATTTCATAACACGTGGTCTAGCTGTACGAGATATATCCATATCAATATCTGGCCAAGATCCGGCTCTAATACGAGCATGAGACAGAAAGCGCTCAAAAGGCAGATCACTTTTAACTGGATCCACGTGAATTATTTGCAGATAATAAGATATTAGACAGCCACCTGCAGAACCGCGACCTATAGACTGCAAGAAACCTACATCTCTTGAAAATTGGGAAACATCTTCGTACACTAAGAAATAGGGTATGAAATTCATTACCTCATTTCGCATTATAACATCTAATTCTTTCTTAAAGCGCTGTATATATATAGGATCATTTACCCAGCGACCATGCTTGTTTATGCGCTCCATCATTACATAGTATGTCTGCATATTGTAATCATCAGTTTTAGCCTTAATATGATCAGGCACCTCAATCTGAGGCAAGTGGTAGTCTAGCGATATATTGACCTCAGAAGCAAGACGTGTTATATCAAGTGTGTGACCAACCCATTCTCTGAATATATCTTCAGATAATTCATCTCCAAGATGTACACTTAGCTCGCGATATACTTGCTCTGTTTTCTTTATGTGATATGACTCATAATAATATGCTTGATTCTTGTGGGCGTTCTTAGATAAACAGTCTTGAACTAGCTTATCCTCTTGATCTATGAAGCATGCACCAGTTACAGGTATGCATCTGGCTTTATATTTCTTATAAAGATATAGTAGAAATTGATTGTAGGCTTTACTTAAATTGCCCTCTAATACAAGAGGATTTTTTGGTATGCTTCTAAAGCCAACCTTGCCATCATAAATTTTAGTTATGTCAATAGGATTTAGTTCTAGTGTTATGTCTAGTTTATCTTTAAGATCTATGTATCGTTTTTCAGCAAGATCTTTGTCGCCTGCAGCTATAGCGTGACCAAGTGGGCCTCTAAGATCTGCAGCACCAAAAACTAAGCCCTCTCGATACTCTACAATAGTATCTAGTGATACTACCGGAGTTGATATGCCGTTTACGTCTCTAGCATTATCAAATCCTAGGGACGCTAAGCGGACTAGATTTTTATAGCCTTGATTAGATATAGCCCAAGCATTTAATGAATATACACTTTCAGTTCGTGTATCAGGTTCATAAGTAAAGTTTATTCCCAGACCTGACACTGCTACGGTTTTTTCTTTGTTTCTTATAGAATTAAATAATGATATTCCCGAGCCCTGATCTACAATTGAAATGCCTGGTATGTTATTTTCTGCTGCCCACTTATACCAGTCCTCTGGAACAAGCACTCCGTCGATCATGTTATATTGAGAATGAACATGCAGCTGTGCCATCTCATCAAAGGCTGATTGAATTACTATATCTTTTGCATTTAGCGAAGGTATATAGACGGTTGTATCTTCATCCATTAGACCAGACACTATCTTATCTAATTTAATAGTGGCAGATATATCCGATAACGCGTCGTGAGCGTTTATCTCTATGTTGTAGAGATTGGCTAAAGCTTCTAGCTTAAGAGATTTAGAAGCAATTTTGTGTTTAACGTCCGATGCCCTCTTGTAAACGCAATGTATGTCTATTGAAAATAGTTTAGAAAATTCTTGATTTTTATTCAGCTTAGAAAAAGATGAAGACAAAAAACGTCTATCGAAAGATACGTTAAATCCGGCGATAGTAAACTTAAGATTAAAGCTAGATATGTACTCTATAAATTTAGAAAACATATCTTCTGATGATTGAAATGTCTTAAGCATGTCTCTAGAGATACCATGAATATTAAGTGCTTCTTGCTCGACAGTTTCCCAATTTAGTGGCTGGCAAAATTCATTAAATGGTTTCTGGGGTACATTGTTGATGATGGGTATACAGGCTAATTGTATGATGTCGTTTTTTTTCTCATTAAGACCTGTAGTCTCAACGTCGATCCATAGATAATTCATAAGCTCCTTAGGCCTCAAAAAATAATGAGGGGATTGAGGAATATTCCTGCGATATTTATACACATCGCAGGAATTGCAGCGGTCTTTTTAAAAAGAGAAGCTAAAGTCGATACTTGTAGTAGTAGTAAGAGATGTATTTAAAGATAGAGAAACTTCGTACTCATATATGTCTTCTGATGCAAGAGCAGCGCGAATACCAGCTAAGTAAGTCTGTAGATGTAGTCCATTAAGTCTAAGATTTGCGGGCTCAAACGTAGTCTCAATTGTTACTGAGAATTTTTTTTGCCCCTTAGAGGCAGCCGTTTGAAGCGAATTAGTTAATGTAGTTAAATTGGCAGCTACAAAGGCTTCACCTTGAGCAAACACATCTGCCATTTGCTGGGTAAAGCCATTTGAACCATCAAGATAATCAGTTTTCAAGCTCATGTGAAACCTCGTTTGGTGTATTTATTTCGTTGAGAACATTATTAATTAGGCTTTTTAGTTTCATAGAAATCTCTGGATCCATGGTTCTAGCGTGAAGATCGACAAGATTTACTACTACGTAAAGCTGTTCTTGTGATATATTCATTATTGCACCTTTGTTTTAGTTTTTACTCTAATATTCTCAATATGTTCTAGCAGAAACTCAATCTTTGCTTTTTCGTATTTAAGTGCACAACTAAAGCCAGCGTTAAGATCTTTTAGTATTTCTTTAGCAGCTTTTAATTCTTGATTTTCTTCTTTATCATGTAGAATCTGCTTAATTTCAAATTCAATGCCTACAATCTGCTTCTCTGCGTCTTCTTCAGTTAGAGTTCTTGAATTAGCAACCCATGATTCAGTTAAAACCTTATCCCAACTATTCTTTTTCTTAGCCATCCTGACCTCCGTATTCGTATGTACCTTTTGGTATCTTATTCCATTTAATATCATTCACAGGAGTACTATACTCGATCGTCTTTGCATTAGAGTATATTGAGGCGTGAAATATGGCCATGGCAACGGCATCAACTATATCATATCTAAATTTAATAGGCTTTCCAGTATTTGAAGAGATAGAATGATTTGGAAACCTGATGTTCCATCTTTTGTGGAGAGATTCTTGAGTCATTAACTTTTTAGCAGGCTCATTGCCCCACTTATCTTTTTGCTCTTTTGTCGGTCTAACCCTATGGTTTATAAAATTTTTCCAAAGTGATATATTTATGATATCGTACGCTAGTCCTAATTGCCTGCACTTAAGATGTATCATTGCTCTATACGCACAGTTTAAGTTAGCCCCCTGAGAAGATCTTGAGCTAAAAAAATAATCCTCTACACCAACATGAGATATGCTATTGTTTTTTATAAGATCTTCTATTTTTGTAAGTAAATCTATGTATTGATCACCAGCATAAGTATGTTGATCTATGTCTATAAATCCCCAACTTATAATTTTCGCAGAGTTGCTAGATTCATCGTAGTTATATATACAATAGCCAGTTGAATTAGCTGGATCTACTATTAGCACATTCATCTAGTTATTATACTAGTTAAATATGTTCTTAAAACTTAACTTATCGTAGTCCATAGTTATAGTTTTTCGCTGCATCTCATTTAATATCATAAGTACACAGACTAACCTAACAAATGTCACATATCTTTCATCTGACCCGCTCATGTCAGTCCTCACTATTTACCCTAGGAGTGTTTTTAGTTTTACTTTTTTTTGTAGATTTTTTATATTTTATCTCTCTAATTATTTTTTTTCGTTGAGCATGCTGCTTTGGAGTAAGATCTGGAACCGCGTCCTTTCCAAACTGCTTTTGAGCTTCATTTCTGCCAAGAGTTACTTGCATCTGTTGAGCAACAGCTGGCGATGAAAATGGCTTATGTTTTAGTGGTTGCCCTATGCCGTTGTCACTAGAGGTTACTATATTGTCTTTTTTACTTTTTTTTACACTATTACATTCGCAATCAGAACAATCACAATCTTTTTTCTTTATTGGTTGACAAGAGTCTTTTGCATATGCTTTTTTACCAGGCGTTGGCTCGTAGCCCTCCCAGCATCTTTTCTCTAAAACTTCAATAGCTTTCTCTAGATTTTGCCTTAAGTTACTAGACTTATCTGCTTGCTGATTAGGTAATGATTTAGCTACTCCAACTAATTGTTGCTGCGCCTCTTTCATTCGTATATCTTTAATATCTTTATTTTTTGTCTGCTCAGCAGATTTAAGTGGATTTTTAGTAGATTTTGGCTTTATAGACGGTATTTTTATTTTAGAAGCAAAGGAGTTGTTGCCGGGTTTAGGCAGATAGTTTATAGTTGGCAAAACTGCGCCTCGTACTCTAACGCTTCCTGCGCCACCTAGTCCACTGTTGAGCATTGACTTATTCAGCGTCTCGTCTAATCTAGATATTTTTTCATCGTAATCTATTGAAATTGTAGATTTTTCCAGAGACAGCTCGTCATCAAGCAAGTTCTTCTCTAAAAGTTCTATTCTTTCTATTAGCGATAGTCTCATGGTATTCTCCACACTACTGAAATTATACCATATTATAGGGCCTTATTGACTATTTAAACTAGAAATTCCGCCTCTTTTCTCTACTCTAATTACTTGATTAAATAGACTTTTTGACTCTGATGCGTGATCAATGACCCATATTTGCCTATTTACTGATAATTTCGCCAATATATCTATTATAAGCTCTCTACCTAAAAGGTCTAGGCCATCAAAAGGCTCATCTAGAACTACAGGATTTACATCTATGCTATAATGAGAACTAAGCACTTGAATTATTGCAAAATCTACTATTAAAGATAGGGCCCTAAATTCTCCACCAGAAAGTGAGCCTATAGATCGCTCTGATCCATCAACAGTAAATGTTTCTGATATCTTTGCTTTGAGACTTTTGTCTTTATTTTCTTTAAAGGTCTTAATTGAATAGCTTGCATTTGGCCAAACATCAATAATATCTGAGGATATGATCTCATTTATAAGATCCACTATACAATCTATAATGTAGGCAGGTGCACCTGTAGAATCAAAGATGTGCTCAACTGCTCCAAGAACTAGTTCTTCGGTGTGCAATTCCTCTAGTTTTACATTGAGAGCAGATACTTTTTTAACTATATCTGTTATCTTGTCATTAATGTCTTCATTTTTTTCAATCTGAGACTTTAAATTTGATGTTTCTAACCTTTTCAACGCTATAGAATTCTTATATTCTGCAATTGAATTTTGTGCATCTCTATAATCTTTATATTCTTCTTGCTTTTTAAGCTTTAACTTCTCTACTAATAGGCGGATTTCTTCTTTCTTAGAAAGAGTTCTATCATGTTTATCTATATTTGATTTTATCTCTTCTAGCTGTATCTTAATTTCAGTTTGATGAAGTTCCCATTGTGCTTTAAGTGCTTCAATATCATCAGCTTTAGCAAGTGTTTTGCCTTGTATGTTTAGTTCTGCGCTACAGGCTGGACATATGGCGTCTGGCTGCTTTGGATTAAACGGTCTAAGTGAAGTCTGCAGTTGATTATAGCGCTTCATATCTTCATTTCTAGTAGCATTTGCCGCAGCTAGAATTGATAACTTTTCTTGTATTTTATTTTCTGTTTCCGCATACTTAGACAAGTCTGGCTCTTTTACTAGCTCTAATTGCTTAATCTCTTTAACATAAGCCTGTATATCTTTGTCTAATTGAAGTATGCTTGAATTTATTGAGTCAATGCTAACTAGTGATTGACTATATATATCTAAATTAGAATTATAACTATCTATTTTAGATTTTATTATATTCTTATTTTGCTCTAGTTCTTTTAATTTTGACGAAACTGTCTCTTTTGCATCGTTAAATTTGTTAAGATTCATTATCTTAAGTAAGAAATTTTTTTTATCTGCATCGTTAAGCGTAAGAAAGCGTTCAGCAGAATCTTGTGGATTGTACATTGTGAGGATGAACTGTTCGTAGTTAAGTTTTATGTTTATTTCAAACTCTTCCTGAGTCATGTCTACTTTTATATCATCTATATAAAACTCTACGGCTGCTGGTCTAGCTCTTTTAACCTTAAAGCTTCTATCATTAACACCCACTGTAACACAACAATATCCTTCTTTTGCTCCTTTTCGCAATATTTCAGACTTACTAATTCTTCGTGGAATTTTGTCGTATAAAGCAAACGAAATAGCATTAAATATAGCAGACTTTCCTGCTCCATTTGCGCGACTTGTATCATGGTCGTATCCTTCAACTAGGACTAGTCCCGTTTCGCCAAAAGAAATTTCGGCATTCTGAATAGATAATATATTTTCTATTTCTACTTTTAATAATCTCATTCTCTGCAAATCCTGTCAACTACTGCCTTAAGCTTTAGCGTTTTACCATTTCTTCTTACAATTAAATCTACAGTTTCGCCAAATTTTAAATCCATATCCCAGACGCGAGTTACAAACTCATCTCCAGGTCTTAGTCCAGCTTTCCATGCAGGTCCATCGTATGCTACATGAGTAACTATTCCAGTTAATCCCATAAACTGAACGCCTATACCCACATAGTAATCACATGGAATAGGACCTCTGTTGAACCAAATTTTAACTTTTTCTCCGCCGTCACTATCTTCAGATTTTGAACTTTTACCTTCTTGCCTCTGTTCCTGTTTTGGTGGCTGAACATTCTTATAGCGAGATAAGACTAGTACTATGTGTAACGTTAGACTTATAGCTAGTGCAACAATAAAAGCTGATATTTTTGTATTCATTGGGGATTTATACTAAGATTTCTGCGGCGGTCTAGTTCTAGTTGTAAGTTCACCTTTTTCATTATAGAAAACCCAGCCTTGCTCAAGCATAGTTTCTAGTGAATAAGTGCCAGAATCTACCATTTTAGGAACCTCTATCTCCCAGTAGTAGTCTAATTTTCTTTCTTTTAGCACAAGTGAATGATCAGCTAGATGTTTACGATTTAATAGCTTATCTACTGTTTCTGTAGTTTTAGCACTTGCAAGAGAAGGCATCTGCCTGTCTGCTCTAGCAAAACACTCGTCGCAAACCACATTATCTGTAGATTTAGACACATAGCGCTGCGATGATTTGCTGCAAGAGCAGCAGGTGAACGTGTATTTAGGCATTAGAACTCTAAACCGACGGTTAATCCAATTTGACTTTTTTCAGTGGCAATTACGCCAATACTTATATTACCGAGTACTCTTTTTGATACGGCAATTCCAAACTCATATTCATTAATTTTAGCGTCTTGTGCTAGAACAAGTGCACTGATGTGTAAGCCAGATGTTCTGGTTGTTGTAGTTTTGCTGGATGTTTCTCTGCTAGACGAACCCTCACTAGAAGTATCAGTTATTGATCTATCTGTTGTAGTCTCTTCTTCTGTTGTAGTACCATCTGGACTAGTGACTTTGCGTTTAGTTGTAGTCACATTCTTGCGTTCTTCTTTTTTTTCTTTATAAACTATAACTTCTTTATCTTTATATTCTGCTATTATCTCTGCGGGCTTAGAAAAACGTCCGGCCATAAATGATATAGCGAATGCTATGACTCCTAATAGAGCAAATTTTACTCGCTTATCTTTAATCATACTACTCTCCTGCAGTGCTCATCATATCTCTAAAGGCCTGCTTAGACATTGCTAATTGATTTTCAAGCTGAGAATCGCGAGGAACACAGACTATGCCTCCGCATGTTATTAGTAGCGACGCTACGGACAATGCATTACCTATTGCTACACGAGCTACTTTAGCGGGTTCAATAATTCCTGCCTCAAAAGGATCAACCACTTCATGTTTGTTAGCATCAAATACTTTACCATTAGAAAGAATTTTTGCTATGTCTTCATGATTTTCTCCACAATTTGTCAGCAGTAATTTAAAAGGTTCTCTTAATGCGTTAGACATAATAGACCAAGATGGCCTTGCATCTGATAAAGAATCATCTATGATTTTAGCTAGCTCTAGCTGAACAAGGCATCCGCCAGGAATTACGCCTTCTGCTATGGCAGATCTTACTGCCTCTACGGCATCTTCTACTCTTGCTTTACGTTCACGCACCTTTAAATCAGATACACCGCCTACAAATATTGTAGATATACCGCCTGTAAGTTTGGCTATGTTAGCTCTAACATGCATTTTATCTACCTCTGAAAAACAGCTTTCTTCTAGTGCCTTAAGCTCAAGGATACGCTGCTCTAGTTGTTCAGAGTCTGGCTGAGCCATAATAAATGTCTCATATGTGTTAGATTTAGCGAAACTAAATTGACCAAAATCATCGCTAGTGATATCTTCTACTGTAGATGGATCAAATAGTCTAGCACCAGTATATGCAGCCATGTCTTCTAAGAAGACTGTTCTAGAGTTCGGTAAGCCAGAGCGAGGAGTCTTAATTGGACAGATGGTTATTCCACCTTTGATATTTTTCACTATTTTATCTAAGACTAGATCAGAAAAATCATGTGCTATTATCATGAGCGGCGATCCATAAAGATCAGTGCCTTCAATTGCTTCCTGAACAAATGCAAGTGATTTAAGATCATTTATAGTGCCATTATAAAGAAAAACATAACCGTTATCCATCTTGCACTGCTGATTGGTTCTGTCATTGATAAACATAGGGCCAAGTTGACCTAAATCTTTTAGGCCAGAAGTTACTACATAACCGTCTATTGTCTCAACTCGCATCTCATCGCCTTGAGCTTCTTCAATTATGATATGCCCATCATCGCCTGCAGACATAACTGCGTCCACAACAACATTAGCAATACGAGTATCACCATTAGCTGATATTGTAGCTACACTTCTAAGATTATCTTCGCCTTGAACTGGAACAGCTCTTGTCTTAATATAGGGAACTATAACTTCATCGTATAGCTCTTCTAGATCATTAACAATTCGCTGTGGATTATATTTCTTATTGCTTAAGACAAAATCTTGACCATATTGAGTTATAGCGTTAGCCAGCACAATAGCAGTAGTAGTTCCATCTCCTGCGTCTTTTGCAGTATTGATGCAAATTTCTTTAGCTGCTTCTACAATAATATTATGTTCAGCTTTATCAACTCCGAGTGATTTAGCCACAGTAACGCCATCTTTAGTGGCTAACGGTGGTTGGCCATCTCGCTCAATTAATACAGCTCGTCCTCCTGGTCCAAGGGTTGAGCCGACGATAGTAGCCATGTCTTTAATCGATGATGCAACGATCTTGTTTAATCGTTCTTTGTCTGCAATTATGTCTTTGGCTTTAGATTTTTCATAGAGCATACTATTTTCCACCTTCAAATTCTTTAACTATTTTTTTATACTTATTTAGCTTACGTGAATCAATTTCAAAACCATAAAAAGAATGACCTAATTTAAGACAAGACTGAAGCGCTGCTGCAGTGCCCATGTATGGATCAAAGACTACAGATCCAGGAAGTATATCCGTCATACGTATTAGCAATTCAGCTAAATCTACAGGATACGAATCTTCTAGAGAGCCAGTTTCTATCGTCCAAGAATTACCAGGGCAACTCTGGTCATCGTCTATCTTAAGATATTCCCTAATAGGTAATCTATCTAGTTTCCAGACTTTACCATTACAGAAATAAAGAACATATTCATGAGAATTTACTAGATTTGATTCGCTACGCTTACCAGGCAACCAGGACTTATTGAGTATGATATTGTCAATATGTTCAAAGCCAGCATCAGTCATTATATTAGCAAGTTCAAATGGTCGACTTTTACACTCATTAGGAGCGTAGCATATGAGGAACACTATTCCATTTTTTACAGTGTTTGCCTTAAGTCTGTCAGCAAATTGACGCATTATGCTAGCAGAATAACCATCTCGCTTTCGTATAGGCACACGACATATAGTTACCTCTATATTGTTTGGCCATATAGCGTTAGCATCTAGAGGTCCTAGATTAGAAATGCGAATATTCGTAGCAAATAGGCTGTTTATGTCCATTGTCAGATTATTATACTTATATTAATAGCCTCTAGCTTGACGATCAAAATTTTCTTTGTTCTTTGTAACATAGAGTTTTTCAAATATATCACCATCTATACCTAGAGCTAGGCCAATATTCATAAAGAAGTGAAACACATCAATATATTCGTAGTAGGTCTCAAGCATTTCTTCTTGTGATCTAAAGCCTTCCAGGGCATTCTCAGGATATGTCTTCCATTCTTTAAATGGGAGACGCTCCAGTAGTTCAGCCATCTCTAGATTCATATTGCGCCATTGTCTAGATATGTCGTCAACTCGTTCTTTGAATGAAGCGCTATCGTAGTCTAAAGCTCTGTCCTTAGAGGCTAAATGCTTTTGTAATAACGCTTGCATTTTAAACATATCTACTATTGGATTTGATAGTCTAGGGCAGTCTGTGAATAAATCGGCACATTTATTTTCTGGATTCATGCTTACTCCTATTATGAGGAGATTATACAGCAGCTAAAAAAATAGTCTAGTTAAGATACTAATACAGTACTAGACTAGTATGGTGGGCAGTCTAGTGTATTTTACCTAAGACATTAAAAAAAAATTAAAAAAATGAATAATTACAAATCTTTAGCTGCTATATCAAACAGTCTCATCATGGTAAGCCAAAGAATCATAGTGTAATAGACATTTGCCTCTATGAAAAGATGTGACTGATAGGATCTTGTTTCACCAGTGTCGTCCTGAATTGTTATCCAGTCGTCTCCATTTAACGATAATACAACATACTGCTTGTCCTCAGTTATATAAGGAACTAGCGATGATGGGCTAACTACTATCATCCCTACTTCTATATCAGGTATAGTTAGACTAAACATACTATTCTTTCTCTATGTCTTCTAGAGAAACTTTGATGTCTTTTTTAGAAGGAGTTTTTGTTGTTTTTTTAGAGCGAAGATCCCATCTGGCTTTTTTACCTCTAGAGTCTACATGTGTGAAGGTATCGTATCTGCCTAGACCATCAAATAGCTTTTCAGCACAGTCAGCCACCTCATCCGGCGACATACCCTTAACTGCTATATCCGTAGCAGTGCCTTTCATGTGCTGCGAGTTCTTTTCGCCGCCTATGGCAGTATTGTGATCTAGGCATCTGTAGGCTGAATTTATAGATATTGAGCGGCCTATATAGTCTCTAAGTTGTTGTAATCGTTCAATATGATCAAGATCTATGAGCGTTTCCTGGCACTTGCCACATTTACAATCAAACTCTTTAGCTGAAAAATTAGTAGAGAGTTTACTAGAATCGCCTCTTTTAAATTTTTTTATGTTGGCCATAGAATACCTCTAGGCCATATTCTATCATTTACTAGAGCTTATGATATCTCTTAAAAGCGTCCATTGCTCTATTGAAAACACTTTGAGCATGCTCTTCTTCTTTTTCAATAGTGTCATCTTCATCTTCGAGATCCTGCGCTTTCTCGTAAGCATCCCAGGTATGGTCAACATGCTTATCTAAAACGGGATCTGTATGCTGTCTATAATCAACCGTGTCTTTTTCATCCACATCTTCCATAGCACCTTTACCAGGATTGACTAAGTCCATCGCTTCAGCATGAACTTTTTTGTTGTGCTTTCCAAAATTTAAGCCAGTATATTCACTAGGCGTGCCACCTCTTCCATGATAATTTCTTAATATACCTTCAACTGCATCTAGACCACCATGATGGTCATGTATATCTTTAAGATCTCTAACACCATCTAGATGATGGCCTATCATATCATCAAAATCGCTGCTGGATCTAGGTGTGACATTAAACGCATGACCTATATCTATAGATCCCTTGGGAGCTTTTTTTAAAAAGTCAAGAATATCTTCTTGTGGTTGATTGTTAGCTAGCATACTATCTAGTGTTGCTCTATTCTTAGCTTGTAAATGTTTATTGGGATTAGTGTAGGCTTGCAATCCATCGCACCAGTCATAGTGCATATGAGGAGCTGCTGTATGATGAGCTCCGCAGTTGCAAGCGCCTTTAGGGACTTGCTTATTTACAAAAGCTTTTCTTAGCAGCTGCCATTGGCCATTGTCTGAGGTTTTAAGTAGTTCTCTGATTATTTTAAAACTCATGTTAAATCATCTTTTTATAGTCTATGATACTTCTTAAAAGTATCCATTGCTCTGTGAATAACTTTGTCTTGATGAGCATCAAATCCTGGATGTCCGGATTTAAAATCTGGACCAACTTCTTCCATAACATTTGACCAACTATCTGCAACTTCTTTATTTAGACCCTGATCAAAGTGCGGTTCATACTGTATTCTTTTAGATGGATCGAGTTCTGTACCGTCGTCTTCTTTTATGCTGAATCTCGGATCATGCATCCATTTACCTTTTCCAGGATACATTATATCATTGGATTCTGCAATAATCTTCTGATTGTGCTTTCCTAAATGTAAAGGAATATACGTGCTTTCTCCTCCGTGCCCATGATAATTTCTTAATATACCTTCAACTGCATCTAGACCACCATGATGGTCATGTATATCTTTAAGATCTCTAACGCCATCTAGATGATGATTTAGGCTATCTAAAAAGTCACTTTGATCTGTAATATGTTTTAGGCTAGGATTTTTTTTAATTTTATCAAATACGTGACCAAAGTCTATTGAACCTTTAGGGGCTTTTTTAATGAAATCTGTTACATTAGAACTAGGAGCTCCGCCTTTACTCGCTAAGTCCATCATGTCATCTAGTGCTATTTTATTTTTAGTTTGCAATACTTTATTAGGATTTTTATAGCTATCAGGGTGAAATGCACTACCCATTGTAGGATAGGCTGATCTTAGATTTTTAGCTGGAGTTGATTGATCTTCATCTTTAACCCATGCTTTTTCTAGAGACCATTGACCATTAGGTGCAGTTTTAAGTAGTTCTCTTATTATTTTAAAACTCATGTTAAATCATCTTTTTTTATAGTTTATGATATTTCCTAAAAGCATCCATTGCTCTTTTGATAGCGGCTCTTCCATGAGCTTTGAAAGCCTGCTCATCAAAATTATCACCGCCAGTAGCTTTATTATGTGCGTCTATCACTTCATCATTAATTGCAGGATCTATGTGCCCGCCATAGTTAGGTCGATCCCGCGGATCAGGATTTTGGTCGTCGTATTCGAAAGTACCTTTACCCGGCCAAACTAGATCCATCGCTTCAGCATGAATTTTCTTGTTGTTCTTTCCAAAATTTAAACCACTATATTCACTAGGAATGCCGTTTGCTCCATGATAATGCTTTAGTATACCCTCAACTGCGTCTAGTCCACCATGATTGTCATGAATATCTTTCATATCTTTAACACCATCTAGATGGCGATTTAGATGATCCATAAAATCACTACTTCTAACTAGTTTTTTAATTTTTTCAGAAGGATCATTTTTAGCTCTGCGAAAAATATCGCCAAAATCTACTGAACCTTTAGGTGCTTTACTTAGAATATCATGAAGATCACCGCTGTCACCTGCTTGCACGTACTTGTCCAGCGCATTACTGATATCTTTTTTACTTTTCTCTCTAGCAAGTTTAAGAGGATCTTGTAGTCCATCACACCAGTCATAGTGCATATTAGGCGCGGCTGTATGCTGAGCCCCGCAGTTACAGGCATGTTTAGGGATCGATTGGTTTACAAAGGCTTTTCTTAGCAACTGCCATTGACCATTATTTGAAGTTTTAAGTAGTTCTTTGATTATTTTAAAACTCATTTGTCAACCTTTTCTCTTGCTAGGTTTAATCCACTTTAAACCTAAAAAATTCATCGCTGTTTTCTCACAGTCAAAAGATATTTTTTCATCTGTTTCTAGATTTTTAAAATATCTGGGATTGGTCCATGAGTATCCTATGCCCTTAATATTATAACGTATATCATCGTTAAACTCCTTAGGCCCAGTGGTAAATAATAAAGTATTGCCCATGTGGCCTGGATACGATAAGAATATGTCTAATATCAAGTATTTATCTAATATTTTTTTTCTAAATTGATTGGTAAAAATAGAACTTGTCTCAGATGACCTGTAGGTACAAGTCCAGCCTAATTGCTCAAATCTAGTTAATATGCCATTTGCTTGCCAATCAGATTTGACTGGAACTACTAGATCTATATCATTGCAGAACCATTTACCTCTGCGATATGATCCAGATATGGTGTAGTCTTTAATACCTGCTTCTCTGCATAATTTCCATATAAATAACCTGATTATCCATCTATGCAGCACCAGTTGATTTTTATATTTTAAACCCATGCTACTTCTCCAAAGTTATGTCATCTGTTATAGCTCTATAAAGTACAAGTCTCGCTTTTGCGTGACGGGACAACATAGTCGAACCCGCAGGTATGTAGTCCTGAACGATACATTCAGTTTTATTTCCATAGAGTCGCAGACCTCTTCCAATTGACTGAATGACAGGACCTTTAGATGCCATAAAGTTAGCAAGAATAAGAACATCAACCCGCCTGGTGTCTGTACCTTCGCCAACTTTTCCACCTGTACCGATGAGCCCTTTAATCTCTCCTGAGTTAAGACTATCGACATAGTGTTGTGATAGTCTATCTTTTCCTTGCGCAAAAGGAATTCCCAGATCTTTGGATAGTTCTTCTCCATGTGCAACCTCGCCTACCAAGCACAAGACCGATTTGCCTTCAGCCATATATCTCTGAATATCAGACTTTATTTGTTCTTTCATATTTTTATCGTTTAGAACATGCGCTTTATAGTTTTTAAGTTTATCATTTTGGTAGTCTGCACCCTCAGTCTTTACTTCTTTAACTATAAATCTAGGTTTAGCTAAAAAGCCATTTTCTATGCCCCACTTAATATCTCTCTTTACTATAACTGGACCACAGCCAGCATATATCATAATGTCTTTGCCGTCTGATCTAAAATCAGTAGCAGTCATGCCATATATTCTGCCAACATCGCCTAGTGCAATAGATATATCATAAAATGTGTCTGCTGCTATATGGTGAACTTCATCGAATATAATAACGCCTAGATTTTCTTTCTTAAAAGACTCTAGACTATTAAAAACAGAAGCAGCTATACCAACTGTTATAAATTTAATTTTTTTCTTACCACCACCATAGTAACCAACTATATTTTCGCCAAATGCACTAGTTAATTCACTATAAAATTGTTTAGCTATGCTTTCAGATGGAACAACTATTAGTGTTTTTCTTTTTAATTGTTTAACTAAGTGAAGTGCAGTCAGCGTTTTGCCTAGTCCAGTTGCGAAGTTTATTACGCCACGCCAACTAGAGGCCGCAATATCTATTGCCTCTTTTTGATAGTCTCTAGGGTCATGCGGTCGTTTTTTCCAAGGCAAAGACATCGTGTCGCCAGTCTCAGAGCGCTTATCGATAACTGTAATATCTGAAAGGAGATAATTTAGGCCAGAATTAAATACTAGATGACCACCCTCTAGTTTTTTTAAAAGTGTACAGTTTATTTCTTTGCGTAACTTATTTAATATAGGTGAGTTACGCTGAAATGGATTTTTTTCCATCCGTTTTACTTGATATTCTTTTTGTTTGTCAGTGTAGGAACATGCTTTTTCAAGCATGCGTAGAATCTCGTCTGAGGGATTTTGGACTACAACTAGTTTATTAGTTAAAATTGCCTTCATTTGCTTATTATACTTATTGCATGATACGATATGATCGTATAATAAAAATACGATTTTATATTAAACGTTTTTTAGGAGTTCTATGGAAAATCTGTCTAAATTCAAGGACAAGCTGCATAACACTCTTACTTGGTGGCTTGGTAAGCGTAAACCGTTCATAATAAATGACGAATACGAAATCAAGTTATTATTTATTGATAAGATAAATAATAGTGCCAAGATAGAGATCACTAACTTAAAGAGTAAGAATTCTAGCATAGTTGAGGTAGGCAATGAACAACAATGCTGAACTCATATTTATGAAATGGAAGGCTGATCTTGCAGATATGGATAGGTCTAGTGCAGCTATGGAAGGTAATTTTGATATTCTATTTTTTAATCTTAGTAGATCTAGAGTATCGATGGAAGCAGCTTTGCCATATCTAGATAGGGCAATTAAAGCTCACTCGCCTTCTGAGTATGTATTAAAATCTGTATTTAAGCAGATGAAGAAAAATGGCAACACATCCAACAGTCTTCAGGAATTCGAAACTTCCTGGAAAGAGCATATTGCTTCTGCAGCTAAAAGAGTTTTCTTTTCTATATACACACTTGAAGAAGCAGAAACAAAAACTACAAAATATGGTAACATGAGCGCGTCTGAATATAGAAAACAACAGAAGTATGCAGACTCGCATCCTACACTTGACTGGGAAGCACTTATAAAAGAACAAGAGCAAGAGGCTGAAGCAGATAGCAAAAGCCCTGACGTAGATCCTGGCAAAGTAAACCTAGACATAAATCTAGGAGATCTATAATGGCTAAATTATCAGAGCAAGATATCGCCAGAGCACTGCAGGCAAACAGCAAAAGAGCTCCTACCCCTATAAGTGATATTAATATAGAAGTCTCTTTGGATGAACTTGATTCATTTGGCGATAAAGAGTCAATCAAAGAGATGTATGAGAGCGTTGCCTCTTATAATCGCATGCTTGGCGAAAAGATTACCTTTATCAATAAGGCATTAACCGCAGCTGTGCCTTTTACCCGAGAAAATCTCTATCTAATGTGCGGTTATTCCGGTAACGGTAAATCTACTATTGCAGCTAATATTTCGCATCCGCTCTGGAAAGAGGGCAAAAAGACGCTTGTTATATCAAACGAAGAACCAAAGCAGGATATCATCTATCGAATTGCCTGCCTAGAACTAGGCTATAACTTTAACGACTACAAAAAGGGCATGATGCCTAAGTCTCAGCAGCTAGAATGCATGAAGCTCTATCCGGAGATCTGTAAGTATGTTAAAGTAGTAGATGTGGTTTATAATAATGGAATAACTTCTACACTTGAAGGCGTCAAAAATATTCTTACACAGGTTAAGAGCGCAGACTATTCAGCGGTAATGATAGACTATTTTCAGCAGATCAAGACATCAGTAAATAACCCTGCAAGAAGTAGTTTTGAAGTGCTTACCGATCTGCGCATGTGGCTTGGTAAGTATATCAGAGAATCCAACATACCAGTAGTTCTATTTGCTCAGCTTCACTCACTAGGTAAGCGCAATAATCAAGAACTAGATTCTCGTATTAAAGATTGCCCTAGTGTTTATGAGCCATCTACTGTAGTAGTTGAGATCATACCAGACTTTGACAATAGAACAACTAAATTTCTTATCAAGAAAGATCGATTTGGCTATCAGGGTATGAAGATAGAGTGTGCCTTCGATAAAGGCAGATATATAGAAATATCTGCAGCACATATGGAAAAAATGAAACAAGAGAAGATTCATAATCTTCTTAATACTGTAGGCTACGACAAGGAAGAAGAATGATTACACGAGAAGAGGCGCTAAGAAGACTATCAGAAATTATAGCAAAGGGTGGCAATGAGAAAAATGAAGGGAATAGTGCATCCGAACATACTGAGGCTAACACACATGAAACTATTCAAGATGATGGTGCTGCTGGATATAGTGAAAGAGAAAGATCTCAAGATAGCCGTCTCCTAGAATATTATGGTCAATTTGGCGGCAGAATAGTAAATGACTATCTACTAGATAGTCGTCAACTTACTAGAAAAGAATATCTGGCAATGACTAAAGGTTTAACACAATCACAGCTGCTAGAACATCCGCTGCTCTATGCTTTCTTTAGGTCTGAAGATCAGAGCGAGTTTAATTTTTTTGAATGGCTAGGAAAATTTAAGCGATGAATGATGTTTTTAATGATATTTTACAAGATATCGCTAGGCGAGTAGATATGCATTTATTTCTTATTAAACTTGACTTAAGAGGTCTTTACGATGAATACTAAGAAGTGTTTAATCTGTAAGCGATCAAATGACACTATATATTGGCACAGCGATGAAGATACTGGCGCTATCTGGTGCTGGTGCAGCGGCAAATGTCAGCGAGGCTATTCTCTAAGAGAGTACTGTCATCAAGCAGGTATTGAGCTGAATGAGTTCCTTAAAGGCGACTTTGAGATGACACAGGCTAAGCCAAATGAGATAAGTAGACTAGACTGGCAACCGCAGTTTCTTCCATTGTCTGATCCTAGAGCAACCAAAGGCGTTGACTATATTAGGGCACGCGGCCTTGATCCTAAAGGCGATATGTATTATGACAGTGAACGCGAGGGCATAGTGTTTCCCTACTACTATGAATCAGTGTATGTAGGCTCGCAAACTAGACTGATAGAACCCTGGACTAGAGAGGGCGACACGGTAAAGATGCTTACTCAGCCAGGCACCAGACTTGGACTAGTATTCTATAACTGGAACCAAAGCCCATTTGTAACTGATATTAAGGGTGTAGTGGTTTGTGAGGGCGCACTTAATTCAATATCACTGCAGCAGTCACTAGATAAGATCTATGGCGGTGTTCTTAAAAATCCCTGGAAATGTATAGCAAGCAGCGGCTGCGGAACTACTCAGCATCAGCTAGATAAATTAAATCAGCTAAAAGAAGCTGGCATTAAAGTCGTATGTGCGTTTGACTCAGATGAGCCAGGCTTAAAAGGTCTTAGTAAATTAAATAAAGCCGGAGTGCTTACGCATTATGCTCTTACTGGCGATAGCGAGTTTGATTGGAACGATTACCTGCGAGATAACGGTCATCGTGACACTGCTACGTTTTTCTTAAAATCTATAAAATTTATTTGATAGGTCTTCTAGGTCTTCTTTTTTCTTCTTGATCTTCAAGATCTGAGTCCATTGATATATCGCCTTCTTTCTTAAAAGATCTTCCAAAATAAAGAGCAAGGCACATGCCATGCCAGTAGAGCGCATTTACTATGTCGACGCCTTTAAAGAATTGAGCGAAAGTATTTAAGAGTGCTAGCTGAACATAAATGCTAGATAAGAATACCAGAGTAAGAGATACTGAGCCAAGACCAGTCTTGGGATCACGTATCATTGGCAGCGGTATGCCATATTTATTTAGTTTAGCAATTACGTTTTTAATCATACGTTTATTTTAATAAATTTTCTAGATTCAACAGGGAGATTATCAGCTATATAAGGGTACGTGTTTTTAAGATCGCTTCCAATTATACTTCTACCATCTAGTGGCACCCACTTACTTCCGTCACCATATGGCCTGGATGCCTGGAAGCCTGCATATGTTAATGCAGACTCTACTATATCGCCTAATTTATAATAATTAACTTTAGCTAAAATTATTGAATTATCGTCACTGCTATACTTAGTAAAAAAATCAGTACTTGCAGTAAGTGACTTAAACTCAAAATTAACACCTGTTTTTTGTTTAAATATGCCAACACCTGTACCTACATTTGAAGCAGTATTATTTTCACCAGAAACTGTTGCACTTAGCACTATTGAACTAGTAGATGGAGTAACCGTCACTCCTGTTCCAGCAACTAGTGATTTAAACTGCAGATCAGTTCCATTTTTTTGTTTGAATAAGCCTGTCCCTGTACCCACATTAGATGCAGTGTTTATTTCTTTATTTATTGAATTTAAGGTTATAGTATTAGAGCCGGTAACAAAATTAAAGTTTGTTCCAGCAACTAGTGATTTAAACTGCAGATCAGTTCCATTTTTTTGTTTGAATAAGCCTGTCCCTGTACCCACATTAGATGCAGTGTTTGTCTCACCAAAAGGTGTAGATATTGTTATATAATCACTGCTTGATACTACAGATGTGTTAGATCCGGCTATTAATGACTTAAACTCAAAATTAACACCTAATTTTTGTTTAAAAATTTCTTCGCCGGTTCCAATATTAGATGCAGTATTAGCCTCACCCGTATCTCCTATACTAGATTGTGCTCTACAGTCAAATCTAAATATATTGGAATTCTCTATTATGTTAGATGCTGAGCCAGCAGTTTTAAATTTACCGCTAGAATCAGTACATTGTAATTTAATATAACCTATTGGAGAACTAAATGCGGAAAATAAAAAACCTGGATTAAAAGTTGCTGTAACATTTTCTATTAATAGTATATCTTCAGATTCTGTTGTTAGAACATCATCAGATTCTGTTGTTAAATATACCTCTGATACAGCTGGAGATTCATCGGGAAAATATTCTAATTCATCTGAAAAATCTACCAGTATAGACCCTGTATCTGATAATTTAAAAGCTGCTACTCTATAATAGCCAACAGTATTACTAATAGGCCATGTTATTTCAAAATCTGAGGGGTTAGAAACGGTCTGAGCCTGAAAATCTATCCATAAGGAAGATAGGTCTGTAAATATTTGACTTTGAACGGGTGGACCTATTTTATTTGCACCACTTGGAGCTATAGTAGAAGAATTTGAAAAATTTATTTTTGAATCTGGAGTGGGAAATGACGCTGATATTTTTAGTGGAAAATCTAGGTCTATATTTATATTGTCTATGATCTGGCCAAGATGGTGACCACTAATTAACCCTAATTGCTTAAAATTTTGTGTTTTAGCTTCAATCTGAAAAGTATCTTGTTTAGTTATTGACATATTTTTAATTATTAATTTTAATATATTTACCAGATTCTTCTGGTAATGTTAATGATATTGGTTGAAAATTTGTATCGAATACATATACCTCACCAGAATATGTAGGACTAGAAAAATTACCGCCATCTTTATATGCCCCTACAATAACGCTGTCTCCATTTATGGCAACTGACCAACCAAAAGAATCTTCTCCACTCTCATTGTCATCAGGGGAACTGGGTGAACTAAGCTGCCTTATAAGATCCCAACTCTCAATTCCAGTTGTATTTTTTTTATAAAGATAAGCTTTACCATGAGTCGCACCATCAGAAATATCACTGTATGCACCTACTATTATATAGTCACCACTAATACTAACTGAATTACCAAAATAAAAAAATACATCTTCACTATTAGAGTTAAGTGTTTGAGCAAAACCCCAGTTGTCAACTCCGCCACTATCTTTCTTAAATACATAGGCTTCACCAGCGTTATTTAAAGTTTCAGTAGAGCCGTCATCTTGAGGTGCTCCTACTACTATATAGTCGCTATTAATTGCAACTGAAGAACCAAATTTGTCACTTGCATCTGGATTATTAGAGTTTAGTGTTTTAATTAAGCCCCAGTTGTCAGGTCCACCGCTGTCTTTCTTAAATACATAGGCTTCACCAGCATCACCGATGGTATCGGTAAGCCCAGTTCCGTCATCTTGAGGTGCTCCTACTACTATATAGTCGCTATTAATTGCAACTGAAGAACCAAATTTGTCACTTGCATCTGGATTATTAGAGTTTAGTGTTTTAATTAAGCCCCAGTTGTCGACTCCACCACTGTCTTTCTTAAATACATAGGCTTCACCGGCATCATTTAAAGTTTCAGTAGAGCCGTCATCTTGAGGTGCTCCTACTACTATATAGTCGCCGCTAATAGCTACTGACCAGCCAAAATAATCACTTGCATCTGGATTATTAGAATTTAGTGTTTTAATTAAGCCCCAGTTGTCAACTCCACCACTATCTTTCTTAAATACATATGCTTGACCAGCATTAGGAAGGTTTACACCTGGAGTACCACTGCCTAGTGGTCCCCCTACCACTATATAGTCGCCGCTAATAGCTACTGACCAACCAAATTGAGGTTGTTCATAAATTGAAGAGGTATGAGTCAGTGTCTTAATAGATGTCCAGTCGTTAAATCCAGTTGTATTTTTTTTAAAAATAAAAGCTCTACCTTGAATATTACTTTGATTTGGCGCACCGATAACGATGTAACCACCATCTACACTAACGCTATGCCCAAAAAGACCACCAACCACAACATCAATAATTGGTGAATTTAATATTTCATAAGTTTTAGTTAATGTTAAAAAATTACTAGAAAGTAACGCACTATTTGATAAATCACTGTCGGTAACATCTCTACCATCTAGAGGTACCCATGTACTTCCATCTG
>Ga0315906_10000054_pt1 | contig 161537 bp, 198 predicted proteins | sample LakEriMetagenome_4_FD_203526 | JGI IMG/M metagenome (GOLD analysis project Ga0315906, IMG submission 203526) | Freshwater fungal communities from buoy surface, Lake Erie, Ohio, United States - Buoy 2 MA122 | ecosystem: Environmental > Aquatic > Freshwater > Lake > Lake biofilm | place: USA...
GAAACCATTACAGCACCATTAGGAAACAGGGTGCCACTAAATTGATATTCAGTATTGTCAAAGTCTTTAGCGAGAAAAGTGACTTGTTGAATGATCATTGTTTTTACTGCTGATAATTGACTAATTGATTAATTGTCACAGACTACTCGAAAACCACCATTGTTGCCGCAGAAGTCGCGGCGGAAGAAGAAGGTGCGAATTACGGAACGGCAGTCATAAGGAGTGTCCCACCAGGAACCGCCCCGCAGACAACTGACATCTTCACACCATTCCCAGACGTTGCCACTCATGTCATAGAGTCCCCAAGCATTAGGTAATTTTTGCCCTACAGGATGGGTTGTCTTCTGAGAATTATCACAATACCAAGCGTAATCTCTTAATTGATGATAATTATCTCCAAAATAATAGTTAGTAGTAGTCCCTGCACGACAGGCATATTCCCATTCCACTTCTGTCGGTAAGCGATAAGTTTTGCCGATTATTTCACTCAATTTCTGACAAAAAACTTGGGCATCGTTCCAACTAACAGTTTCTACTGGATTTTGAGGATTACCTTGAAAATAAGATGGATTAACTCCCATTACTACTTCATATTGTTCCTGAGTTACTGGATATTTACCAATTTTAAAACTACTAATTTCTTGATCTTGACTTGATGGTACCTCTACCATTTCAATTTTAATCATCATTTTTACTCCTAGTTATGTTTTTACTGACTAATAACTAACTGACGCTAAAAGATAATCAAAGCAACTTAAATCCTTTTTTTGTACCTCTGTCTGATCCAAATTCTCGCACAGCACCTTTTAGGGATTCTCTTACAGAAGCCCTTGACATTCGAGACTTTTTCCCTAGTTCCCAATTGATTACACTTGCATTTCCACAAGCGTCAACACTTTCAAGACTCTCAAACCAACCGTCGTTGGTATGGGCGTAAGAAACCATTACAGCACCATTAGGAAACAGGGTGCCACTAAATTGATATTCAGTATTGTCAAAGTCTTTAGCGAGAAAAGTGACTTGTTGAATGATCATTGTTTTTACTGCTGATAATTGACTAATTGTCACAGACTACCCGAAAACCGTAATCGCTGATGCGTTCGTAGAGGCTGTAGTTATCGTAGTAGCAGTAAGTGGAACGGCAGAGATCAGGATTGCTGTACCAAGAACCGCCCCGATTCACGCCGTCTTCGCACCACTCCCAGACATTGCCACTCATATCATACAGTCCCCAAGCATTGGGCTTTTTCTGGCCCACAGGATGAGTTGTCTGCTGAGAATTGTCGTAATACCAAGCGTAATCTCCTAACTGATTAGCATCATCACCAAAATAATAGCGAGTGGTTGTCCCTGCACGACAAGCATATTCCCACTCCGCTTCCGTTGGTAGACGATAGGTTTTGCCAGTTATTTGACTTAATTTCTGACAAAAGGCTTGAGCGTCATCCCAACTAACCTTTTCTACCGGATTTTGTGGATTATTTTTAAACCGAGAGGGATTGGTTTCCATTACTGTTTCATATTGCGCCTGAGTAATTGGATATTTCCCAATCGCAAAACTACTGATTTTTTGATCCTGACTTGATGGTATTTTTACCATTTCAATTTTAATCATCACTTTTACTCCTAACTCTAATTGATTTTTTAGTCGCTTATTTTCCTGTTGCAGTAGCCAAACTGAGGATTCTAAATCGTGAACCTTTTGTTTTAAGTTGTCAATCCATGCTTCGTTGTATTCTTTGCTCTGTTCTAATTCTTGATTTTTTTTCTCCAGAATTTCATTTTTTGTTTCTAGTTCCTCAACTAATTTGCTTAAGTTGTCAGAGTTTTGATCTTCTGGCGTGTACTTGCAATAATCTAAATAGTCCCATAGGTCATAAGGAGAACTAAGAAGCTCCCGAACTTCTTCAATAAAATCTTCTAGAGCGTCAAAAAGCTTTTGAGTGTCATAATCTGCTAAGTAAACACCTTGTTTTTTGACAGTGAGGTAATCACCGTTATCAGTCACTGATAATATCACGTGGCCTCCCTCAAAATATCTTTGGTTAATTTTATTGAGATTGTTTTCGATACGCTTGATAAGCGCCGTTCTTTCGTAAAAATTAATAGAAGTCATGTTTTGTTACCTCTTGTGTGTTTGTTTACTTGATCCTGTCTTACGATATTCTCCCAGAAATATCAACTATTTGAGAGAATTATTTCTGTTAATCCCTTGCTTTTTGATTATCTTAGGATGCTTATCACAGATTAAAGCTATTCTTGTCAGCGGTATGCCTGATAGAGAGTAATCTTGTAACTTAACAAGATTTAAGACAGAAGATTTTAAAGTTTTAAAATCTTCTGTTCTAAGAGAGATAATTAAGATCATAAGGTTACAAATCACTCTTGAGGTAAATAGAAAAATCCTTTAATTGCTGGAAGACAATTAAAACTAACAGGCAAAAAAACAACTTTTATACCATCGCAATACCAGCCATCATCATGTAAAAAAGTAAATCTTTTATCAAGATTAGCACCTTTGGTATAAATACACTTACTTTTGATGTACTCAAGTACATCTTGCGCTTTTTTTATGCAGTCATCAAAAGCTTTTTCTATTTGATGTGGTTGATATGGTCCGATAATAATTTCTTGACTATCGACCCGGCAACATTCAGCGTAAAACTCCCCTAAGATACCGCTAAGACTAGGATGCAAGTAGATCGTTTCTTCATTTCTAGTAGCTGTAGCAGGAACGACAGCGACAACAGAATCCGTCCAGGCATCTTTTAAATAACAGCAAGAATCAAACTTAATATTATCTGTATCGACAAAACCTTGTTTGTTTAATGCCCATTTTACAGTTTCTTCACAGGGATTACCGTCTTCCCCGATAAACGGAGGTTTTGCGTTCCACATATTAACCAAAGATACCGTTTTTGCGCCCAATCTTTTGTATATGTTCATAATCTTTGTTAATGCTAGTGTTAACATAAAACGGGAATAATTTCCCGTTTTGACTTAATTGCTTGTTACCAAATGCTGTAAAAGTGATAGCCACCTTTATAACCTCTACGCTGAAATGGGCGTTATTGTTTTTGTAAACATTGCATATCTCTTTCGTTGTCGGCAACTCTAGAGACAAATCAACTAAAGCCGTCACGCTGTAGAGTGTGTCGTGGATGCCACAAGATAAACCTTCCGCAGGAATTATAACTAGCTATGAAACATAGATAGTGATGTAATCTAGAACGTCAGCCATATTATGACTGTGTTTTGTGTGAATAGCCTTTGCTATAAAACTAGCCACGCATAGTTTTAGTTAGTGCATGCCTGCCTAGTGCCTGCCTAATCCTGTATGTGTAAATTATAATCAACGATGTCTCTCATGAGCCCACCAATTACTCTAGTAATCCCGGATTCGGGTCAGACCAGTTTAATAATAACGGATACGCCCAGCGACCTCATCACCATAGGTGGAGGTAATCTATCAGAGGCTGCCAGTGCTATTGGTATACGCGACAAGATAGGTAGTCTTCAGGGAGAACAGCGTCTAAGTGCGTTAGTGCTTAAAGATATTCCTCCTGGATTTCCTGGCCCGCCTGGTCCGCCTCTATTAATTAAAGGTAATCTTAATTCTATAGGCGATCTGCCTACTAACCCCTCTATAGGACATGGTTATTTAATTCAAGGTATTCTTTACACTTGGTCGGGTATAGCGTGGATTAATGGCGGACAACTGCAAGGCCCTATTGGGCTATCCGCTTATCAAGTAGCCCTGGACAATAGTTTTATTGGCACGGAGCAAGAATGGCTCGATAGCCTAAAACAACAATGGATTGTTACAGACTGGTAAAAATATGAGTACAACTTTTAAGCCCTCTAAATTAACTGCAGTCCCATCGCTACCCTGCGAGGGTAACGCTGTGTTTTTTGTTGCGCCTCAGGGCAAACCGAACTATATTGAAATATATGTAAGCAATACTTCTGGGACTGCTCTAAAGCGACTACTGACAGACACCGATATTCAGTCTTTAATCGATGCTTCAATTTCTGGATTAGCTGGCGAAATGCCGATTGTAGCTAATATAGCAGCTAGAAATGCCCTATCTCCAACTGAGAATACTCAGGTTCTGGTACTAGACGCAACTGGCGATGCCACTGTGGCAAGCGGCGCAGCCACTTATATCTATCGATTTTCTACAACTTCTTGGATTAAAATAAGTGAAGCGGAATCACTCGATCTAATTCTTCAGTGGGCTAATATTCAGGGAAGGCCTATTAGCTCTCCTAGTGCTATCGATACGGCAGTATCTAATAGCCACGTTCACAATGGGAATTTGAGCCAACTTAATAAAATAGGAGAAAATGCTGACGGACTTTTTACCTATAATAATGCCTTGCCTAAGACTGCATGGGAGGGAACGATTGCATGGTAGTTTTTCACTCTGAAAAAGTATTAGGAGGCCTCCCCCTTACTTTAACGCCTAATGCCGTTTATTTTGTCAGAGTAGGGAGTGGAATCATGATTTATGTCGCCGATGCTACGGGAAGCGTGGCTTATCCTATAAATCAGGAGGGTGGGGGCGGCAGCGGCTCTGAAATTACCTCTCTGGCTACTTACGAGTACCTCCTAGCTATAGGATTAGGATAATAAATGGCACTAAATAACGCTACTTTTTCAGGACTGACGACATCCTTTCAGGATGTGTACGTCCCTCCTAGCGGCGTATCAGTCGTATCTGTCTTCTCAATTCTTTGTTGTAATAGGGCGTCGACGGCAACCGACTTAAATCTGGTTTTAACTAATAGCGAAAACGTGACTTTGTGCTTCATTAGCTTTACGATACCTATCCCAGTTGGGTCCAGTTTTGTTCCTATTTCTAGCCCTATTATCATCAAGCCGAATCAGAAGTTAAGGGCTTCAGCTTCTGCCCCTAATGTAATAGATATGTTAATAGGTTGTTCGGAGTTTATGCCATGACACGTGAAGGTGGCTTCATGGGCTCTCAACCCCTTTGGGATGGAGCCAATAGACCGGGGAATTGGAGTGTTCTTGACGTTTACAATCGACAAAGACGGAATCTTTGGATTCAATCCAGTGATCCTTTTATTAATAATGTTGTTTGCGATCTTAGGTTTGAGGGACTAAATAATGGAACCGTGTTTGCTGACAGTGGTCCACTGTTACTACCAGTTTCGCGACTGGGAACCACGGGTGTAGTAACGAGTACCACTCAATCTAAATATGGGTCTGCTTCTGGCTTATTTCCTGGCACAAACGGGTATTTAAGTGTCACCCATCCCAACCTAGCATTGGGAACTGGGAATTTTACTATTGAGATGTGGTTATTTGCCGCTACATCTCGCTCTAATAATGGAATTATATCGCTTGGGACAAGTGATAGCATTTTTACTGTTATTTTATCTGCTATTAGTAATTACTTAAGAGTGGCGGGTAGTTCCAATATAGCTTCAGTCCCCCTTAATAGTTGGTTCCACCTTGCTTATGTTCGCGAGGGTACTGGAACTAGTCAAGCAAAATTATATTTAAATGGAACCTTAATCAATCAAGCCATTAATAGCACTAACTATCTTCAAACCTTTTATAATATTGGAGTATATTCATCCAGTCTTTGCTGGGGCGGCAATATCGACAATTTTAGAGTGACTAAAGTTGCTAGGTATCTAACAAACTTTAATCCTGAAACCGACACTTATATGGAGTAATTATGATTCTTTATTCTTTACGAGGGCAATACCCTCAACAACTACCAGATAGAATTATTCTCAGTAACGGGTTCACTCGTACTGGGGGAAATTACACCGCTGAAGAGATAGCCGATGCTGGCTACCTTCCAGTTGAAGTGCCAGACTATGATCCAACTATCTATCAATTGGGCTGGAATGGGGCCGAGTTTGTATTAGAACTAATCCCTCCTTCCCTTCCTATTCCTGATTGGGTAGAATTTGCCCGGCTAATGTTAGTAGATGTCGAGTTCAACCAATTCTATCAACAATTGGTTCCTTTAAATCCACTACTTGCAGGGAGTCTACAAGTAGCTCTATCTCAAGCAAGTCTGGGACGGCCAGAATCTTTTGCAATGGTTTGGGGCCTGGTCGCTCCTAACATCGCGCTGGAGCATAAAAGTCAATGGGCTGGGTATGCTCAGATCTGTAATCTACCTAGTGACTTTATTGCTATTCTACTCTCTTAAGAGAGTGGTAAAATCTTGCCACTGATTAATTGACTTAGCGTATGGTCCCTCTCTTGAGTATCAGCGAATTATTCTAGAGAGGGATTATATTATTTATTTTTTCGAGTATTGACAAAATCTTCAAGAGCTTCAATAAACCCATCAAAAAAACTAATTGTATAAACCATAATAAAAGCAACAATTAGTACAAGTATTGTGAGTACTACAATAGATAAAATAACATTAAGAATGATGTTCATAATTAATCAGCGCAACTAGGGTGGTTATTTTTAAAGTTGTCCTTTTTTTAAAAGAACAGTACATTTGTATGGCGCTGTCTTGATTTTCTTTAGTTTGTAGTAAAGAAAATAATAGATGCTCACTATTGTAGTTAAAACTAATTTAAATTTGATAGAATATAGTAAAGCCAAGAGGTAATTATGTCGCTAAAAGCTTATGTTGTTTCTGATTCTAATGGCAGTGTCGTAGTCGCCAATATGACTGAAGTGGAGAGAATTAAAGCTTTAGAAGATGAAGTGTATGAGTTAAAGTCTCATATTAAATTATTAACTGATGAGCTTGATAAAGCATAAAGAGAAGCGTACACTGGATTAGGAGACTAGTAGCGCATTGATACTAACAGCGATATACTAATAGCACACAAGTTAGCTTGTGTGCTATTATAATTATTTGTAGATTATTAATTGATTTAATCTTTGGAGATTATTTGTGCTCAGAGAAAAACTTGCAGAATATGCCCACGAAGCTTGGTCAAGGTAGATGCGCTATCTCTTTTCAAAATCTATAGTAAATAGTGACGGCTCTGTAACGATACCTGCATCACTGGTAAAGAGGTGGGCCAGACAGATGAATACTAATTATCACATGCTTCCAAACAGTGAGCAGCAGAGTGATATTCTAGAAGCAGATAAAATGCTTAGTATAATAAATGCCAATCATACAGCCGCATAGAAAGATCGTAGAGTAACTATTTGTTTAATTAATAGCGCACAAGTCAATTTGTGTGCTATTAATGGTTGTATGCTATTATTAGAATAATTACTTTAGGATTCAAATATGCCAGCTGCACTACCAGATTTATCTACGGCCATTCTTAAGGAGTACCCTAATTGCGCGGGCCCCATACTAGACCAATTAGTTCATTGGGTTGATGAATACCAACTCACCTGGGTACCTGATAGAGACGGTAAAGATGCTTACTTCTTAATGCCTGAAATAGCGCAAAGACTCAAGATGTCGACTAGCAATGTCAGGAACTTATTTAACCCTATTGTACGCACCTGGGCAGATAGACCTGGCCTACCTAAACCACGTTTGATTAAATTAGATGCCTTAGCTATTAAACCATTTCAAAGAGCACTATGTACTTATTACGATGTCAATTACTATAATAATCACTTATGGGTATGTAATTGGACAGCGGCTTATGGGCGTATAGCCCTCCATAATAATATTAGGTTGGGCCCCGCTCTCTCTCGTGTAGAGGGAACTAAGACAGCACCTGCACCACAAGCTGCACCTATACGTAACGTAGAGACATTGAGCCCCACCTATAACTCTGAGCTTGAGTTACAGATGGATCTAGTATTATTAGCTAGTTATACTACTAACCCTTTCACTAGAGAGTTAACAATAATCAACACACTAGAGAGTCGGGCCCGCACTCGCCGCTTTGACTTATGCCGTTCTAGCAATGGTAAGACACAGGTCATTGAGATTAAGATTAACCCTATTGGCGTAGAGGACGTAGTATCTACTATAGCTGATAAGGGTTATATAGAACTAGCCAATAATCATTTTGATACACCAGTTGAGTTCATATTTGTGGGGCCCAGCATTACCCCTCAAGCACAACGTTTATTGCACGAGCCTGTTTCATTTATGACTGTACAAGGGGTGCGCGATATGTTATTCCAGGAAGCATTAGATAACACTCCTCCTGAAGGCCACTGGTATATACATAAGTGCAAGGAGATGCTACCTCGCTTATGGAGCTGATTAGCTATTTATATACCTCCCTGTTAGCGGGGAGGTAATTGATAATAGATGTAGTCTATTAGAGCTGTATGTAGATGAGAGTGAGGCGGGCCCCTTGTGATATACTACACTATGCTGATTACGCTACGCTGTATACACGCCTCTGATTAACGTAGTAGTTTATCTGTATATGCCGTTGGCACTATTAGTACCGTAGAGCCATCAGTATATACTAACTTATGCAACCTGATCATAAACCCATCCTCGTGTTCTGTATACTGTAGCTTCAGTGTGTCGAATAGGTATCTCATCAGCTGGACACTGCGGGCCCCATTATTGGGCCACATCACCGTATCAATCTCTACGCTGATTAAATTAAGAATCACGATCAAATAATTCTACAGATATATCGCACATACAATAGTCCTCCTTATGTGTTACGACAATATCTTCAGAATTAGTCAAAGGGTGATCCCACCCTTTGGGAGTGATTACTTGTAAAGCAATATACTCTTCTATTTCATCCCAATTAACATCTAAAAACAAGTTTTCTTTAGATATTAATTGACGACCACATCCGTGGTGTTTTACTAAATTAATCACTAAGTCGCATAATTTAGTTGCTCCTTCTGCATTCTCAGCGTAAGATGCAATGGGAACATTTATACGCATCTTATCGTAATAATTATCGGTTTTTTGCCCTTCACTTAGCCAATAAGCTCGCTGAATATCTGGGCGATCATTGTCGATGCCGTACATATTGATTGCTTTTCCCCTACTTAAGCTTCAGGGTATCCCTAATAAGGATTAGATAAAGCGCACGCGACTACGACTATAGTACATAGTTTCAATTCCTAATAGGAGTTCTTTGTGCGATTAACTCTAATATATCCTGCATTCCTAACCCGTGAGAGTTAGATTATGCAACTATCCCAATTGTCCCAAATCCAATCATCGAATTTTTTATAAAGCCTCGATTCTGATTCTTGATCAGTTGTATCTAGAAAAGAGCATGAGTATTTTTCCCAAAATCCAAAGTTTTGATCTTTCATAAAACTTAATGCTTGTTTAAAAGCTTCTTCTTTAGTTTTATGCTTCGAGATGAATTTGTTGTTCCAAAAAAACTGAATTGTCATGATTTCTCCTGTTTTTCTTCTACTTAAGCTTTAGGGTATCTCTAATAGGGGGGCCCCTCGTGATATACTACGCCCTAATTACTGTAGTAGTTTATTCGTATACTTTGTTGGCACTATTAGTGTTGTGGGGCCATTGGTAAACGTTAACTTATGTACTTTGATGTCAAATCCATTATCGTGTTCTGTATATTGTAGCTTCAGACCTTTAAACAGGCGTCTCATCCGCTGAATACTGCGGGCCTCATTATTAGGCCACGTTACTATATCAATCTCTACGCTGATGATGTGCTTCGTGAAGCACGCGTACCTATTAATGTTGATATGCTCGTCTGGCGATGGATATAAAACGTAAGAGGTTAATACTTTCATAGCTCTCCTTAGTATTATGGTATTCCTAATAGGGGGGCCTATATTAGTTCTGAATGCAGGATAGCGGAATCGAACCGCTCTAAGCCGTCTTATGAGGACGGTGCCTCCACCTATCGGCCAATCCTGCTTGGGGTGCAGCCCCGGGGGCCACGTTATCGGCCCTAACTGAGGGGGCCGCGTTATATCTAGTATGCCGTTACTTACCCTTTCTTATCAATCTATCTGTATTCTTGTCCCACGCCGCTACATAGAAGTGATGTAACAGCCTGTGAAGCAGAATTACAAAGAAGATTAATCCACCAATCCGCGAAAGCAATAAAATCACTATCTTCCTCCTGAGCTTAATTCTTGATAAGGTTTACTGTATGCAGGATAGTGGAGTCGGTTACACTATTCCACTTATCCTTATTATGGCGCGGGCCTTGTGTTATAGCCTGGATGTAGAGTAGTGTAACATTCTACTACATGTATCACTGGCGGGCCCTCCATTAGACATGATCGATATCCATACCAACGCTATGACGCATATTAACGCGACAAGGCCCCACTTAACGCGGGGCCCTACTCTAGGAATTAGATACATCAGGAATACTATGTACACGATAAAGAACGCTATTACTGTTATTGACATGCTTGTATATCCTTAATAATTGAGTGGCTACACACTCTACTACATGTATCGCTGGCGGCCCCTCCAGCAGGTATGATTGATATCATTAGATACATTAGAATCACTATGAACACGGTAAGGGTCACATATAAAGCTAATACTGTTTTTGACATGCCTATATCTCCTTAATAATTGAGTGGCTACACACTCTTGTCTATCCCTCTGCCTAGGTTTCGCTCGCATTTGATAGCTTAATATATGTTTAAATATAGCTAGAATATGGCGATATTTGCCGTATTTTCAACGCTGTATTAAAAACCCCATTTTTATTGTTTAAATTGTTACATATTCTAACTGTATGTTATGGGCATATTTATTTGAGGTGAGAGAAGCTGTGGTTAATTGATAAGTATAACTTATCGATATACAATACTATACTCTATACTAAGTAGCGCTAGCATAGACTACAATCAATAGTTAATAGGTTTGCCTCAGGGAGTAGAATGGCACTTTGATAGTGACTCATAGGTTTAACTTATATAACGTTGTGGGTTTTGCTCTAACGCTGTATGCAGAATAGCGGAATCGAACCACTTTGAGCCGTCTTATGAGGACGGTGCCTATACCAATCGGCCAATTCTGCTTATTGGGAAACCGTAGCTATGGTCTCATAGTCTATTATTCAGTAGGTGCTTCTATGGGGGGCCCCGCTCGTGCTAAGGCCACTACTACGGGTTAGGGGCCCGCGGGTTTATCGCCCCTCATGTTGAGTTATTACTTGCTCGAGGGCCATGGATAGTGCGGGCCCGCAGTCTAACTCTATACGGTAGCTTATCACGCTATTGACCTTAATCTTATCGTTCTCGAACCAATCACAACTGCGCTAGGCTCGAACTCACCGTATGCTTCTACACTGGTATCCATTACGTAGCTCAGCGCTACGCTTCCACAGTGAAATCAGTCTGGCCCGCGCATAGCAGCTGTGCGTCTTCTACACGATAGTAGAAGGCCCTGTTACTGTAATTAGCTGGGCCCACAGTAAGTCCTACACAGTACTGAGTTAATGTGGCGCGCCTTGATATCTATGTTGTTTATGCTCAGGTTAATCATTACTTAGAAGCTCTACTAGATAATCAATGGAACGGATACTATATTCTTTATTCGAGCCCTTGGCCCGCCAGCGGTTACGCGTCGGATAGTAGTAGTAGAAGCGGCCCTTAACGTTAATCAGTAGGGACCCATTACCAACAGAGGACCATTTAATGCCGTGTTTATCTAGGCACTCCTTAGCGTGATCAAACTCAGGGAAGTTTTCATTATTCATGGGCTCATCCACTTTAATTAATAGGGTATTGACAGGGCGGGGGCCCTGTGCTATAATACACGCATGTGTATAACACATCTGCAGACGTAAGGCGAAGCTTTATACTGCGTACGCCGTGCCCCTAACTCACGAGAGCACGAAGGGAATGAGGCCAGGACTGCCTCACTACCACCTGGGTACCCGACACCCACCTGCCATCGATAAGGTGATGATGGTAGGTAAGTCAAACGGCATACCGATAGGTATGTAGCCCCACACGGGGCGGAGGGGATGACCCCTTGCAGGCGGGAGGGGGCAGCGCACGCAGGTAATGAGAGCCACGGAGCAGCGACCGACTGGGGGGAGGGACTCCCGTAAGGGAGTTAGGCCTATCCTCTCCTCAGGATGACATATAAACCGCCCTTGGCGATTCCCCCAATCGGGTGAAGCTATTTATTAGACGCTGTAACCAATAAATTATTGGCCCCCTTACGTTATCGGGGGGGCCCACCACAGGCCCACAACAGCTAACTTAATCCCTACTAGGGATTGAAACTCTAGGATGGGTCCCTCTGATTAGCTGTTGTGGGCCTGTGGTGGGCCGTTAGTTAATTAAGGGATCCTGGAGAGGAACTTTATTAGGTGGTCGATAGAGTGTGTATTATACTCCCTATTGCTTCCTCTGGCCCGCCACCTCCCCCGGCGCAGGTAGTAGTAGTAGGAGCGCTCTCCTACTGTGATACGAAGGCACTCATCGCTGATAGGCGCCCAGGGTATGCTGTGTGCATCTAGTCGCGCCTTAGCGTAATTTATATCATTACTCTCATTATTCATTGGCTGTTCTATTATATTGGCACTATTATACTATCATTTGGCCGCCTAGACTATCGTATGGCACTATTGTGTCCATTATTCTAATTGGGGCTCGCGGATAGTCCCTGTTCTATACCTGCTCTGCCCCTCGCCCTTATGAGAGTGGTTATAAGGGGGCTGTTATAAGGAGGGGGCCACCACGGAAGGGGTGGCGGTAATACCTACACGATCAACATAGTTCAGTCGTCATGTCCTTGTCTTCCTTATATTGATAGTCCACGAGGAGGGAAGGGGCCGCCTGATTATAGAGCGGGCCCCCCTCTACCGCAGGGCCCACTGTGTTATAACATCGCGGGCCCCATATGCATTGGTATATAACAGTAGCTGAGCTTATACACTGGTTCCTTATACCGTAGTAGAGCCCACCATCGTGACAGTATGGCCTCAATACTGAGCTACACCGGCCGCGTACCGTTATACCGCGGGCCTTATGTTAGTTGACTGTATCCTCAATGTTGGGGTTGACACCACTGCAGGGGCGTGGTATAATGGATGTATTGGATTATAGAGGTGCGGCCGCTAGACTATTTAGGCCCATCTTGCTAGCATATCCACAAAATTAGCCTAATACATCACCCCCCTTCACAGAGATGCGGCCGGCGCCCAGATAGCACCACCTATGGCCATCGAGGGTTCCTAGAGCCCGGGCCTTCCTCGCTAATTAGTACATCGGCATTATTGCCACGACGATAATTTCGATGTATAATATAGATATGCTAGTGCTCACTGAATATCTGGTCAGTGAGCATGATCTAGACCTACTGAATATCTGGCCAGTAGGTTGAACCTATCCCTAGATTGCGACCCCGGCCTCCGATGGAGGGGGGGACCCGCGATCAACGGATAATCAAATGCCCTATAGATGGCGTCCCGGCCTCCGATGGAGGGGGGATATGCATCTGTAGGGCATTTTCTTATCTCTCGATCCCGGCCTCCGATGGAGGGGGGACCCAGAGATAAGAAAATGCCGGGGGCCCATCGTGGGGGCTCCCGGCAACACAGTAGTAAAAAAGGAAGGAATACCCCCAGTATAACATATGGAAACAAAATATTCAAGTAGCGGATTCGAACCTCGTCCATCTTATCACGCCATGTATATTATGCTAGGCGGGGCCCGCCGTTATCTCGCGGCTGCCACTATTCGTACCAATGCCAGTGGCTACCAGTACGTTCTCGCTAAGGAGAATAAGCGGCTATTCGACTATCTCGAGCAGTGTCGCTTCTTCGCGTTCCACTGCACTAACGTCCGTAAGGAGTTGGTATATGTTCACCAGATAGTGCTCTACATTGATAGGCGGCCCGCCGCTGGTTGGAGACGAGAACGCCGCGGTGAGGTCTGCCGCGCGGGCCTCATGGAGGTACATCACCTCGATGGTGATACCTCTAATAACGACTATAGTAATCTCTGGTACGTGAGCCCCATCGAGAATAAGCTCCTGGCCCACGCTACTCAGAATCCTGAGGTTATCGCTGACCCCTCTCAGTGGGTAGCACACTACGGTACCGATAGTGGTGATATACGCCCCCTCGCTCAGTTCACCCGCCTGCTTGAGCGCACACTACAGTGCACTATGACGCGGTTGGGCCTCGATTGGGCTCAGGAGAAGGTGCAGCGCTGGTGGCGGGGCCTACCTACTAATGCAGCTCGTCATCTCATGGCTGGCCTTAGATCTACTATCGATCCCCTACTTGATATCTTCAGGAGGGAGCAGGCTGCTTACGTGTGACGCTGTTGCTATGAGGCTGTACTCACAATTACGACGGGCCCCTCTACCTCTCGGCTCTATCCCTTATAGGGGCTGTTTACTTATAAGGAGCGGGGCTGTTCGGCGGTAGCTGTTGTCTTATTATTATTTATTAAATCATCACATAAGTGCTGGCAATCATATATCACGTATTGACTGACGGCAAACGCGCTGTCTGCTACCATTATGTACCCGTCCTCGCTATCCTTCTTAATTAGACCGCTCTTTAGTAACTCCTCTGCTTCCTCTCTAGTAATGGGAGAGAGGTACCTACCATCCTTTGCTCGTATTGTGTATTTAATTTGCATATGATTTGTTTAGTCTAGTACTGCTTGCCCGCGTGGCTCTCTCTCTAGCCGCATTTATTATCTTATTGTCTAGTTCTCTGTAAAACTCGTGGTCTCCTAGGGCCATGAAGTAGCCCATCGCTTCTACTAACTCGGGCCTCTCTCGGAAGTATTCTACTCTTCCTCCTCCCTCTAGATACCTCCCCAGTAATATCGCGATCTGCACCTCCTCATCATTGGCCTCTATCCATAGGCTCTTGAACGCTGTTGTACATATATTAATATCGTGGCCCATCTCTCGGGCCTTCGTTAATGTGTATCTCTCTAGTAAGGCGTATCGCATTAGAATGGGGAGATGGGCCGGGCCATACTCCTCTAACCATTCTGCTATTACCTCTAGTGCTGTATTTAGTTTCAATGTATTACGCGCCCTCTGGTATGAGCGGGGTTGGCCCGCTAGTAGCCGCGGGCCGTGTAATTTATAGCTAGGCTACTCTAGCTCTCTATTAACACTGGTGAGTTACATGGTCACCTTTTGGAAGAGCACATTTATATCTCCCTCGTGAATGAGGGTGTCATCACTACTACAGGCCTCATAATAAACGGAGTCAATGTCGTCCTCCATGATTATGATATTATCCTCAGCCGTGGGTTCTTTGATTTTACATTCAATCACCATCGTGATGAATGGGTTATCATTTCCATACATCTTGTAGCCATCAGCTACGCTCTTGGCTATATAATTGCTATGCGGGAACACTAGGTTGACAATCATACCAATGGCCAGCTCACTGATATCAATAGAACGGCCGTCTGCTAACTCCAAGTAATAGTCTTGTGCTCCAACGCAAGTTCCAGTTAATACGGCGTTGCCGCTGCGGTTAGTCGTAAATGTAACTTGTTTGGTTTCACTCGAACGGGTTAATTTGATTCTTAGTTTCATTCTTGGTTTCATGGCAGTCCTGCTTAATTATTTGATGGGGTGACCCTCTACCTAGTAGAGGGTCACTCTTCCCCTCGGCGAGCCGTGTAATTTATACTCTAGCTCTCTATTAGTGTCTCTCTTGGAGAGTTACCTTACGGTTGAAACAGTTGGGAGCACCTGAAGTAGGAACACTTGCTTCACGCGCTGCTCCACTTGCTCCCTTAGTTCCTGCCCCCTTCTGGAAGAGCATATCTAACTCATCCTCGGTCACGAGGGTATCATCATTCATCGCCTCATAATTAACTGATGTGATGTCTGCCATCATGATTATGAGGTTACCTTCAGCCGTAGGCTTCTTGGTCTTACATTCAATCACCATCGTGATAAATGGGCTACCGTTTCCATATTCCTCATAGGCCGAGGCTATACTCTCGACTGCACTCTGAGCATCGCGCGAAGAGAATACTACATTGACAGTTAGCCCGACGGCTAGATCACTAGCGTCGACAGAACCACCGTTTGCTAGCTTCAAATGATAGTCAGAGGCCCCCACACAGGTGCCGGTTAGCACCGCGTTGCCCTTTTCGGTGAAGGTAAAGGTGACCTGCTTGTTTGATGTTTTACGAGTTAATTTGATCTTGAGTTTCATAATACACCTCGGTTAGTTGGTTAATTGATAAGGCGGGACCTGGGGTCTCTTAATGATGCGGCCACTCTTCCCCGCGGCGGGCTCCGTAGTATGGCCATACTTGACGGCTGGTCCCCCCCTGCGGGGGCCTTCTTCATCTCTAGACATGCCTTGGATACGAGAACTACTAGTCCTCTATATCGCGGCTTAATGGCTAGACTATATAGATGAATGGGGTAGCTAGACATTTCCTACCTCCCCTATCTTCCAGTAGCTCTTCCCGCCTACTCGACTCTCTACACCATTAGGTGATAGTATGATACGCGCATTGCTCCGCTTGGAGCTCGATAGATAGAGCGCGCGGGCCAGGAATGCTACGATTACTAGTATTGCTACACTATGTGTGATGACCAGCACTGCCATCATGAACATGAACAGTGATAGATACGCTACGTGACGCGCATCTAACTCTATAGGCTTCATATAGCTCTCCGGCGTATGTAGTTAATGGATGGGTACACCCAGTGCCGCCGATTAGGCCGCAGTCGATGTCCCCTAGTGCCCCACTGGGGCCTAGTACCACACTAGGAGACCCATTGGCTTATATAACTGACGACTATTAGTATGGGGAAGGGTAGCATCTTATCTATCCCTGATATCTCCTCTACCATATACATCAGTCCTAGACATACGGCCCCCGGTAGGAATAGAATACTAACGTGAGTCGATGCCATCAACACGACCAGCGCGGCCGCCGTTACACCTAGATTGATAAGGCGAGTGGGGCCGGCGTGTAACCAGCGTTGCCACATAGGGCTCCTTATCATCCAGATGGTCAGCCAATAGGCTGATAAGAATAGGGGTGTCAGTAACACTACTACGCCGACGAAGGCGGGCCAATTCAACTGATCTACATCCGTTAGGGCCAGATAGGAACTCATGGCATCTCGCCCACTACTATTACCTAACATGACTAGTCCCAATGATATGCCCCGCACAACGGCCTCGAGGTAGGATTCAGTCTTACCATCAGGGGCGGCTGCAGCTACAGGTAACCCAATAGCGAAGAATGGTCCTAGTGACATAGCGATTCCCAGCGCATTGCTGGTCTCACAGTCCTCAGTCTTACGTCTAGCGGGGCGTATTAGGCTGGCCATAACGTAGCCCCCCATACCTAGGATGGTAGTAGCGTGGGGCTGACTATGTAGCAGCCATAGGAAGATAGCCGTTATAACGGCTAGACCTATTAGCCTAGGCCGGCCCCAACACTGCACTAATATGAAGATGGCCATCATTAATGGCGTTATCCACATATGAGATACACCGAGGTATTGGTCCATCACTATTATGCCTAGACTGGCTACTATACCACCAATTAGGCTGGTGATGCGTATTAACAGCGAAGCCGATGCGTCGTACCCGCTAGTGGCGGTAACTACCCTCATACCAGTAAAGGCCGGGCTACTCATGCGGGCCTCACTGGTTATAGTTCCAATTATCACTATAGCTAATACGCCCATTGCGTTATCGCCGCTAATAAGCGGCATAAGCGCCATCAACAGAATCTCGATACTCAGATATGGTATCAGAGATACTATGAGGGCCAGTGCCCCCAATACGATTGTCATGTGACTTACCCTAAGGTAATGTTTTAAAGGTAACGTTAATTAACGTGCCGTTACTAACGTTACCCGTTACTTCTATAAACCTACCGCTGCGTATTCTCCTAGCCAGGATAAGTAAACTGCACCTGCTAGTGCCCGCATCCTCGTATAGGAGGACGTAGGCATGATTGGGTAGGGTAGGGTTAGAGTATGTAGTGCTCTTAACCCAGGCTCTGGTTGTCACGTGGGCGCCATTATAGCGCCTTATATCACATAGCTCCACTGGTATGGGCGGGGGCCTTCTCCCTAGTATAAGGGCGAGTAGTGTATCTAGCACGTTTTATGGCCTCATTGAACTCGGTCTCGTTAACGAAGGTCATACTATACACTACACCTTGGTCCCATTCGATGATGGCGTATACGACACCGCCGTGTCGTAACGCATAATTGATGGCCCGCACGTCGAGCGCATCGACGCGTAGGCTGAGGTTACCTAACAGATAGTAACCAGAATCAGGTTCGGTCTCTTGTAAGGGCTCCTCTATTCTGAGGAACCGCTTCTTAAGCCTAGGGTTGCTATCACTATCATAGTCTAGATAAGTACGGTTATAGGTGCCCTTAAACTCACCATTCACTACTCTCCCTTGTATATTTAACCGCTCGCCTATCTCAGGCGGGGGCCCATCTAAGGGTATATATACATAACAGCCTCTCCTATTAGAGGCAAGTAGGGGATCGGTGGATGTGATTACCTTAACTCTATCTACTACCTTGTCATTATTAGCGCTACATATGGAAGGCGAGGCCTTCGATAAGTTAGATCCTACGCCAGCGAATGCAGCTACGCCGAGTGCCATTATTGCACATATTATTAAGGCACTTAAGGGTTTTCTTCCCATCTGCTGCACTCCTTAACAGAATATACTTCTTTATCCCATACCCAAGGAGGTACCTTCTCCAATTCGGACCGAACTACTGGAGTTCCCCAATAGTAATGCCCGTCAGAGAATTGACCCATACATGGATCTTGGTCATTACGACGGGCGCATGATAGGCAGAGGCTCATTTTTTACTCCCTAATTACTTCTTTAATTGGTTAAAAACAGCAATTTCTTCTTTTATACTTTCCTCTGTTCTTTGTGCAAGAACTTCTATTGCTTGAGGCAATAACTCAGTAATACACTTACAGGCCTTGTCATATCTTTTAACACAAATCCAGTGGCCATAGTAACAGTTTTCAGGGTCTGTTACATATTTGACTGCAAAAAATAACCACTGGCAATTAGTGTAACTAATTTCTGCAACGAAACCGTACGAGAAATTATAAAAATCACACTCTCTTTTAGAGGCACCGAATACTTTTAAGACCTGGTTCTGAAACTCTTCAAATGATAGCATAACATCTCCTGTTGATAGATTAAATCTTGATTACTGATAGCTGATAACCAATTACTCTTCTATTTTTTTAAAGATAGCATTTTCTTCCTTGATGCTTTCTTCTGTTTTTTGTGCAACAACTTTTATTGCTTGCATCAAAGAATCTGAAATGTTTCTGTAAGCTTTGTCGTATTCTTTTATAACGATCCAACGACCATAATTACAGTTTTCAGGGTTTGTTACATATCTGACTCTAAAGAATAAATAATGGCCATTGGTGTAATTAATTAATGCCGAGAAATAATAAGAAGAATCCCAAAACTCACATTCTTCTTTGGTGCATTTAAATACTTTTAAGACCTGGTTCTGAAACTCTTCAAATGATAGCATAACATCTCCTGTTGATAGATTAAATCTTGATTACTGATAACTGATTACTGATTGATTAATCACAAACTATTCGAAAACCAATGCACCCAGAACCTCTGTCTCGGTCTTGGTTAAATTTATACAGACAATACTCTGGACCGGTGGCCCAATAACCGCACCGTAAACTCCCGCAATTGATCCACCTAGGGCTGCACCTCCTACCGTCACCACCATCAAGCGATCAGCTTTATCCCAAAATCGAGGGGAATCAGCGCCCTCGCGATCAAGGGGGATCCCCCCGGTATGACAACTATTTCTAAGGTGATGGCTGAAGGATTGCTTCCGAAACTCTTTAAATGGCAGCATGATCTCTATTTAATATTGAAACTAATCTAGGATACTTGTAAAAACAGACAACCTAGAATTACGCCTGTCTTTTTATCCCGAACTAGCGCGCCGGGGGCTAAACAGTCCACGCGACCTATCTTAGCGGCCGCGGCGGCCGCTAACCCAGATACAATGTAATAAACCCCTTCCTGGGGTTCTGGTAGTCCTTCGATCTCTCCGTAAGTGACGGACTCGATGGCAATACCATCGATCTCCCCCGCAGGGAAGTTGACCATTGAAACTCGTGCGAGAATCCCCGACGGAGGTATCTCTCTCAGAATTTCAACAGTTTCAGCAAGAAACTGTCTTCTATTGTCCTGTTCGACGCCCTCTCTAGAGACGAGGGTGATAGAGTGAGGGGTTGCGTTGATTAATGTCATTTGTTCTCTCTGTAGTACGGTATATACGTCCTCTACTAGTAGAAGGGCTCAGCCGGCCTTATCAAAGGTCGGCTGATTACTATTCCATCAAGGAAAAAGGGTTAGGGAGTTCTTCTGAATACGCAGACCACCCGAAAACCGCCATCGTTGCCGCAGACGTCGCGGCGGTTGCTGCTGCCGCGAATCGCGGAACGGCAGCTATCAGGATTGAAGCCCCAGGAACCGCCCCGCAGAGAAGAATGATTATCATCCTCATTTTCTATCCAAGCACTGCCATCCGTCGGCGCACCATCATAATTATCATGCCAAGTATCGGCGCACCATTTCCAGACATTGCCATGCATATCGCACAGTCCGAAGGCATTGGGGGGAAATTGTCCCACGGGAGTCGTTTCTTCTCGATATTCTCCCTTCGGTTCTCCAGCGTAGGTATAGCTGGCACGGTAGTTAGCCAATTCCCCCGTAATGGTTTCCCCAAAGTGAAATGGGGGGGTGGTTCCAGCACGACAAGCGTATTCCCATTCCGCTTCACTCGGTAGTCGGTATTCCCTTCCCGTCAGTTTCGATAATCTCGCACAAAATTCAACGGCATCGTACCAGTTGACTTGTTCTACGGGGCGGCGATCACTATCGGGACGGTCTTTAAAATGGGCCGGGTTGAGATTAAGGTCTTGTTTAACTTTTAAATCTGTGCGAGAGGCAACCTCTTTCCACTGAGCCTGGGTGATGGGGTATTTACCCATGAAAAAGGTGGAGACAGTAACCTCATGTTGAGGGCGTTCATCATCGTAACTATCTTTCTCATTTGGCGATGAACCCATCAGGAAAGTTCCCCCCGGGATGGCAACCATTTCTAAGGTGATGCCATTGCCCAAATCTTCCCCGAAGGGTTGTTCTTTAAACTGTCTTCTATTCTGTTCGACGCCCTGTCTAGATATTATTGTGTGTGGTATAGCGTTCATTTCCTTCTCTCTGTAGTAGAACGATATATACGCCTCTCTATTAATAGAGAGGCGTATATCAGCCGACCTCCGATAAGGTCGGCTAATTACTAGTCCATAGGATTGGTGCTTGCGGCAGGGGTCGTCGCCGCCCACTCTGCATCGTTATTTGCAGCAGCGACAACAGCTTGTGCAGCTTGTGTTGCTTGTAGCCGAGCAGTGCGCTCTACTTGCCGGCGCTTCTGCCGAGCATTATTCTGAGACCGCGCCTTTGAGAACCAGTTATCCATCTCATTCTTTGAATCAAAGCCTCGGCCGCTAATGGAAGTATGATTGACCTCCATGCCTACCAAGGCCATAGCGTAAAAGACAATGCTATTGACTTCCTCACCGTTTACGGTGAGTTCGGATAAGATGGGCTCCCCGACCTCGAAGAGAACGGATAAGCCCGCTCCTACCATGCCTTCAGCGCCATCAGAGATAATCTCAAATTGGTCCGGTGTTACCCGGACTTCAACTGTCATATCAACAAGCTGGTCGTTAGCAATTGGGAAACCCTGGCGGGTAATATTGTTAGTCCGCGTGACTGTGCCTACTAGCCGGACGGTTCCGTCGGAGCATTCTTTGTTCCAAAAGCGTTCTGGAAGGAACTTAGTTGTAAACGCTATTGAGAAAAGCAGTTGCGCTTTGGATTCCTGTGGTTTAGGTTCTGCTACCGCTGCTTTGAATGCTTCTATAGGGGATAGAGTAGTAGTGGTTTTGGCGGTGGTTCCTGCGGTGGTTTTGGCGGTGCGTTGTGTTGTTCTCATGGCTAGCTAATAGGTAATAATGAGTAATTAGAGGTTATATCCCTCCGTTGGGGAGTGGTATCGACTACTTTCGCAGCTCGAGTACCATAGGCCCTCCCCAACGGAGTGGCTAGAGCAGCTAGTGCAGCTATAGTAGTTATCACGACTAGTGCGACACAAGCCCCTCTGTTGGGGAGTGGCACTGGCTACTTTCGCAGCTCGAGTACCATAAGCTCCTCCGTTGGGGAGTGGCTAGTATAGCTATGGTAGCTATCGCGACAATAGCTCTTCTGAAAGGGAGTGGCTAATGAAACTAACGCAGCTCTTGCTGGGTGCTTAGGGAGTACGCATAACAGATAGTTTATTGCCACCGCTAATAGAGTTCGCCGTCACGGGCATAAGCCGCCGCTAGTAACATTCGCTGTCATGAGCAATATTAGATACTACCTATCATATGGAGGGAAGAGCTCCACTAAAAGAAAAAGGGGCCAGGTGGCCCCCAGGGGTCATATGACCCCATTGTAATTAGAAATCAGGATGATCTTCAGCTTCAGCGAGTTCTAGTTTATAGTCGCCGAGGTCGAGATGTACAACAGTTGCGATTTCCAACAGCTGCTTAAGTTGAGGGTTCCTGACATAGTTAGAGAGTTGGAACTCACTTACCATGTCGAACACACTAACGGGGACGATATCATCAGCGCCATAACTGGCTGCGTCATCCTGGGTCATAGGAACCACAGGATCATGGCCCTGGCCAGTACGACGGAAGGCTCCGTATATGGCAGATGACATGATAAGGCTCTCGCGAGCGAAGTTGCCCCGTTCGAGAGCACCGTATGTGAGAGTACGGGCGCGGGCCTTTATAAGCTGGTAGATTACCGCGGGCTCCTTAGCCAGCTTAGCGGGCATAAGGTCAGCCATAGCCCGAGCAGGAGGTACACCACCTCCTTGGCGATCCGTATCCAAAAGCTTAGTGGAATTGGCAGAGTAGTATAACCCGTCCTGCGACGACTTATACATAGGTACGCCAGCAGCCCAGGCGCGGGCTGCTTGCACTAAAGTAGCCATGAAGATCTTAGCCTCAGGGGTATAGCCCCCGAGACCCATGCTTTCATAGACGAAACGCCAGGCGATAACACACGCTTTAAGTGCGTCGGTATCGACGCCGCTAGCACGGTACATACTATCCCAGGTTTGGAAGGCAAGTGCAGAACAGATACCATAGCCAACACCTACGGCTACTTTATAATGCGTGTGCACCTCAGCAGCGTCGCTGACGTACTTATCGACAGCGATAGCAGTAGCTACAGGCTTATCCCACTTAGTGAGGGATTTCTTGCCTATCTTATCTTCATAGCTCATGAAGGCGAAGAACGGCAGGTCATCTGCTTCGTAGCAGTAGAAGTAGCCGCCTATGCCCATGAGACTAGCATTGATAGTGAGGGCACTCTCAGCGTCGATACCGTATTTGTGAGCATTAATGCCGCCGCACTGGTCACCATCAGCATCGCCTTCGTTAACGGCGTGCCATAGGAGAGGGTTGACTGTGTAGTGTGCGACGAAGGCATCGGTAGTAGATAACTTAACGCGGCCGCATAGGACGAAGCCCATAGGAGTCCGTTGTATCCCAATAACCTGACCTTCTTCGATGCCAAGCATACGTACCATAGGGCAATTGGGGTGCATGAGAATTACAGGCACGCCATCAGCGCTATGGAGCAAGGGGCTATAGCTGGTCTTGACCTTACCAACGACCACATCGCCAGCGCGGGCCATACTCTTCATAATGCCTTTGGATTTAACCATGGTGTTACACCATGTGCGTAAACCGCGGCTGACCTTAGCGGTCATGGAGTAGATTTTACTATCCAAACCGCTTTGGTCTTCAATTCCTACATCAGTAACGTAGGCCAACAGTGTCAAGAGGTCTAGCATAATACCAGTAGCGGAGGCGCCAGAGAAGGTACCGAACGCGCTTAGGGCCTTACCATTGATATGAAGAGAGACTTCATTACCGTTATTCTGAGCAACGATATCCACTCCATCGGGGTAGACGGTAGCAAAACGATCTAGCAGATTGCGGTCACTGCCAGGGGTGCTATCAGAAACATAGTTGTTAACTACGCCGATAATGTCCCGTAGATGGTCACGCCCCTCAGTAGTGCTGATGTTAATACAAGCATCACATTCCTTAGATGTGATCATACTAACTATGGACATGACGTTATCGTATTTAACCTCCTCCATGAGCGCTTCGCCCCAACCGCGGTTCTGTAGAGCCACAATACCTATCTGCTCCATAGTCATTTTGGAGAATGCTACGGACTCACGAGGAGTGGCTATCTCGATATCGTATGGCAGATAGCCGTATATAACCTCTACTGTTTCTTCGATACGGACGCTGGTATCGTCGATGTCGATTACCTTGATGTCATCGTTAGTTACTACGGAGGAGATGGAATCCCACAGGTCGCGGGCCATATCAAAGGAGATGACCTCTTTAACACTGGCTCCAGTATCATCAGTAGCCAGTTTGGCTTGAGCCCACTCAGTAAAGGTATTACTCTTAGTCATAAGATCAATAACTTCACCAGTATCATCGATGGTGAGAAGCGCACCTTCGGGAGTATAGGTGCAGCCCCCCTTCTCAATGGCGAACATCTCTATGAGCGCGGGCCATCCCTTGGTGGTCTCGTTATTTAGGATGATATCCCAGGGTTGAGATAGTCCCTCAACGTCATAGGGAAGAGTGGTAAGCTTCTTACCTAGACCGCGGAGTTTGAGGGCTTGGTCGCGCCCCACCATCTCGGTCTCAAGTCGAATAGTGACGCTATCAGCGCGGCCCTCGACGCCATTACGCGTGACAGTCCCGCCTATTACGCGGATGTCCTGCGCGAATGTCTCGTTCTTCACTATGCAGTACTTGCCCTGCATAATGCTAATGATAGAGTTACCAGGAGCATAAACCTGGCCCTTCGCTTTCTCTATCTTGCCTTCGATGACTTCCATGAGTTTACTCGTGGGGTCATCTAGATCAGCAGCCATAAGAGCGCGAACTGAGCTAGGAATACGGAGTACGTGAAACTCCTTAGTAATGGTCTTCGGTACGGTGTATTCGAACTCAAGGTCGCGGCGTATAGCAGCAACACCACTGCCAAAGCCAAAGCGGCTATTGGTGAATGCGGTGCGTAGATAGAGGCCACCACCACAACTATAGTTACCATCACCTAAATCAACGCGAAGTAGACTATCACGACGATCTATAATCTCAGCACGAGTGTATTTACCCGAGCTAGGCGGACGGTTGTACACCTTAGTGGGCTTGCTAAAATCATGGATGGAGTATATCTTACTATCCTTAAGTCCGAGGAACATGGCCTTGGCACCCTTACCTACAGCGATCCATTTTGCATTGTATTTATCAGGTGCTGCTATGACATTGGCTTTGAGCGACAATTCAAGATCGCTGGGTGCGAGGCCAACGTTCTCCACTTGCAGGAAGGGGAAGGCCTTATCCCAAGGCTTGAACGCTACAGGACGGGACATACAGCGATTAATCTCAAATAGAGATTGACCCTCTTTAGGCTGAGCGCCGTAGTTGATGTCCTCGCGCCACAGGTTAGTTACCTCATTGAGGATAGCACGCGCACCAGTGGCGTTATACGCTACCTTCATACAGAGCGCCACAAGGGCTACACGACCACTGTAGTCTTTGCCTCCGACTTTAACGAGTTCATTAGCGATGCGACTCTGACGACCATCATTGACGCTACCTGTACTAAAGTTGAAAGTAGTGCTGCGGTTATTACCTTTGATAACCACACAGGGGCCCTCAACACTAACAGTACGATGCTGCTTGACACATAGACAGCCTACAAGAGCGGCTAAATCGTCACCAGACCACGTGGCTAACTTAGTGAGGAAGTGCTCACTATACATGCTAACTAAGCATTCGGTCTTAGTAGTATAGGTATGCTTGTCGTCTTCATAGGGAATAGACTTAGTTACACCTAAGTTAATGACCTTAGGATTCATTTTAGAATCCGTGGTGTAAACAACCCGATGGTCTAGAAGCGCAAGGAACTTCTTACACATACGGTTGTAACCAGATACGACATAGAGAATCGGACCTTCAGGCAGAAGGTCGAAGTTATTAGCCCCAAACAAGCGGGTTAACTCTTTACGAGCTGCTGTGATGCGCGCCTCCTGCTTAGGAGACACGACTCCACCGAGAGTACTAGGGTCAGGAATTAACATCTCGATAATGCTCTTCATGGTAGTGCTAGTGTTGGTGGTATTGTTAGAGGAGCTATCACTCTCTAACCCCTTAGTAGGGGCTCCTATGTTAGAGAGCGGGTGGGTAGGAGTTACTGCTGCGGGCGCCGCACCAATAAGACCATCAATTGCTTGAATGGTTAGCGCAACAGCATTATCGTTGTTGACACTATTGTTAAAGACAAATTCCCAGTCTAATAACGTATTAGTGTCATCATATCCAACGGCTTCAGCATATTCGCCATAGGTTTTATAATCGAGTACGCGATCATCGAGACCTACGACTTCACGACAAATCGCAGGATCTAAACTATCTACTACATCCATCCATATATCATCAGGACCAGGTGCCCCGCTTTCTACAAACGCGGTCATGAGGTAGTGAGTGCATAAGAGGCGGGCCACTAATGCCGGGTCGTACATAAGCAGAGCTGCTTCGTATTCGTCGTTCTCGTGTTCAGTACCTTCGTAGTAAGATTTAGTGTCATGCCATTGAGCCGAGCCCGCGCCAATAGCGGCCTCAGACACCAGAGCTATATCTAGGTCTTCAGTAAGACCTAGAGCTTGGCAGTGGTGGACAAGCTCGTGAGTTATCGCGTATATATCTTCGAATGAAGGTACAGTAACGACATTGTCACAATAAGACGCTATGTCCCCTTGTACAAAGGTCACACCGCATAGTTTGCCTACGATTCTCATGCGGCAAGCCAGTACATCACTTGGTAATTCTGGTACTACAACGCTCATACAGCGTTTAACGCGTGCTGCTTTATCAGTAGCTTTAGCAGCTTTAGTTATCGCTAAAACGGCTTTAGCGTTTTTAGTTTTGTACTTCTTGCCTACACACGTGCGGCCGTTGCCGCGGTAGTTTACGCGGCCTTGGTCGAGGGCAGCGATAATACTATCAGCAGCATTATTTACGGTAGCAACGGCTTTAGCGCCGGTGCTAATAGAACGCGAGGGACGCGCAAATACTGCGCTGACAGCGCGCAGTATAGGTTTGGCCTTACGTTGTCGTAAGACAAGTTTGTCTACGACGTTACGGTTACGTAATACGGGTTTGCGGGCGGCTGAAGCTGCGGCAGCTGCGGCACGACGTAGCGCACGTCGTGCTGATTTTACAACGCAGGGACGTTGACTTTGAGGTAGAGAGCGGATGGGGCGGCCGGCTGACGCTATACGACGAGAGCGACGGCGTACTACGCGATTAGCGCGACGGCTCGCTATCTGCTGAGCGCGGCGACCAGGGCCTACACGTCGTGTAGTAGGAGCACCTGCGATGATAGCGACGCTGATAGAGGCTACGAGAATATTGGATTGAAAGACGATAGAGTTGATGGTACTCATGGTTAGTGGTAATATAGGGCCACTAAAGGAAAAAGGGGCCCTGCTTGGGCCCCTTTTTATTAGTCAAGTAGATCGTTGATGTCGATGTCGACTGATAGGTCAGCCGGCACTTCCCAATCAGTAGCAGTATCATCAGATGCTACTACTGACTTAGCAACAGTACCTGGCTTAGATACTATTGCTGCAGTATCTCGTGCAGCCTTAGCAGCCTCCCGTTTGCGTTTGCGGGCGGCCGCTTTACTATGTAACTGTTCCGTAGTTACCACGTTAGATTTTGCCGTTCCCTCAAACCCGTCTAGTATAGACGGGTCTATTTTCGGACGGACAACTTCCCGATGAAGTTGGATTTCCGCACCTTCAAGGTGAAAGTACTGGGTTATTGTGCCCTTGTATTCCGTTTCGCGTCCAACGCGGAGGTCTTCCGCGCTGAAGCTAACTTTTACACACCCCCACGAGCTGTCCCACCCGTCTTCAAAATCTGTAGATAACTCTACAGACATTATCACGTCATCGCTGGCGTCTCCGGAGAGAAGCTTTACAAACTCGGCTGTAGATAAGCTACGGCCATCGGAGGTAGTGAGAGGTACCTCTCCGTTTTTACTGGATATCAGCCGGAACTCCAGCCAGTAGCTAGACCCATCCAGGCGGCGCTTGATAGCGCCATTGTGCACGTAAGTAACAACGCCAGGCTTAGTGCTGGCAGAGCGACTTACGTTAAGGGTAAATACGTAGTTTTTGGAGTTGGTGGGTTGGTTAGAGGCTTGATTAGAGGCCTGGTTGTCGTTGTTGTTGTTTCTCATTGTGTATACTTGGGTGTATAGGACTACTAAAAGAAAAGGGGCCAATTGCTGGCGTACTTAACGAACTCAGGTGCTGAACTTCATTCCTCTTCTTTTTAAGGCGCTATCATTTAAAGACGAGGGGCCCGCCTCTATCTTGAATAAGAAGTAGAGACGGGCCCATAGTATTACCCTATTAGAGTAATAATCTCCAAATCACCATCTGGTGCAACATACCAGCGATGACCATTGAGGTCTAGATGACATGCCGGCCCATTTACAGACCGACGCTGAATTTACCTCCTAGAATAAATGTTTAATTATTCAGGTAAATCTACAGCGGGAGCCCAACCTGCTTCTAACATCGACACGTAATCGATGTCGGGATGGTAGTCCCGTCCAACATAAACTCCTTTACCCCGCTGGTAGCGGCAGAGGGGTAATGGCACGTACTTAAGAGGCCGAATGAAGGCATAGTTACCCTCATTCCAGGTAGCCACCTCCCAGTAAGTAGCCCACTCAGGAACTACCTCCGTTGTGGGTACCTCTACTTCCCACACGGTCGTGAAGGCACGACCAGGATTGAGCTTGACCAGATCCTTTTCACAGATAATTAGCTCTCTTTTATTTTTCTCGTAGAAGACCTCTATACCTACCTTCTTGGCCAGAGAAGATATTGCACTCGCTAGACGAGGCGAACAGGGTAGCTTTAGGAAATAAGAGTTGGGATTGAAGTTCCACGTGTCACGACACTCCACCTTAATCGTGTCGGGACCTACCGCCAAAATGCGGTAGTTGAAGTTACCGATGGCCCCCTTTAAAGAAGACCACCAACCGTTTTCTATATTTATGTCCACGAAAGTAACTAGAGAGCGGCGGCTTACCCCTTCGTCCTTAAGACGAGCCTTGAGGTTTCGTATTACCGCATCGCGTGTCTCAGCGATGTCGGCTTCAGATAGAGTCGGGGGCTGGGAACCTCCCATGAAATAGTACGAGATGAACGCCCACGTCGTTGGGTGGACGTAGACGCCCGCTGCCTGTAATGCGGCGTAGATTGACGCTGCTAGGATTTTATACATGTGTCCTCCTGGGACTAAAATTCACCAGAAGGAAAAAGGGGAGCTATATACTCCCCATAGTGTTAGTCTATTAGAGTGATGACCTCGAAGTCACCATCTGGTAGAACATACCAGCGGTGACCATCCAGGTCTAGATGACATGCTGGCCCATCTACGGACCGGAGTTGAATCGTTTGATGATTTAATTGAAGATAAGTGTGATAAGGGGACATGGATTTACCTCCTAGAGTAAATATTCACTAGAAAGAAAAGGGGAGTGGGCCCTCCTGAGTATTAATTGATTACATAGATGCACTTAGCGTCTATGTAATCGAGTGAGTGGAACCACAGCCGTGACTCCACTCAGGTAGCGTAGGCATCCCATTTACTCTGAGGAGTATTCGATTAATAGACTCCTCAGTAACTAGGACTTTATACCCTATTACTTTAACCAGCTTAGATCTAGCTGGTAGTGAAAGAGCTTGTCACTCTTCTCTATTGTCTCAAACATCTCATAGAGGCACTCCTCGAGATGATCTCGGTCCACCCGGCTAGTCAGGCCGAGCCCCTCCCAGGTAGGCTGAGGGGGTTTAATCTCCACCAAGCAGGTCTTGGCGATGCCAACAGCCAGACGAAGACTATCGGTACTATAAAGCTGGCCCAGCTTCTTATATACCGCCTCGGCATCGGTAGTAAGCTGAAGAGCCCATAATTCCCCAGTATACTGGCAGACTATTACGTCCACCTTGTATACCCGGTCTAGGACTCCCCAATCATCAGTGGGGACGAGACGACGAAGGACACCGCCTCGGGAGTTGAGCTCTAGATGCTTATTCGCGAGCTCATGGGCGGCGTTATACAAGTAACCCTCCCCCCATACCTCACGGGGCTTGGGACATTTAAAACCTAATTCTTCAATCACACGCAACACTACTTTCTCCATTTGTAGACCATTCATGATGTACTCCTAGGATTATAAACTACTAGAAGGAAAAAGGGGCCTGCCCAGGCCCCTTAACTACTACTATTTGTCTACCTTACATAGTGAGGTAGGTAGAGGCCCATAACAGGCCTCATGGTATACTCCACCAATGATGGCACCGCATGTGCCAAGAATTACCGCAATAGCTGCTATGTAAGATAATGTGTATTTCATAATCCCTCCTAGGGTTATAGATCACTAGAAGGAAAAAGGGGCCTGGGCAGGCCCCTTAACTACTACTCTTTGTCTACCTCGCACGCCGTCACGGGGTAGTTACTGTGACAAATGCCTACGTATACTCCACCAATGATGGCAGAGCATGTTAGTAAAACGGCACTGACAGCAATAACAATTGATAGTTTAGTATTCATAATACCCTCCTTGGGTATAAAGATCACTAAAAGAAAAGGGGCTACGAGGCCCCTTTTCTTTTATTTCATGTCCAGATACTCCTAACGTACAGATGGTATGTTTTGACCGTCTCCACGGCTAGGTAATTGATTAGTTATTACCGGATTAGTTATTACCGTTATGAAGATGACGGGAATTATAACTATGGATACTACTAATGTTAATGCTAATGATTTCATAATCCCTCCCGGGTTAATAGTTCAATGAAAGAAAAAGGGGCACTGTGCCCCTTCTATCAACTACTTAACAAGGATGTAGTTGATGTCGAACTGGAGTATATCCTCCTCCGTCCATCGTTCTCCTTCTGCCAACCGCCGAGGGCTGACAAATAAACATACAATATACTCGGCCCCTGGGGGCACCTGTACCCGATTCACGGGTACGGTTACTCCGAGACGGGCGGAGAGTAGCTCCGCCGTAGAGAGGTGCCCTATAGCACTTGTCCAGTCAGTAATGGAGAGGAGAGCGCGGGCCTCTTCCTCTGAAATACAAGTGCTGGTTATAACCCCACCTGGTGTGGTGGGGTACAAAGAATTGGGAAAAGAGTTCAAAACGTAAAGCATAATCTCCTCCTTAGAGATAAGGTTCACTACGAGGAAAAAGGGACCCGAGGCCCCTCCTTATCTACTCTACTTATTTAGCTCCGCTCACTCACGGTGGAGCTTCGCTATTTCCTGCTTTATCTGTTCCATCTCGCGGCGTAAAGCCACGAGATTAATAACAGGAGCGGGGAGGCGTTGTTGATCAGTTATGACTGATCACATAGACGCGCTTAGCATCCGTATACCCTTTGTAATCTTGTGGTAGAAGAGACCCTCCTACTTTAAGTACCTTGCCCCATGCGGCGAGGGCACCATAAAGATCCCCGTTTGCTCCGAGGAGCACCCGGTTGACGAAGGCACTATAGAGATCCCCACTTTCTCCCATGATCACCCCTTCGATGAACCACATCTTAAGAATCTTCTGGGCTATCTCTTCGTAGAGAAGAATAACCGTGGGCTCTCGTTGCTCTAGCCCAAGTGCTTCGCAATTGTCGAAGCACAAATCCCCGGACTTGTTAATCCAGGTCCAGGACTGGGCTATTATGGTTCCTATATCATCTTCAAATACGAGGAATCCAGAATTGGGCTTTTCTTGCCCATACCAAGCGCAGGCCCCCCCATCTCCGTCTGGGTGCTGACAACAGTTGGTATATTCACCGAGGAAGAGCCCTCGCGTATCCTCCCGGGGGAGGAAGTACGCCCGTATTCCATCCCGGGTTGCACTAATCCCCGGGAGGAAGTTGGGTTGTTGTAGGGAACGTATAAAACGCCCCTCGTAGTACTCGAAATCCCGGGTAGATACGCCCCAATTGGCGCACTCAAAAGCAAACTCTTGGTGCTTAATATTTGTGTACTTACGTACTTTACATGCCGTCACTAGTTGACGGAATGGCAGAGAGCGCTCCTCTGTATTTAGTTTGTGCCAGACTCGGCATATTAAGCCGAGTTCAGAAACTGAGGTAGAGCGCTGGCGTAGGCGCTCCCCCTGTGCGAATAGAAACTCGCTCAATCCCTGCCCGCCGAGGGGTAACCAGTAGGTGGCGTCATGCTCGCTGTAGCCGAGCTTGGCCATCTTACTGAGCCACTCCTCAGAGCGGCCTCCAAAAGTAACCACCAATGGGACAATGTACTCTAGAGGATTCTCACGTAGCAATAGCTTATTAGCTGCTGTTACCTTCAAGGTAGGTATATGCCCGCCCTCCCCAAATATAGTTTCTTCGTTTTCTTTAAAGGCCTTGAGCAGAGGGCGCTCAATAGCACAACTAAGTTCCCCGTACAATTTACGGAGGGCTAGGCGCTTGTGCCCATTAAGCCACAGGTACTGAGCTATGGCCGTGCGCCCCAAGTGGCACACCTCATTAAAGCGCTGCCAGAACGCATTAACGCGTTCGGTACGGGAACGGCGGCGTGCCCGATCCCATTGTTTCCCCTCCTCTTTCCAGATGACCCCAGCAAGGGCTCGGAGGTCTGGGCGGGACTTGTACAGAGTTCCCAGCCGTACAGCCAGAGACTTAGGAATCTCTGTATTGTACTTCCACACGCTCGCAGCTGGGATTAGATCCCAGACGTTACCAATGCGGGTGGAAACAGGCATACGAACTAGTACACGCTTAACCCAAATGGGTAAGCGGTTATAGTTCGGGGTGCATGCTACTGCCAATACCGTACTGTGGTCTGGTTGGTAACCAGAGTTCCATACCCGCCCAGGGGCGCGGACACCCTCCCATAGAGGGAGAAAGCGCTTTACTTCCCACCAGTGTTTAACACCTAGATCTACTAGGCGTTCAGCTAACTGAGGAGTTCTTAGCTCCTCGAACCAAATTCCCTCTTTCTCGTAGGGGAGTTTAATACCTTCGTTTAAATGAAGGTATCGGATAAGGCGGAGGCGCACTTTATTTGCTTCCTTTGCCTCCTCCAAGGCTACTTCTCGGGTGATGACCCGAGAGATAATCCAGCGCTGGGAGCTAGATAGACTATTCCACTCCTCCCATTCACTCCAGGGAGTGAATGGATTGAGTTCCAGCCACTCCCGGAACTCAAGTAAAACGTTATAAAGAGAGAAGTAGTAGGGAGCGGGGTCAGCTCCCAACTCAGCTCCCAACTCCCACTCAAAGGAGTAGGCAAGCTGAATACGGCCCGCTTTGGTTTTGGCAGATTTGATAAACTTAGACATAGAATTGTCCTCCTGGGACTAAAATTCACCAGAAGGAAAAAGGGGCCCGCAGGCCCTATTATTAATGCTATACCATCATCTACTTGAAGCAAATGATATCAATACCCAAGAGGATCGAGCATCCCTATATTAGTTGGAATGGATAACCTCTGGGTGGGGGAGGGGGTATACCCTATAATACACCAAAATACCGCCAGCAAATATCGAGAATCTAAGAGCTCTAGGTATTAATACGTATATAGTTTAATACCGCCAGCAGGAGGGTGGGGGAGGGGGTATACCCTATAATACACCAAAATACCGCCAGCAAATATCGAGAATCTAAGAGCTCAGTAATAAGCTGTAGAGGTATGGCAGTATGGAGCAGTTATATAGGAGGTAATGATATGTTAAAGGACATCAAAGGAACAGTGAAGATAGAGGACCTAAGTGAAGAGCAAATAAGAGAATTACAGAGGAGGCTAGGGATACAGCAGACAGGAATAATGGGGCCAATGACGAGGAAGGCCTGGGAGGACTGGAAGAGGAGTAAGGGTATGGGGGAACCGGGGTTAATAGGGCCGGGTTCTATAGGTCTATTACTAGAGGAGATAGACTGGACGGATATGACGAGTAAGGTAAGCAAGTACTTTACTGTGGGAGAGGTAACGAAGCGGCAGGCGGCGCGCATACCAACGAGTAAGGTCATCCAGGACAATATAGTGAGACTAGCTAAGGAGTTAGATAAGGTAAGGGAGGAGTGGGGTAAGCCCATTATAGTAACGAGTTGGTATAGGCCCCTCGCGATTAACAGGGCAGTAGGAGGAGTGGATAATAGTCAGCATATAGAGGGGTTAGCGGTAGACATAGTGCCCATAGACCCCGTCGAACTAATCGAGTTCGAGAGGTGGTTAGACGAACATTGGTACGGTCCGCTGGGGTGGGGGGCCCAGAGTGGGAGGGGCTTCACGCACCTAGGGTTAACGAAAGGGTGGAGAGCAGGAGGAAAGAAGGGGCCCCGCTGGAGATACTAATGCCTACCCCTCCCCACACAAGACAAGGAGCATTAGCATACTGATACAAATAGAAGTATGCTAAGAAACATTGATAGAGCAATGCGGCTGCAAGAGTTAAATAGTCAGCAGGTGCGGGAGCTACAACAGGAGCTAGGTGGTTTAGTAGTAGATGGAGTAATGGGGCCGAGGACAGAGGCTAGGTGGAAGGAGTGGAAGAAGGCAAATAATCAAGCAGAGCCCAACCTAATAGGACCAGGCTCTGTGCGTCTATTACTATCAGATGAGGAAGTAATGACGAGAGGAGAGTACGATCTAGCGTTAGCCCCCGCCTCTAAGAAAGATAGGGATCGATACTACAGGCCTCTAATGGCAGCGATGGAGGAGTGTAATATAAAGGGGCCCGCGCGTATGGGGATGTTCTTAGCTCAGCTGATGCACGAGTCGGGGAACCTACGTTACGATGAGGAGATATGGGGGCCCACACCAATACAGAGGGGATACGAGGGCAGGAGAGACCTCGGTAATATAAAGGTAGGAGATGGGCGAAGATTCAGGGGTAGAGGTTTATTTCAGTTAACGGGCCGGGCCAATTACCAAAACATGGGGAATATGCTAGGGCTACCGCTAGTAGATAACCCAGAACTAGCAAGGGAGCCCGTCAACTCAGCACGCATAGCGGCGCACTACTGGAGAACACGGGGGCTAAATGAAATAGCAGACAAGAATGATATAAACGCATTCAGGCAGGTAACACGACGTATCAATGGCGGGCTGATAGGGTTATCAGATAGACTAGAGCATTGGAAAAGAATACAGGCGGTGCTGACATGATAACAGGAAGGTTCCGTATATATCCGAGTAGAGACAACTATATGTTAGAGGAAGACGGTCACTACTATGAGGCCCGCATTCACGACACTGTGGGATCTCTACTATTATGGGGGCACCAGAAGAGAGAGGGGCATACAGTAGACTATAAGGCCATAGTAATACCAGACGATAATATAAATGAGGACGGCCATATACATAGTAGAGTGGGATGGGTAGGGTTATGTCTTCCCTACCTAGATGCCGGTATAATAGCGCACGAGGCCCTACACATAGCCACATCATATCTGAGACTGAAGGGTCTACTTAAACTAGGAGAAGATATAGATGATGATGAAGAGACATTAGCGTATACGTTAGGTACGGTAATGAGCCAGATAGGGGCGTATATACACAAGAGATACAGATAGTATTGGCAGAGGCGGCCCCGCAAATTTATTGTAGTTCCTCTGTAATTTAATTATTTAATTAGGAGTAATTTATGACGTTACCTATTGTCGGCTCGAGATACGGATTTGCCACTTATGGTTGGCGTACATCTGAGGTTGGCGGAGCATATTTTAATATGCCTGATTTTCTTTTATTCCTGGATGCTATTGGTATCACCTCGACGCATCGATTTGTCAGTGCAGATGGGACGCTAATTAATCTTCGATTCCCAGAGGTTGATACTGACTTAATCCAGTTGGGAAATGTAACTGAAAGTTCTAGCGATGGGAGGTATCGGGTGTCGATGGTACGTGCTAATAATAATGTTGGAACTAACCCATTTTTCTGGTCGCTTTTGGCGCATACCTATGCCACAAGAACCCAGCTTAATGACACAAGATCTACAGTAGTAGGTACGTTTGGCGCAGTCTCAGGATACTTATACGCCTGTGCCGATGATATGGGGATTGCTATGTTCGCGGCGACTAATACCGGATTATCTACATATAGTGGCCAAACATCTTTTCACTATTTTGGACACTGCGGGGATCCAGCATCCGTAGCTTATTTTGGCAATAATGACCGCTATCCACTGGACTATGTTGCAGTTGGATCTGGCGGTGATTTTAGAAGAATTAAGGAGATAGCATTACCTGGAACACCAGGGGGCATACAATCCCCTCAACCTGTGGTAGTTATTGGATCTATTAATTGCGTCAATCCTACTCCTGGTGCCAATAGTACTGATCTTATGTTTAGGGACAACGGTCCCTCAGACTATGGGACTAATTATCCCCTAGGAAGAGCCAGACCCTTTTTATTATTTATTAACCAAAATCTAGCAGTGAATAGTCTAGTAAGGGTTCTAAACGAAGAAGAACCGACACCAGAAGATCACTTTCACATAGTAGTTAGTAGTGTTACTGGTGGCGGCAGCATATTAATGCCAATTATTACTGAAAATTACACCTTGCCATAGCAGATTGATTGAGGGCGCAACACTTAACCTTCTCAAAGTCAATCAATACTAATTAGTCTTGAGTTAGGTATGGCTTTGAAACAAGTGTCTTAAGTTTGTTGAATACCTGTATTTTATGGGCTACGCCGTGTACCGGTATGACTATGTTCTTACCTGTATTACCATTACATTTAAGGCACGCGCTACACTGAGTCTCGTTAACTGAATAGAGACAAGCCTGCTCTCCCCTAATAGGTAGCTCACCATCTATAGCAACCCGATAGGTAGCCCAACCCATAGAGTGGGCCAGCTTTAAATCCTCATATGACTCTACACTAGCATGGAGATAGTTGCGCCACTCAGGGTCACAATCACGCCATCGATGAGTATAACCAGTCCATCCCGGTGCCTTATTAATTAGAGGTAGCCAAGCAGAGAGGGGCACCATAGCTGGATCGCCATAGGCTCCCAAGCGCAGGGGGAATGGTAGTGTAGTGTTCTTCCAGGTATCGAGATCACCACGTTCCCACATACGCCATAGGTTATTAGAGGCCCGCGGATCCACATAACACACCCGTTTCCGCAGAGGACAATCACCGCATATACTACTATCAGCACCAGACTGTATATTAGATATAGGCGAGCCCTCCTGACGCAGGATATATGTCTGTATCATAAAGCCCGTCTTACGGTTCATACTGGGGCGCTGGAATCCACTGGCGAGAACTACTATAGGTTGACTGTCCCAGAGAGAAGGACCACTCCATATAACGAGGGTACTACTTTTATACATAGAATATAGTCTAGAATGGATTGAGGTATGGTATTATCATTGAAAAATATGCACACACAACTCGAAGATTGTGCTAGTCAACTACTAGTAGCAGCAGTAATCAAGAGAGATGAGGAGGCCACTGAGGCTATTCTAGATGTCATCGCCCTATTATTCAGCGAGGCCGAGCAGGTAGAAGCAGCTCATATGGCTTACAATAGCCTAGATGAGAGTGGATGTGACTGGCTTCAGGAGCAGATAGAATTGCTAGACTGCCCCTCAGCCGAGGTTAATCAGAAGGACTTGATGCAAGCACTAGAAGACGAGGGTATCTTTGTAACAGAGCAGGCCCTAGAACACACGTACGGTAAGTCGGAGCATGATGATGAAACTAATACGATTCTTAAGTAGTTTACTAGCTCTAGTACGCCTACTGAGTCGAGCTCATCTTACATGGGCCGGCCCGTATCTCACAGTAGACTATGAGGGAGTGATAATCCGCGTAGGTCAGGGGGAGTTGAGTATAGATACCAGTAATCATATGATGATTAACTGCAATCACAAGGAGGATAGTAGACCAGATGTTTCCAGCGTGCAGGATAGGAGATATGGTGAGGAGCATATGCCCCAGGATACCCGACGGGCCTTTCTACACAGGTAGTCCTGATACTATGATTAATGGTAGACCCGCCATACGAATAGGGGACATGTCAGTGCCGGGCCCTGCTATCACTGGTAGCCCGCGCACATTTATTAATGGCATACCCGCCGTGAGTATTATAGATAACGTCTTCTGTGGCGTTATAATAACAGGTAGCGAGGACACCTTCATAGACTAATGCTTACATTTAATAGAGATCCACAACCTGCCACCATAAGCGCACCCCCCACTACTACTAATGCCGTCATACAACAGTTCAATAGTGAATTGGAGGAGGAATGGGTAGTAGGAGAGCAGCAGGTTACCACACAGGAGGCCCGCGTGTATAGTCGACGATATCACGAGATACGCTTCAACGAAACAGATCTCGTACGATTAGATATGGTCAGCCTGGGTCAATATTCTAGTATGTATGAGGCAGATCACTACTACAGACTCATACGCCCCTTCTACGAGGACGTATACTCTGGCTCAGTGTCTAATCCCTATAATATGGGCCCGCCCAGTGATAGTGATTTCCTGCAGTGGCAGAAGCGTATTAATACGTATAGGCAGGAGAAGCACTATAAACCTAAGTGTGTGGATACGCTGGTATGGCAGCGTCCCGCTGATTGGCCATCACTAGGAGAGGATCAAGAGCAGGGTACCCTTCCTACTACACCCTATGTACTACCTCTAATCAATGTAGGTAAGAGGGTGGCCGCCCGTGTAGTCGTAGATCCCCCTGTATCTCACACGGTAGAGATACTACAGACTCCTGATGGGCCGGCCCAGGTAGTCAGTGGTATATTCTTATTGCACTGGCCTATTATACGTATTAAACTACTAGAATTATCACTAGAGGCTCCCTCTACCGTAACCGTGGAGTTCTGGGGAGAGTATCTATTCTCTCGCTTCAGTCCCGAGATAAATCACTCAGGAGAGAGCGATATACTACAGCACCCCGTAGGCTCTAGTCTAGAGACCAGATTATTACCCCCCAATAGGAGCGGTATGCCGCAGAACTTCTGGAATAACGGTGGGGATACAGCCCCATTAGTAGATGATTACTGGGCTCGCCAGGGGAATGGATCATGGACAAGCTAATACTACTAGATAAGCTAGCGCCACTAGATAAGGTGAAGTTAGAGGAGTTGGAGCCAGAGGACATGTGCCAGCTCCTACATTTATATTACCTAGATACACCAACTGATATAGATATCCTTAGGATTAGAATAAGTAAGAGATTACTACGTGGAGTTAACCGTACCTATCTTCAGCACCTTAAGCTACTATATGTTTACTTAGGACACTACCTTAAGAAATCAGGAGTTATACGTTGATTTATATATCAATTACATTCTCACAGCATCAGTCCCTTGATTGGTCACATACAGTAGGAGAGGATGCCTTTGGCTGGCTACAGACAGCGGGGGAGGATAATATTATAGTAGAGAAGTTAGAACCATACGAGGCAGTACTAGCTATAGAAGATGATATAGCGGATAATATAGGATATATATGCGCCATGCTAATAGAGTACGGCGTAGTAGAATTTAATGTTCACGTAAGTCCTACTCAATTAGCATGGTAACACTCTCAGACTACAAACTCACATACGAGATAACATCACTACCGACTATAATATTCGCTGGGATGACCGCGGCGGATGAGCCATTTCACTTCACTCGCTTTGAGGTGCCCCCCATTAATGGTCCTATCGAGTGCCGCTTTTCACTATTCGATAAGTCAGGTAATTTAATAGAGTTATCTAATCAATATGTGCACAGTACTACGCTAGTGGCTACCTGCAATATAGTGCCACTGCGTATGATAGAGAAGCTAGTTAAACCAGATCCATAGAGTAACTCTCACTCTCATCTCGATAGGCCATACTATTAGGACGATCTACTGTTAGGTCGCTCATGTAGAGGGCGTCATAGGTGTCGTATTCATCACCATTGAATATAGTTTGTACGAAGAACTCAACAGGGGAGCCCGTGTCATCTACGACCTCGGTTTCAGCATTATCCTCTCGTTCCATGCGAGCTCGATTCATACCTTCTTGAGTAGCGCGTATACCAGCACTAACAGCGTCTAGAGCCGCGGGGGCTACACTACGCTGCATACTGACCTCTAACCCACGATGAAGTAACTTATTTACGAAGCCTGCTGATACGAGACTCAATGCCCCCGTGATGACGTTGCTAGCTACATTACGCAGGCCCGCGAATGGGTCAGAGTCTATTGTGGGCGCCTTACCGAGTGTCTTCTCTACGAATGGGTTGATAATATAGCGGCCTGCGAGTTGAGCTGTTGCGCCAAAGGCTATCTCCTGTGCTAGTAGCATACCGACACCAATTGTATAGTCCTCGTGTAGTTGACCTGCTAGGCGGCCCTTGAATCCCATACTCATCAGAGTACCTGCAGCGAAACGTCCCATCTGGTTACCTGCTGGGGCGCTTACGTAGGCCATAGCGCCTAGCATATTACCCATAGTCTGCTGCATTGCCTCGGGGCGGGCTCCGCCACTACTAATCATATCTCCTGCCAGTGCCATTAGGGGGAATAGAAGTACATCCATTAGATTACCGGCAGTATTGTTAAGAATAGGTAGATCATCTGCTACGCGTAAGAGGGGGCGGTCTGGTCGCGGGCGAGGGTCTAGTGGGTCTACATCAGGGGGTGAGCCGGCCAGTAGATAGTCGCGCCGACGAGCTGATAACTCCTTAGCTCTATCTGGGGCGACCCCCATATCCTGTAGCAGTTTTATATAGCGCGTATCGACGTCACGGCTCTCATAATCTCGTAGCTCCTCTACTAGTCTATCGGCTGTATCTACCTGCTGACCTAGTGCTGTAGCGCGAACATAAGTAACTAATCGACTAGTGGCTGTCTCATCTGTGAGAACTGTCTTCTGAATAAATTCTGCTATCTCCTTATCAGCTGGGCTAGGGGTACCGCTATTGAGTAACACACTAAAGATATCTGCTATTTCATAGCGCTTACCATCAGCGTGAGTGAAGGTATCCATAAGAGACTCGAGGGCCCGTGTTACCTGCTCAGGCTCGTTTATCTTCCCGGCTGATACAGCCTGTAACAGTGATCTAACTAGCGGACTAGCTCCTGAGCCAGTAAGGTCACCAGCGGTAGTAATCAGATCCTGACCGAGTACATCCTCTAGTTGTCCTCCGTATAGTGTGGAGCGGGTACTATCATTAATAGCGAAGCGCAGTAGTTTACTGCCATCAGTATTAGCCCAGAGTGATGCACTCTCCCTACTACGTAGGAAGTTCATAGCTAATATACGCTTAGTATCCGTACCCATATCCTGGAAGCGCTTATCTCCTATTACATCACGAGTGAAGTTCTGGAACTCTTCTACTTCTATCTCCATCTCGGTGAGGCCATTAGTGATGCCGCCTGCTATGAGAGTATCTATCTGAGCGGCCCGCGCGGGCTCACTATTTATGTAGGTCTCTACACTCTCTGCTAGGCCTCTACCAGAGCTAATGGGGTTACCTGCCTTATCGGTTGGCATAGCCCGCTCGAAGGCGAATACAGCCGTCATACCTACTAGGTCCTGACGTAGTTGATAACTGGCTATGAGGGCGCGGCTATGAGTACCTATTTCATCTCCTCGCAGTACGCTCAATCGACGAGATAAATCTAACTGCTCAGTTTCTCCAATGGATAGCTTAGTCAGCAGATCATTAATCTTAGAGTCCTGGGCATCATTAGTAGCTGATGCCAGTAATTCTTTATGAGCCCCTATATACGCATCTAACTTGAATAGAGGAGTTATAGATGGTAGTAGTCTACTCATATCATCTACTACACGCTGGCGCTCCACATCATCGACAGCATCTACAAAGCGCTTATGGTACTGCGATAAGTTCTCTAGGAACTCAGCACCCCCCATCTTAGGCTTAATAGCGTCCCGCAGCATTTGCTGTATCTCTTGTAGGAATGTGCCTACCTCGCCTACCTCTGTTCTACTCTGGCGGGCCAGTCTCTGTATATCCACTATCTTACTATCGGCCTCTAGGTTAACATCACTCGCGCTCATGCCTCCTGCCATACCCTGATCGATTAGTATACGACGCATGTCATCCTGTAGGGCCGAGCTATTCTCTAGTGCGTGAGACACAGCCATGATGGGGGAGCGCTCGTATAGCATACCCACGGTAGTGTTATACGTCTTACCGAGGATTACACTACCTGCCTGGCCCAGTACCTTCTGCATCATATCGAATTGGCCGCCGCTCATGACACTACCATCAGCGCGCTTCATGTACTTGCTGAGATTATCGCGGGCATTAACAGCAGTTAGTTTATGCAGGAAGTCATAGGCCTTCTCTTCCTGATCATTACCTGTAGCGCTCAGGATATCATGTAGACTAGCCCGCACGAATGGCCCCGTATCAGGGTTATTAACAAGATCGGTTAGTATGTTCTGATCCGTAGAGGTAGATAATCTATTGACTATATCAACTGCACTATCAGTTCTGCTCTGCTGTATTAATTCTAATAAGGGCTCATGGGCCGGCTGTATACGCGCGTATACGTCCTCCATCATACCGAAGAGACCGCGGGACTGTTCTACTAATACCAGGGCATGTTCTATACCTCGCTGTTCCAGCATACCCTTATCTAATTTCATATAGCCCGCTACCCAGCTATACACTGAGTCGGTATACTCATTCCAATTAGCATTAGTGGCTACCTGCTGTATAGTATCCAGTAGAGCACTGGCACGCATATCTAGGTCATTAGCTTGCTTCTCTAGAATGGTGCGCTTAGCGGGATCAGCAGCCTGAGATGCCATCTCCCGCCGCTCCTTAGCGCGTTCCAGCATATCATCACGCTGCAACTTCATCTGAGAGTAATTGAAGAATATAGCGCTGAAGGTATCCCCGTCGAAGTCCCCTAGGTTACTAGTTATAAAGCTGATGGGATTAAGTAGAGTCAACGACTTATTACGAGTATCATCAAAGAAGTTAAAGCCACTGCCAGTTAGGTCCCGGTATATGTTATTGATACTATTGAGCGTATCTAAGCCGAACACCAGCTTATCGAGATGGGTGTTCCCAGGAGGCGGGCTACGTTGAATCCAGGCTCTTGTTAACTCTAGCTCAGTGAAGAACATACTCATATCAGCCTGTAGAGTACTATTCATTATGAGTAATGAATCGCGCGCCGCACGATTAGCCATTACTGTATCTAGTTCCACTGCATAGGCAGCGTTTGCATCACTTACCAGCTTCCTATACTGAGCTATGAGAGCTACACCTCTATTATGTAAATCAGTGCCCCGCGGGCTCTTACCTTCTAAATACGTATCTACAGCAGAGGTCACGGCATTAATAGTTCTCTCTAGACTATCTAGTCTAGTAGAGAATGTATTCAGCATCTCAGCACCATCCTTACCACGCGTATCGCTGAAGAAGGATAGGTCTATGGGATTCTTACGTATACGGCCCTGTAGTAGATCCAGGTTATCAAACCTATTACCTAATGCATTAGTGTCAATGTAGATCCGCATATTATCAGGTATGATAGAGCGGGACGGGCCCTGACTACCTATCATGAGCCCAGAGATAATAACAGGTAAGTGACCCAGATCTCTATACTTATGAGTTTTAGCTCCAGGCAGAGATTCTAATATTGTTCCCATCTCGGCTTCACCTAGAGTAGATATTAGAGAATCCCCGCTACCGCTGAATTTCATGCTACTGAATCTATCCATCTCAACTTTAATTTCTATCTCTAGTTGAGCGTATTCAGCTGCCTGTGAATCAGGAGCCAGTTTTCTTATACCGGCTGCTTTGCTCTGGAAGTTCTTACTTTTATCTACTACTGTCTCTAGCCCATACATACCCGCTATACTGAGACCCTCAGTTATAGCGTATATCTGCTGTTGTATTAACCTGCGACCAATTCTCTTATCACCTGACTGGCTAATAACAGACAGGTTATTCTTAAGATGGTCCCCTAATCTACTAAGTATCTCCTCTCGTGTCTGACTACCTCGCGTACCAAAGCGCTCCATAGTGGCCTCTGCTAGTACGGCGCCGCGCACAGGTACATACCAGCTAGCGGCCCCTACACCAGTAGTACCTGTCACACCTATCTTATTACCAGTGATAGACTGCAGATATGCACTCGCCAGGTCATTATAAACGCGGGCCTCATAAGTGTTATTGAGTTCCTGGAACCGAGTCAACTCCTGTATCTGGAAGTCACTGAGGCCCTCTAGTTCAACAGTAGTCCTCGAGCCAGACTCAATGGCCACCTTCTCGAAGATATCGCGTACTGCACTACCGGGGGCCAGCATAATCCACTTATCTACCGTAGCAGCGGCTATCTCATTCTCGTGGCTACCGAACTGGATACCTGCTATCCTCACGTCCTCAGGACTCAAGATAAATCCCCTATCCTTAATAGTTGTATTGAATACAACGTTATTCCCCTCTATACGGAAGGAGGGGAACTCATAGGCTATACGACGAAGACCCTTCTGGCCCATTGACTGCACGGTAGCTTCAGTAGCCTCTACACCCAGTACCTTATCCCCTGCTAGACGCCAGCGAGACGCATGGGCATATACATCATTCTTCAGGACACGAAGTGACTGGCGCACTACATTACGCAGAGTATCTCTATCGGTCCCAGCAGGTTGCCCCATCCATGTAGCTATCTCATCAAGTATAGTATGAGTAACATTAGTAGTATCGAGGCCCGACCCTCTAGTATATGACACCATGTCAGTATCACTGGCACTCTCGAGTAGAGACAATGCAGTGTGGAACTGCCTGTATCGTTCGCGTAGATTAGTTATATCACTTAATGGGGCCCGCGCATCGTTATATGCTCCTAGTAGTATCTCTCCCAACGTAGAGTTAGCGTGGAAGTCCAGACTAGCCAGGTCATACATAGGGATATCATCCACCGCTATTTTATTGGGGTCTGCCCCTATGGCCATCTTCATGACGCCAAGGATAGCCCTACGCATACTATCAACACTACCATCACGCTTGAATTTATCCACGTTAGCCATGAAGGGACTAGATACTATATGCTGCATTTCTAGTTGCGCAGTGTCCTTACTACTCAATGGCACCTTAGAGCTACTACCCATCACGGCATTATATAGCACTACATAGCGAGAGTAATTACTCAATCTATCGAGCATAACGGCCACGTTCTCCTGGCCTACGCTTATCTCATCTGCCTGCGTAACACCTGCTATAGCGCTCATAGCCGCATACGCATGACGAGATATACTATCGCTACCAGTCACTGGCGTAGTCTTGAGCTCTAGGGTATTATTAAGTGACATGAGCTGCATCATAATCTCTAGATTACCGGCTATAGCAGCACGCTCAAAGCCGCGACCCATAGCCCCAGTATCTACATAACCCCTGCGCGCTGCATCTGCTGCATCTACTATCAGACCTACCTTATTAGATAGTGCCCCGCTACTAGTTCCACTGCGCAGGGCCATCATTATCTCTGATATATCAATGGCCCCTAGAACAGGACTCTGTAGTCTATTAATAGCACCATCACCCCCGCGTACTAGCTTCTTACCTATTTCGAGATGAGGGGGGCCATCTCCTAGTTTATCATTCCGCATAAGTTCCAGCATAGTAGACATATAGAGGTCACGATAGTAATTACCGAGCCGCCCCTGCGCTGCCAACTGCGCTATCTCTATATGGACACTGTCTATATTAATATTGCTGCTATTACTAAAGAGACGCGAATCAGTTATGGAAAGGAGAGCGGCCGCTATCTGCTGATCATTCCGTTCTAGTACCCCCCGACGGAATAGCTCCCCGCCATTATAGGTAAGTAGAGTAGCCCCGTGGTTGAATGCGTAGCTCTTCAGGTTAGTGGGGCTGATTATATACTGGATGTCCTCTATCTCGAGGGCACTATGATAGCCCCCCTGCTGTATAGTGGGGAACACCTCACTACGCATAACGTCCTCGCTCAGGAACACAGGGACTATCTTAGCCAGACCGCGCTCTGCCTCTACCCTTCGAGAGCCACCCTCAAGTAGAGTGCGTAGGAATTGTATCTGCACCTGCACCTCATTAGTAGCATCGCTACCAGTCAGCCTACTGACCTGTAGTAGCTGCTCAATAGCGTACTCGCCTCGTATACCAGCTGCGGCACTAGTAGCCATAGCGGCCCCCATATTAGGATTACGGGATGTACTCTCTATCTGGTCTAGGAATACACGCATCTCACTACGACTAGTGATAGCCTGCTTACGGCGCCCCTCTCTATCTAGTAGATAGTAGCGCTGCTCTCTCTCATCGAATACAATACGGTCATCGCTACTCACCAGTATATTATCGAATGTCCAATCCCGCCCTAGTAGACTAGCCTTACTACTCTTAGTAGCCTGATCTAGGAAGCCGCGTCTTACCCTATGTAGAGGGTTAGCATACGCGTAGTCACTATAGGCTCCCTCCAGTGCCATAATCATAACAGTAGGACGGGCCTGTCCAGAGCCTATCAATCCCCGCTCTCTACTAGCGAATAGCTGAGATTGCACTATAGTGGCGCGGAATAACTCGGCCAGTACGCTATCATCCTCAGTGGGTATATCCTCACTATCGATACCCAGGCGGTCGGCCAATTCATACCGTATAGCCTCTAATTCTACAGCTGCCTCACTACTCATAAAGCGAGATATTCTACCACTGAATATAGCACCATAGCGATAGCTATCATCTACGATACTACTATCTAGTCCACGTGCCTCTAACCCGGCGCGCAGGTCAGCTAGGTATGCGTCCTGATACATGCTGCCCTGCAGTACATCTACATCGCTACCTCCGTAACGGGCTTGATACCTAACGGGGGTCAACTCAGGTATGACCCTACCGGTATCAGTGGGACTAACTAACTCCAGCACCCGGGTATAACCCTCGCTTATATCCATGAGCGGGCGCATACCAATCACGTTCTTGAGACGCTGAGGCACCTGATCCGGCTTATTAGGATCAAAGAAGAACCGGAGTAGATTATCGCCGCGGGCATCGAACTCTGCTTCTAGCAGGGAGCGGTCTATGCCCAAATGGCTCACTGCCTTCATGTATTCACTCAGCTCATCTCGTCGTATGATATCTCCCACACCAGTACTGCGTATGATGGATAGGTCGAAGACCTCACTGGCAGTGGCACGGCGAGATAGAGGTAGCACATTATTATAACCAGTAAAGTACTGGCTCTCATCAGTAGCCGTAGGGCCTGCATTACCTTCAGCAACTCGTACAAAGAGAAAGTCATCGCCTACACCAAGATCAGATACCGGACCTACAGGCAGTGGGCTGGCAGTATAAGCAAAGGCACTCAGGTTACTAAAGGTAGTCTCATTAGCCTTAATACGACGTAGTGCGGCATTAACTATAGATATACCAGCGGGCTGCCTATCCTGACCAAAACCGTAGGCTAGTAAGCGATTACTTGCTTGTGTAGAACCATAATTACGAGCCTGTGTAGGGGTAAGGAACGCGGCGAATGCACTATCATGTATCTCCTTTAACCTCTCGCGCGCATCAGTCTTATAGCGACTATCATTCTGGGATTCGATAAACTTGAATAACACATCAGCGAACATAGGGCCCTGATCCATAATCTCATATAGCTTATTAGCAGCAAGATTAAGGGCCCCTCTGCGGTGTGCCTCTAGGTCTATTATGGGCTGGCCTCTTTCATCTGCAGACCGCGCATAGGTAAGAAATATGTTAGATAGTTCCTCGAAGGCCACTCTACGGCGGCTATCAATACGAGATATACCCGCTAGGTCTCGTATACGATCTAGATCGGGGTCACTAGAGTAAAACAAGGAGGTCAGGTTACTGAGGCCCTGCTGTACTCTACTAGTACCCTCGTCCGTGGTTAGGTCAAGACCACTCACGCCCAATAGCTTCTCGAAGAAGTTCATGGCACTCTGATACTGAGCGCCAGGGTCGCGCTGTACGGCTTGGGCAGCGCGTATATTATCAGGGCTATAGTACCTCTGGTACTCTATAAGTGGGGCCCGCACTAAACGAGTAGTCTCACTCTCTAACGCAATAGAGCTCATGAGACCCACTACTACATCCAGTGGATTAAGGCGCAGGCGTCTACGGGGATCCAGACCCACACCAAGACCATCACGTTCTATAGCCAGCTCCATACGCATTGTGCCAGTATTGAACAGCTCAGCTGACTCTATCTGACGACCCCCGCTTATATCTATGAAGGCGGCGGGCCCCTGTCCACTAGCGTTCTTATAGGCACCCCATCTATATACACGCTGAGTAGGTAGGCCCTTATTGAGCGTTAGAGTAGCGCCCTCTAGGTTAAGACCATCGTAGTCTCGCTGTACGCCTATGACCTCAGAGCCTACAGCCGCGTTAACTCTCTCTATTTCGTTGATTAGGTCCAGTATGGCTCCTCTATCTACTCTATTACCGTACATAGACCTACGGTCCCGTTCACTATAATGAGTCTCACCTATTCGTTGTATTCCCAGGGAGCTCTGTAATTTATAGAAGGCCCGCGCGTATTCTCTATTCTCCTCATTACGCTCCTCATTAGAGAGACTGAGAGGGCTTGTACCCCCCACCCTATCGTAAATTATATTGATCTCCTGGTTAACGAATTGGCGGCTCAGGGGATCATCATTATCTGCCAGAGAATTAAGACCATAGTTACTAGATCCCTGGCTACCACCCAGGATATCGAAGGCCTGGCGATTGTTTATATTCTGCATGTCAGGCCCGGCCCCTTGATTTATGGCGTCATTCTCGTAGGTCGCCAGATATGCCTTAACGTGGCTGCGCGGTACTGCAGTCGGCTCTATATTACCGCTAGCTATAGCTAATAGTTGTCGGGCCATACGCTGCTGGCCTTCGAGATCTCCACTATAGAAGCCATACGTGCTCAGCACGTTAGCCATATCACTAACATCAGTGCCCCGGCTCTCCTTAATCCAGCGGGCCACGTCATAATTAGATTGAGATAACTCAGCAGCTAGTTTCTGGTTGCTTAGTAGTAAGCGGCTCATAGGGTCCTGCACATCCTCTCGATAGGTATGTACATCTACTCCTATACGAGCGCGACCCTCTATAACCAAATCTAATACATTAGCCTGGAGCTTAGAGTATTCCTGCTCTCTGGCTTGCATGTATGCCTGGTAACCCGATAGTGTTCTCTCGTGCTCAGGATTCTCTCCCATCTCTCCCTTAAGCTGGCTTGCCATTAGGGTCTTATCGTGTTTGAGTAGGAACACCTGATTGAGTACCATATAGAGGCGGCCCGTCTTACCATCGATAGTAGGCCTATTAATGAGCTCACCTACATGGCGGCGTAGAGCAGTATTAATATCACCAGCACCGCCTATACTATCCTGCCCCGTGAATAGAACTCTATCGCCACCATCTAATCTATCCATAACATCACGAGCCTGTAGGTATAACTTATCGGCCCGCGTTATGGTGTCAGGCAGTATACCCCTATCGGCATCCTGTATTTGGCTATAGGTCAGGTTAGTGCGTATAGTCCGCGTGAACTCTACATTAGAGCCCGCCTGTTCTAGCGATTGTCCTAGTGGCCGCGTCACGTTCATCGTACCTATGAGAGCGGACCTATCACTAACGAAGAACTTAGGGTGATTACGTCTATCAGCCCATTGGATATCTATATCTACATCAGTCCCGAAGCGGTCCCGTAGATAGGACAGCCGCTTATAAAACATAATGTTGGGGCCCAGGATATCATAATTCTTACGAGAGTCCCCATCAGTCTCAGATGGGGCAGCCATACGAACTACCACACGACCACCCTGGCCACTACCAGCTATCCTCTCTACAGCTTCACCCACCATATCTATAGCGCGCTCATTCTGGAACTGATAAATATCTATACGCAGTTCTCTCTCTGCTGTATCTACTAGCGCGGCAATAGGTAGTAAGCCGGGCCGTACATTATAACCATCATCAGATAGTAGATCCAACATGCTAGAACGATTCTCTAGTAGTAGGCGGCGTTCATCGTCTATGCCCTCTAGGTTAGACCGCATAGTGAGCTGATCTCGCTGGGCCATCCAATTAAGCATATCATCAGTCTGGGTACGGGCAGGAGTAGCTGTACCCCCCATACCTGCTATGTATTCGAAGTACTCCTGACGAGCGGGGCCCTCTATACTATCCCATAGACTCGAGATAGCAGCTCGACTACTACTAGTATCAACTACCCTATCATAGAAGGCATCAGCTAGCACCATCTCCATAGAGGCGTCGGTACCAGGTGGTATAAAGTTAGGGTCCATTAATACTTCTAGAGGATTGTAGCCCTGTAATAATCTACTGCGCGTATCCTCAGGAATACGGTAGAGGGCATTCCAACGAGCACTGTCATTAAATCGATTACTAGAGAATAGTGAGCTATTGATATCCATCAGTAGAGTACAAAACCTATTAAATAGAGCTATAGCTGAAAAACTGCCTACTTTAGCGGGCAGTGGCCTCATAGGATTATATCAATCAGCTTATCTGATATCTTATAGCACATACATGGAGAGACGTTATGCACACTATCACATTACCGAAGGGCCAGTTTGAAGTTAGCTTTAAGCCGCCCCTGGTTTACGACCGCCGCGAGATGATCAAGCACTATAATAAGGAGTGCGGCCTATTACCTGAAGAAGTACTAGCTATCCGTTGTATTGTTAACATCAATGGCCGGGTCCTGGATAGCGATGCCTACGACTACGAACCCGATGGTATCACCGACGACTGGTGTGTCGAGGACCAACAATACTTCATGGAGTTATTCAGTACCCTATATCTCATTGACGATAAAGGGCGCGAGAAGGCCCAAGCGGAGGCAAAAAAGCTTATGGGTGTTTCCACGCGAGCTACGACTACAAAATCGAAGCAAGTCACCTAAACCTTCATCTAACGTACTTCCACCTAATAAACACTGAGTTATTCTGTAAGAATGCTGCGCTCCAGCGTATAGCCGACCCTCTGCTACAAATTGCTGGCAGTATATTCCCTAGTGCTAGGTTTATAGTATCGCCGCCACCTGACCCCTATCTACCCGTTATTAAACATAACTATGTGGTTCGGGTGGCGCAGAACTATACCAAGTACTATCAACTAGAGAAGTGGGTTATAATAGCTAGCGTCACTGGTATAGGATTGCAGGAGTTCATTCAGCAAGACGAATATATGCAGGAGGCCGCTTATCAAGCGGCGTCTAACTATATTCAGAATCAGAATAAGAAACAACAGCAATCCCTAGAAGAAATGACTAAATCTTTAGAGAATATGAACTCTAACCCACTATCTGAAATTAAGAAACCCTCATTCTGGTGAATATGGAAGTACGTAATGCCACCACGCCAGCAATACGCCGGCGCACTATCTACGCTATGGAGCACCTAGGCCTAGCCACTAGTTATCTATCTGAGGATGGTGGCTATAAACGAGCAGGCAAGCCTACCTACCAGCAGCTGAGTGCCTGGGATGAGGCAGCGCAGGCGGAGCCTATCATAGCGCAGGGCCTCGACTCTATAGCGCTAAGCGTGCTTAATAAAGTCGGGCCCTATCAACACGGGGATAAACGCATTAAGAAATTCATAGATGACCAACTACGCAATAGAGCCAAGACATGGATATCTCATTGCGTGAAGTCTATCATGACGTATGGTTTCAGCCTAAGCGAGCAGATATACGCCCACGGCGAGCGTGATAGTATGCCGGCTACGGTATTAGACGACATAGTTAATTATCACCCACTACAGGTCATGCTCATCACTAACGACAATGGCCGTATAGTAGATGGTGATACAGTAACAGCTAGTCAATACAAGTCGGGCTACTGGGTGCCTCTGCCTCCCTATAGAATAGGAGACCCCCCTAAGAGAGTAGATGTGGTAGGTAGTCATGTACGGCTCCCTAGTCACAAACGGCTATTCATTAACTACAACACTAAGGGTAATAATCCCTGGGGTACCAGTTGCCTCACTAGCGTGCTAGACTACTCTATCTTTAAGCGAGCCTTTCGAGATATGATGCTCATAGCTCTAGACCGCTATGGTACCCCTCTCATATACGTAATAGTGCCACCCGGTAATACGGGCGTAGTAGAGGAGGCCCCCGATGGTACAGAGATAACCACTACTATAGCAGAGCAGGCAGAGGACGCACTCCGTCGTTTAAGCACCGACTCTGGTTTAGTATTAACACAGCTCAGTAAGGAGCAGCCGGTACAGGTGGGGGCCCTAACTACAGGTAATAACTTCAGCGACTCATTCGAAAGAGCCGTATCACTCTGCGATAACAATATGCTAATGGGTATGGGTATCCCCAACCTACTGGTGCAAAATAGAGAGGCTACCTTTGGTACAGGCCGGGCCAGTGAGATTCAACTAGAGCTCTTCGATGGTAAGATCAACAGTATATTCGATACAGTGATACACGCCTTCACTGAGCAGGTCATAGGCAACCTAATCAGGTTGAACTTCGACCCCACACTATACCCACTGGCCAGCAACACAGGCTATATAACTCGTTTACCAGGGAGGGCCACTGATCTAGCAGCATTGATAGATGCCATTAAGCAGATGCACGACATGGGCTTCCTAGTAGATGGAGATAAGGATCACATACGTTCCATTACTGGATTACCCGATGCCATTAGCTCTACCTAGGCTTTACGCGATGACGTAGTTCGTTCTGCCGCGCTCGGTATGCTAGGTGCCAGTCTCGCAGTATGAGATGTTTACAGTAACCTCGCTGAGGGCAACTACAGTCTGTGCCATGTATTTGATAAATATTACCACGAGGTGACTCTACTATCTCACCTCCCTCAACTGCAGTATAAGTATAGCCCTCAGTTAGCATACGGCCGGCCAGGTAATTATAGTATGTAGACTCGAGCGTACCTTGTAGTAGGGAAGTTATATCTATCTTATAGGGCTTGGTACTCAACCCCTCATCGAGGTTGAAGACCAGAGAGGTATCCTTAATAGTCGCATTACGAATACGGCGAACGAGAAGTCGCTCTAGAGCTTCTAAAGCCAATAATCTTTCTAATTGCATATTTCCTACCTTTAGTGATGTTAGTTGATACAGGCTAATGGAGCCACCAGCAATTACGCTTATGCCCGAGACTATTGATACCTCTATTGTAGAGGATAATTTAAGTATAGATAGCTCTACCTTTGAGATATCAGGACCCCCGCCTAGCGCAGCCGAAGCCCCATTGGTTGAGACTACGCTTATCGAGATTGAAGCGGCCAAAGAGTGCACTGATGACTTCTGTCCAGTCAACATAGAGCATAACGGACCCAGATTATTCAGCTCAGCTGCCGTAGGAGACGCCAGTATAGAGTTACTAAAGGGTAAACTAAGAGTACCGCAGGCCAAGATAGGCACCTGGAAGCATAACATCTACGGTGAGGTAACCTTCACCATGGAGAAATTCACAGAAGCCATTACTAACTTCGAGAATGATGTACTAGGCTTTGAGCCATACCTTACATTCGGCCACCCTATTGAGAGCTCCGACGTTAATAGCTACGATGAGTTCATAGAGACTGCAGAAGCACTTGATGGTCAGCGTAAGCGTGGGGACCTCGAGCAGTTACGCATTGAGGGCGACATGCTGGTGGGATACTACACACCTAAGTCAGAAGCCTACGATGCAGTTAGCAAGGGAGAGTACGAATACAGCTCAGGTGAATTTCTGACTAATTTCACTGATAAGAAAACAGGAGTTAATCGAGGAACTGTATTAGTTAGAACTGCGTTAACTAATGCCCCATTTATTCCTCATAGAGAGAAGGTAGTGGCACTTAGCCAGAGCCCACAAACAATAGCCGGAGCAGTGTTTAAATTAAGCGCAGTTATACCTGAACAAACAATTTCTAATCAAACAACTATGTCGGATGAGACTATTATGGAAACTCCCGAGACCGAGATCGAGACCGTCCCGGCAATGGAGCCCTCACTAGCAGTGGCTAAAGATACCCTTGAGAGCATGCGCCTTAGTCTAGAGGCAGTATACGAAGAGAAGCTAGCAGCTATGACTAAGGCTCAGTCTGATGTAATAGCTACCCTCACTAGACAGTTAGAGACTATCGAGGAGAAGCTATCGATGACCCAATCTGTAGCTCAGGCCTATTCTACTGAGGTGAGTGTTAGGGAGAAGGCCACCCGTGCTAAGCGCTTACAAAACAGAGGCGTACCCCCTGCGTTAATTGAGCGTTTCAGTTTATTAGCCGATGCACTCCACGGTGGTTCTCGTGTTATCAAGCTCTCTACAGAGGCTGGCGGCGAGCGCGATGTAACCGATGAATTAGAAGAGCTATTAAATATTGCTGTTAACAGTAAGCCCGTAGAAGTACAACAGTATGGCCAGAGTGCAGCCACCCGCCCATCTGGTCTAGAAGCCCAGCTCCGCGAGCTAGCCCAGAAGAACTGGGATTCAGCTAAGAAATCCAAGGTCTAGTCCTAATTTACTAACTTCCCACTAATATGGCAGATATTCCGAGCCCCAACTTTCAAGCGCTTATCAGCAGCCCCTACTTAGTAGATAACACTACGTTCCCTCGGGAGCCTGTATACACTGAGTTAGCCCGCTCTATTCTCGCTAAGTTACCTGCGACCCCTCTCAGCACTGTATTCCCCGATGAGACTATTGCTGAGCGCATTGTCATTGCTGAACACGTCATCGAAGGCGTCGATACTATTTTCCCTGTGGTTGAATGGGGTGCACCTGACCTATTCGTTGATGACGATGGCTATACAGTGTATCGCCAATCCTACCAACCCCTTCCTATCCGTCAATCGATGTACATGAGTTATGCCCAACTCAATAACACTGTGAGAGAGGGTACTACTAATGAACGCGCTACTGCTGCTGAACAGATTGAGAAAAAACTCACCCGTCAAATGCAGAAGCATCAATTAACCTGGAACGTGTTCCAGGCTGCTATGATGCTCGGCGGCATCAATTACACTGATCCTCGTTCTGGAGTTCGTGTTAAGGCCCCTGCGTACATCCCCGCGCGTAACTTCTTTAACTTCAACACTACCCAAGGTTACCGTGGCCGTAATGAGGCCCGTTTATTCCGTAACCTCGTTGATTTAAACGCAGGCGGTACTCCCAGTTCAGGCATCCCTATCACTGATCCTCAGTTTGCTCTCTCTAACTTTGCACGTCGACTAAACCGTTGGTTTAGGGATACCAATAAATCGGATATCACCGATATGTATATGGGTCCCGAGATGCGCGACGTTATCCTCATGTGTGAAGAAGCTCGTCTCGCACAAGGCGGTATTATCCCTAGGCTCGGCGCAGTGTTTGGAGACAGCACAATTGACTCCAGCGGTAGTGGTGGGTCCTTTGGCCCTCTCCCTCCTGGTGGATTAGGAACTGGCATGGGCCTAGTATTAGGTACCCGCGGCGAGATCCTCTCTATTGCGGGAATCAACGTTCACGTAGTAGATACTATCTACAAGGACCCAGTTGATGGCGTTGAGAAGCGCGTATGGCCTAAGAACAAAATTGTAGCTGTCAGCTTCCGCGATAGCAATGGTAACGTAGAAGCACCGGGTAGAACTCAGTATTGCTCTAGTGAAAACAGCATTGATAGCCCCGGCTTATGGACTCGTACTGTTACTGATGTTCCTCCTCCGGCAGCACCTGGTATCGCGGTTCAGATGGGTAATGCAGGTCTTCCCTACTTCAAGTTCCCCTATCGCGTCTGCCATGTAACTCCCTGTACCGTACAGCAAATCAATGAGCGTCTAGGTATCCAAGGAGACCTATTCTTCCCTGGTTTATAATTCCTCACCCCCCACATATCTTTAAACTATGTCTATCCACAACGTTTGGCAGGCTCTCCCTGGAGCGCGTAAGCCGATCTACGATACGCTGTATGTGTTGGGTGGGGTAACTACCACCCCCACCGCAGCTGTACAGGCCTCTCCTAACGAGGACACGATTAACTTCACTGGTGGAACCATCGAGTTCGATGGTATCCCTATTTCTCTCAATGGCTTATCTCTTGATTTCGGCGCTCTTGGTTCTCTTGTAGCAGAGGGACAGCGCTTTGTAATTAGCGCAGTACCTAGTTACTTAGAGCCGGCTGATAAAACTGCTGCTGTCACCGCTGGCGTCAATTACTTCGTTAACTACGATGCTAATCTTGAGGCCTACGCTGAGGTATTCATCAGCCCCGCTGCCGAGGCTGCTGTAGCTGCTCTTGGTGGTATCGATAATGTGCGTAACCGCGTATTCAAGGGATCGGCTAGCGCAGCTGATATTGTAGCCTTCAACAATTACGAAGAAGAGCGCGCTAAGAGTACCAGCCGTCCTTATGCTCCTTATCCTCTCGTTCCTTCTGGCGTGCGCCTAGTTCTCAAGGAAGTAATTCCCCAGACCAATGCAGCATCCCAGAATCTCTTAGAGAACATCACCTCTACTGGATTTCTCGAGTTGAGCGCTCAGGTACCTGAGTTCCCTGCAGTCCGTAAGGTATTTACTAAGGCCGAGGCTGTAGCTCGCTACAACACTGTTGGTAAATCCTTCTTAATTAAGCCCGGCACTGCGTTCCATTATGCTAACGTTGGCAACGCTAACTCTGGTACCGCGGGCACCGCGGTTGCTGACATCAGTAACATCAACGCTGCCTCTGGTACTCACGTCTCTGTGTTTGAGTATTACATGCCCAGCACTACTGCGTCTGCTCAGACTGGTAGCGAACCAGCTATCCAGCGCGTATTAACTCGTTCTGACTCTGCATTACTAGGCCGTATCAATCCTATCTACTTAGCAAATGAGGCTCCTATGCGTAAGGTCGGAAAACCAGGTGACTCTCGCCTGACTAAATGGGCTGATCCCACTGACCTAGTTGAAGTGACTGTAGGCCCATCTGATGCTCTCACTATCTCCCGCACTATCTACAGAAGCCTAGTCTAGTAGTGCGATGCCTATATAAAACGCTAGGAGAAATCCTAGCGTTTTATATTATGGAATGTGTTAAATTGTATATGATATCCATTTTCCAAATATATGACTACATTAGTACTGACCATCCTAAGTCCTTTTGACTATGAGTTCGGGGGCAAAAGTCGCGCTTACTTCACAGGAGATAGACCTCACTTTGACCTTAATGATGTACAGGCGAAAGAGGAGCTCAAGTTTCTAGTTAGCCCGCAGTCTATTCATCTGGATTACTTCTATCTCGATGAGTATCAACAGGGCTATAAGGAATTAATGGATGAAGTAAACCGCGAGGGCGCTAACTACGATTACATTGAAGGCGAGGTTACCCACGGCGTCTCTACTCAAGAAGAGAGTGTTATCAGTTACGAAGTATATGATATCCCGGTGGGTTTACCGGGAGAGCCTCTAGTACCTATTGAAGAGAAGGCTCCTGAGTTAGGAGAGTCTGGTATGCCTCCCGTAGAGCCTGAGATTTACGATGAGGATGATGACGAGACTACGGTATTCCTGACAGCAGATGGAAAGGAAATTGAGGTTAGCACCGTTAATAGCCCTACCTTCATTAATGCTGCTAATTTAGATAGACGAGCCCAATTAGAAAAACTGACATCTGACAAAATCAAGGATATAGCTGTAGAAAAGGGTATTCGTTTCATAGGTAAGGCGCGTACTATTGATGCTCTAATGAACCTTGAGTAACCGGAGGTTACATTGAACAGTTTTGGCCAGAGTGGTCCCATCCGCACCTATATAGAGACTAACCGCGAGGCATTCCTTGATATGGTAGTCTCTCACAGTGTTCTATTATCAGCCTATAGACGACGGCAGGATGAGGTAGTGGCTGTAGCGCTGCAACAGGCCTATCCGCGCATGGGCTTGATACTGAGCGCAGCCCGCGCTCTGGATAACACGTATCTATTCGGCGATACATATCCCATAGTATTCCAGCGAGTAGTCGAGATACTCAGCGATTCTAGCGGCCCATTCCAAGAGGGTCTACTGGCCATAGCAGCTACTCTCACTGCTAGTCGTCTAATAGCCTCCATTCCTATTGATGCTAATGTTAAGAATATAACGCTAGCGGAGAATTTAGAGAAGGCGGCTATAACCGATCTAGAGCGTATCATAACTCTCTATAAGGATGGTTTAGTATCAGGAGACGGGGCACGTGAGCTAGATACTGATAAGGAGCGTACTCTCTACTTTGCACTTAACCTCAACCTAGACTCACTATCCTATACTGACTTCACATCTATCAATCTAGATACGAGCCGGCCCAACTCACCAGTACGACAGTTAGAGACACTACATATAGATAGCGATAACTATAGCTATGTATATCTCTACTTATCTAATAAAACGGGCCCCACCGATGGATACGTAGTAAGTAACTCTAGTGCAGTAGAAGTCATAGTGCCTATGGTAGATGGCTATACTATTCACGACGTCATATCTAGTGTTACTATGGCTATTAATAATGCTACGCTAGGCGCACTAGACTGCACCAACCTATTGGTGGGCCCTAATAGTAAGAGGCCCCGCTCTGTGCAACTAGACATAGATAGTAAGAGTTATTTCCCGAATGAATTACCTAAGCGCACGAGGGCCTCTGTATGGTTCGAGACGGTAGGTATGAGCCTGGGAGTACGGCGCCACGATGCTACTATTGGTAAAGAGCTGGTGATAATGTCGGCCCATACTATAGCGCTAAGCGCTATATTACCAGGCTATCTAGGCGGGTGGACCGCAGGCTCTACATACGCTATTGGTAATGTAGTCAGATATAATGGCCTATTCTACCGAGCGCTAGTAGCAGGTCTAAATACAGCTCCTCCCAGTGCACAGTGGGAAGTTGTTACTATAACACCTGCCACGGCTATAACGGCCCGTACCTCTAGTGAGTATCACATCCCAGGGCTACTCCATAGTACGGGACCCGACTTTAGTTCTATGGGGGAATGGGGGAGTCGTTCTCTTATACTCGAGGTCAAGGAGGGCAATTATAAGGCTATGGAGCCCACACCGACTACCGATTATGAGCTCAATACGTTTTACTTCAGAACTACGGGCCCCTTAGAAGGAACCGTACGGCTTCGTATTAGTAGTAGTCAGCCTACGGAAGAAAGTTATACATTCTTAGATACGGACGATACATTACTCATAGAGGTAAATGGTTTAACACCTATGGCACTAGTAGAGTCTCTACTACAGGCTACATACTCTATAAGCCCTTACACTGGGGTACTAGGCGCTATACATATTGATAGAGATGGCGTGCCGGGCATAACCTTCACGTCTTTCAGAGAGTCAGCTCTTGAGATAAGAGAGATAATCGATCTACTAGCAGGAGATGATGGCTTCCCTAGCAAACTCGAGGTAGGAGTAGGGGATGAGGTAGCCAATAGATCAGCTTATACAACAAACCCCCGCTCTCTAATTATAATGGCTAAGAAGCAGGATAACTTGAATGAGAATAGGGCCGCCATACTAGACCCTAATAAGAAGAGCGGTAAGGTAGTTAGAGTAACTACAGGAGATATGAGCCCGCGCCTCCAGGATGTATTTGACCGTCTCAGGAGACTAAAATGACAGATCTCAGGATAGAGAACTCACTATACGACATCAGCCGTCGTCTATTCACATATTTATCTAATCACCCTCTACTCTACTACCCATTAGTAAAGCACCCTGTCACTGGAGACGTAGTGAATATAGAGTACTGGAGACAGGCAGCGGGACTAGCTACACAGCCGGGCCTCATTTGTTCTATATTCCCTAATAACGAATCGGAGACTAGCACCCCTCATAGCTCTATAGGTTATGAGGTTAGTAGTGTATATAAACCCCATACTATGGGAGGAATGGGGGGCTATGAACAGGCCTGCTTTAACTTCATAATACGGTTCTCTATGCAAGAGGTTAGCTTCGATGATCTTGATATAGAAGAGTGTCCTATACTTATAACTGATAATTTAGAGCCGCGCCTGCAAGAACCCATAGTATCTACTGCTAGGCTGGCTATTAGTCCTCCACTAGCTATTATCAGTAACTACATGGAGCTAACGCGCCTTGCATTATACGATAATGAACACAGCGTAGCGCTACCAGGCGATAATATACAGGTATTGAGTAGTAATTACTCAACTAGTAAATGGGAGGACAGTGGTAACGTTTACTTTCATCAGGGTAGTCTATTAATAGCTCTAGATAGTTACGTCAGCAAGGGCTGGCGGGATAGATTAAGACAACCCCTAGAGAGATTTATCATATTAGGTCCTACTTGAGTCTATCTAATAACTGATAAGACTACTAAGTCCCTATGGATATATAGATAAATGGCTCGCGCCCCCTTTATAGAATTTCAAGATAGCAATGTAGGTTTAGCCTTGCCGCGGCCGAACGTATTGAATCGGATTGCCATCATAGACCGATTTAATCGAGGGCCGGCTAACCTCCTGACCTACATTGGTAACTTCTCAGACTTTGCGAATCGCTATGGCTCCGACACTAGTCCAGGTTCATTACAATACCAGGTTGTATATGATCAATTCACTAATCCAGATGATGCTAACATTGCCCTAGTACGAGTTACTGGTCGGGGCCGCCCTGCTTCTGCGTCCCTCACATTCTCTGGTGTAGCGGGAGTTAATAACACTCTCAATATCCACACCAATTTCGTGGGAGAGGTCATTGCTCGCGAGGATGGAGCCGCTGATATAGTGTGGCCTATGCTCACTAATACTACCGTAGCGCCTGTAGTCAATAATAAAGAAACGGTAACTGCAGAGGGCCCGTATACTGGTTCTACCAGTGGCCGATACTTCCTTCGTGTTGATGATGTCGATGCTGGTGTAGCTACTATTAAATGGCAGTTTGTACCACTGGGTCAGAATCCACTTAACTGGGCGGCTGTCACTACGGATATTGATGTTAATATCGCTGCTGGTGTAGATAGTTCTAGTAACATTCTCATTTCACTAATTAGTAGTAACATCAGAGTTCGCTTCGGCACTGTAGCCGGTGCGGCCCTCAATCTAGTAGAAGGTAATAGCTGGAGTATTAGAGTTAATAAATATGTAGTCCCTGTGCCTATCTCTAGTGGCGACCTACCTAACCAGATTGTCACTAGTCTGATCAGTGCCTCTGTAGGTGTGGAGCCTTTTGGTGAGATTACTCGTAATGTTGAGGACAACGGAGTAGTCATTCAATTAGAGCCCTCCCTCACTGGTTCTATCAGCAATCGCTTCTCGTTCTACGTAACGACAAACGATAACACTGCTAATAGAGGTTTTACCGCTAGTCCTGCATTAGTCACTACTATTCCGGATCCCGTTACTCATTTCACTTCGTTCCAGGGCGGATTGGATGGTCCTCGTAGTGCATTCCGTGATTTCTATACCTTCAATGGTACCCCTCTCCTACGCCTCCAAGCAGTCAGTGAGGGTAGCTGGGGTAATCAAGTTACGGTTAGTATCTATCCTGTGAGTAATAGCGAGTTTCGCCTTACTGTACGAGACCTAAGTGGTAGTGCCTTCGACCCACCTCTCGCTGATGAAGTTTACACTGTTAAGCTGGAGGATACAAACGAATCAGGTGAATTAAATGCACTCCTCGATTCGAAGTTTATCCGAGGCTTCTTCTTACCTAAGTCCATCGACTCGATTAATTACGACGCCGCTCTAGTACGTCAGTCACCGCTGAGAGTAGCCCCGCCCGACGAGAGTGAGACTGATGTTGAGAACCCTACCCACGTGGATTTCTATGGTCCTAATGTGTTAGTGAATGTGACACTAGAGAATGGCTACGACGGGCCTCCTGTAACTAATGATGACTATGTCAGCATCATCCGTACTCTAGAGAACCAACCTGTGCATATTCTTCTAGTGGGCACTACTAACGTAGGTGTTCAGCAGGCTCTTATTACTGAAGCCGAACGTGCTCGTGATAGTGATGGCCTTCGTATTGCAGTATTAGCTGCTCCTCCGCGCACTACCCCTTCTCTGGCCGCCAATATTACACGTGGATTCAACTCCACCCGTGCGGTTATGGTGGCAGGCTGGTTTACGTACGCTGGCCAACCTAATAGTAGTCGCTATGGTGTGCCTGGTGCTGCTGTTTACGCAGGTAAATTAGCTGCTATTGACTTCTTCGTCAGTCCCGCAGCGCGGTCTCTTGTCGGGCCCCTCTTTAACATCATAGAGTCTGATACGGATAACTATGCTAGCCGCAGCAATCAGGACATTTATTCAGCTGCGCGGTTAGAGGTACTGACTCTGGATACAGTTGATCGTACCTACCGCTTTGCTAGTGGTGTTACACTATCTACTGATCCTGCATGGGAGCGTATATACTTACGCCGGGCTCACGACGTTGTTAGGCAAGGGGCGCACGCTATCCTACGGAATTATGTGGCTATGCCTAATAGTCGTTTAGTCCGTAATCAGATAGCCGCCGCTCTTAATGCCTTTATGGGCGAGCTCAAGCGGAATGGCAGCATTGTTAGCTTCCGGCCTGCCATTATCGATAGCAACAATAATAGCGCAGCGTCTTACTTTAGCCGCGAACTATACGTTAGTTTACAATTCCAGCCCCTTTATAGCGCGGATTATATCTACGTGACGATTAGCCGCGACACAGAATCCAGTCCCTTAGGCGAGTAATATAATGTCATCTAAAGATGCTCTTTTCCTCACTCCTGCTGTCAATAACTTTGGTCTCGATCCCTTTAGTGGGTTTGACTTCGAGGTCTGGGTTAATGACACTAGTAGCGGACAGATTGCCTGGTTCGGTAAGTTCCAGTCCCTGACGCTCAGTATTAGAAATTCAACTGAGACCTATTTAGAATTAGGCCAACGCGTACCTGTCTATCTAGACGGGGAATTTAACATCGCGTGGGTACTAGAACAAGGTTTAGTTGATGGTGAATTTATGGGCCGCACGTTCGGCACTAATGAAATTGGTCGTGATCAAGTACTAGGTCGGAGCCCCCGGTTCCAGATTACCTTCGATGCTAATGCAGCTGAGTTAGTATCTTCACCCCTAACTCGTAGTGGAACAGATAGCCGTAGATTAGGATCCCTTGACTTCTGGAATATCGATTCTAATGTCGATAACCAGAGTGGCATTGAGTTCCCTTCTAATAGTGCTGCTAGTCGTAATCGTAGGGCGAAATTCAGATATGAAATAACTAGATGCAAGGTAGATAACTACAGCGTCGGCTTCATGCCTGGTCGACGCGTACCTGCACAACGTTGGGAGGGTGTAGCTGAAGGTATTCGGTATATTCCTGAATCTGTTCAGCAGTTCAAAAACAATACTCGTCCTATATCTGTGGGAAGCTCTTCTTCATCGTTTGGGAATAGTATTACACAATAATCCCACATTCTCTCCGCTCATGGGACTCAGGATTTCCTGAGTCCCTTTTTTATTAATTATGCGTCCTAAGACACCTGCTGCAGTAATAACGCTGGCCACAGCTGTTAGTGATATACAACCTATATTATTTGGCACTCAGATATGCGCTACTGATATAAACAAGAGTCGCTGGACTGTACGCGCCGTAGATGTTATAATCAATGCCGATAACTGGAATATAAATAGAGCTCGCGTAACGCTAACCGTACCAGATGCACCAGGATTACTACCAGCGCTACCTGATGTTAGTAAGTACAGGGGCGGGCGCTACCCCTACCTCAGCGAGGAGGATGAGATTCGAATTTACATGGGGATGGTAGGGTCAGATAAGCAGGTACTGGATATCAGTAATCTATCTGATATACCATTTCCTATACCAGATACAGATATGAAACCGAAGGAGGGCGCTACTCTATTCCCTGTATTCTGGGGCTTCATTGAGAAGGTAGAGGTAACGGCTGATGCTAATACAGGTGTGCAGGTAGTGCTATCGTGTCAAGATCGTATGAGGCTACTACACAACACACGTGTTCTATCTAACCCAGATACCTTATTCAGTGCCCCCACACCAGAACAGAAGGGCGATAGAGCCCTCATACTGCGTAAGATACTGAACTTTGCAGTAGGTTACTCCCCTATTGAAACAGAGAGCGGCCCGCAGGTAGCCAGCTGCTGGAAGGAGTTCAAGGAGGGTATGACTGTACGCGGCTACGACATAGGAGCAGATGGTAAGATAGAATACTTATTCGCTAATAAACTAATAGCCGGAGATGCGAGTAATTCTGAGGTTAAGATTATACAGGACATGAATAAGCTTACGCCAGGCGAAGAGCTAGTAGATGCGCCGCGTTGGACACGGGCTGCTATGTTCACGCCTATGAGCCCAGGAGGTAACCCCCGTACTCATATATGGTTACAGCGCCCGCCTATCGAGCAGGGACAGAACCGCGGGGTATTCAACTTCATTAATGAGAGCCCCGCTGATATAATACAAGCAGCGTTTCTACTCAAGGAGGAGCGCGTAGTAGACGCCTCATTCAGCCATATCAATGGTGATTTTATAATAGCGCCTAATAGCGGCGATACTAGTGGCTTCCAAGATCCCAATAGGCTGTATAGAACCTATTTCTTCCGCAGCCTACCGGCGGGTCTTAACATATGTCCTGATGAGAGACAGCGCATACTCTCCATGCGGGTAGTAAGTAGTAGTATAGCCACAACTAACCGCTTTATAGTAACTGATGATGGAGGTAATGGCGCATCTGATTCATTCAATGATGCCATCGAGGTTACATTACAGGCCACGCCCTATAAGTACGCTAATAGAAATCCTCCTATTGCATGTAGGGCCACTGTCGTTGAGGATAAGAACCTAAGCGCCTATACTGACGCAGGCATCAGTAAAGAGACAGGGGCTTTATTAGTTGGTTTAGGTATGGCCCGCCGTACCAGTAGAGATATTAGCACGATACAAATCACGATAGTAGGGGACCCCACCTGGTATCCGAATGAGATGTTTCAGGTGTATAATACATTAATACACGATAGGCAGATTATATCAGCATATGATTCTATAGCAGAGGAGAGTGCTATGCACGCTACTAAGAAGGAGTTGAGTAATCTATCAGCGCGCATGCGAGAGCACGTAGCAAGTAGCCCCTCGGCGCGGGCCGTGCCCTTTCCTGATGGCAGTGATATACTAACACGGTACGTAGGTGCCCACGTCAATGCCACTGATGATAACTATGCTGATCCTAATAGTGGCCGCATAGTCAGCAATGTAGACGCTAATCTAGCTAACGCGGTACTACCGAAGTACAAGGTACGCTCGATTCGTCATAAGTTAACACACAGAGATTACACTACTACTATTCAAGGAAGCGCTGATTAATGTTTGCTAATAATAATGGTGGCCTATACTCTGAGCCCTATTCCCATAAGTACAGTAAGAGCCAGTGGGGCATACAGCGCGGCATAGTCCATAATATCACTAGGGAGGGCCGCCTAGGTAATTTCTGCTCGGTGCGCCTATTGAAGGGTATGATCCTGGATAACGTTAGGATGAGCGGCCCCTTTGGTCATAATGGGCTAGGCGTATACAACCCACTCGAGATAGGACAGCCAGTCCTAGTGGGCTTCAATGATGGGAAGATGGAGGATGCCTTCATCATAGGCGGATATACATCAGAGGGTAACTACGATAAGTTATACGTAGATGGTGATTTACAGAAGCCTAATCAGCGCGGCCCCGAGGGTCAGACATTCAACCAACCACTAGGGCATCCTAATCGCATAACGCAGCCCAATGCCTTCTTCCACGTAACAGGCATCAATTCACTAGATACGGCGTATGATAGCCCTGATTACGGTTCACTAGCAGAGGCCTATGATAGACAACCCCGCCCCGGTGTTATAGAGATACGCAATGACGAAGGCACCCGCTCTCTCTATACAAGCGGAGAGAATATACTATTCAGTGATAGTAACATCTACCTGGTAGCTAACGGCGACCGCCGCAGCAGTGTCAATCACCTCCTGCAGCTATCAGCACGACACTGCGCCCGGGCGGATGGACTAGAGAGAATGCAGGGTATCAAGCCTACATCGGCTACCACGAAGTCACTGCCTAGCGGCATAACACCTATGGTAACGGGGCAGGAGGAGGAGTCTGTATCTACGACTACTGCTATAACAGTTTCCTATCGTATACAAGAGGAGAGGCGGTTATGTCAGGCCTACCTAGAGGCTAGCCGCCAGAATTTACAACGACAGGCTGAGGGCATAGCGCGCGTTGAGGATAGTGCACAAGACATACCTACACAGAGGGAGCCTGAGGTATCTGATACATATAATGAAAGCCGTAAGAATGATAAGGACTGGCAGAGTGCTACTAATAAGGAGCCTACTCGCTGGTTCATAACAGCCGGCCACCGCGACGGTGTATCAGGTACTAGTGGAGCTGCTGGCACACCTCTACCCCAGGCCCCAGGTCAGTCGGCGGAGAGTTGGATGAATGAACAGGTTGTCAAGATAATGGAAAGACTAGCCCCCTCTTACGGTCTCCAACTATCTATATTCTTACCACCAATAGGTACCTCCTGGCAATCAGTGTTAGATAGAGCCGTGCAGGAGAAGGCCAATGGCGCGGGTGTTCTAGAGATACACTTCGACGCAGGTGCGGCAGGAGAGTATAGGGGTTCCACTGGCGTCATACCTAGCCGTAAGGAAATACTACCATACGAGGATAGACTAGCTCAAACATTTGGCGCCTTCACCAGAAATCACCGCAACGGCTTATACGGGCCCAATAGAGGAGTACCGCTAGTTGAGGTAGGAATATTAAATGCGCAGGTAGAGGCTCTAATGAGAGGAAATGATACAGCAGCACAAAATGCCTATTTTGAAGAGAAGGCCCGTGCTGTTTTACAATCCCTGAAGGGGGGGGCACCAATATAATGTGGAATAGAGAGAATCTACAACCTCTACTGAATAGGCCTGAGTTTAGGGCCCTCCTGGATGTAATCAGTGATGAACAATTTGAGGGGGCCGACTACAATACACTATATGGTGGATCTACATTCAGTAGTTACGAGGACCACCCCCGCCAGAGATTTCCAATAGGAAATAATGGGAACTACACCACGGCCGCAGGTAGATACCAAATCTTAGATGTGACGTGGGATGGTATTAATAGAGAGACTGGAGGAATGCTATCTGACTTCAGCCCTCTGAATCAGGATCTAGCCGTATTATATTTAATACTCGATGAGACTGGTACTACGGTAGAAGAGGTCATGAGTGGTGACATACTAAGCTACTATAATAAGCTACAGAAACAATGGACTAGTCTACCGGGGGCCTCTGAAGCACGAGGTGGAGAGAATACGCTAGATACTCTATATAAGCAATATCTAGCCTATAGGCGAGGACAGGGCCCGGCACCATCTACCTTGAGTGGTGGTGGGAGTAATGCCCCCACCATACCGGGCGATAGTGCTTATTCTAATGAACAGTTAGAGGGTATAGATGGATTTGTTAATGCTACATTCAATCGTACAGGAGAGTTCAAGTGGCCCTATAACCAACGCGATGCCATTATCCATACAGGTTCCGTACCTCAGGTTAATAGAGCTATGACTAATAATTCTCTATCCTATGGAGCAGGAGCCCCCGGGTTTCAGTTCAATGAGGTAAGCGCATCAGCAGGTCAGGTAATGCCTGGTAGTCCAGGCTCTGGGGGTGGCATAGTACCCTCTAAGGGACCTCTGACTAGTGGGTTTGGCTGGCGTTGGGGTAGGATGCACAACGGTATAGATATAGGGGCTCCAATAGGCACACCTATATTAGCCACTATGACAGGCAAGGTGATATCAGTCGGATTCGAGAATAATGGATTTGGTAATATAGTTAGACTAGAACACGTAGGGGGCAATCAGAGTTGGTACGCGCATATGAGCAAGTTTGCTGTTAAATTGGGAGACGTAGTACAACAAGGACAAGTAATAGGTGAAGTAGGTAATACTGGCCGTAGCACTGGTCCTCATCTTCACTTTGAGTGGAGAGTAAGATCTGGTATAGGTGGGGGTCTGAATGCAGTAGACCCGCGCCTTACCGTATTAAAGGGATTAATATAGACTAATGAGAACTACTAGTAGGGATGGGGATGAACTAGAGAGAGCTATAGCCCGCGCGGGCGGTATTAACACTCACGTAAATCAATTCAGGCTCCTAACACAATATACGTACGATGCGGATACCCGTGATGCGCGCGCGGGCTACGCACTAATAGTAATACTACCCAGGCCCTATTGGTTAGATGCTGTATGGCTACTGAGCGGTATAGAGTTAGTTAGTAGCCCCCGTCGTATGATGCCGGGCCAGGTACTAGCGCTGAATGCAGCTACTATAGGTGTAAGACTGCCGCAGGCCATACAGATGCGAGTTGATAGTAGAGAGAGGCCCAACGTAAACGCCGAGGGTCTCGAGGTGCTAATAAGAAAGCGAATGCCTGATACACCACTAATTAACAACTTTATGATGCTAGCTAACTCGGCTAATAAACCGCTAGTGGCAGCTCAACTAGCGCGCTGGTTCGGCTACTCGGAGGAGTCAGTGCAAAGTATAGTAGGAGCAGTATATCGTGCTAATTAACCTAGAGGCCGTACCTCAATTACCCGGGGCTAATACAGATGCCGTAACACGCATAGATGAAGCGGCTATTAATAATCTATCTATTCTGATAGCCGGCTCTCACGAGAGACTAGCCAGTATCATGCGTAAGGTGCCGGCCCCTCGTACCCGTCCTACGTGGAGAGATATAACTCGCTCTCTAGAGGAGCAGCTCATACTGTTACTATCACTACCTACCTCGAGTAATCTGGACTACACGGTCATTACGCAGCACGCAGATAGATACAGGCGTATAGCGGAGAGGCCTAATTGGCTACCACCCAATGACTATAGTGAAACACTACTACTAACTGATAGGCGAGTATGGGGGACCTCTGCTAGTAGCATAGGCTATTACCTACTACTGGGGGGCTATAGAATGCACTATGCCAGCCCCTGTCGTCTAGTATATGAAGCCACTCGTACTCTATGGAGCATGCAGCCCAATTGGAAGGAGTATTACGCAACGCTAGGAGCAGAGGAACCACTAGATAGCCACCGTTTCTTCAAGGCATTTCTATGCCAACCCACTGGTATAACTCGCGTAGCCGGCTTCCTGAACGCCATACAGAATATGGAGGCTCCCTATCTAGAACGCTACTGGGTGGTGCCAGGCGGGCCGGATCTACTATGGGATCTATGGCACGGACAGATAGACCCAGCGTTATTTAATCTCTATGAGGACCTAAGCCAGGATCCACCAGATGAGTTACGAGAGTGGTTGATACCTACAGAGCCCGGCCTACTACGGCAGGTAAGCAGCAGTATCATAACTTCATTACCGTATCCAGGTGGCCTCAATACGCACCTAGTGACTATGGCAGCATACACGACCAACCTGGCTTACATACATGCTTATAACTCTCCTCGACCCGATGTAGAGGTATATGTTCTCGCTGATGATGCAGAAAGAACACGCCTAGGACGGGTACGTAATCTACTATATACCGCCTCGCAGTATTTGCGGCGGTCTACGCTAGATCACTGGATAATAATGGGCAATAACCTAGCAGCCATATCTGAAATAGATAATCAACGAGGAGCCATACAGGATATAGACCTATGAGTAAAATAGAAGATCAACTACTGAAAGGAGATCTAGAAGCGGGCCGCAACACTCCTACGCTGGGACCTGCGCTCAATGATCTCAATGAGGTATCTAAGAACACAGCATACCAACAAGCAACACAGACACTAGGGCAGGCAACGGCATCTACCACTCCGTTCGAACCTCGCCGCATCAGCTCTCAGATTATAGTAGAGCCCGTGCGGGCAGTAGAGGGGCTATTAGAATTAAGAGACATGAACCTACAGGCCAACCAGGTTCTGCGGGAGGGCATAGCGCCTAATACAGAACAAAATATTAATGCTGCAGGTACGGCAGTTAATGGTAATACTGAGCAATCACTAGATGGAATCCGTAAGCTCAAGGAGAGCTCACTCCTTAGCGATAGAGCAGAGCTAACTGATATAAGTCAGGGCAATGTCAATATTGCCCCTGCCAATAGACTCACGCAGGTAGCTAATAACATACAGCTTGTGAGTGATACTAATATCATGCAACGGGCCCCCTTCATGCAGTCCGTCACCGACAACTATGTAGTGCAGTCCGGGAACTCCATTAATCACATTAGCGACCACCACTACGCAATGGGTAAGGATAGTACTCGAATTATAGAGGGGGACGACTTACAGCGCTCAGGTAATAGACTACGCGTATCAGATAGAAGTGAGACAGTAGCCCAAGTAGATAAGGCTACGGCCCTAGGCGAGATGGAGCGGGTCTCTACTGATTACAAGAGTTATGCTACTACACACACTAGCACATCATTAAACGAAATGAAGCTCTATAGCTACGGCGAGATGGTAGCAAGAGCCACTAACGTAGATCTAATAGCAGCCGCATCACCTATAGGATCAGAGGCTGCAGACGATAAAGAGGAGCCAGCTGAGATACCAGTGGGCCGCGTTAATATATACTCATCGGTACCAGGAGGCGGTCTATCAGGTATGACCTTCAGTCCTGAAGGTATGAACTCCTATGCACTGAAGAGTGCCTTCCAGGGCATAACTCACAATCATATAACTGCGGGGCCCAGCATATTCCAGGGCGCGGGTGCTGTATTCTCCCTAAGCGGAGTTATGACTCTCAATACACTACCGGTTATACCTGATGAGATAGAGTTAAACGTCGATCTCATTCCGCACATACCAGAGTTCCCTAAACTACCTGATTTACCTAATGGATGCGGGGCCATACTTGAAAATACAAATACTCCTGATGAACCAACTCAGTCTGATATAGAGCAGTCTGATCCAGATGGTGACCAAGTACCCACCGAGCCTAATGACTCTACCACTACGCCAGACGCCACTACGCCAGACGCCACTACGCCAGACGCCACTACGCCAGGAGGCGATGCTATAGGCTCACTAGGAGAGGATATACAGCGCTCTATATCAGCCTATAAGGCAGCTCCTAAGAACCCAGGTAAGGAGAACATAGCTAAGAGCGCTACTGATACAGCTAAGAATCCACCAGCGTTGGCAGCAGTAGAGCCGGCCGCAGTATCATCAGTAGCCAGTGATGTATATCTAGAGCGAGAGGGTGAAACGGTAGAAGAGTTGACTATATCTATCAATACACCCCTTATAGATATAGCGGGGGACGTGCAACTAGATGTACAGGAGGTAGGAGAGGGTCTACAACAATTGGGGCTCAGTGTATCTGCCTCTCAGGTAACCACTCTAGTCAATCAGGTACTAACTACCAGTAGAAATAATAGTATAGATCCCATAGCCATGTTAGAGGGCGGGACCAGTCAGGATCTAGTGCCCGCAGAATTGAAGCAATTGTTTCTTGATTCTCCTTCACTCAAAACTTATATAATCAATGAGGTTAAGGACGCCCTATCGCTATTATCTATTGGTCTCCTAGAACTAAGTGATCTAGACAGCACGGCCCGCGGGCTAAGAATAAGTGATAACTCAACAGATCTAGCGCGGGTATACTCCTTAGTATCACCTGCATTAGACCGGCTATACAAAAGCACAGGTCTTAGCCAATACGTAGACACCACTCAACTAGCGCAGCTGGGAACCTCACTATTAAATGGCCAGAAGCTAAATGAGAAGACTATAGAGGCCCTAGTACTTAACTCCGTTAGTCGTAACCTGAGTAGAACACTGGGTGTGAATGGAGCAGCCTTATCCAATAATGTATATAATTTAGCTAAACGACTGGCCAATGGCGAAGTCGTAGACGTTAATAAGGAGATAACCTCTCTCATGAGTTCATTAGGCACTACACTGAACTCTGATTTACTAAAAGATGCTGTGCACTATAAACAACTAGGAGAGAGTATATATAAAAGTGCCGCTACACTAGCCAACAGTATTTCCACCGGGGACATAGGTAGTATCATACGCGGTGATAGCATCAAACCCCTACTATCAGGAGGGCTAAACCAAATCATAGGTGAGAATAATACAGCTCTCATCAGGGCAGCAACTGATATAGGTCGCACCGGACTAGCCCTAGGTAAGTCACTGGCATTAATGCCCAGTGTCATAGGCGCGCTAAGCGGTAGCCCTATCCAAAAAATAGTGCAACTAATAGATATAATCTCTTGTCTAAATATCATAGATCAGGCCCGCGACCTAATCACCGCCGTAGGTAATATCAATACACAGCCTAATAGTAGTCGACCGGGCCGCTCTGGTACTACTGATACACTAGACACACTGGATACTATATCTCTATTACCGCGTCTAACTCAGTATAACAATACTGTAATTGATCTATACGATAACGGAGATGAGGAGTTAAGGCAAGAGATCATCGAATTACTTGAGGGGCCTATTGATGGCGAGGATCCTGTAACTCCCCGAGAGCCATTACCTACTACAGTAGAGCTCCTGGAGGGCAGCTGGAGACTAGAGCTAGATGAGAGCTTCCAACTGCCGCGTCTCACACTAGCTCTAGCAGATATACAAATATTATCAATCAATACTAAATTAACGTGGGGCCTAACTAATCCATTATTGTTCTATACTCAGCCAGAGTTACTACCCGGTAGAGAGGACGACTTACAAATAATAGTAGATAGCTGGACATACGATAATAGTACTCTATACCCACTGCAAATTGATAATAGCTATACATCCTCAGTGCTAACCTACAGGATAACTGACTATGATTGGGAGACTAATGTAGGCCATGCTATATATGATGGTCAGTATAGTTATCTCCGTCTCATCGATGATAGAGGTACTATATACACTATACCCAGTACTGCTATCGGAGGCCGCCTCATTCCCTTCATCTCATCATCGTACCTAGTGAAATAATGGTAACACCAATAGACGCCCCACAAGTCATACGCTACGGCATAGCGGTATACGCGCCCCCTCTACTTAACGTAGATAGCCTGACGCTCGAGATTCTCTATAGTGAAAGCCCCAACCCCCGCCTTATACCCCGCTCTACTAGTACGCGCCTATGGAAACGAGAGAGTGAGCAAGGGGAGAGGGGCACCCTATTCCTATGGAAGAAGGATAATCAATTAACTCGAGGCTACTATACACTTATATTAGAGGCAAATAATAGACGAGGCTACTGTTCTATTGCGTTAACGGCGCCCACCGACTACTGGATAGTAGGGCTACCCTATAGTATTTATCCCCCTATAGCTTTATAAATGTGGATATAGCGACGAGAGACGGAGATATACTCCTCAGCACAACTGGCGATCTAATGCTAGTAGACGAAAGAGACTATCTAGTAAGGCGGGCTCTGGAGATTCCATTGGGTCACGTAGCTATATGGGTACCTGGTACTAGCGACTTCCGATTAGTTGATGCTGACGTGGGGAATGCCCTTTATAATTATCTATCTGATCCCCTCAATCTTGACTGGGTAGGTAGGGCTGATATAGCTATAGCCAACGCTCTACGTGCCTTACCATCTGTGTATAGTGTACGCGATGTAGATATCCAGGTAACAGGCCCGCGCGAGGTACGCATTAACGTTGTGTATAATGATAACCGCTCTCTCACAACTACATTGACGCCTTCGTAAGCGCTCTCTAGAGCGAGTTCCAATTAATCTTAAGCCTTATTAGGGGCAGACATAACAGGTATTTTTATGAATCTAAACACTATATTAAGTACCATCCAGCAAAAACTGCAGGGGACAATACTAAATGGTACCATCAGTCCACTCAGTAATCTCTACTTCCTACTACGAGCTATAGCTGCCTGTATAGTAGATTTATACGAGGAGACACGGCCCGTTACTATAATGGATGCCACCGATGTAGAGTTAGATGCGATGGCCCTATTATACGGGATAATTAGAAAGGAGGGCACACCAGCTAATGGCTACGCACTAGTGCTGGGCCCGGTACCAAAGGGCACTGTTATGCTGACACCTGATAATGTAACTATTATTCTAAATGAGGCCATAAACAATAGTGGTGAGACACGCGTAGCTGTAACAGTAGGGAAGCCAGGTGAGGCTGTCATACCAGCTGGCACCCCACTGCGCGATCCCGTAACGGGTGCTACTGGCGTAGTGGGTCTATATAGAAACCCGTTCAATGAGGCCGTAGGTGATATCGTAAATGGCACTGATAGAGAGAGTGACGATGATTTACGCATACGCGTCCTTGAATACCTAGACTTATCAGATAGCAGTAGTCTATCAGCTCTACGCGCGACTATAATTAACGAGATAAATACACTCAGCCGAATAGTCATAGTTGATTCTGACCCCACGCCCGGTTATATAACTGTTTATACCGACGCGAGCGATGAGCGCACATTATTTCAGATAAGTAAGGTTATAGAGAATAATAAGGCAGTAGGCATCGGGTTCAGGGTCAGGACACTACGACCATTCCCGTATAATGTACGTGTGGCCGTAGCAGGTAATGTCAACGCGGGTCTAGTTATAAGACAATACTTCAGAAACCTAGCCCCTCTCACTAGCCCATCAGCGAGAGGTATAGGTCTTGCTCTAGTAAATTCAGGGGCCAGCTCAGCCCGAGTGCTGAGTACATTACCACTCGCACCAGTTGATACTATGCCAGTCCTAGAGAGTGTAGAGGTGGTTCCAATTGGTTAATTATCGTTATAGGTTATCACGACTACTAATCCCGGGGGGCATACCTGATCCTGAGATAGGAGAGGTAGAGCTATTCCTGGCTAGTGATAGAGAGGGCTATGTTAATAATATAGACCTACCCCCGGATCCCAATTGTCTAGAGATCAACTGTACCTCTACGCAATGCGTAGAGCGGATAGGTATATGGAGCAATCAGGCACTAGGCCCGCTGGGTACAGAAGGTTTCTTCCCAGCAGGTAAACCTTTCTTCATAGCAGGTGAACCTGATGATGAGAGTAGAATTACTGTAATCAACGTGGGTGTAGTGTGTCCCCTCACTGGCACACCGGGGCGCTCCAATTACGCTCTCTATCCACAGAAGCAAGGTACTCTTGAGCTAACTACACCCCTCATACCAGGTCTGCCGTACGCTGAGGTAGTGCGCGTTAGTCCAACGGCAGGAGAGTTCCTATTACGCTACTACAAGACACAGGGCCTTCCTCACACGCAGCTAGGCATAGCGCGCTCTCTAGCGAATCAGACGATAGATACTGAGGAGTTAGCGTGGACTATCATAGGTATGGTAGGAGCATCTATACGGCCAGACGCTAATGTAATATACCGCAGTTCTGAAATAGACACGACAGTCAGCGAATACATTAGACGGGCATGCACGGGCCTACTAGAACTAATGGATCCCGGCAGTCTACCGGGCAGACGAGGGAGCATCCCTCGCTTTGTGTATAGCCTGAGCTCTGAGGCCGATATATACGGCCCCGAGGCAGAGAAACTACAGGCATTAACTGAGATACACGTAGTAGAGAACTGCAGCGATTGTATAGAAGTGGGCCCCAATAATAAACGCGTATCTCGAGAGGTACGGGATAGATCGTGCGCTGCTGTATTGCTAGCGCTCTGCATCGCAGGCTACGAAGAGGAAGTCACTCCACTAGCAGAGTATCTAGTGAGTCGTATAGATAACCGCGGTAGAATGATTACTGGTTGGACGGACGCACGCCCTCTAAGCACGTCACTTAGCATAGATAGTCCTACAGCTAGTGGTACGATAACAGCGGCCCTAGCTATATTGGCCTATAGTCGTGTAGATAGATCATACCTACCCCATGCTCATAGATTAATAGAGAGTGCGCGCCTCTACTATTACACATCCTCCTGGGGCACCGATGCTATAGATATAACACTAGGGGCCCTTATAAGCCGCGTGCTAGTTGACTACGCTGATACACCTAGCCAGGCGCGGGCGAGCCTCAGTAATGTAATAGGACAGGCAAGTACAGTGAGTCCTACATTCCTAGCACTCCAACTAGAGTTAGTAGGAGATGTTAATTTAAATACTACATACCGCTCTATATTAGATAATGACCCTACACTAGAGTGTGGATTATCACTAGCTAGAGAGCTATCCAGCACCTCATTCCTAGGAGTACTAGATGAACTGGGCCCTGTGTATAGGAACTATCTCTATCGTATAGATAAGACAATGTCGCGCGTAAGAGGGGCTCTACCTACAGACTTCGGCCTATTCAGTAAAACAGCCATTAGATCGGGTAATCTAGGACGCATACTAGAGGCCCTAGTACCCTCAATTAGTGCGGCGTATAATAAGCCACTAGTAGTACCTCCGGCCCCGACTAGGGTCCCTGCGACTATATCGGGTATTCTCAACTGGTTAACAGGATTAGGGTATCAAGAAGTATATGTTACAGAGGCGTGGAGAGAGGCACTGCACGTAGTTGGTAATCTACCTACTTACGGTGACACCACCCTAGGCACAGGACTACTAGGTATGCCCCGCCCATCAGCGCGCGTAGGAGTACTAGGACGATGGGAAGAGAGAATTAATCCTGCTCCTGGCGGCGTGCTGGTTATACGAGAGGGTAATATACTGGGGACTGGCACTATAGATGATATACCAGCAGCAGGCGCGCTAGTCCCAGATGACGAGGAGTGTAATATCTGTTACTGGTTTGGTATTTGTGAGGCACCAGAGCCATATGGCTGTCTCGCAGGTCAATTTGACTTCTGTCCATTTGAACTCTTGTTTATATATTGCCCTGGGGTTTTACCCAATAGGCCAGTAAAAATCATTGAAGTCAATCAATCTGCTGTATATTGTCCTGGGGTTTTACCTGATAGACCAGCAAAAATTATTGAAGTCAATCAATCTGCTGTATATTGTCCTGGGGTTTTACCTGATAGGGCATAAAAGATTTGTATTCTGTTCTACGTACTTATAATGATTACTCCAATAAACACAAAAGATGGTATTACATACTTTGGTTATAAATCAGGCCTCAGTCCTGGTATAGATATCACGCGTTCTCAGTTAGTAGAGTTTCTAGACACAGCGCTAGGTGCTGCTAATAATGAAGTATTACCTAATGTTATAGGGTTTCACGCGCGTATACCCTCCCGAGAGCTTATAACTGGAGTCGTTACAACTACTGCTAGTGATGGTAGGACTCGTGTGGTATTCGACAATAATTTACGCATAACAGGGGTATATCCTCACAATGAGGCTACGCCGGGCCCATTTGTTCCTGTGCAGAACCCATATGTCATACCTAACCTGACAGATGAGCGAGTTGTATATATGTGTGCCTCTAATGCGGGTCTAGGTATACTACAGATACGTCTGAACTCAGGTGTACCAGACCAGAACGGCTATGTGTTTAATTATATAGGTTATTCGACTGAGGCATACAATGTTAACTACCCACTGGATCTGCACTGTATAGTGTCGTATAAGATAGGGGACTCTACTGACAATGGTGTATTCGGTATAACTAATAATACCAGTACTACAGCCCGCACTATAACCCCCAGGCCTAATGTGAGTTGTAGGGAGAATCGAGCAAAGCCAACTAGTGACGTAGTCCTCAATGAATCTATTAAGGCGCAGCCATTTCTAGTATGGTTGGATAGGCCGCTGGCAATTGGAGGCGTAGCGAGCATAGTAGGTAATTCACATGGGTTATATATAAGTTGTGGTCGTCTAGGCTCCGGCAGTATACTGATGAGAGTAATAGGGCAGAATATAGTATATTGCTAACACCTGCGTATAGTTCTGACGCTGTATCTATTAAAACTGTACAAATACCAAACTCAGGTCTCCCGTGATATCACTCAGGACAACAACTGAACAAATAACACCGGGCATACAGGATACAATGAGTTATCCCGGCGATACTCTATTAGATGTAAATAGCTAGAGATAATTAATTACACATATTTAACCACCTCTTGCTTATTCTAAGTTCTTCATTTGTTGCCATTGTTTTAAGTGTCTGTAACCCCTGTTGTTTTAATAAAGTTTAAAATAGTCTCCATTATCTTTGTCGTTTCTGGAATCATAATATTGAACTCTTCTGCTGTTATTGTTGTAGTGTCACCTCGGTTTGTATTTCATGTTCAATAAATGAAAGGATATTAATCATGATTCGTGTTCCTTTTTCACGCCATAAGCTTAGTTCTTTACATTGACATATTCCATCTCCTTTGAACAAAATTTTATTATTTTTTTCTTGGTTTACCCATACTGTAAAAACTCCTTCCCACGCTAAACGATCTATAATGCAATAACCTTTTATTAAGTCAACTTGCAAATTACTCGGATCGTGACTAATAATGTCTATGTATATTTCTATAAAAGCTTTACATCCATAAATACACGGTTCCCCATTTTGTCCAGTCCATTTATCATCATCCCATCTTAATTCGGGATAATTTTCTTGACAAAAATATAGTATTTTCGTGGTTACTTCTGCTATGTTCATAGTGTTACCTCGGTTTGTATTTCAGTTTCGATAAATGAAAGAATGTTAATCATAATTTGTGTTCCTTTTTCACGCCATAGATTTAGTTCTTCATGTTTAGCAGTCCCACTTTTCTTGAATGAGATTTTACTGTTTTTTCTATCATTTATCCATATAAGAAAACTTCCTTCCCAATCTAGATTAGAGATAGTAGTTCGACCATCTATATAATTTCTAAAATCACTAGGTGAACCGTCACTGCTATAAGAGTTGTTGCTATTGACCTTTATATCTATTTGTATTCCATTTATAGAATTAAGAATAGAGTGATACCCGTAAATCATGTCTTGAGTTTTAGTTAAAGACGTAAGTGACCACTTTAGCTCTGGGTAAGTTTTTTGGCAGAAATTAAATATTTTTTGGGATGCTTCTTGTTTGTTCATTGTTATTACCTTAAATACAAATAACTAGATCACCGACACAAACATTGATAAATTTCTCGCAATTGTATCGAGAATTATTGCAAGCTTGAATAATAGAGGTATTTTCCTCAACAGAAATAACCATTCCTGACCCTTTATAAAGAATACGATGACCAATGAAGTCTCTAGTTATTGGGTCGTATATTGGCTTGTTTGTAATTGAATAAACCAAGTGAGAGGCATCTATTCGGATACGATTTAATTCACCACGGTTTATTACTACTTTAAAATCATCGATAACTTCAATTACCTTAGCTGGATACGTTCCTTTAGGCGGAAGTCCTAGATCTTTATCTGTTGCCATTGTTTTAAGTGTATGTAGCCTCAATTGTTTTAATAAAGCCTAAAATAGTCTTCATTATCTTTGTTGCTTCTGGAATTAAGATATTTAAGTTTTCGTTAATCCCCTCACTTTTTGGCTCTTTTTTAATCGAATCTATCTCAACCCAATCATGCCCAGTGGCTGTCCCCTCTACCCTAACTACTAAAGTTTTAGATGATTTGGAACGATACTCAACCCAAACATCGTATCTTCCTTCTAGCTCGTTTGGATAGAGAATATTGATAGAGCCTTCTAATACTAAATCTGTGAAGACATCTATTTGCCTTAGCTTAAGAGTCCATTTTGAGTAATCAGCCATTTTATAAGTATTATCACAAAAAACTCCGATTTGTTTTAATGCTTCTATCATTTTGTAAGCATCTATTTCCCATGTGTCCATCTGTTACTCCTATCTATTCTTGAATTTCATCAAGGATGAAGTTAAAAATATCTAGCACTATTTTTCGGGTTTCTCTGTATTTGTTGTTAAAATAATCACGTTTTGACTTTCTAATATAATCAAAGAATATTTTATTTTCATAAGAACGGTTATTGTCTCTATCGTCAGGGTTTATCCATAATTCAAATCCGCCCACATCATACGCTCCGCATGAAACACGCTTAAGCAGTCCATCCAGAAAAACCTCTATTATTAATTCATCAGGAAAAAGTGGACACTGAATTGTATTATTTTCAGAGTCAAGATTCCATCTTAAATTTGGATAACTTCTGTGACAGAATTCAAATATTTTCTCTGTTACTTGTTTTATGTCCATTTGTTACTCCTGTTGGGTGAAATTATTAGGAAATACCTACTGTTTCCTCTACTACGATGCTATGGTGCCCGCTGCGACTTAGAGCTTCTAAGTAAGCCATTAGTCGGCTTTCGTGCATAGATGTTCTAATTCTGCAAGGCTTATTTTTTTTATCTATTGTCCTGATTCTGTATCTCATTGTCTCCAATCCTTTAGGTGTTTTTTGCAATAATCTAAATATGCTTTGAGTCTATTAGCAGACTCTTGTTCTTCCGTTCCTTTGACAAGTCCTTTGTTCTTATCAAATCAGTATGACATTGATAAGTTTTTCCACACTTTTTAGTTTCTTTTTCCATAATTACACTTTCATTTGTTGTCTAAACAGTACCGTATGATAGACCTTAAATTAGCCTTATAGTCTTTATGAGAATCTATAAATTCTAGCGATAAAGCCGTTGAAACTACTATATAAACTAGAATAGTTATACGAAAGATTATACTCCATAGTCGCTTTTTTGAATTTGTCATCATTCTGTACCTACACCTCTATTTTTTCAAGTCCACGTTGTTCTAGAATTTTATTATACTCTTTAATTTTTGAGTATAAAGCGTTACGTTTTTGTGTACATTTTCCCCAGCTTCTTGTTTAGCATTTTTATATTGTCCTGCGTAAAAATTAACATAATATCTAATTGTAGTAGTGTCCATGTTTGCTGCAACAAGCTTCATAATTTTCTCCTTGATTTATTATTGTTTTTAACTGATAACTAAATCAATTAATTGTCCACCTTGCCTGAACGTCATATATATAAAGTGGGTCAGGATCATCTGGTGGTTCATACATTTTATTATAAGCGTCCTCAATGTTGACATCATTAATATCTTCCGCTAAACGGTTAATCAAAATAGCAGCCATGTTTTCAGCTTCCTCTTTGCTTAATTGAACATCTGACTTACTCCAATAATCAGTTTCATACTCAAGAATGCACTTAACTAATTCATTAACACTATCTTGCAATTTACTCATAATTTCCTCCTTGATTCATTACTTAAATCTTACATTATTTTACTAGAATTGTCAAAAACCGGATTTAGTATGACTCCATCACTATCAAAAACTGTTCCAATAGTAGCAAGAGACGAAGTGACTAATCGGAGTAACTTGTCTTTTGTCTCTGCCAAATTCTTATCTTCTGTATTGCGCTGTAAACTTTGAGTATTATAAATTTTTTTAATTAATTCTTCACCAGCAGAAAAAACATTACTATCTGAATATTTGGTTGTACTGGCTTCTTCAAAAAATATATTAATTCCCTCTGACCATTCAGCTTTTAACTCTGAGTCATCTACTTGCTCTAATAGATTATTACTAAGAGATTGAAGTTCTTGAAGCTGCGTTTTGACATGAGGTGCTTTCGCATAAATTCTTCCCCAAGTGGCCAAAAAATCAAAAGTTTGTTCGGCAATTAAAGGGGTTCCGTCCGCAAGACTAACTTTAAAAAAAGCGTCGAGGGCAGGGGCAAGAAGCGCAAAAATTGGTAATTCCCAACTATTGACAGAAGCGGTAAGAACAAGTAGGCTGATTCTAGATGGACTATCAGGGGGAATACTATTGCGAGATAAAATTGACGCAATAAATAACCAAACAACCTCATTGTTAATCTCGCTGTCATTCTGTAGAAGCTTACGTCCCAATACCCCTAAGCCGATTTCTGAAGCTTTGATCGATCCCAGTGCCAACAGATCTGCAAACTCTCTAACATGACTATCCACCCTTCTCAGATTGCCGAAAGCTCTATCGATTTCTTCTCTAGCGTTATCACTATCGCCAGAGTCTAAAAATTGTTGTACTCTTCTAAGCATCGTTGTCATTATGTTTGGGGCGAAGGGATAAAGGTAAGACCACTGCGAATTTCAATATCTACACGGGCGTTTTTAGTTTTACGTTTAGAATCCTGAAATGAGTGCGGTTGTGCCTCTGGAGTGACACCACCTTGCTCACTAGCATTTGTAACAAAGCGTTCAGCTTTTCTAAACGCTTGTTTCCGTTCCTCTCGTTGACATTCGCTGCATTGCTCTTTTATATTAGCAAGAAATAATAAGTAGTCGTGCAAAATAAATTTCCCAGTGAAGAAAGGCAGGGGGCAAGAAGTAAAGAGGGGATTAGATATGTGTAATTAATTTTGCTTAGGTACTTATTCTATAAGAACATTATGCACGATGGCTTAACTCAACATTTGCATCTACCGCCTCATACCAAAGGTCATTAGTTATCATCTTCGATTCGAGACTTATCAATTATAACACAAGGTTTCCAAGTGGATTTTTCCTGAGATTTAATGTTTACTTCTTCGGAAAATAAGATTTTCGGTTGATGAGAAACTACACTAGAACGTTTAATTTTAGTTAAATTCAAATATTCGATCATATCTTCTCCATCATCAAATTTGCGGTCAAAATCTTCAGCTTTCATAAATTTTTACCTCTTTAGGTCTAGAGCATCGGACTGAAATAATACGGATTTTGGTTTGACGATAGGTAACTACAGCTGACTATTACTTATTACTTAATTACTGTCTATTCTGTAATTTTATCACTAATTCGTGGAAAGGTTGCCAATCGTCTTTAGAGGTAATTGCTTCCCAAACCGATTCGATTAGCGGTCTAAGTAAAGCGGTTTTAGGATTATAATGCGTTAAGGTATCGCCAATTTGAGACAAGGAATCTGGGGGTAATTGATTTAAGACCAAACTATATAACTCTCGCCAACGTTGCCAATCAGCTTTTGGTAAATCCATATTTTCAAGAATTAGAGAACTATTTTCTCGCCAACCGTAATTAAATTGTTCACTTAATTGATAGAAAAATTCGTGATAACCGAGGCCAGTTTCTTGGAGAACTTCCACAGTTTTGCTGACCAGTAAAGCGGATTCGGGAGTAAAAATATCCTCAAAACCTAACTTTTTAAGCATCATTTTTTGATAATAAAAATTGTAGTGCTGGTCATAGTTAGCCAAGGCCATATCTAACTCTAACAAGGAGACAACCATGGCCAGGGGAGATTGCAGTAACTCTAGATTTAAACGACAGATAAAAGGCTGATTACCGTAACTATAGCGACCACCGTAGTCGAAATAGGCCGCCGTAAATTGGGGGTTATAGTAAGGAATAAAAGCGTAGGGACCATAATCAAAACTTTCCCCAGTAATTGACATATTATCGGTATTGAGAACCCCATGACAAAAACCTGCGGCCATCCATTGGGCTGCTAATTTAGCGGTTCTTTCGATTAAAGCGGCGTAAAATTTTAAATAGCGATCGCTATCTTGGGGATCGATTTCAGGATAATAATAAATAATCACATGATCGAGGAGTCTTTTAATTAAATCGGCACGTTTAATATGAAATAAACGCTCAAAAGTCCCGAAACGAATATGAGAATTACTAACTCGAATCATCACCGAAGATCGCGTCGGGGAAGGTTCATCACCACGCCAGAGGGGTTCCCCCGTTTCCACCAAACTCAAACAGCGAGAGGTATTCACCCCTAAACCGCGTAAAGCTTCCCCGGCTAAGACTTCTCTAACTCCACCCTTGAGAGTTAACCTACCGTCCGCATGACGGGAATAGGGGGTCCGTCCCGATCCTTTCGTACCAAAATCGTATAATTTGCCATCAATACCCCTAACTTGACCGTAGAGAAAACCGCGACCATCTCCCAAAAAAGGATTATACTCGCCAAATTGATAACCGTGGTAACGCAGGGCTAAAAAGGGGGTAAGGGCTTGAAATTTACCAAAAGCCTCGATAAAATGCTCATCTAAGGTTAATTCTGGCTGAATTCCCACCAAAGGTAATAAAGCATCATTGCGAAAACGAAGGATATGACGGGGAAAATCCGCAGCCGCAACTTGATCATAGTATTGGCCCCCCAAATCCTGCATGGCGCTTTCGTAAGGGAGACTGAGAAAGAGATTGGTGAGATGGTCTGTCATAGTGGTGGTGTCGATAGAGCTTTGAGACGATAAAGTGATAAAGAGGGTTAATACTAAATCCGTTGAGTATGCGCTACATATCAGGCCGCTGCTCTCAGGGTTATGATTAAATATGGGGTACTCTAATATTAGAATATATAGTGTAGGAGAAAAAAGTCATCCTACAAGTTAGAGTCCAGAGGCGTCTAATATGACTCTTAACATTTAATCCTTACTACAACGCAAATTATATGACTATTCAAGAGACTGCACTAGCATTACCACTACTCCCCAGCATAATAACTGGAGACTCAATGGTAATGGTGCTAATTCGTAATGGAACAGTAACACCATACCGCATTAATCTGAGTACCCTATTACCTGGGCCCGCTACAGCCAGCGTACTAGGTACTATCAGGCTAACCGGCGACTTAGGTGGTACAGCAACAGCGCCTACCGTACCCGGCCTGGCAACACGAGCCCCTATCAATAACGCAGCACTAACCGGGGCCCCCACTGCTCCCACACCTCCTAGTGGCGACAATAATACGCGGTTGGCCACTACTGCTTGGGTACGCACGCATATAAATAGCACTGGTATTAATACGCTGAGTGATGTGACTATAACTACTCCTGTTATAGGGCAAAACCTAACATGGAATGGCACTAACTGGGTTAATGCTACAGCATCTGGTGGGGGGGATTTACTAGCGCTCAATAATTTAAATGATGTAAATAACAGACAGACTGCGCTCAATAATCTAATAGATGGTGATAATAATATCCACACTACAGGCACTATTAGGTGGAGCACCAATATAGCTAATATAGGTGGCCTACCACCAGCTAATACCTACCGAGGTATGTTTGCTGCAGTCAATGACGCGGGGGGTGCCTATTATTCTAATGGTACTGAGTGGCTACGGCTAGATAGAGCGCTGCTCAATGACCTCAATGATGTTAATACTGCAGGCGTAACTAATGGTCAGGTTCTAGCATATCAGAGTGGTAACTGGATACCTACTACTCTGGCGGCGGGTCCAGCCACTACTACTAATCTACCTGAGGGCGCTAACCTCTATCATACAAGCGCTCGAGTAGATGCGCGTATCGAGCTGGCGGAATTATCTGATCTACTGAATGTCAGCAATACAGCAGCTACTAATGGGCAGTACCTAGCGTGGAATAGCGCAACTAGTAACTGGGTTCCTACCACACCAACTGGTTCTACTTTCACTAGCCCTCTTACTACTAAGGGCGATCTACATACATATAGTACTACCAATGCTCGTCTGCCCATAGGGGCTAATGGCACCTTCTTAGTAGCTGACTCTACAACGACGACGGGGCTACGGTGGCAGGCCCCCGCTGATACTGATGATATAGCTGAGGGTACAACTAATCTCTACTACACTGATGCACGTGTAACTACTAGATTCAATACTCTAATTCCTGCAGTAGCTAAGGGGGATCTATTGGTACAGGGTGCCACAGTACTAAGTCGGCTCCCTGTAGGCAGCAACGACCAGGTACTACTGGCCGATAGCACTACAGCCACTGGTTTGCGCTGGGGTACAGTTAATAGTGGAGGCGGCGCTCTGGCAGGTCTATCTGATGTAGCTATTACTAGCCCTGCGCAGGGACAGGTATTGACGTGGAATGCCACTACCAGTAGATGGAACGCAGCCAACCTCAGTAATCAGGTATCACTGAATAGGCAGTCTCTCACTGAGGCGCTGACTCTCACACTATCCAGCGCTGGTACACAACACCTGGACCCTGGTGGTACGAACAGAGATGTATTATTACCGCCTAACCCTACGGTGGGTACGCGTTTCCGTATACTGAATCTGGCGCCCGCGTTTAATATTCTAGTTAAGAATCCCAATACTAGCGCTACCGTACTGACGCTGGGTAATACCAGCACGAGTATACAGGCAGAGTTCACATGGGATGGCGTAGATTGGTACTCTTGGGAACCTGCCTAACATTCAGGTTAATAGCAGGCGCAGCGTATAGTATAGAGTAGGTAATACTAGCGATACTGCGCTGTCACTAGGTACAATAGATCAAACGGTACGGTTAAGCACCGGCGTATGGTATATAACGGGGACTATAATTTGTGATTGTAAATATAATGGGACTAGGCCCGCGCGGCCTATCAGTAGCGTTAGAAGCACTTAATCAAGGTCTATCTGTACGTGCATGGGACCCGAGGCCCCTGAGCAGCTGGAGTAAAGATGAAGTAGTACCCAATCTACAGATGAGGAGTCCTATCTCCTTTGACCTATGTACTAATATAGAGGGCGCTGATTACAGCCTCTGTCACTACCTACAACGAGAGCCTATACTGGGGAGCCAGCGTGAGATAGAGGCAGTGCAGGAACGATGCAACAGGGATGTATTCGAGGGCTACTTACAGTGGGCCTTACAACGAGCACTGAGCATGGGTCTAGAGATAGGCCCCCTAGAGGAGGGCCCCCTGGTTATAGCTACAGGACAACGAGAGCAGCGCGTGCCTGATTGGACAGTGGGTTACGATACTCATACGCTCAGTCACTACCTGAAGCACCCGGCACTTAATAAACGCCTCCTAGTATTAGGTAGCGGTCAGGGCGCGGCAGAGGCAGTAGCGCACCTAGCGCAGAACAATGAAGTTACCTGGAGTCACGGGGGGTACCGTATAGATAATTACCCCGCTCCATCCTACGCGCACTGGTATAATAAGACAGCGCTGGGCGGATACTATAGAACCCTCCCATTAAATAAACGTGCTGAGTACCTATCTCGTGTTAAGAGATGGGGGCCCAGCATCACGCCATATATAGCCAATGAGCTAGCCCAGTATAATTACAAGGAGATACCCCGCATAACTAATAGTAGAGAGATACCGGATGTGGATTCTATTGTATTAGCGACTGGCTTCTACCCATCGTGGCCAATGAATTATCCTGCTGATCCAATATTAGTTAGATTTCCACTAGTTAAGCCCGGCTTTCGTCTAATAAAGAATGTATATATAACGGGAATAGGGGCTACAGCATACGATGGGCCTCGTCAGAACTCATTGATTAGCGCTGGTATAACCAGTCGTGAGATAGTCAATGCCATAATAGAAGACGCCATAGTGAGATAATGAGTACTACCATCATAAGTAAGACTACACCAGAAGGGCGGGTATATCGTCTGATACAGATGAGAGACACACTGCCCTTACGTGTGGGAATAGGCCGCTATACGACATGGGCCCCCGATAACCCACTAGATATAGATGAGCCGCCGGATAGACCTATACCGCAGGACCCTGCATTCCTGAGCACACAGGTTATACTACGCCCTCACCGAGTATCACTGGCCTATAGAGTAGAGAGCGGCGGTGATATTATACAGGGGGACCAGCGCTGGAACATAATACCTAACGATAGAGCTAACCTTATATCACTCCTAGGCTTATTACCCCAGGCGTTATACGTAGAAGCAATAGTATCAGGTGAGCAGGTACCCGGGGCCTTCCGTTCTGCATCACTGCTAACTGATGTAGTATTACAAACAGGCGCGAATACTAATGCTGACTTCTGGCTACCCGGCGAATGGCTCGACACGGGCCCTGCGCAGATGGCACTCCTATTCACCCCCGTGACTCACGCAACCCCTACTGACCGCACACGCGTTAAATTCATATTACCTATTTAATCGATGTCTATATTACAAAGACCAGAATACCCCGAGAATTATACCCTCGATAGTAATTGGGTGAAAGTACTACCAGAGGACGGCCAACCCTTAGTGGCGCAGGACCTCCTAGAGATGCAATCAATAGTGCATGGCCAGTTCCAGACCGGTATGGATACGCTCTATAGAGATGGTACTATACTCTCGGGTGTAGAGTTAGTCGTCGTAGGTGATGACGGTACGACCATGGATATTCTTATAACTGAAGGCCGTGTATATGCTGCGGGTGTAGTAGTCAAGACTAAGCCCACGCGCTTTCAGGTATCACGAGAAGGAGAGACTACATTTTATCTCGAGGTCACCACTACCGTACTCGAGGATGAGAGTATGCGGGCCGGCAATCAATACGGGCCCCGGGGGGCATCTCGATTAGTAGTTAATAGTAGTATAGTCCTTACGGGGCGAGGGTATCCCCTCTACTCTATACGCAATGGATTACCTATTAATAGAGCGAGGGACCTACCTGGTGGTATTGAGGAGACACTAGCAGAGAGAGTATTTGAGAGACACGGTAACTTCTGCGTGCGAGGGCTGGACCTAGCGCTACTGGACCGCCCCCGCACTCTAGCTGATACCAGTCTAGTGACGCTCAATGAAAATTACTCTACACTAGAGGCGCGGGCTACTGAATCACGTAGCCTATATCTAGAGAGTAAGAGTAGACTAGATGGATTACTACTGCGATTAGATGATGCACGGGATATAAGTAGTGTCAGCCCCACGCCCGCTAACCTGACTATACTCGCTGATCTTGAGACGCGTGTAGTGGAAGAAGAGGCCCTGGTAGCTACACTAGAGGCTACCTACAGAGAGAGACAGACGGCAGCACTGGGCGGGCTAGCAGAATTAGAGGAGGCCCGACGTAGGTCAGAGTCTTCACTTGGTATGTCACTGGCACCTGGAGTAGCCTACGTCGTGGGGCGTAGAGTAGTTATTGATACACCAATAAATCTAGCACTACAGCGTACCACAGATAGTCAGGTAGTAACGGCGGCTACATTTACTTATGCAGGTATAACTGCTATAGCCAACCGCACCATATCGCTGCAGGGTACCTCCACGTGGGCTAATGTACTAGCACAGGGTACCCAAGTAAGCATAAGCTTTGCTCCTATCAATAACTTGACTATAACTGTGACGGCTAATACTTCAGCAGCCACCTCAGTAGAAACCTTCATAGACTACGTAATAGCTCGCATAGCTACTGGTACTGATAGTAATAGTACTATTACTGGTACCAACATTACTACGGATGCGGCCCGTAATCTACTCCGAGATGCCATAGCCTTCCGCCGTAATGGACTGACACTCGTCATGGAGTCCATAGGTATAGGTACCACGTCTAACCTAGTGAACATTACCATAGGTATCACTATCACAGGAGGGGCCCCCAGTAATTTACTAGGCGTCGACGTGCCCATCGGACCCATTGGAGGTGCAGCCAGTACTAATGAGTTTATGTTAACTCGCCGACCCGTCAAGGAGGTAACGCGACTAGTAGCTACGCTCCAGGAGAATACGGCTGCCATAGTGCGCGGGCCTACACCCGGCACTAGTGACTACCTAGGGCGAGATACTGTATCTAGTGTGAAATCTGTATTCCAGGGCTCTATTAATTACATAGAGGGCCGGGACTTCCAGGTTCTCGATGGTGGTAGACTGGAGTGGGCTCCTAATGGCACAGGGGCTATAGAGCCGGCACCTGGTACTACCTATTTTGTGACGTATACGTACTCTAGTCAATTAACACTAGGAGTAGATTTCAATCTCCTGACGGCTACTGACACTATAGTATTTACTGGTACACGGAGCCCCGCACCTAATACTACATTCCAGGTAGACTATAGTTATTTCCTCAGCCGCATAGCTATAGTGACGCTAGATAAGGAGGGGCAGCCCGCTGTCATATATGGTGAGGTAGGAGTTAATCCACAGCCTCCTGCTGTTAGTGGTTCAGTACTACCATTAGCACGTGTGCTTATAAGTAATAATAGCGCCATCATTGAGCCTATCGACTGTCGTCCTGTCAATTACGATAGTATACGGCAGCTAGCCAGCGCTGTATCGTCATTATCAGATGATATAGATAGACTACGACTCACAACTAGAGCAGAGGGGCTGGCTTTCACTAATACAGGAGCCGTACCTAACTTTACATCTATAGATGCCCTAGTGGATAGTAACGGCATTAACCTAACGGAGAGTACAGGTATGCTCTCACCTCTAACTAATAGTCTGACATCCAATAGAGTATATAGCGATGTCAGAGCAACGGCTCCCTCGGCTAGACCTAATAACGCAGGAGACCCCTACATTGTAGTACCTACATATACAGAGAGTATCTTCCTCGAGCAAACTAAGCTGACGAAAGAGAGAAGTATACAGCAAACTACAGCCCCGCGGTTATTCTGCCGCAGAGTCATCATGGCTAATAGCGATCTAGGGCGGATTAACCCCTGCGACGAGCTGGCCGTCCGAGGAGCTGCTCTATTCAGCTCCACTAGTAATCCCCTCTATCGATTTATCAATGAGGGCAATAGAGCGGAGTTCACGCGGCTATCTCGTCGTGTACGAGAGGCTATATCAGCAGGTGAGGCTATACCAGCTATAGGTGCTAATCTAATGGGGAGCGAGGAGATAGATAAGGCGCGGGCCCAGAATATACGATACACTATACGAGGAGAGGGGCTCCCTCAGGCCAGCTATCAACTACTGATAGCTGACACTATCATGACTACTGCAGTACCAATTAATAACACACCAATATCGGGCACCCTACCATTCGCGTTCCGGCCCCGATCTAATGGCATACTCGAGATCGAGTTATTCCTGCCCGCGCTACCCCCCGGTGTCCATGCCGTAGTGCTACAGTCTGATACACTGAGTGTAAGTAATACGATATCGATATTTAATAATAACCTGACCCACGTGGCGCTAGGCGGGGCGGCCTCCTGGGGGTTACCATCATCCTCAATAGATACCCAGCCCCTACCCCTGATGCCGAGGGTAGGCTTCGACCCACTGATGCAGACATTTCAGGCACCCTCTGATATGTACCTGAGCAGTCTTGAGATAAGAATAGCATCGGCGCCGGCATCAGGAGCCTTAGTTATATCATTGCGGGATGGCACAGCTACTACACCGGGGCAGATACTACTAGGAGAGGCTCTTGTCAGTGGAGCGGTATTACCTGATATACAGGGGCGGCTCTGGACTAAATACGTATTCCCTACTCCCATCTATCTCAAGGAGGATCAGTATTATACACTAGGCTTCCGCAGTACAGAGGGAGACTGGAGCGTATTCACTAGTGAGATAGGAGAGGCCGATATACTAGATGCGGGGCTTCTAATAGGACAGCAGCTAGGCATAAATGGTAACATCTGGTCCAGTGACGGTACTATCATCTCTAATCACGAGAGAGAAGATATTAGTATGCGGCTCTACCGCGCTGTATTCCCGACGACTCCGATTAGTATAGATCTAGGTAGCTACTCTTACAGTATGACGGCCTTCGCCCTCAATGTACGAGACATAGTACCAGCAGGCTGCACAATAGATTATCAGTACAAGGCGGGCGAAAATCCTAACTGGATATCTATAGCGCCTAATACACCTATATGTCTAGATAGAGTAGAGTCTACACTCCTCCTACGTGCAGTATCCACAGGTACAGCAGCCCTAACTCCCATCATAGAAATAGGGACAGTATCCCTCTATCGTAACCTGTCACCCACGCAGCATATATCTAACTGGCAGCCTATTCTCCAGACGAGTACGAAATTTACAATAGCCATAACAGCACTAATGCCGCCATCGAGTACGCTACAAGTAAGGATACAGTTCAGCACAGGGGGCTGGTACGTTCTAAACAACCCAACCACAGTCATACTAGATGCAGGACTAGGACTATCTCGCCTAACTTATGAATATGTATCTCCTGGCCCGCGTAGTGGAGAGCTGAAGTGGTCTATAGACGCATTTGGAATTTCGACAACAGACGTGCCATCTATAATGGAGGTAGTAGTATATGGAACGAACTAAGCTACTATTCACGGATGGCCGGCCCCTACAAGCGCGAGAGCTCATAGAGATGCAGGATCTCTTACACTTGCATGTAGAGGAAATGAGCCGCAGTCTATACGATGTCTATTACCTAGCGGAGGTAGATATAATATGGGCGCCCCCCAGTCTAACAATACAAGGTGGTCTGATATATATAGAGGAGGAGGGCTGGTATCGCATTAGCCCAGCCCAGCTAACTATAACCAGTGACGCCAACGTTACACTCCGCATATACCGGATAGATTATGATGGGCGCAGTATCCTATTTCCTGAACCAGTAGTAGGGCAGGACGGTTACCCATTCCTGCAGATATCGGAGGGCCAGATACTCATATACGATGGTAAGCGATTCAGTCGGGCCCCGCGCAGTAAAGTAGCATCACTCGAGGAGGCCATAGAGTTAGTAGACAAAGAGGTATACGGCAACTACATACAGCGAGGCCTAGAGGTACTAGGCCTGCGTTTCGATAATGCGCTAGAGATAGACCTAACACAGAATCAACCTATTCAACGTCTGGCCGTCCAGCCCGGCCGGGCCTTCATAGATGGTAAGATAGTGGATCTATACGAGCCTGTCTATCTGCCCATGGTGGTTAGTGGTGAGATCGTCATAGATAAGAAAGGTGAGGTGAGAATAGGTACGGGGCCCCTCACGCTAGCACGTATAAGCAATAGTGAACTAATAGCCAGCGATAATAGATGGGTAGAGCCCGGCCTACTGCGAGATCTACAGGTTAAGTTGAACACACTACGAGAGGAGGCTATAGATATAGCTCTAGAACGACTTAACTTCTACTCGGGAGCCCCGCGTATTCTAGAGAGCGGCTTTGTAGAATCCTTCCAGAATACACTGGGAACTGACATCACAGCTCCTGGTTTTGACTGTGCTATGACAGGTTACATGACATTACCTAGCTCGTACAACACAATCAGGCCCGATAACCTAACTATAGGCGGTAGTAGTAATGTAACCATAACGGAGTCTGGAGGGAGTCTACAGACGGCATATCTACGGCCTGCCCCTGATCTCATAATTGATCAACGACGTGCTACAGGCAGTCTGGGATTAGCAGCCCAGACACGAGACGTACGTATGACGCTCAACCCACCAGTAGTAGCACCCGATGCAAGGCGCATCGAGTACCAGCTAGGCCATCTCACTATAGCCACCGAGGCAGTGCAAGTCACAATCACTATAGAGGGTCTGTTATCTCTAGAGAGTGGTATAGTATTACAAATAGATGGACGGACTCCCCAGGCTACAGTAACCCGTGGCTCTATAGAAGACGGGCGCTATAGGGCTGATGTCAGTGGCATACTAGTAGCAAATATAGCAGTCCCCTCTAGTAGCGCAGTACCATCTATAACAGCAACAGGAAATGGATGGACAATAGGACAGTGTCTGGAGTTTGGTTCCACTGGAGCCCCCGCACCAGCTGTAGTACAGGTCAGGGAGGGCATGGCACAACTGTTTACTCTATCAACAGCCAATACTATAACGGGTATACGCGTATATCCTGCGGGGGCCATAAGCGCTTGGGTGAGTCTAGTAGCAGCACCCAATAATATACCAGAGGAGAGGGAGCTAGGACGGGTCCGCCTGCAGGTAACGAGCGGTAGCCCTGATACACCAGTAGAGTTGACCTTCGACCCGCCCATCAATCTAGTGGCAGGTAGTTACTGTGTGGTCATTAGTGCCACTAGCCCGGGCTCTATGCACATCAATACAAACGCACAGCCTGCTATATCACGATACCAAGAGGGGCCAGACATACCCGGCTACCTCCTGACACGCAGTGGTAGTAACTGGCAGTCACAGACCAATAGTGATCTAACATACCAACTAATAGGAGGGAGTCTAGGTTCGACAGGTTATATAGACTTCACCTATAGCCCGGCGCCTGAGGCGGATACTCAGGTAGACCTAACACAGCTCAATAGCCTCTGGAGTTATAACCTAGGTCAGGGGGGCTCATTCTCTACCTTCTATAAGGAAGGGCAGGAGCTAGTGTCCTTACCAGAGCGAACTACGGAGCTGCCGGATAATCTAGAGATGAGACTAGTGCTCTTCACTACAGGCACGACACCCATAGTTTACCTCAACAGGAGTATGCTGATTATAGGGCGGGCCCGTTCTAGAGCTACCTGGATCAGCATAGATTATCCTACGCGTGACTACACTAATGTCAAGGTTATATACCGCGCCTTCCTACCGCAGGGTAGTAGTGTAGTAGCCAGTGCCAGCTCCAATGGGGGCCAGACCTGGACTGAAATGCCTACTCCTACCTCTACGCTGGTAGATGGTAATATACCCCTCATTGAGAATGAGACTACATTGTCTGGGCTCACTCCCACTGTATTAGTGCGTCAGGGTGATAATGATGTACCATTGGTTAGAAATCGCATACGCATTAGATTACAAATAATCGTAAGCGGCACCATAACTATATTACCCTATGTCTCGAGCCTACAGTGTCTGACATATTAGAAAGTATAGTAGCGCGTATACCAATTAATCACGCTGTGCCCCTCATCGCAGGGGCACTATATCGTCGTACCGTACCGCAGCTGGCAGCGCGGGGCTACGATAATAGACTGGCCCTATTATTACAGGGCCTCCCTATAGCTGACTTCACAGATGAGGAGCTCGATTACCTAACAACGCTACCACTAGGCCTCCTAACGGCAGGTACGACTAATACGTATAGAGAGCTGTATTACCGCGGGCAGTATATTCATATACCCTCTTATCTATCTGACCACACCATAGCCCAATTCCTAGTAATAGTGGAGAGCCTGCGTGAGTAATACCAATACTACCCCACGAGTACCGGCCGCCGCACCTAACACAACAGTTGGCACTAAGCTGGGGTTGAATGATATAGTAACAGGTAAGGAGTATCCCGTTAACTTCTATCTTAGTCCTCCTACCTACGATAGCGATATAGATCTTATTGTAGAACTACTAGATAGTGACCAATTAAATAATGAAGCCAGAACAGAAGCTATAAAGTACCTCAGAGAAGTTTCTACATTGCCTCTTACTGAAGACTTCACCGAGGCAGGAAGAGATAAGGCCAGTGAGTATGTAGCAGAACTTGCCACTCCGGGTAGTATAGGTATACCTACAGGTAATGAAGTAGATCCTTCTAAGGGAGATTCCAGCAAATTAACAACTAAGCAGGAGCCGACTATAACGTATCCACCTGCGGCAGACTGGGGTATGAGAGTTACACAAGTAGACACTAATAAGAGTTATTTCTTCAGTCTATTGCCGGCTATGGACTCAGTCATACCTATGACAGCGAGTAAGGATGTACCCAACGCACTGCCGGGATTACACATACGAGTTAAGGCTAATATTGCTAAGTTGCGGGTACCAGGCAGCACACCTATCTACCAGCACATGGGGATAGATAGTGTAATGATAACTGTAGTAGGGATGTTCACTGGAGTAGATGGCGATAAACCGAGCCCGGCTACCTATCTATCTCATGCTACTGGTAAGGATAAGGTCGGGACTCTTATGGCTAAGCTAGATACTTATGGCGCTATGCAAAGCTTCTACGAGCACGCATACCTGAGTGGGGCTGATCTAGACGTAGAGATTAACATGGCACGCTACCAGGCCTTCGATGTAGAGGAGGGAGTGATACGCTCAGCTAAAACAGGTAATCCCCGCTTCCGCGGACACCTATCACTACTCGAGGTAGCACATGCGCGTAGCGATAGAACATACTATACGCTACAATTCGAGACACGCTCTCTAACGGAGGATAAGTGTGAGATAACTAAGATAGAACATATACCTGCCAGTCTCAAAGAGGCTATAAGCCGGACTACAGTAGAAGAGCAGGCCAATGCGGTGGATAGCGCCCTGGCTATAATTGAGGATATTGAGATGGCTAAGCGGGGAATCGATGGCAAAACGCTCTCTCAATGGGAGAGCAGGGATCCTGACCCCATCACCGGCCAGCGCCTTAGCGTGCATGAGGTATGTGATAGGGGTGGGGCGTGCAGATATTACGTCGTCTCTATAGGACAAGTATTTGAAGTAACTGGTGAAGATGCAATAAATAAACTTAAGGATGAAAAATATACATACTGAAGCAAGTATTGAGGCTACGGTGCAGGCCGTTACTGTAGCCACAGGCTCTGTACCTACGACTATTAGTATTGTAGGGGGAGTAGTAACAGCATCCACCGCAGGGGCTGCTGCGGGCGATGTAATTAATACAGTTGCTAATGGAGATAGCAGGCAATACACACCTATTGAGGCAGCCAGGGACGCAGTAACTATACTGGCTCCTACTAAAATAGAAACTGCAGCGCTTGGCAAGGTAGTTGGTGTTGGTACTAAGGTTGCATCTGTACCAGCAAGACTCGCGGGTAAGGTTATATCAAAGACTGGTATATTAAATACTGGGCCAGGTGCTAAGATAACTGGTAGTCTGGCTCAGTCTACTCAAGGCGTTCGTAGTGCCATTCTCTCTACTGCTAATAAGGCTAAGAGTAGCGCAGTGAACTTCACACAGCGCGCCACTCCCGGCATACTACAACCTCCCTCGAATTATCTCAGTAGTAGTAACGTCGCGGCTAGGTTCACTAGGTTTATAACTCCTGGGGCCAGTAATGTAGCTAGCGCTTCTCCTAATAATGTTGTTAATAATGCAAACGCCCTAACAAGAAGGGATATTCCTAATATAAATAAGGTAAGTCAAGAAAGTGGCGACATAGCCATCCAAATGCGTAATGAGAATGTATCTATAGATAATGCGTCTAGATGGATAGCTGATAACTATCCAAGTGCTGATGTTGAAGAAGTACTACGTGCTAGACAAATTATACGTAATAATGTTGATTTTCCAGTAGAAGATGATCCTGCTTCGTTAACCACTATTCTGTACAGAGAAGGTTATAGACCACAGGACATGAACCCGGCCGAATTAGTTAATTATATTAAGAATGTTAGGCCCGGCGTATCTGACAGCGTTGCGACTAGTTTAAGGTATCAGGTACTCAGTGAATATAATGAGAAGTATCCCAGAGCTATAACTGATGAGGGTGTATATAATAACATTATAAAAATTGCTAACACTCTACGCCCAGGCGCCACTGAGACCCAGAAGCTCAAGGCTCTTGAAGATATCTCTGATAAAAAGAGAGCTCTCAGAATACTTAACGAGATACTAGATAAACGATTAATTAGTAATATAAGAGTTACTTTAGTAAAACCTCCAGAAGGGGAAGTACCTCTTCCACTTAATCCTGACGGTACCCCAATTATCTCAACCCCTACTGTAGACTCTATTGATGATGAACCTATTATTATTATAGACTATACATTCGATACTATTGATTCTATAGTACCTATACCTACGAATACATTAACCGCGCCAGCTGTACCAGTAGGATCACCCCACAATACATTACAAACTAATACAGGTACGCTACCAGCATCTGTATCTGCGCCGGCCTCTCCAGCTAATAAGGTTATTTCTATTATGGGAGGGGGCGCCATATCAGAAGAAGCAGTTGCTAACCAGCTTACTGCAGAGATAGGAGGCCCCCCAATAACGGATTCAGTACTTAGAGAGACAGTAAGGGTCAATCTAGAGAATAAACAGGCAATAGTTGAAGATAGTCAGATAGAAAGTATATTAAATCTAGTCAAGCAAAAGATTAATCCCGGGTCTCTAGTAGTACCTAGAGTAGCTAATACAGGTGATATACAGGATATAGTAGAGCAATTACCTGATGAGCTGGGTACGCCTACTAATCAAGTAGTAGGACAGGCCCCAGATGCTACAACTGGCCGAGCTATTATTAACCATTCTACTTCGTCTATACAAGTAGAACAAATAGCAAAGAATCAGGCACAAGCAATATTAAATACTAATCCCGACATAAATCCTGATACGCTATCTAATAATCAGATACTTGCTCTTGTTGACGTAGCCTTTGCGGTAGATTTTAACAGAGATCCATTTACTACTTCTATACGTAATTATATAAAAGTTCTGAAATAAGGGAGAGTCTAATGAGATTACTGATATACATAGGTCAGTCTGTAACTATGAGATATCTAGTAGGTAAGATAGAGTCTGAGGTGACGGGTACTCTATCTATCACTGATAAGATAGTGACAGTGGGGCCCGCCCGTTCTAATCTACGAGATGTACTGACTATAATACAAGACAATAATACTATCTACACTAGGCCAGATGGCACGCCGACCTATAATGCCCCAGTGGCGCAGACGCTAACACGTCCGTTTAGTTGGGCCGCTGACGCAGAGGCGGCTGTGGTAGAGTACCTAGAGCAGGGTATAGCGCCAGAGGTACAGCTTATACGTCGCACTGCGCTAGTCACATACATAGATAGCCTCATAGTAGAGGCAGTCAGATTAATTGATAATGACCTCATATTAGAAACAGCAGCAGGAGACGTAAGAACGCCAGTCAACGAAGTACTCCAGATTACTACTGGGGTTCCATCTCGATGGAGTGATAGTATAATAGACCTGGAGGTATGGTTAGAATCTCTGGGCTCAGGTCGTTTCTACATAGATAGAATAGGAGACGCTACAACGATAGAGGCAGATATAGTCTATACTAGTCGGGGCCGTCAGATAGTAGGTAGACTAGGGGATATAACTGTAACGATGCCAATAGAGACAGTAGAGAGCGTAAGACAAGGCGATAAGACGTGGTTTAATACCCGGCCGCCGCGGGGGCCCATAATTCCTAACCTAGGTCTACTCCGCGCTGCTACTAGATTTATACGAAATTACACAATAAATGAGACTATAGGCGCAGAGTTATACGAGACGTATCTAATAGATGGTACTCGTATAAACAGCCGGGCCATGTATTTACAGGATGGCTGCATAGTATTGGCAAATGGGCCAGAGAGCTGGTGGGTCAGTGTAAGAGATGTAAGGTTACTGACGGCTACTATGTTCTCTGGTCTATCAGTTAATACGCTTATACCGTTAGGCAGGTCTATCCCGCAGGCTCGCACTGTGCCTATACAATCATCTATAGGCGTAATATATAGAGAAGGTGACTATAAGCCCATATTCTTCTTATCTATAAGAGAATGGAGTAATATATTCATTCTTGCTACATACGAGAATGATAATTACCTAGTAGCTAAAGAGGAGATTGGCCGAATTGAGTACTATTAAACCATGGCAAGAACTAGTAGCAGAACAACGGCGGCTCAACCCCGCGCGGCCTTATCAGCCGCAGGCAGGTCTATTTGAATATAAGGGCCTAGATGCACTAGTCATAGAGGCAGAGAGTTATACATGGGTAGGAATCCAGTGGCTGGGCGGCGATTTATGGGGCCGTCGCGGCTGGCAGGAGATAGCCGTATTTGTAAGAATAGATGGCCAGAGCTGGGCCAATAGGCGATATATCTACTTACCAGTAGATTTAGTAGAGCATCTCCTGCCATATATACCAATGGTAGATAATGGTTATACACTACGTTATCCCTCAGCGGATGATCTAGTACCTATATTCAGTGGTAGGCTGGTGTTGTTAAGTAGTCAGGGTATACACCCCCTATTACCCGGCTGGTTATGGACTGGACGAGTGATATGGCCTTACTATGAATATCAACACGTATCAGGTAATATAGCGCCGCCTAATACTCTCCAGTGGAGTAAGTTAAGACCTACTAATCTACTAGATCCCCTTGGTCCACCAAGCGTAGAGCAGATGACGCGTACACTACCTAATCTAGTAGGTGAGTTACCCACTAGGTTAGAGGAACCCTGGATAGGAACGTATACGGGCTGGTCTACTATTAATTATGGTGAGGAGACTACGCTATATCAATATAGAGCCCAGACTCAGGAATTATTCCTACTAGATAGCCCTCCATTATTAGATAGTATTTTATACAAACAGCAGTGGTTAATTGATAAGGTGCGCCTCAGTCATAGTATTGTACAGGGCGTAGTTATACAGCAGACAGTAACAGCAACATTGAGATTATGGTAACTAAGCTAGATCTAGTTAAGGATAGAGCTATTATACGAGGGGCCCTCTGGGATCTACTGACTATACTACGTCAGGGAGACCTAACAGCACTGCAGTGCCGGGGCCAGATACGAGATGGAGAGGATGGTGAGTTATTTGCTAACTTTGAGTTTGAGCCTCTAACTACAGTAGATAGAGATGGAGTGATCTACACACGTATTAAACCCTATCTAGGTGCCACACGTACTAAGCAGATACCTACTACAGCACCGCGTCAGACATGGTTCTATGATATAGAGTTATATGATCCCCTCGATGATGATATAGTGTATAGAATCATCGACGGCGCTGTAGAGAGCCGTCTAAACATAACATTACCTTAACATGTACACAAGAGCACTATACTCCTTCCTACTATCTCAGATTAATACTAATCTAGTAGTCATTCTAATCAATCGGCCCGAGCTAGGTATAGGTACTGTATTAACCCCCACTGAGATAGATGCCCGCCTGAATATCACCATGGCTGAAGCAGCCCTCTGGGAGATTAGTGGTTATAGTAGATTCATCGTCACTACCCCAATCATCACTATCCCAACACGTACAGCACCCACTGCTAGTTTGGTTGCTACTGCTACATTCACGCCATCAGGGGGGCCGATAGGGCCCTTCACTCATGCACTGGTAGTACGGGGGGCTAACCTAACTGGTGCCAGTCCAGCTAATGGTAATAACCGCGGTAGTAACGTGGGTACTGTAGTGCACATAGAAACCGTAGTTAGCGCACCACTCTCGGTAGCACCACCTGCAGTATACAATTGCACTATCAATTTACTGCTCAACGAGCAGACATGACTCCTATAGCTGCGACTTAGTAGAGAGGCCAGCAGGGTATAGTTCTGTGGCCTCCTCGACTGTTAGTTTTATTCATTCGCATATAATAAAATTCCACCACCTCAATACTAAGCATAGTGCCAATTACTACACGAGCCGTGCTATAAACTTCCAAATCTAGAGTCAAGTACATGCGTGGTGCCTGCTATTAACCACATAGTGAGGGGCATACTACTAAAGCGTCGCTGTCTAAACTCATTATTCATTGTGATTAACCTCGAGTCATTAATTAGAACACGGGCCCCTGCGCTATTAGGCGCTCTGCCACTATTAGATTGGTGGATAATACAATTACTCAGTAGTACTGATTACCCTGTCGTAGTTCTCAATAGGGATATACATTCTGTTAGAGTGCCCGGCCCCTACGACATGATAGATAGTAGGGGTAATTTTATCATGCGCTCAGAATTAGATAGCTGGGGTCTAGAACCACTGCAGAGAGCCATCCTCTCTACTAAGGCGGAGGGCAGTATAAGCGCATACGTACTGCGGTCAGGCAGCTCTAGTACTATTATAATCTACACTGCATTCTCTCGAGACAATAGTCTAGATCAAGAGGTACAATTAGAGGTCCCGCAGAATACAACGGTAGTAACTATCCGCTTCAATTCAACTGTGCCCTGGACACTACGCTATATAGAATCGCCCCCCCGCTTAGATGTACCAATACCAGATGAGTACATAGAGCTAGAGATAGACGCGGGCACTCATATTATGAGTACCATATCGTCTATATATCTGAATCCATCACTACCAGTAAACACAATATCGGGCCCTGCAGCAATACACATGATACCCCAAGGTGACGTATTCTATGTCGCTATAAATGAGGATCCTAATTTAGTCAAGGCTATACAACCTGACATAGACATAATAGAATACACAGAGACTAAGAATATGTGTATGGAGGTGACACTTGGCGCGTAAACGTAAGCTGGATCCAATAGAACTATTCGATGAGTTAGCGTATGAAGGCCTAGCTCAGGTTAAGACTGGGCACGTTATAGGTATAGTTGAATTTGCAGAGCAGTATCTACTGGCCCCCGGTGATACATTATTCCCGCCTCAGAGAGCTATACTGCGCGCTCTCTATAATGAGCCTCTACTAGAGGATGAGCTAGCTATACTACAACGATGGGCTGAGCAAGACGTAACCACCTGGGTACCAGACCGCTCCTACGTCAACATGGTACTAGAGTGTGGGCGACGAGGAGGTAAGAGCGTGCTAGCAAGTATATGCGTGCTCTACGAGTTCTATTGCCTTATTAACCTAGATAACCCAGCTAAGCACTATGGTCTCCTGAGTGGATCCCCTATAGCTATATTTGTTATAGCGCGAAGCGGGGCCCAGGTCAATGAGACGCTATTCGGCGCAATCAGGGGCTACGCTAGCCAGAGCGGGTACTTCAAGGGGCTAGTGAACAGTGGTCAGATAGAGATACTCACGCAGGAGATACGTTGCCCGGCTAAAAATATAGCCATCTACGCTAAACACACTAACTCGCAGTCCCTAGTAGGTTACTCCCTTAAGATGTTGGTTCTAGATGAGGCGGCCCGCTTCGAGTATAACGAGCTAGGGGAATCGAAGGCAGATGATATATGGAGTAACGTAGCTAAGGGGCTGAGTACCTTCGGGGATAAAGGTAAGAAGATAGCCATCAGTTCTGCTTGGGGTGAGGGGGACTACATACAGAATCTCTATAAGGTAGCGACACGCGATGCGCGCATGGTGGCATTCCGCCTACGCACCTGGGATATCAATCTACGACCAGAGGTCAGTGAGTATAGCCTCAAGAATAGTGAGGACTACATACGCGATCCCGTGACAGCAGCTCTGGAGTATGAGGGCATACGCTCTAGTAAGCACGGCTCCTTCTTCCAGAAGGAGTATATAGAGGAGGCAGTTAAGGGTCTCTCTTGTCTGGATGCACGTTCTATACCACTGGATATAGCCAATGGGGATGATACACGCTATTACGTATCACTGCAGATAACTAGGCTAGAGAGACTCAGTGAGGGCCGCTCCTATCTACACGTAGACTACGGACTCAAGAAGGATAGTGCCGCTATTGCCTTCGTAAGGAGCACTAAGCTAGAGGATGGTAGATGGGGCGTCATAGTAGATGGTCTACTAGTGTGGAAGCCCTATAGTGATAGAGATGGTAGAGGGAGGGGCATACAGCGTATAGTCTCCTACCTAGATATAGAGGAGAAGTTAGTGCAGATATGTCAGGCCCGCCATATTAGTCTCTGCTCATTTGACTCGTATCAATCTCAGTCCACTATACAACGACTACACGCCCACGGCATACGCTCTACTGAGATGAGTACCACTAATACAGCGCAGCTGAGTTACTATAACCTAACGCGACAACTACTCAATGAGGGGCGACTGATACTACCTCGCGATAGTACCTGGACGCATAGTCTGATGGCCGAGATGGGCGGTATATTACAACTGGCTAGTGGTAAGATAACTCACAACGAGCGGGCCAGCGGTAAGGACATAATAGATGCTGTAGTCAACGCTGTATTTAACTGCGTTAAGGAGGGCAGTACTCTCATGGGATTCAGTATGAGTTCTAGTGGCATCAAGAGTATCAGTAGCAAGACACTCAAGAAGAATAGAGAACTAACTACAGCTCGCGGTAAGGGGTTACTATTAGCAGCGCGTAAGCGGCGGCCCTCAATCTAATCATGTCCACAATAGATAAGCTCATCTCATCCATGATGTATTAAAAACTGTCCCCAGGCGCGCCATAACCATAATGAAATTATCTCCAGTTATATTTGAGTTCCAGGAATTATTCAGCTCGTGGCGATACTACCTGTATATCACACCGCCGCGTTCTCTTCGTGGGGTCACGCCTGGCACCAGTCAAAGAATACATCTCCAGTCGACTATACCCCTACGTTTATTGCTGGCCCCCTGCGAGCCAGAGTATATACCACTGGCCTATCCCCAGTACAGCACACCGCGAGCCAGTGAGGCATTCAGGCTAGAGAATGCCTATAAGATAGAGATCTGGAGATGGAGGCAACAATCTAAGGTACCAGGGCGCGTAGTCCAGGATTATCAGGAGTCATTAGTAGACACACGATACTGGTGGATAGGTATGTCTACCAGTCGCGAGCGTATAGAGATAACACCAGTAAACAATATAATTAGTTTATTCGATTACCCCGATATACTAGCAGGCATCGTTGTTAAAGATGCACTGGGTGCTATTGTAGATTACACCGTCAAGGACCAGAGCACTAGCCGAGCAGAGCGCTTCAAGGCGGAGATAGAATTACCTAATAATGATCCCGTAGTAGTAGAATACGATACACCGGTAGTGCCGATAGAGGTCTCCTATACAGATAAGGTCAGTGAACAGTGGAATCGGATCTACTAAAACAAATAGAGGCGGCTAGTAAATACCCATCGGCTGGTGTTGGTTCACTAGAGGGCTCCTCTAGCCGATTCGGCGTGTCATCTCTTAGTGAGACTCAGCGTTTTCTAAGAGATGCGCGCCCGAATAGTCTAGAGGCGGCCTTGTTCTCACACAATAGGTTCCACTCGGATTTTACCCTAGAGTTATTACACGATACTTTTAATAAAGAGAGCTTCAGAGCAATAGGCCAAGAAAGACAGGATAAATTCTATCAGAGTATGAAGCCATATATAAAAATGGCAGAGGGTATATTTACTAATGAGATAGATCTATACGATGAGGTAGGTGGTACTGTCGTAGTCGACATGACTATATCTAAGAGAGAGTCACAGGCATTAAAGGCAGCATCTAATAATCTAAATGTCATACCCTATACCGCTAATAAGGGCCAGGGGACTACGCTGATGCACTCTAAGCTCGAGTTGATAACCAGAGAGGACGGTACTGATGTAGGTAGAGTACACACGGCCCCTTATATAACCGAGTACGGAACTAATGCCCTCGAGGTAGGAGCGGTAGTATCAGGTATCGCAGGAGCCGGCGCTATAATATCAGGCAGGGCCCCGCGACTAGGTATAGTAGGAGCTATAGCCGCCCCTCTACTCATGGGCGCTGGCGTAATGCTCAGGAATACTAATAGTAGTCTTCTTGATATAGGCCTTAAGTCTAATAAAAAGGATGTATTCTACGAAACCAGTAACCCTAAGTTTGTTACTGAACTCCGCACTTATATGCGTTCCCTAGCAGAGGGCAGGGAGCTAGATACTTCTCGCAATAGATTCATCTTAGGTGAGTCAGAGGCTATATTAGCCATGACCCGCGACGCGCAGAAGGCTAATGGCATAGTACTGAGCCCAGCAAGCTGGAGCCTAGCTCAAGCAAGAGATGATGATGGAAATATCATCAGCCGAGATAATAATTTAGATAGGAATCACTACGCCAGACTAGAGAACTTTGAGAACACTATAGTAGAGCGGGCCTCTGACATACCAATACTAATGGCTACTAGTGGCCAGGTAGATTCCAATGTACACCATCGTCTACATCAGGCCGGCGTTATAGCGGGCTCTAACGTAGGTACTCATTATAATAAACACCTATTTGAGAATATAGACGAGAAGGGCACCGATGCGCTTTATATGGGCACTCGACGTTTCAGTGCTCAACACAATAGGGAGATCATGATACGATTGACTAGCGAGGATGACCCCGCTGCCTTCGCGTATTATAAGGGCATGTTATTGTCTGATAATAAGTTCAACGTCTCCGATATAGAGATGACGCAGATGGGTTATACCAATAAGTCATTTATACGTGCTACTACTGGTACTACTATATCTCAGCTACCCAGCTTCCTGGGAGCCTCTCATTTCTATGAGGTGGCTATCAATAACGCAGCGCGCGCTCGAGTAAGCGGACACCTAGACTGGAGAGAATCATTAGAGTCTTATACCAATAGGCCGGGCATAGCCACACAGAACTACCTAGCGCGCGCTGCGCTAAATGGGGCCCCCAGTGTTGTGCCAGACCAGGTCCGCGATTACGATAGAGCTCTATTATCGCCAGGCCTAGGCTCTCTCATTAATGAATACACTATCATGGCCGGTTTTGGCAGGCTATATAAAGATGAGGTGGGGGCCCTACCTAGTATAGCGGGGGCCTTCGGTGCAGTACTAGATAGAACACTGACATACTACGGCACGTTCTTCGACTATGATGAGACGCGCGATAGTATGGTACCAGTGGCTGGTGTATACGAGAATGCGCTTACATTTGCTAGTAGCTTTGTAATGACTACAGCGGCCAGTATGGGGCTATACTTCAGTATAGGTATACCCCTAGGTTACATAACTGCAGAACTAAATAAGTCGATGGTCCAGGGTACTATCGACAGCGCTGTACAGAAGACAGCAGGAAAAAGATATCCTCAGCACTTACCTATACTAGACATTGCCCCCGTCGATAATTTCGAGTTAGCTAAATACATGCAAGAAGTTCAGGGGCTTAGCGGAGGCACCCTCGACAACTATTACACTAATCGTATAAATACACTGCCCGCTCTCAATAACCTATTTTATAGAGAGAGGGGGGCCACCTTCTTCGAGTATATAACTAAGCCCTTCATACTAGATGTCATGAATCCCTATGAGAGAGGGAGTGCAGAGGACATTAAGCTAAGGCGCTCTGCGGATGCCTTCCATGATTCACTACGGCGCCCTATTGGTCTAGAGACCACCTTTGAAGAGAGGTATAACCCAGTCTCGCGTGAGATGGAGCCATTCCTAGTGTCTCTCAGGGCTACTAACATAGGCTTTGAGAGACAACGAGAATTAGCAATACTAATTGACGAGGTAGGGGCTAGTCTACCTGCTGCACCCTGGCGCTGGGGATGGGGAGAGGGTAAGGAAGACAGCCGCTCCTTCGTGAGTATGGCAGAGGTATTCAGCTTTAGTGAGATGGCAGAATCCTTCCATAGAATCTTAGGTACTGGAAGCCAGAGCCTCAACTACATAGTCAGTAGTAGCGAGAATAACACTAGCGGTATGAAGGGCCTCCTCATGCGAGGGGGCGCTATGCTAGGAGGAGTGATGCGTTCTACTAAGGCGCGCCTCCAGGGCAATAACTTATTTATGGGTATAGGGCCCATAGCAACTACTAATCTAGCTGCAGAGTATAAGGAACTCATGAAGTTAGAGAGACAGATGTTAGTAGAGAACCTACTGACATGGGAGGTAGGCATTAACGGACAAGGTAGCCGTCAGATAGGTAATGTACAAACTCTGGAGCAGCGCCAGTTAGTTGCTAAGTTTGTAGATCAGCTGATAGTCTACAATCAGGCCATACAGAGTAGTCCCTACTATCAGCAGGCAGTACAACGGGCAGCGGGGGCCACGGCAGCTCAAGAGGATCTATTCAGATTAATATCAGGGCGTAATAGTCGCTTCCTAACCTCATCGTTCTTCCGCAATAAGGGTATTATAGGTGCCTCTGTATTGGCTCTTATGAATGTACAGACTGGCCTAGCTAATATACTAGATGCCAGTGGGCCTAGTTTCCTGCGTTCTATTAACCTACAGTTCGGTGATGTCGACGTAGAGGAGGTACGCTACAATAACCGCAATCTAATACTCGAAGGGCCCGTCATGGGGGCCGCTTATACAGCATTAGCAGTAGCCGGGGGTTATGTAGGTAGTGAGGTATTCGGCAGTATGGCTATTAACCGGTATAGTCTCAGCGATGAGTTGTATGCCAGTGGTAACAGTCGTCTAATATCCGCAGAGGCAGAAGGAGTACTGAAGCGAGGCACTCTAGTCAAGAAGGGTAATAGATTTATGACGTGGGGTCTAACTACAGCAGCGCTACTATGGGCCCCCCGCGTCATCACTGGTGTAGGTAACTTTATAATGAATATCTTCAACCGTATAACAGGGCAAGAGGGGCAGGTACTAGACGAGAACTACGCAACAGTAGGTAGTCTCCAGGCATGGAAACAATCAGTACTCAATAGGGTCAATACAGGCGGGCTAGTTGGCAATAGAACTGAGAGGACTTTAGAGGCATGGTCTGCATTCGTAGCAGGACGTATTAGTGCACACACACCAGTAGCAGCTATAAGTCAACGGGCCAAAACTATAGAGGTCTACGCGAGTCAGGCCCCCACGTCCTACATACAGTTCTTCATAGCGGAGTCACGGCGCCGTGGTTCTGAGATGGATAAGGGCGTATACAGTTATAGTATGGGGGTACAATCAGCACCTGTACTGGGTATCTCTATGAGCGTGTCAGCCCCGCTGGCCTTTGACGCTAATAAGCCCTTCGCTGAGGCCTTCATATATAACCAGGAGAAGGATAACGTTATCAATTACATACAGAGCGCTGGTAATGTATCATTAGCAGTATCGTTAACGGCTGGGCTAGTTAGTCTGTCTGCTCTGTTACCAGAGTACGCGCGCTCTAAGATACTACGCGATCCTACGATAGGTGCGGGTGCGAAGGATCTCAGCAATAAGATGACTAACTTAGCAGCACTAGTAGATGACTGGGGCGGCCGGGCTATGAATGTACCCATAGCAGGTGCACGAACTGCGGTTGGTTCCTTCTGGCATTACTCAGGTAAGGTAGTAGACACAATGGCGGGGTTCAGCTACGGGGCACTACAGGGATTCGACAAGCTAGATAGAAGACTAGCTAAGGTCATAGCTCTGAGTAACTTTATTGTACCCCCTGTGCTAGGCGCACTATTTGGACTAACGGGCACGAGTCCACTAACAAGTTCCCTACTTGTAGGTACCTCTCTGGCCTTCGCATATTCCTTCGCTATGAAGCACGATCCATGGCGTAAGAAGGTAGCGGCTCTACAATCTCGTGTAGCGAGAATAACAGGTATGGAGGATATTAGGATAAGCCGCGGTATGCATACGGGTCTACGCAGATGGCGGGCCTATCGTATGCCACTACTTCTTGGCACTATAGCGGCCCTATTCCAAACTAAGACTGGGTGGAACGTAAGTGAGGGCATGGACGACAATGTCATGACTCGACTAGCTACAGTAGGGCTCTATGCCGGCGTAAACGCTATGGCAGTAGTGGAACTAGGAGACCTCGGGCTAGACCCAGGCGCTACTATAGAGCGGTATCGTAGAATGAGGGCCAAGGTAGGTAAGATGCACCCACTGAACCCACTAGGTATGTGGCGTAAGCTACGTCTAGCTTCTCTTGAGAGAGACATACGGTCTGACTTTAATACTGTAGAGACCTACCTATCAGACTACCGTAATAATCGACGGGGCTACCATAGCTTCGATTTACTAGATGAACACCTGAAGACAGTTCACGGCACAGCATACCATAATGCTATGAATGAACACGGCCGGCGCCCGTCTAACTTCCAGGTACGGGACATTATAGACGAGGCAGGTAACTATAGACTAACAGATTACAGTGAGAACCTACGCACCCTAGTAGATAGCCGAGACTACCTCAAGTATAGAAACGCCAGAATACTGGGGCCCGGCGGTAGTAGACTATTGCGTTCTGCAGCGGCACTAGGCGCCGTGAACATAGCCGCTACTGCTCTTCTATTAGGTGTGGGTGCTATATTATCTAGTTCAGGTAATCAGGAGGAAGCAACAGCGGGCTTCTATAACGCTATGGATGACACGCCACTGGAGTTCGTGTCTAATGCATTCCGTCTAGTCACACGACGGGATATAGCTGTGGCACAGGATCCCCTGGAGCCTCTGGTTGTAATGGCAGATGGCGCCTATAAGCGTAAGCGCGGCGTGCGCTTAATCAACCCCATAGAGAGCAGCGTAGGGCGTATGAGTACTGCAATAGATAACCTACGCAACAGCTTTGTATTAAATGCCAGTAACCCATTTATGAGTGTCCTAGTATTTGGTACTAGTGTACGAGAGGGAGAGCTAGGCTCGCGTCAGACCTTCTACATGCAGCTACAGTCTACTAACCAGGACATCAGTACGGCAGTATATTCTACAGCGCCAGCCTATATGTTCAAGATGGTCAAGGCAGGGGCCATGGGCCAGCTATACGCGCGCGACTACCGTAAGGCTAATATAACTGATGCCTCGATGAATAACTTATCAGAGGATCAGCGCAAGTTTATGGCCATCAGCGTAGTCAGTCTAACAGCACGATTAGACCCATTGACTGATAAGAACCGCCGGCGCGTAACTAGCCCATTCAATAGAGCCAGCCTGGCCCTCTATAGAGCGGATCCGTTGATGAACATAGCGTTGAGTAGTCGCCTGCAGGTAATACGCAACTTCGCATATCAGCGGCCTGAGTCATTAGTATCTGAGATGACTAATCTAGGTAATCCTGATGGTATGAATCCCCGGGATAGTAAAAAACCCAAGTCATATCTAGACACGCTAATTGCATCGCTGAGTAAGGGAGACATGCGACTGTTAGCAGAAACTGCATTCCCTAGTCTGGCATCCAGAGTGGCTAACCCCCTCAACTTCGTACAGTACGAGAACTTCATTAAGTACTCGTCGGAACGGCGTACAGGAGGTAGACGGGTAGATATATATGCTGCAGATGGAGACTGGCTGGAGATGGGCGCGCCTAGATCAATGAGGACAGAGGAGAGCAATATCCTGGGTATGATAGGGTCCTTCTTAGTTAACTTCTGGGGTAAGATACCACTAATCAACACACCCATTATGACGAGTCTAGCTGGGGGCGTTGCAGCCACTATGATTGCGGGCGCGATAGGCGCGATGATGAGTTTATTTGGCGTACTAGAGGGAGGGAGGCAGGCACGAGCCATAGATAACGTTATGACTGAGCTGCGTGTTCTATGGGCCGGTGAGAGGGCGGAATACTTTGTTATAACGGCACCTCAGGCTAAGAGTCCCCTAGGAGAGAACCGTATGAAGTATGAGGTGAAGCGCGGCCGCTTCACTTATACGCTACACGCTAGTCCACCTGATGGCATGGGCGGAGAGGTAGGGAAGAGAATAGGTTATTTCCTCAATAGTTTTATGAGTATGACTGCAAATGACGAGATGGATACTCTAATGGCACGCGTATACGATGCCCCTATTATAAACGAGAGCACTGTGCGCAGTATAACTGATAGGGATGATCTAGTACGTAGATTAGTAGATAGTCTAGATGACACTATAAGCCGCGGGCCCGATAGCTTCCTAACTAAGATACTAAACCTACTAGATAGCGATATATCAATTAATAATGGGCCCGCCCCGTTCTCACAGAAGGCCTACTCACTACTAGGATTAAGCGAGGAGACATTCAAGATACAGTATGGAGATGCTGACTCATTCCTAAGACGTCGTATACGCGAGGTCATCAAGGAGACGATAGAGCGCGAGGTTATACGTAAGATATCTCTTAACCCCGACCCTGGTGATGCCTTCATGATATCATCACGCTTCCGTGGTCTGACATCAGACGAACAGATACGCATCATAAGCGCTAACGTACTAAATGAACTAGGCTTCCTATTTAAGGATATCAAGGAGAAGGCGCTGATAATGGCTGGGGCCACTACTGATATAGAAGTATTACGTAGTCGCAATCAGAGAGTAGAGGACTGGGCCAATAAGCAGGGTGGCATTATAGATATAGAGCGGAAGAAGGCACCTCAATGGAAGCGCATATTTCACTGGGATAGCGGTAAGGCCCCCATAGCTGACCCTTCAGAGATAAAGGTCTACCCATTTTTTAAGGCGCGGCTCAGCGCACGGGGATCGCTTCAGGCATTAGGCGGCGGCATTATGACAGCCTGGGGTGGCATAGAGAGTCTAGATGTAGGTAGCGCATTCATGAGACTCGGCCGATCTCAACGGGATGAGCTATACACTGAGGCAGAGAAACAGCTACTTGAGGAGCATGCCGGTATGACAGTGCGTAACTCCATAACTGGTATAGTCACAGGTCTAGTGGCCGCTAAAGCAATAGGAGCTATAGGCGCGGCAGTCATAGGCGCCCCTCTAATAGCAGCAATAGGAGTGGTAGCAATAGGTGTAGGTATAGCAACAGGACTATTTGCGTGGGGCTATAAACACCTAGAGGCAGTCACCAAGGGCGATGCCTGGCAGGACTTCAGTCAAGCTAGTGAGAGATTCTGGACCGGCGTAGATAGAGCTATAGGCGACATAATCGGAGATAAGATACCCGGCTTTCTATCACTAGGTAATGATCAGGTAAAGGGCGTCATTACATCAGCTATAGGTACGGCACTAGGTGTAATGTCACTAGTCGGGGCGGCTGCAAGCTGGTTCAAAGGCGCGGGCTGGGGTCTAATAGCTAAATCAGGCCTGGGGGGCCTCCTAGGAGGAACGGCCATATCTGCTGTCCCAGGCGTACACGAGACACTGGCTCGTGGTAGTAGTGCCGCAGTAGAGGGTATGGGTAAGATAACAGGGCTGAACATGTTTGTCACGCCAACAGATTATCTACTAGCGCGTTATAAAGAAGGGCCAGGCGGTATGACACTAGCTATGCCGGGGCGGGCCTTTCAATACAACGCGGATAGATGGGCCGAAGCTAGCAATGACTCTGCTGGTAATAGGACGGCAGCCATGCTGCTACCGACGCCTGCTGGAGGAGATAGTAACATACAATTACTAGATCCATTCACAGAGAGAGAGATAGCACGACGGGCCCGTCTCTTCAACGTAGAGATATTCGGACAGACCAGCTGGGTCAAGTCAGCGCGGGCCAGTAGTGATTGGGGCTCCATAAAAATATACGCTAGGCAGCAGATGCTAGGCCAGTATAAGAACAACATAGCGGCTATTCGCGCTACTGTATCAGACACTATGAATAAGCTAGCCCAGTCAGCTACTCCTTATAGTGCAGAGGTGGCCCGTCTAGCCATAGCTGTCAGTAAGACAGTAGGCAGGCCTGCACCAGCTACTCAATCTCGAGCCATTATAAGCAATAATGGTAACTTCAATCCCGAGCTCAAGGAGATAGCAGAGGAGGCAACACGGCGGGGCCATATAGCACTAATATCTCAGGAGACCAGCGCCGAGCAGAATGGTAATACAGTAACAGTCACAACAAGACCCAGTGACGATAATAGTCTCTGGGTCAATAGGTTAGATGGTAAACTTGATAGAGAGGCAATGCTACGCATGGGCTAGGCCCTCGTGTCAGGAATCCCCAGCATTATTAGCTTGACTCAATCTACCCTAATAAGCTAAGATGGAGGGATGGACAAGCATAGAGCCAGTACCCTTGCGGGTGCTGGCTCTTTTCTAGCTTTGCATTATCGAGATTAGCCCTTTGCTTACGGCGTAGCTGTCGGGAAGATTCATCCCTATGACTACGTTTTTATCTACACCATCAACGAACTAGCAAAACGTCAGGGGGGAGATAATCAAGACGGGAAGCGATAGGTAGAACGTTTAATGTCAAGCTGGGCAGTGTGACAACACTCAACTAGCTTTTTGTAAACGTTATTTGAGATTCAGACACTTCTAACGTATTTAGAGGAATTAACCCCTCTAAACTATAACCATCTTCTCCTTCAGGATTGGAATAATGTTCAACAATAGTACCCAAATCACTCTGACTTAAACCATACTCAGGTAAATCTTCAATTAAACGAACTTGGGTAAATAAACTAAATTTCATGCTCTAACCTCCTTAGCAGTAGCGAATAAACTATGTTTATAGTGCTTCCGCACACCATCGCCATCGTCTACCTCAAGCATTCTATTGTTCCATCTGAGATACCTCCCGCCGTGATAGTTCGTTTTCAATGAGCTTACCTCTAATTTTCAGATGAAATGGGCGATGACTAGACCAGATAATAGCGCAATAGATAAAGCCTATTCGAATGTCCTGATAGAAGGTATAACCGCATCTATCATAATTAATGGAACCACCTAGGCCAAATATAAATGTACTGATGAATACATTGAGGCTATTATAAAGAAAGTATTCATCTAATATATGCGTGCTATATTGTGATGCCACTATGCGAGGGGCTCCAACGTATTGAGGAGTGTCTTGGCCATCTGTATACGCCGGTAGATACGACTCGCTATAGCTGGATTCTCCTTGTTCACCTCCTCTATTACAATTTGCTTGAATCGGTCTATGGCCTCGAATTGCTTGACAGTCTCCATCAGTGCGCGCGCATCCTTCAGTAGTTGGCGCTGTTCCTGCAACATAGTTACCCATATTTCCTCCTTGACTTTCCTAGCCTTAATAAATGGCTCATCATCAGCCGACTCGAGAGCTATAATACCTGCTTTAAGATCATTGAATATAGTCTGTAGCTGCGTCTGAGTATCAAATACAGAGCCATATGGATAGTTCACCCTTTCCATTATAGGCGCGCTTCTATAAGCGGTTATCCATTCACCTACCTCGCGCGCTGTAAGATCAACCCCGTGCATAGATAAGGCGCGGGATATATCGCTCTCACTGGAGCCCTTCTCTATTAACTGCACGACAAATTCTGTCATCCCACAAGCATCAATAGGATGGCGGAGAGCCACCTTATAGTTATCCAGTGGTTCAGATATTACAGGGTCATTGAATAATCTCTCTAGAGCTACTAACCGCTCCCAGAGGGGCTGCCATTCAATAGTCCCTATAAGCTGCTTACTATCAAGTAGACTACCAAAGTCATCCTTCCAGTCCCGCAGTTCCTGCAGTATATTAGTGTAGTCTGCCATCATCTACCACGCTATTCAAGTAATCAGCGGCTGTATAGACATTACCCTCGACGATCTCAGGGATCTCGATGCGCTTATCCTCTTCCTCCATCTGCATACGAATATCAATGGGGCCTAATACAGGCATGATATCAGGATTAATCAGATAATTAAGTAATTGGATAGCAAAAGCATCAAACTTACGCTTAATGGTACTACTATCTACATTAAGACCGCCCGCAATGTCATTGCGACTGCGCTGCGTAGCCCAGAGCCAGGCAGCATGCCTGTATATGTCCGGGCTAGTTCTCATAATTAAATACATGCACTTACGCACTGTCTCATATGAGAATGTTCGATTGTAACAAGCAGACTCGAAATCAATCTGCTGATAGAACTTCTTACGCAGATAATTCTTTACTTCATCAAGCCAGGGGTTAGGTTTGGGCATACATATCCTCTATATACCCATTAATCTTATCGTACTAAATACCAGTATGTCAATTTAATAATCTATAGAGATCAAGTAGACTCTGATCCTCTGCGAGCTCAGGGTAACAATCATGGAGATAGGGACAAGGCTTACCAAAGGAATCGAGACAGGGACTATAATTATCCTCAGGGTAATGGTGAGGGTAGAAACCTGCTGTGATTAATTTGTGCGTGCCAAAGAATGAGGTTAATACGCGATCCATGATGCTGCGGTCAATAGGCGTTAGTACCAGACTACCCTCCCTGACGTTATAGATACCCATAGCATCAACGCGAGTGCCTGTCAATTTCTCATAGGCATAGGCATAGGCACAGAGCTGAGGGTTATACGCCAGCTTATCTGTAGTATAGGCAGACTTACTGGTCTTATAATCAACTATAGTTAGGCCATGAGAGGTGATTCCCACCCAGTCAATGAAGCCCAGGAGGTTGATACCGGCATCACCGCCGCAATCAGTCGGCATGGGCACCTCATTTATAATAGTGCCGTCATTATATCCACTGATAGGTAACTCAACATAGATAGTGCGCTTAAACTCCTTAGGAGGAATAAAGGCCCGGCACAGGTTAAACGCGTCAGTCAGTGCACCAATAACATCAAGCTCAACATCCAATTCAGGATTAAGCATAAGCATATATTCATTAGCTGCATGCCGTAGAGCGAGGAGGGGCTCCTCTGCCTGTTTCCATGCAGTAGTAGACTGATAAGCGCTACTCACCTTACCGGCAGCGGTGCGTATGGCATCGGGACCCTTATAGTCAGCGCGGGCTCTGTTATGCAACACTGCATAACCATCTACTAGGCCCATTAAGTAACTAGAGATAGTGGTCTGGTCCGACGCAGGCGTATTAGATACAATGACACCAGCGGCCATAAGCGCGCTTATGTAGGTCTCCTCGAGGCACTGCTCTAGATTATAATCATGTTCTACTTCAGGATCATAGTATAACTCGAGGGCCCCATGCACTAGGTTACCCAATAGAGTAGAGCGCGTAGCCCCACTCTTCCTATTGAGGTCAACGTATTTATGATAGAACTCCATCCCACAGCGGCGATATACGCGCAGTGCACTAACAGAGTAGTAGGGCGGGCGTTCTGCTACAGATCGACTAGTAATAATATTAGAGGTCATCGCTAACCTCTGCGCCATAATGAGCTAATAATACTGCCTCAGCCATACCATCATGGGGCTTGTGACAGAGAGAAGTCCTGAATAAATTAACAGCAGGATAGAGATTCACAGCAATAGATACACTGCGTGTCTTAGTAGGTTTATTATAGGTCCATTTGATAGGCGGGGTCATATCGGCATAGTGCGATTGCCACTCACGGGAATCTACTATTACATAATTCAGACCTATACCCTCCAATAGGCCAACTAGTCTCCCATAGTTAAACATAGTCTTAGCAGCAGAACCCAGACCCTGGCGCTGCTCCTTTCCCTCAACCATCTTGGGCCGGACTACTATCTGACGCTCAATAATAGTAAGATGAGGTTTATAATGAGACAGGTAATTCTTAATTACCCCCATGTTTATATCCTTATCAGACGTAGAGATTGGCATGATTCTAACATCAACTACATTATGGGTATCACCCTTTTGTAGTATACAAAGCCCCCCAGCTAAACCTGGGTCTATCCCACATATAAATTTAATCAAGATAATCACCAACTAATATATTATCATTATAGCACATAACGCCTGCTACACTGAGAATAATTAATTGAATTGAAACAACCAGGGATTCCAAGTTAGTTCAGTATTATCATCTAACGTGACAACCACTTTGTTCTTATGATTAACGTAGGGGTTACCCTTCGTGTTATAACTATAACCCGCTGACTTAGGATACGTTGATTGATATGCTATATTAGTAACTACTTTATTATTAATCTCATCACCTAGCTTGATGTGCATGAGAAGCCTGCCTGGAAGTAATCGATTAGTGAAGTAGAGTCGAATGACGTGCGGTTATAACTACGACTAGTAGGAGCATACTGCTGCTTAACCGCATCAATATACATAGTGAACTGGAAGTCATCGCCCATATAGAAGCGGGCCCACCCCTCATCAGTGAATAAACGTCTGAGCTCTAACTGTTCGATAGCCAGGTTATCAAAGGAGAGATTACACCTGCCTATAAGAAAGGGTAGAGAACGCCGCCACTGCGCTATGCCTGCATCTACCTCAGGGCTATGATAATCTATACCGAAGCCGAAGTTCTTATAGCCTAGTACGAGTACCTTACTGGTTGCAGCACTGAGATTAACCAACTCATCGATTATACTAACGGGATGGATACCAGCGATTATGTGATACACGATGTTATCTGAGAGACGCAGTACTGATATCAGACTGCTATAGTTACTACTAGTAATTGAGATGCCGAGGCCCCGCACTAACTCCCGGCTTACGATATCCTCTATTAGAGTATCGTAGCGATGTAGATGACCTTGGTTAACAGTAATGTTAGCTATAAGCCCGCGGGCCTTAAGTTCTACTAGGTAATCCACTATATTAGGATGAGATAGTGGGTTACCACCTCCGTTTGCTAACTCGACCCCAGCAGGTATATCACTAAGGACATCGAGTAACCGTGTTAGGTCAGCGTGTTTACCATTACGAGTAGAACTCTCATGACAATATTTACATCCCATATCACAGTAGTCAGTGATCTTAATATCTATAGAGCAGGGATAGGCGGGGCGGGCCCCAACCACACTTGTAGTACGAACCAGGGTACCATCAGCATATAGAGTACACTCATAGTCACCATTGGTATAATGCGCTAAAGTTGTCGTTTCATTAAACTTATTCATAGAATTACGGATAATCAGTATTAATCCCCATGATCTCGCAGGCTTCGATTAATTTATCTATCCCCCCGAACCATCCGGCGGTAACATTAGAATGGCTCAACGTGCATCGGAGCTCTTCGATGAGGCATTCACCTCTACGCTCTTCTGTGTAGGCTTCTGGAGAAGGATATAATTCGCATTCCCAATCTCCTACTTGACGGTGAGTATCAATATCAAACTTTTTGTTATCAACCACTATATACTTTCGCCCGACTGATTTAATAGTTCCCCATGTACCATCCTCGTGGGGAATTACTGCCCATACCCTGGCCCCCTTTTTAATAAAGTCTTTTGGCAACATTTGATTTTCCTCTGGTAAATTAGTTTAGACGAGCTTTAGCTAGTGATATCTAATTGCCCTTGTAAAAGAAGTCGCTAGCATACTCCATAACTGCTTTATTATCAATCACATAACTGTAGTCATTATCACTACCGGTTAGGATAAAGCTATAGGGCGAGAATAGATAACGCATCATCATATTTTTATTAGCTACAATAGCATCGAGGAAGCCGTTCAACTCATTGGCATGATCCATGTAGCCGTCATTAAGACTTTCGTATTCGTCATATACTACATCCTCGGCAGTTACAGCAATACCCTCTGATAGCAGGTAGAGTATCATGTCATAGGCGTCTTTCATCCTATCGTTAGCGGCGAAGCCCGTGTATAAATAACTGGCCTTGGCTGCTATAGAACTCAGGATAATAGTATCAGAACCAAATTCGCCAATCTCGAAATGTATTAATTCAGGGATAGTAAGGCTAGTCTGACAGGGAATAGATATACTATGGGTGCTCGAACTATTAGTTTCAAATACACCCTGACGGACTTGAATGCTAAGCATAGAAACCTCTTAAGAAATTGTAGATCTACTTACGACGGGTTGACACTAGTCTCGACAACAGAGGCACGACAGTGAGGGCTATCAGGTTAAGTCATTAAACAATAAGCCAATTATTGTAATAAGAGCGAGAGCCAGCCCTATAACTAACGGTGCATTATCCATCTTAACCTCCCAGGATTATTAATAGTGATTTGACATTAACTCTAGTGGAATGGGGAGCGCTATCGTTTATCTGCGGCGAAGGCGCGTTGTGTTAGCTTAGCCATATCCCTAATAGCATCCCATCCTGCCTCACCATATTGAGATACAGCATATTGCTCAACAGCGAGTAGTATATCAGCTAACTCGCACTGCCTCAATAACGAATTAGTGGCCTCGCGACACTCGAGCAACTCCTCGTATATCTTATCCAGCGTATTAACAAAATATTTAGGGATAGGACTAGAGTGATAGCCCGGCTGGAAGGAGTCATTAACTGCTATACTAAAGCGGGGCTCAGCTATACCAGTGCCATAGTACCACCAGTGGTCCTCATAAGAGCGCTTACCATAAGAACCCAGCTCTAGATTCAATGGGGTATAAATTATATCTGTCTCATTGTCACAACGCACAAACTTGAGATTATGTGGATTAATGTAATGTAGCATCCACTGGTATGCATCACGACAGATAGTATCTTCAGTCATACCAGGCATACCCTTATACACGAATAACTCTAGTTTCATGAAGTAAGGGCGGCTATAATCATCATTATCCAGTGGACGAAAGCACGGCGTAATAGCTTGCAGTGCGTCACCTGCCTGATAATGTCCATTTATCGCATTATAGATGAAGGTCTGTTCTGCGCTACCTACCAGCACAAAAGAGTCGTAACAGCTATAGGAGGCCTGACTGTTAGGCTCTGGTGAGGTTATAGAGCCGATATCGCGAGGGCACGACCCATTTTAGATCGACTATTCTATAGCCCTTCTGTTTATAGTACTCCTGCGCTTCTACTAAATAGCGGTAATTAATAGTAAACATTTGATTAGTCCTTAATTAATAGAACGTTTCTTTCTTGATAATACGCTAGGCGGCCCTCGCAAAATTGAATTACAGAGCTAGGTTGAGCCTTAAGCACCTTTTCTACCTTGGCATTGTCAAAGAAGCGCACATCCTTATTTATAAAGTTAGGAGATAATAGGTCGTTGATCTCTATGAAGATACGCGGAAGTAATTCAAGTAAAGAGGCGGGCGGCTCCTCCTCGATTACTCTCTCACATAGAGCTGCATCCATCTGACAGAGATACACATGGAATGGCTTATTAGGGTACTCTTTCATCAGATACTCTAGATTAAGACTAATAAGCATAGATAGGTTAGCAGACATTAAATAATCTCCTGTTAATATCAGATGATAGGAAGGCCTCTAACCAGACAGGGCGGGGCTCTATAAGATAACAGGCCCGCGCTGCGATAAGAGGATGATAGAAGTAAGGTAAAAACTCTAGCTGAGCTAGTGCCTCTATATGATGAGGCGTAGCTATACCTCTATGATCTAGTATACCCAGGGTAGGGTAGCGCTCGTGATATATATTTAGGTTATAGTTGTGCAGATACTCAGTAGTATCTAGACAGTACCAGGCAGCGCCAGAGCGGGGCCGCTCCATATCAGATAGGTAGCCTGTTATAATCGGCGGGCCCTCACTATCCTCACATAGATACTCTATGGCACGTCTATACATACGCCACTCCTGGGCCCAACTCGACTGTAGTGTTATAGTAACAGCACTATAGCGGCCATCAGCGTAACGCCCTACATAATAGGGGTATATCATACAATCGCGAGCTGGTATACTCACGTGATAATTAGTCATCACGATCCAAATAGTAGAGAGGCATATTCAAGGGGCCCTAATTGATTATCTACATAAGGAGCCAGTAGCCCTAAGGGGGAATGAGTGGCAGTTAATACCCGCAATATATCTACGTGATGACTAATGTCGGGCCCCCATTGAGCTAGTAAATCATCTACGAATAGTATGCGGTTAGCATTAATAGTATCAGCAGCATTAACGCGAGGCTCTGCTACCAACCACTCATTAATATCCTTATAATCAGCAACCATATACGTCATAAGCTCAGCTAATGGTAAGTTAATCTGCAGCTGAACTAGTTGAGGTATGATACGCACCCAGCTCTTATATACGCCAGCATGAGTAGGATGATCATCGCTATACTTATCTGAGTCGAATATAAATGTGATATGACGGAAGGGCTTGAATTTACTGGTGTGACATAATAGATACTCCAGACCCAATAACCCCACTACAGGTAAACCACGACCTACTAGTGATGTGGCATCAGGCGGGCCCTCAACTATATATAGCTCGCGAGCTGGGTGCTTACTATACTCCTTAAGACAATGTTCTAGATAGAGATAGCGCTTACTATTAATAGCGGCCCGCGTATCCTTATAACGGGGGGCCCTCTCACTACTACCTATATAGCGACCAACCATATGGACTAGATGACCTCGTGTATCTCGTATAGGGAATATAATGCGTTCCCTATAGTAATCCTCGCCGTCCTCCTTAATCAGACCCTCGCGGGCTAATGCCTCATGATCTATATCGAATTGACGTAGACCACCAGGAGGAGCATACCCTATACCAATACTACGAGCTAGATCGAGAGACCAGCCCCGCCGTAGTATATAATCCTGAGCAGCAGGCGTAGTATCAAGATAATAGTGATAGGCCTCTAGCGCGCTCTCTAGTACTATACTGCGAGCATCCATAACCTCGCGGGCCTGACGTATACCGGCGCGGGCCTCTAACTGTTGCATAGCCCCAGCATAATCAAGCTTAGTATGCCAACGCCAGGCATTAACCAGGCCCATACCTGCGTTCAACTCACAACTAGTCCTCCAGCACTTCATATAGTGCGGATATACACTCAGCTTACCGCGGCCCCCACAAGCAGGACAATCATTAGTACCATGCCGTAGATTTAGTAGCTCTGGTATAGTTAGCCGCTCCATTATCAGTTGTTCATTCTCTCTCGTCACCGCTCTCCGTATATTGTATGAATGCCCTATAATAACTAAGCTTGAACTTAAACATTAATACATATTGCCTGTTAATGGCAAGATGCTCGAGATAAGTGATGTCACTTACCCGTAGCCCATTCCATAAGAATATCTCGGTCAACATACCTCACCCACGTCATCCATACTTCCGTTCTTAAGGGATACCTTCGACATGGTTCAGGCCATATATTTATATCTCGTCTATCGCGCCACATATCGCCCTCTAATATAAATTGCATACTTCCAGTCTGTAATAAAACAAAGCAAGTTCGAAAGAATTACAATCATAAAACTTACGCATTAAGTGATATACCTCAATGGGGGGTTCAGGCATAAACATAGAGGCCTTCAGCTTATTGTGCAGAGTCCAATCGTTATGATTAATAGTATTCATTCAAACAAACCTTTATGATTCAATCTAGAGTAAAACGAACCGACATGATTCCTGCTCATTAAATAAGAGCGGGTTACTAAGTAATTTGCAGGCTCAATAAGTATAAAGGCCTTAAGCTTATTGTGTAGAGACCAATCATTAATCATAATCATCTTCATTGAAATCATCTTCATTGAAATAACCGCCCTTATGTATAATGTCATCCTTACTCATTCTCATCTAAAATGTGTTAGACAATTCACTTACCAGTCTATAGTAAAACTGGTCGACAGAGGTAATAAGTATAGAGGCCTTCAGCTTATTGTGCAGAATCCAAATATTACAATTTAGTCTTCATCGAAATAATTGTATAGCAGTCTATAGTAAAATTGATCTATAAAAGTAATAAGTATAGAGGCCTTGAGCTTATTGTCGATAGTCCAGTCGTAAAGCGAACCCAATTTGAAATAATCATTATTACACAGAACCCAATTATTATATAAAATCCAATAAGTAGAAATTCTCTTCATCAAAACAAACCCTTATGATTCAATCTAGAGTAAAACGAACCGACCTTATTAAATAAGACCAGGTTACTAAGTAATTTGCCCCAACGAAAGACTCAATAAGCATAGAGGCTTTTTATTATTTGTCTCAGTGGAAGGTTCAGTAATAAGTATAGAAGCTTTAAGCTTATTGTGTAGAGTCCAATCACACAAACTCTTATGACCCAATCTAGAATAAAACAAACCGACATAGTACCTGCTCATTAAATAAGACCAGATACCATAATTTGCCTTAACGGAAGGCTCAATAAGCATAAAGGCCTCAAAGGTCCAATCATTAATCATAATCATCTTCATCGAAATAACCGTCCTCATTTAGAATAATAAACCAATAAAACCGGGTTACTAAATAATTTGCCCCAACGGAAAACTCAAGCATAGGGGCCTTAATAAGCTTATTGTGCAGAGACCAATCATTAATCATCTTCATCGAAATAATCATCTTTATATAGAATGTCGTATATCGCAGCTCTTAGTCTATAGTAAAACCCGCCGGTAGAGATAATAAGTGTACGGGCCTTTAACTTATTGTTGAGAGTCCAGTCGTAAAACAAAGCAAGTTTAAAAACTTTACAATTAACCATCTTCATAAAATGCAACTCTTATGATTCAATCTAGAGTAAAACGAACCGACATAATACCTGCCCATTAAATAAGACTCGGTTACTAAGTAATTTGCCCCAACGGAAAACTCAATAAGCATAGAGGCCTCAAGCTTATTGTGCAGAGACCAATAATCATTAATCATCTTCATCGAAATAACCGTCCTCATATTCATCAAATTGGCCATCCTCAAGATAATAACCGCCCTCATCTAGAATATCATCTTTATCTAGGATGTTTTCTAACATATTTATCAATCTACAGTAAAACCGGAAGATAGAGCCGCAACACTTGCTTAGTTTAGGAGTATAAATCTCGAAACCCATCTCTTCATAATAATGAAACAAGCGCAAGGCATTGAGATAATCATTATTCAAAATCCAAGGTAACAGACAATCGTTAGAAACATTCTTCATTGAAATAACCGTCCTTATATAAAATATCATTCTTATTCATCCTCATCTAGAATGTTATGTATAACACACTTACCAGTCTATAATAAAACTGGTCGACAGAGATAATAAGTATAGAGGTCTTCAACTTATTGTGCAGAGTCCGAAAGTAATTTGCCCCAACGGAAGGCTCAATAAGCATAGAAGCTCTAAGCTTATTGTTTAGAGTCCACCCTTCACATATAATCATCTTCACTAGAATAACCGTCCTTATGTATAAAGTAATCCTTATTCATTCTCATCTAGAATGTGTTAGACAGTCTATAGTAAAACAGGTCTACAGAGGTAATAAGTATAAAGGCCTTCAGCTTATTGTGCATAATAAAGGCAAATTTGAAAGATTTATAGCTTACTAAATCATTTATCTCAGCGAAAGACTCAGTAGTAAGTATAAGGTTATTATGTGTAATCCAATATTTAGAGATAGTGTTCATTAAAGTAATCATCCTCATTTAGAATATCACTCTCATCTAGAGCGTTATATATAAAAGCCACTAGTCTATAGTAAAGCCGGTTGATAGAGCACTTGCTTAATTCAGGAATATGACTCTCGAGGCCCACATCCTCATAATAATAAAACAAGTAATTAAGCTTGTTACAACTAATTGCTCTCATTGAAGTAATCGCCCCCCATTCAGAAAGCCATATATCCCAAATTCTCCCATTCTATAATAAAACCAGGCGAGTCCCCCAGGACTATAAGCAAAATACAATTTACCTAATAATACCTGTAGGTCAACAGACGGATCAGTAATAGGTATAGGTATATTTAACCTATTACGTGGGGCCCATTTGCTACAATTAATTATCTTCATCGAAATAATCATCCTCATCTAGAATGTTATATAACACATCTCCTAATCTATGATAAAATACGTTGATAGGAACATGTAACTTGTTCAATTCAGGGATATAGACCTCGATACCCATGTTTTCATAGTAGTAACGATAAGACCATAGATGGTATTTTCTATTACGAGGAGCCCAATTATTACAACTAATCATCTTCATCGAAATAATCGTCCTTATCTAGAGCGCTATATAATCTAGAGTAGAACGAACGGACGTAGAACCTGCTTATTAAATAAAACCTAGGTACTAAGCCGGTTGTTCTAACGGAAGGCTCAATAAGCATAGAGGCTCTAAGCTTATTGTGTAGAGTCAACTCATCACATATAATAGTCTTCATAAAAACATACTCCTACCCAGTCTGAAGTAAAACAAAGATGTCGAAGCAGACACCCCCACCCAAAAAATACTGTAATGCGTAGCGAGGTTGAAATAATTATGATTATAATACTTTCTTACATTTATATCAGTGGAAGGCTCTCTACTAGATATAGATACCCTAAGTTTGTTATTAAGCATAGGCCAATAACTAATCATCTTCATCGAAATAATTATCCTCATATAGAATGTCGTATATCGTAGCTTTTAGTCTATAGTAAAACCCGCCGGTAGATAATAACTTTAGCTTATTCTTGGGAGTCCAGTCGTAAAACAAAGCAAGTTTGAAAACGTTACAATTAATCATCTTTATAGAATATATACTTATTTACTATGTCACATACCAGTCTATAATAAAATCGGTCGACAGCATAAAACCTTAATTCAGGAGTATAGGTATCGATATCCATACGCTCACAATAATAAAAGAAGTAATTAAGCTTGTTATAACTAATTGCCCTCATTGAGGTAACCGCCCCCCATAAAGGCCATATAACCCAAATCCTCCCAGCCTATAATAAAACCAGGCGAGTCTCCCAGGACTACAAGCAAAATACAATTTACCTAATAATCCTTGTAGGTCAACAGACGGATCAGTAATAGGTATAGGTATATTCAAGTTATTACGTGGGGCCCAATTGTTACAATTAATCATCTTCATTAAAGTAATTGTCCTCATATAGAATGCTATACAACACTACTCCCGCTAGTCTATGGTAAAACCTGGCAGGCCCCCCAGCGTTATAAGTATGAAAGTTATAGTTATAGAAACTGTAGTATAAACTATCACTGTCTACTAAAATCGACGGGTCAGTGATATATGTATTTAGTTTACTACGTGAAGGCCAACCATTAATCATCTTCATCGAAATATAACAATCTATGGTAAAATCAAACAGTCCCTCCTCTAGAATCATCAAGATAGAAGTTATAGAATAACTTATTATCTGCTATCAGAGGGTTAGTAATGGGTACAGGTGCATTCCATGCATACGAAACCCATTCAATATCACGCGGAGCCCAACCGTTAGAATTAATTATCTTCATAGAAATAATGATAGGTTACGGTAAACGCAAGCGACTCCTCCGGCACTATAAGTGTGAAATTTATAGTATAAATAATTACGGTTTGCTATCAACGGGTTGGTAATAGGTACAGGTATATCCCGTATATGCGCAGCCCTTCTATTACGAGAGGCCCAATTGTTACAATTAATCATCTTCATCGAAATAATCATCCTCATTCAAAGGTAACACTACTGCTCCTGCCAGTCTATAATAAAACATAGTGAGCCCCCAATAAACTCTAATAGGCATAGATATATTCAACTTATGACGTGGGACCCATTTGTTACTACCAACTATCTTCATAGAAATCGTCCTTAGCGAACAGTGTCAGTCTATAATAAAATAACATGATAGAAGTTTTGTAGTGGTAACGATAAAAGCTATAGTATAAACTATCACTGTTTGCTAAAACCGACGGGTCAGCAGCAAGTATATTCAACTCATTACGTAAAGGCCAATTGTTAATAATCTTCATCGAAATATAACAATCTATAGTAAAACCAAGCAGGCCCTCCACCATGATAAAGATAGAAGTTATAGAATAACTTATTATTATCTGCTACTGGAGGAACAATAATAGGTACAGGTGCATTCCATTCATACGGAGCCCATTTAATAGTACGCGGAGCCCAATCATTACAATCAATCATCTTCATAGAAATAATCCCCCTCCCCTAGAAAGTCATATAACAAACATGCTAGTTTATAATAAAACAAGTCGATAGGAACATGTAACTTGTCTAATTCAGGGATATAGGCCCCGAGACCCATGCTTTCATAGTAGTAACGATAGAACCATAGATAGTATAGATTATCACCATTTGGTAAAATCGGTGGGTCAGTAATAGGTATCGGTATACTCAACTTATTACGTGCAGTCCAACAATCGTTATTACTATGAGGCGCCCAATTGTTACAATTAATCATCTTCATAGAAGTAATAATAGGTTGTAGTTATCTTCATCTAGAAAGCTATACAACACTACTCCTACTAGTCTATTGTAAAATTTGGCGGGCCCTCCATCATGATAAAAATAGAAGTTATAGAATAACTTATTATCTGCTATTGGAGGGACAGCAGTAGGTACATATGCCCCCCATCCAGACGGAGCCCATTTAATATTACGCAGAGCCCAATTATTACAATTAATCTTCTTCATAAAAATAATGATAGGTTATATTACGGTAAACGCAAGCGACTCCTCCGGCACTATAAGTGTGAAAGTTATAGTATAAATAATTATGGTTTACTATTAACGGGTTAGTAATAGGTATGGGTGCGGCCTCTTCATACGGAACCGGCTTATTACGAGGAGCCCAATCGTTACAATTAATCTTCTTCATAGAAGTAATATTCTGCCCCTGTCAGTATATAATAAAACATATCAAGCCCCCCAGTATCATTATAAACATAAAAACTATCGTATAAATTATCAATGCTCATTAGAGGCGGATTAGTGGTAGGTATGTATGGAGTCCACGCATAACGAGGAGCCCAATTGTTAGAATTAATCTTCTTCATCGAAATAAGTGTCCTCATATAGAATGTTGTATAGCACACTGAAATAACCACCCTCATTTAGAATGTTATATAACATATATGACAGTCTATGATAAAACCAGACGAGTCTCTCAGGATTATAAGCAAAAAAGCATAATCCCTGTAGGCCAACAGGCGGGTTAGTAATAGGTATAAGTATACTCGACTGATTACGTGGGGCCCAATTGTTAGAATTAATCTTCTTCATCGAAATAATTGTCCTTATATAGAATATATAATACTATTCCCGACAGTCTATAGTAAAATATAGCAAGTCCTCTAGAATTATAAAGATAGAAGCTATAGTATAAATTATTGATATTTGCTACTGGCGGGGCAGTGATAGGTATAGGTGCAATCCATTCACTACACGGGGCCCAGCAATTTGGATTAATTGTTTTCATAGAGATAGTTATCCTCAGCTAAAATATCAATATCCTGTCTGTAGTAAAACGCCTTGAAATAAAAGAAGTTGATAGAGACATATAACTTGTGTAATTCAAGGGTATAGGCCCCATATATACTTATCTGCCATGTGTATACACAGTCTATAGTAAAATCGGTCGACAGCATAAAACCTTAATTCAGGAGTATAGGTATCGAGACCCTCAACAAAATAAAAAAAGTAATTAAGCCTGTTACATCTAATCGCTCTCATTGAAGTAATCACCCCCCAAGCTTAAGGTCTCATTCAGAAAGTGATATATCACAAATTCTCCCAGTCTATAATAAAACCAGGCGAGTCTTCCAGGACTATAAGCAAAATACAATTTGCCTAATAACCCCTGTAGGTCAATAGGCGGGTCAGTAATAGGTATAGGTATATTCAAGTGATTACGTGGGGCCCAGTCATTACAATTAATTATCTTCATCGAAATAATCATCCTCACCTAAAATATCAATATACCAGTCTATGTTAAAGAGCGCTGATAAAAACGCAGGTTATAATAAAACAAGTCGATAGAAAAATATAACTTGTCTAATTCAAGAGTATAGGCCCCAATTATAATTTCATAGAACCATGTATAATATAAATTATCGCCGTTTGCTAGAATCGCTGGGTCAGTAATGGATTTAGATATAGACATATGTGGACCCCAATTACTACTAAGCCAACCATTACAATTAATAATCTTCATAGAGATAATCATCCTCATCTAATGATAGTTTACGGTAAAACCAAGCAAGCCCTTGATTATTATAAGTATGAAACTTATAGTATAAATTATGACCACTTGTTATCAGAGGATCAGTAATAGGTACAAGTTCACCCCAATATGGAGCCCATCTAGTATTACGAGGAGCCCAATCATTAGAATTAATAATCTTCATCGAAATAGTCCCCCTCATCTAGAATGTTATATAATACATTTCCTGCCAGTCTATAGTAAAACTTGGCGGGCCCCCCAGCATTAACGTAGTAGTAGACCCATTCGCGATACGGCGCCCATTTCTCATTATGGGGCGCCCAACAGTTTGTATTAATCTCTTTCATCAAATGCCTCCTTTTTTACTGGACGTAAAACCGACTTTTTCTTATAAGCAACCACCATTAAATACACCTCTAACAAAGCCTCAATAAGAGACTCCTGCCGAGAACCAAAACAGCGTGAAGTCTTGGAAGGATCAGGATTCACGCTGACCTGCACAGTATAACTATTAGGTAATCGTTGGATGACCCAACCATAGCCAAAGCTATCTAGACGCATTTGGAAAAAATAGATCAACTTAGCAAGCGACCCCCGATCTAACAAAAAGGGATCAGGATCAGAGGTAGAGATAGAAATCCAATCACCCCAAGATAGTTGGATAAAAAAGGTATTCCGAAAAGTACCCACTCCATACCCACAAATGTGAGGCTCAGACTTGACCCAATCGTGCAAAAATTCAGTAAGCATTTATACCCTCCGTATAGATGACAATATGTTGTACCACATACTGTTATTTCAGTTGTCCTGAAATAACAGTATAACTAATTATTCTTATCATCAATAAGAATAGACTAACTAGCAAAAGAATACTCGTTAAGATACTTTATGTCTAATTAATTAATTAAAATTGTTGAATAATAACGCCCCCCTCAAATTTAATTACTGTTGTTCTGTCTTCTAGATAAGTAATAGCAGATGACTCTACATCATTCTCATCCTCATCATCTTCTGGTATAAAGCCATAATGTTCGGCCGCTTCTAGTGCGCTAGAGTATTCTGAATATTCACACTGCATAGCGACTCTATCAAATTCGATAGATTTATCAAGGTCATCCTCTAAATCTTCTAGATACCCAACTAAAGCCTCAGCGCCCGACCATGACCAATCAGCATTACCATCTTCTTTGAGTAGCTTGATTGCCTTATCGGTGCTTATATTTTGGTGCATTTTATTTTTCTCTTAAATTAACAATAGCGAATAACCAAAGTATATCTACTGAAAAATAGCCCCCCTGCACTTTGGCAGGGGGGCTACTAATAATAGATGAAAGGTTTTACCTCACAGTAGTTCACCCATTGTTATCAAATAGGTTTCTATAGGCCTGGTATACGGCATCAGGTGCCTCCTCGTCATTGTATTGTTGAGCCAACTTGTATATAGATAAGAAGCTCAATAGATTAGGGCGGTAGTTAGGGATAATACAATAACCACCCTTAATCCATTTAACACACGCGAGACGGCGAGTACCATAAAACCAGCAGAAGATCTCGTCGCCAAGAGTCGTACGAGATTGATATGGTTCGCGAAAGTCAGATATACGCCCCCGCAAGTATCTAAGTAAATCGAACATCATAATTTAGTACCTAACTGATTATAGAATTTAAGGATAGAAGGCTCTATATAGCAACTATCACAGAAGGTAGATCGTGTACCTATCAGGCGGAGGCCGCTATAATGACGTACACGACTAAGAATAGTATAGAGGCCCCCGCTGAGCCAACGTAAATTACTGAGACGAGCCTGTACGTTATTAAGCGTAAGCCCCTGACTACGATGAACAGTGAGGGCGTAGCCCAGTCTAACGGGTAAGTAGTGGCAGCGGCCCAGTAGCTTGTTAGTGCCGAGCTCTTTATTATCTCGTGTTACGTATTCAATGATAGTCTCCTGACCGGTACGTTCTACTGTCACCAGTATAGTGTTAGTCATGAGCTCCTTGACTATAGCGATATCGCCATTAGCATACGCAGGTAGTCTGTTACGAAGTAGAATAACGCGCGCGCCCTTCCTCAGCTCTACTGATTCGGGTATTTGGCTCCACTCAGGAGCGGCCCTACACCCCTTCGGTATAACGTAGTTCTTAGTGTAGAGGCGACTAGGCCCTTCTAGTTGTGCTAAGTGCACGGCGTTATATCTATCTACACTATCATTAGTAGTCAGGATAGTAGTGCCCGCGTAGTTATCATCGATCTGATTGACAAACTCTACATTATCCATGAACCAATCTACTGCTTCCTGAGGCCGCCCTTCTCTTACGCTAGTCAGTGCCTGTATAAAGCCGGGGTCACTCTGGCGCCTGACCTCTCGTAAGTACTGTATATCGAAGCTCTGCAGGCAGTCTGTTTGATAGACTGGCGTGCTAGTGACCTTCTTATCTGGTACTAGTGGTAACTGACAGAAGTCCCCCACGAGTAGGAGATTCATATTTATGTTACTCTTCTCCATTACGTGATGGATAATAGTTAGTTGCGGGCCATGTAACATACTGATCTCGTCTATGACTAGGGTATCGAAAAGATTAGATATAGCCCGTAGCTTAGTGGCCAGCGCTCCACTGGAAGCAGCGCGTAATAGGCTAGTAGTGTCGAAAAACTGGAGGGCCGCGTGAACAGTAGTACCGCCTGCATTAATAGCGCTCACGCCGGTACTACTAGTGATGAGGGCCTTACTCAAACTCTGTATGTATGTTGTTTTACCACTCCCTGCTGGACCCAGCAGCATCTGATAGGGGCCGTTGAACGTTATCTGCATCTAATCTCCGTATAGTCCTAATTGTTTTACTCCATCGGTCCATCTCGCATTCGAGATAGGTAATCAACTCGGCCCGCGCGGATTTCAAATGCTTATGACTATGAGGAGTACTAACATCACACCGCTCAATAACTGATAGGTGTCCCTTCTGTCTTACTAGATAGTTACCATAACCTGTTACACTGGCGGGCCTAATAGCGCGGGCTACGCGGATACTAGCCTTATAATCTGCGCGCCCCTTCTTCAGGTAATTAAGTAATCTACTCTGCTGCGTCATAAAACTTAGACTAGACTGCCTATCATGCGCCACGGCCGCGAGATAATCAGTCACACCTATATAAGAATCGGGGCCCTTATATATAACGTAGTACCACGGTCTATTATCTAGAATTGACATAAATCTTAAGCAATCTCTCTAGTGCCCTCTTCAAGTCTGATACTCTGCGGTAGTCATTAACTATGTCTATATAATGAACGCCCGCCCCATTAAGGCGAGCCAGACGGTCTTTAATAGCCTGATAGTTAACATCACTACTCAGTACCTGCTCAGACGAGCGGCTTATATTGATTACTATACAACATCTATTAATCAATGTAGATAGCATACTCTCTATTACCTCTACCTCCTCCAGGTTGCGTAGGGACAATAGAACAGTAGGTATACCCTCGCTGATATGGTGCTGTATCTCAGTCCGCATCATACGACTAGAGAAGTAGGGGTCATTCTCTCTCATGAAGTGATAGAGATTAACCATGAACTGATTCATGGTTATATTCATACCATTGGGCGTATACTCTTTGTATACTGTTGTATCGAGGGCCCCCTCTGGCAATCCATAGTATTTCTCTGTGAAGCGCTTCCATGGAGCTATAGGATGAATCTCCTCTACCCCCAGTAACTTAGATAAACATTTAGAGGCTTCAGTCTTACCTGAACCACTTAGACCATGAATAATAATAAAGAACATAAGTAGTCATGCAAGGATTGACAATTTTAGAAGTCTCTGATAAAATTGAAATGCTAGAGTAGCTTGGTAGCTAAAGGCTGAAACGGAGCCTTCAACCGAAAAGGGACTTAATACAAAAAATACCTTTGTTTTTTGTTTCAAAACTGAAATTTGCGAATCCACCGAACTTGGCAAAGATTGAGTGAGGGAAGGGCGTTTCGTCAGGAGTAGATTTAATTAAGTTTTGCGGGTTCAATTCCCGTCTCTAGTACCTATTAAATTATGCCACCAGTCACGAGTTAATAAATTCATTTAATACTCATTGAGTCGCATTTTTAGATTCTTCAGTTTTTCAAGTTTTCTTTCAGTTTGTTTAATTGCTTTAAGTCTCTTTTCTTCAAAGACTTTTTGAGCTTCTGTTTCCGTTAGCACATACTCTTTTGAGGTAAATCCGTCTAGCATTAACATATTAAATTTACGGGGATTATCCGGGGAAAATACCCCATGGCAGATTTTTCCATTGCACTTTATAATGCCACTTGTCAAAGCGTATTTTGTGACATAAACTGTAATTGTTTCGTCCATTGATTTACTCCTATGGTTATTATTTTTAGTGGGTTAGGCTGGGTTTGCACCAGCGTGGAATTACTCTACAGATTTACAGTCTGTCGCCTTCGACTACTCGGCCACTAACCCTTGTTTAGATTTATCTTACCATAATTCTTAATGCCTGTCAATCATGGTTTTTGATTTTCTTGATTCTTTTGAGATTCTTGCAAATTGAGAAGTTGAAGCACAGCTTCATCTGCGTCTTTACGCGCCATACTACAAGTCCATAGTCTTTGTTCATTGCGCTTAATAATGATAATTTCTGTATCAGAAACTGAACAAACTAAATCATTTTTCTGTTTTATTAGTTGATTAAGAGATTCTATTCGTTGCTTTTGTTCTAATTCAGAAACGGGTTGAGGTTTTTCTCCGTACTCTTGTGTAGAGAAAACAATAGCTAACATAAAACTTTTTGTTTCTTTAAACTGAAACCGAATAATCTGCCAACTAAATTCACCATCAGGTTCTAATTCTCGATTCCAAATATTTAGAAAGGTCTGTAAATAACCTTCTAATCCTTTTTGAGTTTGACGGTTTTTATTAATATCACTGACTAAAAATCCCGTATCTAACAGAATATTTGACTTCATTTGCTGCCAATACCTCGAAGATAGTCTTTATTAGTGGCTAAGTCCCCCGGTCCGCCATCGACACAACCAATATATTCTTTGGCTGCTTCATAGAATGAAATCGTTTTTTCTTCAGTGAGTTCTTTCTTCTCTGCCTTAAATTGCAAGAATTTAATAAAGTCGATTACTTCTTGCTGTTGTTGGGGAGTGAGGGCGTTTAGTTTTTCTAAGATGGTTTGTGAGTGAGTGGTTGCTGATATCATGGGTTAATTCTCTTGGGGGTTCTTCTGACTGACTGTCTTGAATAGAGTAAGAGTAAGAATATCAAGGATTTAACAGTTCTACATAAAACATATTGTGACTCCGATTAATTTTACATATAAAGTTTTAATGTTTATTCATTGCCAAGATACCATTGCTTATCACTAAGAAACCAGAAAAACATTCCTTTGCAAGAATTAGTACAGTCTTTCTCAGATATTAATTCTTGCCATAAACGAAAACATTCAAAAAATTGCTCCCATCCATAAGGAACATCTTCTTTAAGATTAGTCCAAATAATAGATAGATACCTTTCGATAAGATTGCGTATTGTTAAGATTAAAGAGTGTGGTTTTATTCCCATCTCTTTTAGTTCTGCTTTGGTTAATTTCTTTCTTAGAAATTGATCGATCTTTTTATCTAGTTGCGTTTGATTCATTGTTTAGTATCAGTTTCAATCCCTAATAAAGCTTAAACTTAATTGTTTCTTTTTCCTTAATATTTAATCTTCTCCCCAATCTGGGTAGTATTGTAAATAGACAGCTTGTCGCTCGATAGCTTCCTTCTCAAGCTTTTCAATTTCTTCGTCATCGAAGTCGTGGTCCCAAATTAGAGAATCAAGAAACTGGTCTTCTTTCTCTATAAACAATTCCTTCTTAACCATAAAATCTTGGCAACCATAAGACATCCCTCCGCTTTTCCCTATAAAAATAAGCGCATTGTCTTCAACGGTCGCCAAAAACTCTTTTAATTGTTTTGCAGTAATCACTTTGTGTCTCCTAAATAAAAAGTTATCTTATCAATATTCGGATTGGGAATCTACCATAATTCAATCAGTTTCAATCTCTAGTAGGGTTTAAAACTAATACACAATAACACCTACTATTAACCAATTACGTTGAGTATGATAATGGTGAATCTCAAACCCTACTAGGGATTGAGATTAATTCTAACACAATTTCTAATGTCTGTTAATAACTATGGCTAAGAAGAAGAGCTTCACTTTTAAGAAAGAGCACAAGGATCCGGACGGAGGGCTAACAGCTAAGGGCCGCGCTGATTACAATCGCGCTACTGGCTCTAACCTGAAGCCCCCTGCCCCTAATCCCAAGAACAAGACGGATGCGGCCCGCCGTAAGAGCTTCTGTGCGCGTAGCGCAGGCCAGGCGGATATGCACGATATAGACTGTCGCAAGACACCTAACAAGCGCTTATGCAAGGCCCGCAAGGCATGGGCATGCTAGGACAGCGCTAGTGTCAAGTAGTGAATACAGTGACGTGATCACCACCGTATGTATCAGTGGCTATCCTAATGCGCGCCTCACTCTGAGAGTGGAACCAGCCCTGTGGATCCACGAAGTCAATTATAGGTGGGTTACGCTTACCCTCTTTAACGCGTAAGGCCCGGCCCACCTTTTGAATCATAGATACACCGTCTACTCCTCCCTTACCGCCGGCGGCCATTATAATACTACCAATAGAGCGTATGCTTACACCTAGGCTCAAGATACCCTCACTGGCTATAGCGCCAGATATAGAGCCCGCTGACAGCTGGTCCAGTACATTGGTTATGTTAGTACTCTTACCATGAATAATGGGTAGAGATGTGCCCAGCGCCTCTAGCTCAGTCAGTACGTTAAGGGCCTGACTGGCAGGATTCTTCTTCTTACTACTAGTACCTACCTTACGTACTAGGATGAGCACAGGCCCATAGCCGTCTTTTATCAGTCGGCATGCGTGCCTTGCTATAAGGGCATTGCGGGCTCTATTATTAACTATGACGCTATCGTATAGCTGATTATAGAGATATGGTGTGAAGGGCTTATTGAATGAGCTGTGCGTTACTGCACCGGGAGGAGCTGGATAGAACTCGAACTTAGGTTGCATAATGACACCGCTCTCGATGAGAGTAGTCTCTTGATACTCTGCGAGAAGAGGGCCGAATATAGCCTCCATCATCTTAGGGCGAGTAGGTGTAGCAGTCATGCCAATCTTATAACACGCGTTGACTAATGACAGAGCAGTAGTGATACCACTTACATTCATATAGGTATGCGCCTCATCGAACACAGCGACCTCAATACCAGAGAGCCACTCTATATAGCGTCTATCGCCCCGTTTAATACGCTCATAGAGAGTATCTACGGTAGCGATAGTCATAGCTCCAATATCATCATTACCATCTCCTACTAGCCCAGGAGAGAGGCCCGCCCACTCCTGCACATCCTCTGCCATCTGGTAGAGTAGACGTACGGTAGGTACTACTATGAGTCGGCGGGCCTCGAAGTACTTCATCAGCGTAGCAATAACAGCGCTCTTCCCATAACCAGTAGCAGCCCGCACGTAGCCCCGGTAGCCCCGTAATATGCTAGTTATTGCCTCTCGTTGGTCGAGACGTAGTCTAGCGTCTATAACGGGATCGAGTAGAGTTGGTCGGGGGGGCAATTCTAGAGTAGCGGTATGGCCAGCCCGTCGTAGTAACTCCATATAAAGAGGGAGGAGGCCCGCCAATAAGCGATAGCCTCCTTGCCCATCTGGATAATAGAGAGGGTAATGAGCGGGTATAGCTAGGAGTTCAATAGGAAGAATACCCGCTATAGAGCGGGCTTCCTCTACGTCTAGCACTGCACAGAGATGTCTATGACAGTCTGGCAGTAGTTCTGGTATATAGGCCCAGTTACCATCTACTCGTATTATCATTCGGCCCAGGGGTTCCCATTAATCTCAATTGTCTCTTCTTCTACAATTTCCGCAGGACACGGGCCAGCACTCTTTGTGTTACTAAAGTCACCCTCATTGAGAACATTAATCTCACCAGTAGGATTAATCTGCTGCCAGTACTTGCGTGCCGTCTTAATAGCCCCTAAGTCAGGAATCTCCTTAACTGCGAAGTTTAGTGATGCCTTGGGGTTCTTATCTTCTGGATTAGGCGGTACGATACTAATGATAATAGTCTGAAAATAAGGGCTCATCTTCATTGCAATAGTATCGCGTTTGCCAACAGGGGCATTATTGAAGTCCTTGCTGTGCTTGTAGATGAGATTATTGACCATGGCTTCATAACCAACACTAGTCCACTGTTTAGTTGAGGCATCCCAGATACCACGACGAGTAGACTTTGCCTTGAGGGGAATAATTAGGATGAAGCCAGTATCATCCATGAGTTCTTTCACTGTATAGTCATTGAAGGTAGATGTGACCTTGCCTCCCTTATTGGACAATACTCGAGTGGTGAAGCCTGTAACATAGAAGATAATCTGGCCCGTCGGGCTACAGGTAACAGGGCGGTCCTTACCTTCTACCTCTTGACTATGTAGGCCTGCGCGAATACATTCACTACAGGTCATGCCCTTCTTACCAACTAGACCTAGCTTATCGACAATAGGTAGAGGGCGATTGGGTGGATCTCCATATTCAGTTACGCCCTTGAGACATACGTTCTCAGGGAGGGCCTGGATTAGTTTAATACTACCATCAGGATAGGTACGCTTATATCCCACACTATTACAGAAGCGCACATATTTACTATTAGCTTCATCCCAATAGCTGTGGTCTAACTGCGCCTGGTGCTGTAGTATTACGCCCTGTAACCGTACAATCACACCATTCACGCCCTCGAATTGTTCGAATAACTTCTGGTCATCCTGGCCTGGGTAGGCCCAGCGCATCTCTTGGCTATCTTGATAACTAGCGCTATTAAGACGGCGGACGACAATATCCTTAGGCAGCGAGGTAAAGAATGTATTGGGACTACTCTTCGATGTATTGATATCAATAGTATCAGTGATGGTATTGATATCAATGTTCAGTTCAGTAGCTAAACTAAGATAATCGTTATCGACATTAAGTAATAAATCAGACATATTCGTGTAATTGTATGTGGTGTATATCTGGTTTAGGTGAACCAGTAACCTTATAGACGCGACTAATCAATGCGATAGCCGTAGTTATGCGGCAGGAGCCAGCACTCGGTCCTAGTTCAGAAGTGTATCAAGAAAGGCGAGGTCGTCTTCTGATGGGGTGGGCCCCACTCTAGCTATCCACTCCTCTAGCGCTAGTACCAGCCAGCTAGAGCGTGGGCCACCTGCTCTAACACAGGCAGCTACTCTCTCTATAGCAACACCTATACTATCAGTGCGGCTATTAGACATCAATGCTACATATACCTCACTATCTAGGTTAAGTATGTGGCGGGCCCCGCGACCCAGGCGTACTCGGTTACTCCGAGTGCTAGGCTCGACCCAATCTGCTGGCTTACCAGTCTCCTTATAGAGCAGGCTAAGTATTAATAGCTCTGCTCCCAGGCGACGAGGGGCCATATGATAGGCTCGCCATAGATTAAGGCGCCCCTGCTGCGTGAGTACGCCCCCTACCTTATTCAGGATAGCCTGATACTGATTGGGGTCTACCTCATAACTTGTACCGCGAGCGGCCCATGCAACTGGTATCCTATCGAAGACGAGATAGGCGGTGTTACCCTCTACCTGTGTTACATGATCGATAGCAGGGGGCCCCTCCCATATAACCACCACTGGCTCTAGGAAGTTACCCCACTCGAGACAGGTCGCATCGTGTCCTACTAGAGGAGTAATACCCTGCTGCCGCAAGTGATAGTTGAGTAGAGTGACAGGTGTAGTAGTCAGGTATATCACTGCAGCCACCTCAGTCCCGTACCTCGAGTTAATAGCAGGGGTACGGGGGGCACCACACTAGTACCCAGATGGGCTAGTAGAACAGCCTCTAGTGGGTACGACTTATTACCCCACCAGCGAGCCAGGTCAGCAAGTAATCGTTCTATAGAGGGATTAGGTCCAGTAATTCTATTAATGATATCCTCCACTAGAAGGCCCGCGATTACCTCCCCATTAACGTCGAGTCGCCACATCTTGATATAAGCGCGGACGGTTCTCACATCACTAAGGGCCAGGGCGCTCCAGAATGCAGCTCGGCCCTCTACAGTAGCGCCACCTGCTAGTTCATCATAAACTAGGTCATAGGTGATATCCTCTACTGTATTAACTAGTAATAGTCGCTCTAGAAGAGACCATGCTCTACCAGCGCTACCGGCCAGTTTAACGAGGGCCTGAGCTGCCTCCAGCTCTATGTTCATTATATCACAAATACGCCCTGCCATATCATCAATGGGAGGATTAGATAGCGGTACCTCTAAGCAGCGGCGCTCTATGGCCTGGCTCGTCACCTTATTAGTCATTAGCTTCTGCTTATCCATAGTGCACAGGATCCAACTGGTATGATTGGGTCCGAACTCAATGGCCTCTAGTAATAGAGATGCCAGCTCAGGGCTGATACGTTGAAATTCATCGAGGATGATGAACTGGCGATACTGATCTTCTCTATCCCCTACTATTATAGGACTCGCATAGGCTATTTCCAAGTAGCGCTCTATATGAGGCCGGGCCTCAGTAGGGCTACTGATAGTATAGTGATAAATATTAGTGGTATCGGTACCCAGACATACGGGGCACTCACCGCAGCCCTCCCAGCTACCGGGCTCACGATTAGGACAGAGAGTGCTACGAGCATATAGTAGGGCTAGTGTAGTCTTACCGCAACCAGGCGGGCCCCACATTAACATATTCCCTGCTGAGTAAACATTATTACCTGCCGAGCTATGTAGATTTCTGCTGATAAGAGCCTTAACTAGCGAGATGGCCAATCCGCCACCTACATAGTCAGCTAGTCGGCGGGGCCTATGTTCATTAGATAGGCTATTAGTCATGGGGACGCACACAGATAATACATACTAGGGTGAAAACTATGACGATAATTGTACCTATCTCCAGAAGAGTGAACCCCTGTTTAGCAACGTCAATAGTACGTTCAGTAAGACCATAGATGGCCCCAATTAATAGATACCAGTACGCTAGATTCTTAGTATTCATATAAACTAAACAATAATAGTGATGTGTCCTTCTTGATTATCATGGGGCAGTAGATTGCGCGCAATACTCCAGATCAACTTAGTCTCCTCGATATTAAAATTAGCGGATATCATGTACGTGTCAGTAACGTCAGAGTTATAGAGAGGCGCTAGGAGACAGGGTTGATTATTATCATGCCAATAGTAGACGACGATACTCTTGATACCCAGAGAGCGCAACTTATTGAATAAGGCAGCCCGCTCTGTGACATGTTTATTTTGTGTTTGCATAGTTCAGTATCTCTTGCTTAATGATATTTATATCCTTCCTGAAGTACCACATCATACTACCTACAGGGACGGGGTTCCACATACGAGTCTTAACTACCTTATCGATGTCACTATCTCGCAGGGCTTTCTTACTGCGAAGTAGGGCCTCGAGGTCACGTTTAACATCCTCTTCATCTATAGTAGTCTTATAGAAGACACCTCTCTCTACCTCTATTGGATTAAACGTAGTTACAGTAGGATGGCCCCGCCAGTTATAGACAGCCCCTCTGTAATTGGCTATAGTGGCGTCGAGACCGTGTATGGCCTTAACTGCTTCGCTACCTGCTAGTAATAGAGGTACGCCAGTTGGTAGTGCTGTGAGCTCAGGGAGTAGCCAGGTATCCCGACAGCGGGAGCGATGAATATCTTTAACTGTCTTGTCTCGAGGGGAGCACTTTATAGCATTAGTGAAATACACTAACTTATTAATGGGGGGCCCATCCCACGTGGGGTCACACTCTATAGCCCAATATAAGCAACGCCGGAGGAAGGCCCCGGCGCCACTAGTATCTTCACTGTTAGTGCCGGGAGCGAGGCTCATCTTAGTGGCCTCCTCACGTTTACCAGGATAGGCTGAGATAGCTACTAGTATTACATCTTCAATAGGTTTCTCAGACTGACCACTCACTGCCTGCCTAGTAGATAGACTACATACAGTACACTGCGGGTTGAATTGTACGGCTTGGTATAACGCTGTCATTGAAAAACTGGGCCTGAAACCCCGCCCTCCGCTATCGCTAAAGGGCGGCTTTATACAAGTTAGTGAGAAACAATTAAACCGTTAGAACGACGAATTAACTGAATCTTGCTAACAACTATTTGTCCCAATCGTTTCCAACTGGTATCGCTTACAGATAGCTGTTTTTCGGTATCTCCACTAACATAACCAATCCCTTTGGGAGAAGAAACTAAATCTCCTTTACGGAACCCATGTCTTGTGGTAGAGCCACCATATTTACGTCGTTTACCACCTTTAGAAAAAACCATCAGGTGAAGTTGACGACGACTAATAGGAGGACGTTTGATAATAGCAAAGGGAGCGTTTGTTACTTTAACAGAACCCTTCCAATCATGTCCATGTCCATTATAAGTATGGAATGGCAAATAATCTAAAAAGTGAAAACAGGCAAGAGCAATTCCATCGTTAGCATGACTTTCGGGTGATTGTTCTGCTTTATTTTTAGACTTTTCTAGTCGCAAATGTTTTCTGAGATTAGAAGTTTGCCAACCAAAGCGAGTATGGACTGTTGCAAACTGAGACAGTTGCTCAATAGTCCATTTCTGTCCAACCATAACCGGCGAAAAACCTTTTCCAGACTTAGCTCCTTTCCTGCCCGAAGTTAAATCAACATCAGCTTTAACGTACTCAAAATAAATATCGGTAATTGGATAGATTTTGGTTAGTTCGGAAACGACTCGAAGTTCAAGTTGACGATTAGCTCTGATTGAAGGGGCCAACTTAGATTTTCTTCTGTTGGAGAATCGTTTTTGTCTATGCGCCCGTGACTTAAAAGGAATGTGGCGGTTGATACGCCGTCCCCTTCTACCCCGTCGCATTAATCGCCGATTATCCATGCGTTCTCTTACTCGCTTAAAGGGAAGTTCTAAGTGAGCTTTCCAGAGAGTGAAAAGAGAGGATTGAACGCCAATTCCAGAGAATAATTTACCCGGGTCAATACCAATGGCAATCGGTTGGGTTTTACTATCGGAAGGCTCGGTGATTAACTGGACATAGAAAATATCTAAGTCGTTGAATTTACCGATAGCTTTTCCTTCCTTAATCCACCGTCTAGCCCGACTAGGTTTAGTCGGCATTAACGGTTTTCCGTCTTTTGAGATTACAGGTACTCTTTGCATGGGAGATAATCCTTAAGAGTAAAGTTTAAGTCCCTTAGCCCACCAAACAAACTATGTCTTGTCTTACAACGTCTCACCAATGAGACTTAGAGGGAATCCGAACTAGGGAAGTATTCAGAGGTCTGTAAGATTGTTCGGCTCAACGGGCTAGTCTCTACTTGCGTTGCCTAAATTGGTCTAGGCAAGCCCCGTCTCTTTTAGGGTGGGGTTAGTGACCAGTTAGCTGGACATAGAAAATATCTAAGTCGTTGAATTTGCCGATAGCTTTTCCTTCCTTAATCCACCGTCTGGCCCGACTGGGTTTGGTGGGCATTAACGGCTTTCCGTCTTTTGAGATAACAGGAACTCTTGCCATGGAGATAATCCTTAAGAGTAAAGTTAAAGTCCCTTTCCGCAACACAATCAAGATGTCTTGTCTAACAACGTCTCACCAATGAGACTTAGAGGGAATCCGAACTAGGGAAGTATTCGGAAGTCTGTGCCAGATTGTGTCTCGATGCGGTAGTCTCTACTTGCGTCGCCTAAATTGGTCTAGGCAAGCCCTACCCTAAAAAGGACGGGGTTAGTGACACTCCAGATATAGGGTAGGGCTACAGACAATCCCAGAGATAGAGTAGGGTTAATGACCATTATCAGCCCTGTCCTTTTAGGGTAGAGTTAGTGACAGATCTTGCTCCTGTCTTTTTAGGGCGGGGTTAGTGACATTTACTCCTGTCGCCCTAAGGCGGGATTAGTGACTAAGTCTGAATTTCGAAGCTTTCGGGATCTATGCCTTTATTGAATTCGATTACAGCTTCGCGGGCTGAGGTGTGCTTGGGATCAACACGTACTGCATGGTAGTCATTAGTGCTGGGGCAACGCATGGTTAGGATATGCGCGTCCTCGCCACCGAAGTCACCACGGATGATGTGTAACTCGTACTCATTACCGTAACCTACGTAGCTAGTAGTATTATAGGTGCTGATGATCTCACTATCCAGGCGCGATAGAATATTCTCGTAGCCCAGCGCCTCAATGAGAATACGGCGATGCTCAGAGTTCATGCCCTTCTCATCATCAAGTAACCATTTGGGATCCCAGGTGGAGCTATGACACTGCATGAAGGCCGGTAACGGGGTACCGTGCCATAACCACAATTCAACGCCATCAGAGAACTTAATTGCGGGCTCACCATCGCAATGAATATCGCCGTCCAGAGTATAATGTACCTTGGGCCGCTCACATACAATACATAACTCCTCATAGGTGTATACCCACGATAAGTTTTCAGCAATGAGCATGTACTTATCGTAATCCTCCATAGTCACGCCGAGTACCTCGACGCTGAAGTTAGCGAATGCAGCAAAGCTCATACGGCACTCGTAAGAGAAGTGACCATTAGCAATATAATTGCTACACTCCTTATCCTTAATAGGATCAATGGGGCCCCGCTCTGCAACGTAAGCATCGACGAGTTTCTGGAGTACAGCCTCGTTCTTAGGAGTAGCGGGCTTACGCTTAAAGAACTCCTTGATTAATGTGAGTTCAGTCTTAGTAAACTTAGTTTTAGTCTTATTACCCTTAACGATACTCTGCTCTTCCTTCTCAGCTTTATTGAGAAGAGCAATAATACTGGCCGCCATGATGGGCGAGCTAGTGAAGATAGTACGCGGACAGTCGAGATCTCCTAAGTCACAGTGTTTCTTGAGTAGGGCATATAGTTCAGTAACTGCTTGGCGGGCTAGCACTTTATCGAAGGGGCGATCCACCATACGGATCCAGCGCTCCTTGTAGGTAGGAATTAGCTTTTCATGTTCCGGAGTTAATTCAAGATAAGTCATTGAAAAATTAGGTTTGAAATCCCGCCCCTTAGCGATAGTGGAGGGCGGCTTTACATAAATTAATAAGAAACAATTAAAACGCTAGAACGACGAATTAACTGAATCTTGCTAACAGTTATCTATTCCAATTGTCTCCAACTGGTATCGCTTACAGATAGCTGTTTTTCCATTAACATAACCAAGTCTTTACTTGTCTTTTGCCCCTGTCCAAAATTTCTGCTTCCACACAGATATTTCAGCCTTTTTGATGGCAATTTCCCATTCTAAGTCGACTATTTCTCGCTCGAGTTCAACAATTTTACTATTAACTCGCTTTAAATCGGCGATAATTTCTTGTTTATTGCGTCTATCGTAGATAGTCAGTTCATCCTTTTGTAATTTCTCAAGAATAGAGTCTAGGAAAGCGGTTAAATTGGCCGAGGGATTGTCTATATTACCTAGACGCATCAATACCTGTACCGCTTTGACAACGTCTTGCTCATAAGCTTCTCTAGAGGGGTAATCTTGGGGTTTTTTGAGATTTAAATCGTCAATGATATTCATAGGAGATAATCCTTAAAAGTAAAGTTAATGTCCCTTCCCGCAACACAATCAAGATGTCTTGTCTAACAACGCTTTACCAATAAAGCTTAGAGGGAATCCGAACTAGGGAAGTATTCAGAGGTCTGTGCCAGATTATGTCTCAATGCGGTAGTCTCTACTTGCGTTGCCTAAATTGGTCTAGGTAAGCCCTACCCTAAAAAGGACGGGGTTAGTGACACTCATTCGCCAAAAAGGCCGGCACTAGGCCGGCCACGGTAGAGGTTGCGGTAATTAGTACTAGTCAGCTACAGAGCGAAAACCAGAAGGAGTATACTCTTGCTGAATACCGATCTTGTAGAGCCCCTGCTTAAAGATAATGGGACCGTGTTCTTCGTGCTGAAGACGGGCCGTACTAGCATTTACGCGGAGGTACAGAGTACCACTATCATCAATACGGAAGAGTTCAGCAGCCTTATTTTCACCGATGATTGCATTGTTGTTGCCCGTTTCAATAGGAACAACCTGATGTTTATGGCCAGTGACTTCACCGTATGCTAAGACAGTATTATCAACACGAGTAGCTTTCGATAAGTCGATGCTGTCTTCTGGAATACGTTGAATAAGTACGTCACCTTGACGAGCGAATTTACTGAAAGTAGGAATAGTAGACATTGATTATAACTCCGAGAATTTACTGACCCCACGGACTGGGGATATTGACATTAACCTAGTTTTTATTAAACCGGGTTGACTAGAAACCCGGGCTGTTACCTTACTACGGTAACATTCTCAGTGAGTAGAGCTCTAGTAGATAAACCATTAACCTCCTTCTCTAGGAGAAGTATAGATATAGTCTTATCTCCTATTATAAAGGCTCTAACAGTAAGTTGGATAGGTCCCTCCCCTCGTAGGACTGCTGTAAGATCACAGGCCCGCAGATTAATAGAGGCCTCACCAGTAATAGTGCACGGTATAGAGGCGGGCTCCCCTGCACCCTTCACTAATAGATTATTATTATTAGTGAAGTGCAGTTGTATGGCCTGCCCCACACTGGCTCCTGTACTCTGCCAATTGATAGCACCCAATAGTAATCGAGTATCAACTGTAGTTGATGCACGGAACTCAGCATCAGGTGCTCTATCGAAGTGGGGTATCTTATCTGCTTCCTTACCGGTGAGTATAGAGAGGGAGCCCCGCGCGCTATCTAATATTAGTCGACGAGGAGCGCGGCCCACTGATAAGGTGAGGGGACTCTCTAGATAAGATACTAACTGAAGCTGACGGGAGGTCAGGTTAGCAGACCAACGAGCAATTGGGTTATCAGCCCACGATACCTGTACATAGGCACTAGCCGCTACACGACGAGTAAGAGAACAGCCATCAGGCGTGATATCCAGACGTATGTAATTCTCCTTACTCTTATAGTCAGTTATAAGACGCATAGCCCCGGCTATCAGATTACTCTCTAGTATGCCCTCACTCTCTAGTACCACAGGAGTAGCAGGGGAGCCATTATAGATAGGAGTAGAGTTAGTACCATATGCACCTAGTCTATAGACTATTTTATCCTCTTCTATATCGATAACAAGCGAGGTGGGTGTACCCATACGACAAGTTAGATTAAGGAGGGGCCCGCCAGGTACTAGGATATCTGCATCATCTGCCTGCACTGGTAGTTTGAGTACTAGGCTATGAGAGCCCAGGTGATTACCACTCAGTTGCATTTGTCCTTTACTTATAGTCATACGCACACAAGATGCGTCAGCTCGCGGGCTGTCTTTATCTAGGCAGGACACTACTGCCTTTAATGCGGCTACGTACTGAGGTACATTAATTTGGGCTACCGATACTGTCATTGCCGTCGTTATCAGGATCTATATTGAATGAAGAGAAGTCCATGATATCCATATTATCACCGTCGAGGGTAATGCCCTGATTGATTAGAGCTTCTATGGCCTCTCTTCTCTTATCCTTTGCGTAGCTTTCAGTATAGCTATTGAGTACATGCACAGCACGCCACACTCGACTTAGGAACTTATCCATCTTCTCCTTATTTAACGTAGCGTAGTTAAAGGCGGCCCTGTACTCTAACACTATAGCTACATCATTTGGGTCATGTTTTATATAAGCATAGAGATAACCAAAGTCCAGCACTAGGGCCATATGGTCAGACATAACCAACATATCCACATGACTCATTGGATTAAACTGTACCCATTCGTAACGAAACTCACCTATACCGGTATCACTTACGATATCCAGATAACTCCTATCATTAATAGCTACCTGCTGGGCAAAATCATCTGTTAGTGGGAAGTTACTTAATGAAGCCTCGATGGCCTTCATGGGGTTATATAGCCCCAGTAATCGTAATATTTTATCCATTAATGTGACCAATAGCGGTGTATATTTGGCTTAGCCCGGCATGGTATATCGGAGCCCAGCACATCCTTAAGTATATAGTTACCTGCGCTCTCCATCTGATATAATGCAGCAGCGGCATAACGTTGTGCCAGCATAAACTCATCGAGCTGCTGACCAGTATAGTAGTCCTGATCCAAGATAGGTACTACTCGAGAGTTAACTACCTGCCATGCTACATAGCCCGGCACTAGTAGATTGATTTCATCGTGAGTAGCGTTGATAATACTAGCCCGCCGTTCTCCTGCATCTATAGTCTCTATAGCCTGCCTTACTCGCGGTAGTGAGATCTTCAGCATCTCACTACCTGAGCTCTGGATAACAGAATTAACTGCCTTTCGCCGCGTAGTACTTTTACCAGCTATACCCTTAGCATTATCCTCATTGACATTGATGAAGCGGCCCATAGCGCTACGAACCCATCGAGTACGGGAACATAGGCTCCCCGTAATCTCAATCCAGGTATAGAGGCCATGGAAACCTGTGAAGTACTGCTTGAGTAGACGCCCTGCCTCCTTGTCATCACAATTGAGGTCTGCTGCTAAACTACTAGCGCTACCGCCATATATCACTTTGAAGTTCATGATCTTACCCTTCTTCCGCCAGGGCGAGATGACAGGATCATCTGCACTCACAGTCCAGGGCTCGTTTACCATGCGCCGTTCTATATCCTTATTCAGGAACGTACTAGCGACTAGATGCTGATCTACCTTGGGGTCAGTATAGGTTAGACCCTCAGGCGACAGGGGGAGGGGCCGTATACCTCTATGGTACTCATCTTCGAGTACGTAAATCTCTGTAATAGCAGAATCCTTACTGAAGGCCCCCGCCAATCTTAATTCTTGACTCGAGAAGTCTACGCTTACCCATGCATAGCCTGGTGGGGCCTGCAGAGCAAAGCGACTATTCATCTTTATTTTCGTCATGCCTATATTGACTGAGGTCTATTACTCTAACCCTACCAGTATTAACATCATATAATAATGCCGTATCCTTCTCAGAGGGATAACGGTTGGCTAGTATACCGCGTAATCGTTTATTACTAATTGTCTTCAAACAAACTATCCTCCTCTATATCTACCATCAGCTCAACATTACTAATCTGCTGTGCATTGAATTTATTAGTATCTCCGCTACTAGAACTACTCATACGGCCTGTACTGGTGCCGATGGTCTGGTAACGGGCGTGGACATTACCTGTGCGCGGGTTAATAAGGGCCGCCCAGTTAGTACTAACCATCTTGGTCAGCTTCTTATATCGCAGTAGATCTGATATAACCTGAATACCCAGGTCGCGTATACCCTCCTCATTAGTGGCGCCATCCTCGTCATCCTCGCTATCTAGTTCCCGCAGCACTGTTTCTAGTGTCTTCTGCTGCAGGTTATCTAGCTCAACGGGGAGGAGCTTCTGGATACGACTCACTAAGGCAGTGGGGTTGTTCAATAGGACCGTTATCTTATCAGGTACTACTAGAGTCACCTGAGGGGCCCCCGAGTTCCAATCGACTACCTGATCTACGCTGAAGTCGAAGTGAGCACTCATACGCAGCTTATAATTATCTAGCTCTGATTGAGCTGTACTCAGAAAGTTGCCCATGACATTCATGTTAATGGGCAATCCATTCCATTCCATGCGCGCTATTTCCATAAAGGCGGCCTGGTCTATCTCTTCTACTTGGGGCATCTCATAGGTATAGAGTAATTCATTGCGTAGTAGAGTATAGGCCTCTAGCAGGAGGCTAGTGTAATTAGAATTACGAGGGGCCCCTACATCTAGAGCGGCGTACTGTAATTGAGCGGGTGTTAACTCACCTGACCAGTCACTACTAGCGAGTTCCTTATTCAAAGGAGTATCTAGTATATCACGTACTAGACTACCATAAGAATAGCCTCTAGTACGGCCCGCCTTGAATCCAGTAGCAGCGCCTATCTGCTGAAATAGCACCATAGCGCAGTATATATTATCAGGCCATACGCCCCACGTAGCTTGCGTTACTAGGGCTTCGAAGCGTGCGTTGAAACAGACCTTCCTGACACTATTATCAAGCCATATGTCCCGTATCTCAGTAGGCCAGTCTAGGGCGCGGAGATCAATCACATACGGTATTGTATTACCGGGCCAGTTAATTTGTAGCAGGCGGGCTACTAACGTATGGGGATCCAGTGCACTAGCTTGGGGCCCCCATGTTTCTACATCTGCATAGGTTTCATAGTCCATAGCGAGTAGAGGGCGGCCCCTTAGTTCTAGTAGTAGTGCATCTAGCTCCTCTCGAGTAGTGATATACTCTAGGTCAATTAGATCAGTATTAACTCTCATACACCACTCGAGCCGAAGCCGCGGGGGCCCCGCGCAGTAGCACCTAAGTCAACCTCATCTCGTACGAGATACTTAGATAAGTCCCCCATATCGGCTACCAGTTCGAATGTGAATTGGGCAATACGGGCCCCATCACCGAATAGATGAACATCGCAACTTCTATTCTCTAGTAGCACTAGGATCTCCCCTACGTATGTCTCCATATCATCGAGGCCCGGCGTATTAGCTACACTAATACCATGCTTAGCTAATCCTGAGCGGGGCTGGATACGACCAATACGCACTAGGCGACCTATACCCATCTCTACTAACTTATCCTGAGTTTCTTCAGGTAAACCAGGCGAGGTTACATAGAAGCCTGTATGGACAGGGACAGATTGACCTGGCAGCAGGACATAGAAGCCCTTCTCATCGAGTAGGCATGTTTCTAGTGCATCTTTTATATGACTATGCTCTACGAGACTCCCATTAACGAATAGATCACTCTCAGACTCTAACATTTTCTGTAGTGATAGATGCTTTAAGAGACACTCAGCTACGAACTTATGCTCTTCTGTGACGCGGGCCTTAAGATCATACCCACCATCCCGACTATTATTCTTAGTAGGGAGATAACGGTCTGCGGTAACGAATGTTTTCATAAAAAAGACCTGTCTAGACAGGTCAGGTAATAAGTAAGAATAAGGATTATATCTAGTGTGAACTATCTCGGTGTTTACCCATACCGAAAGCCCCCATGGAGCCTGCAGCGAGATCACGAAATATGTTCATTGCCATTTCGATAATCTGTGTCTGCTCTGGACTAATAGTACGATGAGTACTAAAAACAGCAAGAAATAAAGAGCATGAAGCACAACCTAATGCTAGGTAGAATGCAAGAGCAGTATCAGAAATGCGAGGCATGGTTAATAACGCGATAGGACGTGCTGAATGATACGATGACGTTGAATATCCTCTGGTTCGAAGCGTGTTATAGCTACATCATCAAGGCCCACAAATCTATGTAGCGCATCAGCTAGACCATTAGGTGCGCTAAGCTCTCCTAAATCAGCCTGTCCCAAATCGCCTATTACTACTACCTTACTGTTCTCAGCAACACGAGTTAATACTGCCTTGAGCCCATTGATAGATATGTTCTGGGCCTCATCTACTATGATTAGCGAGTTACGAAAGGAGCGGCCCCGAATGAGGCTAACTACTGTAGGAATAATATACTCATTCTCGATAGCGGCCTTAGCATCCCCCTCACTCATGAAGGTTATTAGATTATCCAGCACAGGCGCCGCGAGGGGCCATATCTTCTCTAGTAGAGAGCCCTTGAGATAACCGACATCACGCTCATCCTTAACACCAACATTAGGTCGTACGTATATAATTCTCTCTAGCCCATTCTCAGGCGCATTAATCATAGTAATAGCAGTATGAAGTGCAAGTAGCGTCTTACCGCATCCTGGCACCCCATTGGCTATGGTTATTGTATTGCGCTTGATGTTCTTAACAAATGCGCGCTGGTTTTCTGTAGCTGGGCGAATGAGAGTATGCGTACGGAAGACGGGGCCTGCGTTGTTTCTTCGCATGATAATGGTTTCAAGACAACCATTATCAAGTCATGCAGCAGGCCCCTAAGTGTAGGACTAACAACTCACGCCTACGCTCTGGAACTCACGCACTACAGGTTCTGCAACGGACACGCGATTGTGAATCATTTGCATCAGGTAGTGCTGTAAGTTATCCTCTGTGTAGGGTAGGCGTACCAGGATTTCATTGCCCAGTGAGTTAGTTAGAGTATGAACTAAGTGGATCTTATCCACTTCACGGTATCCCTCTTCGACATAACTGAAGAAGCGATATTCTGACACCTTCACCATACCGTAGTCAACCGACAGTACGTGCTGAGGCTGTACTTCCACATCGGACATAACACCCTGATCTGGGCACAGCGAAATAATCCAGTCCAGACTGCCTAGACGCAGAGGTTCGTCATTCTGTGTAACCACAGTACCAGGCGTCACTACACTATGCCACTGGCCATTATTATTCCAGGACGCGCGCTTATAAAGCACGATGTTACCGTCATAGGTAAGGGCTACCTCCTTACTAGCCACTAGATGTTGTAGATCTGCGGTAATCTTCTGGTCGACTGATTGCAACTTAGTCAGAAAATTAAGGATAGGGGTATAGTCGTACCCCTGGTCAATGAGCTGACTAAGGCGTTGACTCATACTTGGTGTTAGACGCATATTCTTGTAGTAATACGCGTTATTTCGCCACGTAACACTATAATCAGTAGCGCTTTGTAGTGGGTGGCTATCAAATTCAAAGTCAATATTGCGCGCTAGTGCATCAGATAACTGATTAAAGAGTGTCGGATAGGTGGGTTTGTCGACAGTAATAACGCTATCCCCATCGAAAAAGGATAGGCTATTACTCAACTGGACATAATTAAACATTAGGAATCTCCACTTAGTTTATATTGAGTTAGGCAACAACTTGGTCCAACGGACTAGGCCCTCCCAAGCTATTGCCCTGCACCTTGTAGTAAGCACTAATTAAGGGCATTATAGTATTAGTATCTACTACTTGGCTTTTAGTGTACTCTAGAAATGCACAGGCATCATAATAATCACCTAGTAGGTATTTAAGCCATACTATACATCTATTACTGCCAGCAGATTCATAAAGTCTCTTTCTTACATCACCATCTGCAGCTATTAAGCCATTGTCTATTAAATGCTGCATAAACATCCAGTAGCCATCATCTATTAGAGCCCGGACATTCTTATTGAAGTGTTCAGGATAGGGATAGGTTCTTATAAATGTCTGGATATCAGATAGTGGCCAAGCAGTAGTGCGCGATAGATATAGGTTATCAGCCCCATATTTTGCAGCTAGTTCATCGTGTTTATCCCTAGCCCACGTGTCTATATCGCGCCACTCGGGATAATGAACAGCAATAATCTCAGCCTGTCTAGGTGTCAGATAATATAGATTACTACTATCATCAGCATAATTCCAGTAAGTATATACACCACAATGCGTACAACTAGCACAATACACTGCCTTAGTTGGCAGATCACGATAGTCGACTACAGACAGGTGATTGTATATATCCTTAGCATAACGGGAGATATACGATTTATTAACTATGCGAATACCGCGCAGGTCGCTTACTCGTAAAGAATCGACTTTCTGTCCCTCTTGCTCCTGATCCTGATCCTGATCCTGCTTTCTCAGCTTTAAAGGTTTGATAGGTTTAATTAGGCCTGTTACACTCTGGAAGAAGCGTATATAGGGCCACGTGGTGTGAGCCCGCTCCTCTAAGTCTGTATTAGATAATATATCAGCCCAATCCTCACACTCAGTTACGTCTATCCATAAGATAGGTGTATAATTTGGTATACCAGTAGTAGCGCGAATACTTCTAGCATTATAGTGCCCGCGAGTTACAACTACTGCTACCCTTTGTATGTCTTCCAAGGTAATGCTATACGCCATACTTTCTATAACATTATCTGTTTTACATACAACACAAGTATTAGCATTTAGGCTTCCTGGCACTCGCGAATTATAACGGCGTATATTACGAAGCACACGATACGTATTATACCATTTCCCTTCGTTCATGTCTTCAGAACAGCCTATTAACCGCAGATTTCTACTACTCTTTACTATAAGGTGAATAGGTAATATAGTATTATCAACTGGCCCTGCTGGTTCATCCATAACGTTAATTTTAGTATTACAGTAGCGTGTACCTCTCCATGTAAAGTACTTATCACCCAGATACCACTTGTTTATGACACCAGTTGCTTTGGTTAACGAATCGCACGCCTCTATTTCTGCCTGTCTTCTGTCAACTAGATCTTTGATAGCGTTAAGAGATAACTCCTTCAGCTTCTCAATATTAGACTCTGACCACGCGAGGGTCTCGCGTTGTGGGGGCAGCTCCAGATAACCTATGGGTACTGGAATGATGACAGAATCAACAACATTATATGTCTGCTCCCAATTAGGATCTGTATTGTAGAGATTTATGGAGTACCCCTGTTCCTTTAGATAGGTAATAATAGTATCAAATACCTTACTATCTGAAATAGTGTAAGGTATACCGCCGATAGTAAAGCACAGCAGTGTGTATTTACGTTTACAAAAGGCCTTACTAATAAAGGGGCCGGGCGCGCCATATTCGTAGTCATAATCATTACGGTAATCCAATAGGCGACGAGTAGTCTCACCTCCCGTATCCTCAGGATTATAGATATTAGTAACGGCGCGGGACCACATTACTATACTCATAACCTCATTATAACACTGACGACGGTTGTGTTGTTCTACGATAGGAATGGCCACACGCGTGCCACTGCTGTCATTGGAGGGCCGACTATTTAATAGGGCAGCAGTAGGCATGCCATTATTAAGAGAACAGGCATAGATATACTCTATACCATTATGGATAGTCGTGACTGTAAATTGACTAGCGATAGCATAGGGGCTCTTGCTACCCAGGCCGTATCCGCCGCACTGAATATTATCACCTCGCTTAGTGCTAGTCATAAATGTAAAGAAACCCGGCGCACGTTCAGGACTAATACCGATGCCATAATCACGAATGATGAGCTGGTTAGACTGCGGCTCTAAAGAACTTATAGCTGGTAATGTAATGTCAACGGGATGATTAGGGCGCCCCGCCTCGACATTAGCATCGACAGCATTAGTGAATATCTCACGTATGACAGCCGTTAGCTTATTAGTATACATGCGGGAGGTCAATACCTCCATTAGGAGGCGCACACCTACCTCATCGGTAGGGAGCTGATAATTAACTAGACTCACATTAGTGTTAACAGTGTCTAGATTCTTACATAATTCCATACAATAAAGCCCCTCTAACGGAGGGGCGGTGTAGTTAATTAATTGTTGTGTTTAGATAGAATCCCAACCGTCTACTACCTTAGCGGGGTTACGGTATATAACACCACTCTCAAAGAAGTTATCTCGAGTGATGGAGTCTTCACCAGTAGTAGCGGCGAATCTATCAAGGTGGGCGTAGGGATTGCGGCTATACTGGCGCCCCTCAAATACAATAGGTAAGCCTATTGCGCGGGCTCTAATATTACATAGATACTTAGCATATTGTTCAATAGTAGTAGCACTAATACCATTCACACCAAGTCCAATATGGAGGCCCCATTCAATCTCATACTCAGCGGCCTTACGGAATAGATCCATAATCTCATCCGTATCCCACATGAGTGTACCCTCAGCTAGGCCGGTACGAATTATATTAGCGATTAATTTAAGGTGGGTCTGTTCATCACGCTCGATGAGCTTAATGATATCAGCTGTAGCGGACATATAGCGCTCATTAGCTATAGCGTAGAATAAGCGGAAGCCCGGAAAGAAGTATATACCCTCTAGTAAGAAATCAGCAACTATACTAATAGTATAATTCTCCATAGTCATATCATGAATATACCTATCATAGAGACTCTGGATATACTCACAGCGCCTCAATAACACAGAATCCTCCCGCCATAACTCGTAGATATAATCTCGCTTATCCGTGGGGATTACAGTCTCGATAATATATGCGTATGACTGAGAGTGTACCTGTTCCTGTGATAACTGCTCGCCCATACATATACTAACCTCAGGTGCAGTAATAACAGGCATAAGTAGCGGTAACACGCGGGTCTGTAGACTATCCAAGAAAGTGAGATAGGATAACATACCATCGAAGGCCCGCCTCATATTAGGGGGCATCGTGACATAGTTATTAATATCAGGCGTGAGATCAGTAGCTTGAGGAATCCATATATTGGCCCTCATCTCTGTAAAGAGATGGCTGGCCCATTTGTATTTGACATCCTTTAGATTAATGATATTAGTGGGGTTACCACCAAATAATCTACGCTTCTGGGGGCTATCGTCACCATTGGGATTAAAGATAGGGGGGAGATGTACTTGCATTAATTTAACGTGGCTTAACCACGAATTGATATGGCTCGGGCCCCTCTGCTTTCAACAATACGTGACTGCTAGGTACGGTAGTATTGGCAGTAGAGCACAGTATATGAAGAGTATCAGCAGTTAGAGGTAACGAGGCACGTCTCTCAATTAATAAACTCTGGAGGGGTACTTCTAGTAGGAAATCTTCTATCTCTTCTAGAGTGGCATAACGCTGCTGATCTATAAAATATAGATCATATATTAAGAATATACCACTATATCTACCCCATACTACTAGATCTCCGCCCCATGCGCGCATACACGCTGATATAGTCGTGGTGTCATAATCAATACTTACGGGGCCAGAACCAAATACACCATCTATAACGTATAGAGCGCAGTCTTGACCGAGGGGTAACTCATACCAACTATACATACCCAGGGCCCGCGCTTTGCTATAATCACTGCACTCGGTAAGGCGCGGGGCAGGTATAATAGCAGGCAGAGCCGTAGTAAGATAATCAATAGCTAGTTCCTGACTGACATCGTCTCCTAGTTGATAATTAGTGAAATTAGGAGGGGTCTGTAATATTAACCCCTGACTAGTATGGCCATTGTAACTACGTATCTTAACTCTATAGCCAGCTTTATAGGGCCCTAGCCCATTCCGTAGAATAGAGCCAGGGGCCACATAAATACATAGACTACCGACTGCAAACAGTCCGCGTTGCACTATTACCTGGCGATGTTTAATTATAGCCAGCTCTATTGTATTGCCGAGAGGGCGGAGGGCACGGATCTCATCAATATAAGCGTGCATCTTGGGGTGCTTTAGGTTCTACATTCGTGATTAAGCTCAACTCCTCTTTGAACTCAGCGGCTAGTTCTTGAAGCTCATCATCGAGCTCCTCCTCCTCCTCGTCGTCATAATCAGGTAACTCGAGTACCCAAGTAGTAGCAAGGCCCATTAACTTAGTAAACTTAGCATAGGCCTTCTGCCCATCCGGGTCACCTACTGTACGAGGGAGGGCCTTATAGACTAAGCTCCGGAGAGCCTGAAAGTCATCTCGACTGAGGATATTAAACTCGAAATCGGGGGCCTCTGGTAACTCAATAGTTAGTAGAATATCACGCAATAGAGCTAACTGAAGGGGCACATTACGGCGGGTACTATGTACAACATCTAGTAGAGTCTTACGCTCTAGTCTGTCATAGAAGGCTTTAGTAGCTAGCTCAGGTGTCTTATCCCCGGCTGCTACTGAGTTAATGAGAGTAGTGACATAACAATTGTCTTCTGCACCGAGTAGACTGATAGCGACATCAGTAGTGACTACCTTACCGGCGACCATATTAAAGACGTTACGTACGAGTTGATTATCCATATATCTCCAGATAGTGACAAAAAGGGGCGGCTCTCGCCACCCCAAGTAGGTGTTAGTGATTAGGTGGGGTCGTTGACTCTAGACCCCAATTCTTCTTGATGATAGCCTTGTATAGATTATCTCTAATCATTGCTTGCCTCATCATATCCTTGAGCATATGGCGAGTCTGCTCTAGCGACATCTTATCAATAGTATCTGCCGTAGCGCGCAGCCGTAATTCTTGCTCAAGTGTTAGTGAATTTGTATCCTTCGTATCCATTGGTACTTCTCCTAGTTTAACTAGCGCAGGATTGGCACTCATTCTTCTCAGTTACCTTATCCTGCCATATACTCCGCACGTAATATAATGTCTTGAGGCCCTCACGCCACGCCTGCAGATAGACATCATTTAGATCCTTAGCAGTGGTTACGTAGTCGAGGCCATAGGCATGTTCATTGAAGTTGAATAACAACTCAGTGCTGAGACCAGTATCTATCCATTTCTGAATAACTGCTGCAGCAGAGACTACGACACTGGGATGAGTATAGCGGCTCTCTTGATAAAAGTGAAATGCTTCCTTGATATAGAGTGGGACAATGGTATTAATGCCCGCCCCATTCTTATCAATGGTAAGACGAGAGAAGACAGGTAAGAAGGAGGCTGTGGTGCCCTGTACCAACGAGGTGCTGGAGTTAGGAGCAGTAGCCAGGATGTGAGAATTACGAATACCCGATACGATTATACGCTCCATAAGGGCATACCATCTCTCGGGGTCGGTGCTATTATTGCTGACCCACTCCTTATCACGACCGCCTAGGATAAGACCCTTACTCCACTCACTACCAGGGAATGCAGGATAGGCCCCGCGCTCCTCTGCTAGTTCTACACTAGCCTGAGTAGTATAGAAGCAGATGTCTTCGAATAGTTTCTCTATGACATCGAGATCCTGATACTTAAGGTGTCTAATAGCTAACCAGTCAGCCAGTCCCATGACACCTACACCTATGGTACGATAGCGGTTTACATGAGCGCGAGCCTCATAAGTAGGGCTAGTAGTAAGATCACATGCGGCATCTAATAGACGAACAGCCATACGGCTGACATCAGCCATCTCATCGTCAGTAATACGAGGTAATACTAACGACAGAAGCATACAGCAATGTGAGTAGCTGCTATTGAATAAACTATATGACTCAACGCATAGGTTTACTCCACCGATAATACCCTCATGCTTATTAGGGTTAAGCGCATTAATGCGGTCTTTAAAAGCCACATAAGGAGTACCTGTCTCAAGTAGGAGCATCAGCATCTTCTTCCATATAGCCTTAGCGCTGACCTTTTTAACTACGTCGAGCGGAGGAGCGGAGGAGTTGATATACGTTTCGATGACGTGATAGGCATTGGTAAATTCATCGCCGTACATATCAGCTAATTGATATCCAAATACATTCTTGATTTCAGTAGGGCACACTAGGTACCAGTCCTCATCGAGAATTACTCGACGCATGAACTCATCAGAGATAATGAATTGCAGCAGGATATCACGAGCCTTCGTATGTTCACTACCAGCATCACCCCGCAGGTCCATGTACTCAAGGAGGTCAGCATGCCATACGTCTATACCTACGGTACAGGCCCCTGCGCGTACACCGCGTTGATTAGTAGCGACGATGGTAGCATTGATAATCTTAATCCAAGGGCATACACCGCCACTGGCGCCCTTCTTCTTACGAATACGACTACCGCGGGCCCGCACCTTACTAATGCGTACGCCTACCCCACCGCCATTAGCACTCATTGCTGCTAGCTGAGAGATATTATCGAAGATACTCTCGCGACTATCATCGATATCGATTATATGACAACTACTGAGGCTACCATCGGCCTGACGCAGATTACTCATAAGAGGAGTGGCCAGGCTGATCTTACCGAGGCTGAGTAGGTCATAGGTCTTATGAGCAAAGGTCATGCGCTCGTGGGCGGGCTCCAGCATACTGAGTAGTAGTGCTTGTGTTAGCCACATCTCCTGTAGTAACTCACCCTCTAGGAGATAACGCGAGACGAGAAGATCAGCGCCGCTTATATCAAAGCGCATATCGCGCTCTGGGTCTATCCAGGTGCCGGCTTCAGCAATGTCATTAGTACTATACAAGTCTAAGAAGTTCTTTATTAGGTCTCCTTCATAGAAGCCCTCAGACCTCAGGTACTCGAAGGCCACTGGATAATTACCATAGAGATAGCCGCGGCGGGCCTTAACCTTACGCCGCCAATCCCACATACGAAGGCGACCACTGACCTTCAGCCAATCAGGGTAATGCAAATCGGCTAATTCAGCTGCTGATCTAATCAGACCATTCTGTATCGCTTCTGTAGTGATATCATCATTAAAGCGACGACTAAGTCGCCGAGATAACTTATAGGGATCTACCTCTAGGCCCTCGCAGGCCCAGTTAATTACCTCGATAGCGCGATTGGGATCATACGGGCTTACTCTACCATCTGTGTGTATAACGTTGATTTGCATATTATTGTTGCTGGCTGTTTCTTATGCTATTTAATAGATCGAGCCGTTCTTGCTCTTCTGCAAACTCCTCAGTAGACAGATCTACCTCTCTACGGAACTCTTCCTCTAGTGTGCTATCTACGATAGTTAGTCGTCCATCAAATAGAGCTGGAGCACCAGTAGGAGTATAATTATTGTTAATCCCCATACTAACATCACTGCCCATATCACTATGCCCATCAGTATGACGCGGGACACTATAGAAAATGTCATTCCTAGATTGCTGGGGCATATAACCCGCATCCTTAAGATGCTTACTCATATACTCATTGATAACTTGCAGAGCCTGCTTGAGACTAGCTATACTACTTGTCAACTCTGATAGCGTCATATTCGCTAATTGTGCCTTATTCGGTGGTGTCACCTTATACTGAGGTTGTGTTGTCTTGTTTGTCATACATGCTCGTCGTTAATTGTTTCTTCGGTGTCATCACCTGCTGCGTTGTCTTGGTACTCCGACAACTGACTGTAAATAGAATCTAGCATACTCTGGTTAATACCAGCACGAACTGCTGCTAGGCCCTGAAACTTAGTACCATCAGGTAGGGTATAGAAGGCCCCACTACGAGTAACTATACCAGTCTTAACAGCCTGACGTACAATGTCGCCCACTAGATCCACGCCCGCCAGCAGGTTCCCATTGGGGCCTGTATAGGGTAATAGTAAATCTAACTCTGCCTCACGAAAGGGGATAGCTACTCTATTCTTAGTGTTCTTGACTGTAATAGTCATACCAGTTATAACGCCCCGCTGTTTAAGGGGATCTCCTCGTCCTAGCCGTAGTTGTATAGCAGCATTATAGGCCAGGGCCTTACCACCAGTGGAGCCGACGGGGGCCCCATAACTACCTACCTTAGTGCGATACTGATTAATCAACACTACGGTAGCACCAGTCTTATTAGCAGCATTAACTACTTGAGGTAACTTCTTACTAAGCAGACGGGCCAATTGAGCAACAGTAGCATCAGCAGAGCCCTTCTCCATCTCAACAGCGGATATCATATTCGCTACTGAATCAATAACGACTATTTTGACTAGACCACTGTTTAATAGAGTAATAAGACTATCCATACCCTCCTCCCCTGTATCGGGGCGGAACATGGCTATCCGATCCATATCCATACCCATCATCCTGGCATAACCAACCTCGAATGACTTCTCGTGATCTAACCACGCTGCCCAGTATCCCTTAGCCTGTAATAGACTAACGCACTGTTTCATAAGTGTGGTCTTACCTACACTAGTCTCACCTGCAATCTCTACTATTTTACCTGCGGGCCACCCACCTCCTAATACATAGTCCAATGAGAATATACCACTGGGTATAAAAGTAGTAGGCTCGATAGAACTAGTAGAGCCGAGGCCCCCCATGTAATTAAGGCACTTTGCTCTAAGCTCAGTATCTAGCTTTCGAGCAAGCTTAAGTTGCTCTGAGATTTCATTCTTAGCCATATTTATATCTCAATAAATTAACACTCCGCTCACGCGCGCTGCAAGACTAATCGTATAGCCAGAGAACGCGCGGGGCTCTATTTCTAATTGTGGGCCTCTACCGTATCTGCAAATAACATAGCATCAAGTGCACGTATCATTGTATATTTATGCGGCGTGAGTAAACCTGACATAACTATAGTAACCAGAAGTATTATAATAGTCTCAAGATAAATACAAGGGCGACGCCGATACCTAGATAAGCTAATGGTTTTATAAATAGGCACGACGTCAGATAATACCATGTCCCCTACCACCATGTCTTCTATGCGGCGCAGGAACAGGGCAAGGTTATTCGTCTTATCTATCTTCTGTATATGGATAAGCCTATATACGGCGGGCAAGGATATAATAGGTATATCCCTTGCACCATTAGTATCAGTAATAGTAAAGGTAGCGCACTCCTTAGGATTTAGCGCCTCTGTGCTACGGAGGCCTAATACATTGAGTATGTCGTCCTTTACAAACCAGGGTTGCTTACATTTGATAATTACCCGTATCACGGTACTATTAAAGATGTAAGTTCTTATGTTAGGCATGGTTTATTAGATTACAGGCTATGGAGTGAAGAGCCTATCATTAACCATTATTCTTTATGTGGTCTAATAGAGCCATAATTAGCCTAAGTAGTAAGCTTTGGTTTTATCCATAACGTCGATCCATCAGATGTCCAGCATAGAATCGCAAGCTCAGGCCACTTCATCTGCAGAGCTCGGAGCTCTGCAGATGAGAATACTGACTCCTGCCCTTCGTATCCAAGGATTTCATCTAAAGGCTTAACCTGATTGTTACTGATATCATTGTTGTAAGCTAATGTGTGGGTTTTATTATCCATGCCGCGGATAGATAGCAACCACTTCTCGAAATCATCCGTAGGGCAATTATTATCCTCTAGAATTACAGCTAGATCATCTGCTGATACCCACAGTCTATCTGACTCCATGAGCTTTGAGTAAATACTACAATTGAGTACCTCCCCTAAGGACACAGCGTCTATATACACATTACTGTTATCAGCTAGTCCGTATACAACCCTGTCATTATAAATTGCCTTTAATTCTTCCTTGACATCCTCACCGCCGTAAACGGACGGTGATTCCCAAACCTCACGATTTAGGTTTCTGCTTCTTTCCCTTGCGGGGTTCCGCACCTGCCTTAACAGATTTACTCTGTTCTGGTCTTATGGTCGC